>Ga0307509_10001191_pt1 | contig 44257 bp, 32 predicted proteins | sample 10_EM_MG_FD_202245 | JGI IMG/M metagenome (GOLD analysis project Ga0307509, IMG submission 202245) | Populus trichocarpa ectomycorrhiza microbial communities from riparian zone in the Pacific Northwest, United States - 10_EM | ecosystem: Host-associated > Plants > Roots > Unclassified | place... | reverse complement strand
CTCGAGCCGGCTCGGCTCGTGGCACCCCCGGGCTCGAAGGGCTCGAGCCCGGCTCGGCTCGAGTCTGGCTCGAGTCCGCTTGGCTCGTGCACAACACTACCCTTGCCTTGCAGCCCACGAAAGTGGTGTCTTGCCTTCGTCGTCTGGCTTGTCGGGGTTGACGTCTTGCCGATCTAAGAGTTGCTTCACTACGAGCTCCCACCCTTGCATTGCAGCCCATGAAAGTGGTGTATTGCCTTCGTTGTCTGGCTTGTCGGGGTTGACATCTGGCCGGTCTAAAAGTTTCTTTACCACTGACCCGTGCCCTTTCATTGCAGCCCACGAAAGTGGTGTATTGCCTTCGTTATCTGGCTTGTCAGGGCTGACGTCTTGCCGGCCTAAAAGTTTCTTCACCACTGACTCGTGCCCTTGCCTTGCAGCCCACGAAAGTGGTGTCTTGCCTTCGTCGTCTGGCTTGTCGGGGTTGACGTCTTGCCGATCTAAGAGTTGCTTCACTACTAGCTCCCACCCTTGTATTGCAGCCCATGAAAGCGGTGTATTGCCTTCATTATCTGGCGTGTCGGGGCTGACGTCTTGCCGGTCAAGAAGTTGCTTCACCATTGAGTTGTGCCCTTTCCTCGCAGCCCACAAAAGTGGTGTCTTGCCTTCGTCATCTGGCTTGTCGGGGTTGACGTCTTGCCGATCTAAGAGTTGCTTCACTACTAGCTCCCACCCTTGTATTGCAGCCCATGAAAGCGGTGTATTGCCTTCATTATCTGGCGTGTCGGGGCTGACGTCTTGCCGGTCAAGAAGTTGCTTCACCATTGAGTTGTGCCCTTTCCTCGCAGCCCACAAAAGTGGTGTGTTGCCATTGTTGTCCGGCTTGTCGGCGTTGACTCCTTCCTCTCTCAGCAATAGCTCCACTGCCTCCCCCTTCCCACCCCGAACAGCCCATGCCAATGGAGTTATGCCAGCGGAATCTCCCTGGTTGGCATCACAGCCGCTCATTCCTAGCAAGCCCGCCATAACATCAACAATTCCGAAAAATGATGCACAGTGCAGTCCACCGAACAGCGAAGGAGCGCTGACTTCCAGGGAATCATCCAGGCCCAACATTTGCTCAAAAAGTGAGCTGGAGGCTACATGGTTCTCGTACTTCTCCAAGAGCCCCATTGCTAGTGATATCACCCGATCCGAAGGTTCTCTCCTTGCATGGGTGCCCCAATATCGCGAACAATATTTGAGGAAGGGCATGCTTGAGAGGTCTGGTTGGCGTATGGCTGGAAGAGCCTTGGCCTGGTCTGAGTTCAGATAGCTTAAACAGGTTTCCGCCATTTCTAAGTGAGCTCGGGGGAAAAGGTTGAGATGAGTAGTGAGGTACTCGCGGAATGTGTGGTGGGCCAGCCGGGCCGTCGAGGCTTCCCTATCTACAGTGACAAGCCCCTGACAACAGGCGAGCAGCGTCTCTGTCGCAGGGATATTTTCACTATTGAAACGCGTAGACCCAATCTCCACGGCAAGTGCATGGCACAATTCGTCTACCCGTAATGGCCTTTCCGAATGACATAACGTCATTTACCTAGTAACCGCTCTTCACAGGGATGCGGCTCCCCATGGCAACCACTGGAAAATCAAATGTATATTTTAATATCTGCATAAATAGTAGTGATACCACATTGAAAATCTGTTACAAAGTACTTTTAAATATGGAGAATCAGAATATGAAGTTTTCAATTAATAATAAAAAATAATGCCTCTTGAATACAGACTTTATTCCAAACTAGATCATTTAGCAGATTGCGTACAATTGAAGTCAAGAAAATTGAAACCAACCACAGAAGCAACAGTTTGAGCAGGTAATAAGAGCTTATAGATCATGTATTTGATGTATGAACAGCTTTGGTATTTATTTGCAGCTATTATGGGGGGTATTGTGACTTTAAAAAAGAGTATAGTTAAATATATATGCTATAAAGTGGAGGAGATGATATCTACTGATAAGGTTTATGTAAAGTTCCAATACTTTGCAATATATGTCAATAAGGTAATCCAAGATATGATAAAAAATTTCAAGGCTGTTACTTAAGTCTTACTAGTTTGATTCTCTGATGATTGAAAAGTAATTTCAGAAGAAATTCTACTTTCTAGTCTTGACCATGCAACCTACACATTCAGGATAAGGCTAAAACCTATTTGATATACTCTAGTCATATAGGTAAAGCTCCTATATGAGTTTTGGTCTGTTGCTGCTTTGGAATTTAGAGATTTCATCCTATACATCTACTAATACTGTTAATTATGAGTAAAATTGTGTGTCTTTAGAGTTGCTGTGTGAAATATCTTGATCCCATAGCCCAAATAGACTAAAACTCATATAATAGCTTTACCTATAGGACTAGAGTATATCAAACAGGTTTTAGCCTTATCCTACATGTGTAGCTTGCATGGTCAAGACTCAAAAGTAGAATTTCTTCTGAAATTACTCGCCAATCATCAGAGAATAAAACTAGTAAGACTTAACTAACACCCTTGAAATTTTTTATCATATCTTGGATTACCTTATTGACATATATTGCAAAGTATTTGAACTTTACATAAACCCTATCATTAGATATCATCTCCTCCACTTTATAGCATATATATTTAACTATACTTCTTTTCAAAGTCACAATACCCCCCTATAATAGCTACAAATAAATACCAAAGCTGTTCATACATCAAATACATGATCTATAAGCTCTTATTACCTGCTCAAACTGTTGCTTCTGTGGTTGGTTTCAATTTTCTTGACTTCAATTGTACGCACTCTGCTAAATGATCTAGTTTGGAATAAAGTCTGTATTCAAGAGGCATTATTCTTTATTATTAATTGAAAACTTCATATTCTGATTCTCCATATTTAAAAGTACTTTGTAACAGATTTTCAATGTGGTATCACTACTATTTATGCAGATATTAAAATATACATTTGATTTTCCAGTGGTTGCCATGGGGAGCCGCATCCCGGTGAAGAGCGGTTACTAGGTAAATGACGTTATCCACATCAGTGTGGTCATCGCAAGTTTTGCTTTCTCCCCTTCTTGAGCTCTTATCCGTCCTAGAGTTGTCTCGTATGCATCTCCCAATCCTAACCCATCCCCCACCGCATTCAGCCTATTTCGCCTTCGATGGATTGTCGTTTCTCTCAGGATTGTTTCGATCTTGAGTGAAGCCGTTAGGAATCTGAATTGGCATCTATCAGCATACAGCTCACAACGGTTTCCTAGAATCCGCGCTGGTACGCACGTTTCAGAGATCTCCTCTGGGATGCTCTTCATAATATCGTTTTCTAAGGACGTATCCATCGCCTCGGGAGTTGTGTCCTTCCCCAGTTTCGCGCGCAGATATGTAACTATATCATCCTCCCTTGACGCTATTGATACACTTGCTGTTCTCCCACCTAGCTCCCTCGAAACAACCCCCCGGATATGTGACCTTCCGGTCATGAAGACCCGTGTGCTTGTCGACCCCCGGAGGATTTGTCCCAATGCTCCAAGAACCTCGAGTCGATGCCTAGGAATACACTCGTCGAGAGCATCGACGCAGATGAACGTGCGTTGCAAAGATGAGACAGCTGCACACATTTCAACCATATCGGGAAGTTGTAGCCTCCGGCCGCCAATCGCCTTCTTCTGGCCCCGAAATTTCTTCACGATTTCCACCGGAATTACTCCTAACCCACTCAGAAGCTGTTTGAGCAGAGAGCCCAGCATATTTGTTGGAGATTGGGCCTCCCGGGAAGCGAAGTCATAGTAGAAGCAAGCGACTGCCACATCCTGACTTATGACCTGGTCGCATAAATGATCTACAACCACAGAGCTACCACCGTTACTTGTCAGCAATCATGCCCCCCGTTCCTCGCTCATGGCCTCTCGTACCAGATGTAGCTCTTTCCGACTCCTGGCTCGCCGTAGCAGAATAATGCCGCATAATCCGACCCACCACTCTCACCACCATTATACCAGCCTCTGAACTCTTTCGTCTCTAGTAGCCAGTTTCCGACGCTATCCACCCTCTGCTCACAAATATCCTGATGTCGCACCTGGGGCTCTAGGGGTGACAACCATGCCAAGATTTTGGACTCATCATCGGCAACGACAAATGTAGTGACATTATAACTATTCGATACATTGAAGGAATTGATGTTATCCGTAAAAGCTCGAGACATCCTGTGTTTTCGCTGCTTGGTATAGAGTAGAGAGCGGATGGCTGAAGTGCTTTGGATCGCTTGACAAAGGTGCAGTGAGTTTCTGAAAAGCGGGGTTGTTGTCTAGACCAACAAGACATAATCGCAACCCAGTCAGCTGTCTAGGATTTGGTGAAACAAAGACTCCTGTGCCACCACGGGCGTGGCCCAGCAAGAGCTACTCCACTTCACGCCTAGCTAGCCTCGTTACTCTCCCATAAACACACAGGATGAATATTCCAAATCCGTAATGGTATGGCTTCAAGTATCTTACCGGAGCGGTCGGTGAGTTCCAACCCCATCCAAACATCCCGAATCGTCTCTCTTCTGAACCTTACCGGCTCAGTGCCAGCACACTCTCTCGTTAAATCCATGAAGGACACCCTTAACCGAGGCTGAGAGGATGAAATCACGGGAGGGATAAAGCCGTTACTCGTCATTTAGTGGTGGCATGCTATGCCCAAGAGCGCTAGTTAAGGGAATAAACATATCCCGAAAGTGTTTTTTATTTACTCACTTAACCGTCTACCGATAGTCTTAAAACTTTCGCGATAAAACTTGACGGCGGCCTCTCGACTAGGACCTTTTCCGATGTACTGTATGGTGCCAACGTGTTTACCCGATTTTCTACCGTCCTAACTTCTTATTAGACAGTCAAAACGTAACGTTTCCTGGGTGGGGCGCTACGGCAGGTAAACCCCGTATGCTTGCTTGCACACCCCAACACACCCCCAACCGTTAACCCCCCTTAACATTTAGTACCGTCTTGAGCTGCTAGATTGCCATCTATCAGTAAACGGGTCCTAACTACTCGAGCAGTAAACTAACACATATTCCACACATTCGCCCACTGCGCTAACGGACTTACCGATCAAGTGGAGATAACAGGATACCATGGAAGAATCGCAGTACCACCGCCTCCCCACCAGGCGAAAAAGCGAGGGGTCTAAATACAAAATCCATCACAACCGGCGTCCCCTTGGCGAACCCCTTTGTTATATCATTCCGCCTTGCGGTTAAATTCTTAGTAGATACAAGAATTGACAAAACCACGCAGAGAAATATGGTAATTAACTAAGTATACTTAGAGATGGAGGAGAGTATATCAAAGGGGGACTTATATTCAATAACTTGCTCTTCCTAAGATGGTGGATAGATGAGGCCCTAAAATACAAGAACAATCGAACCTCTCCCATCAATCCCCATAATATTCTCATGCCATTTCCTTACCCTCGTTCCCCACTTTCCTTCCCTAGTTTGGATGAACCCGCAACCCCTCTTCTGGCACCTTTCACCGAGTGTAGTACCTGACACTCCGGTGAATCCTCGGGCATCCCACTAGTATATTCCCACACATATGATAAGAGCGCGTGAATGCGCGTGACGTCCGGTGGCCTGCCACGGGGTGGGTGCCGATGATTAACAATAAGAATTTTCTTCGGTAATCACACAATTTCTGTATAGGGGATCCTACAGTAGAGCTTCTCTTTGTCTGCTGGGGCCTTCCGGGCCGTCAAGGGCACAAAATCCAGCACCCCCGCTATCGCACGTGATAGGGTACCCTACGATCGTACATCAGGAGAAACGACCGACCGTCCATCTCGCTTCCCACATCCGGCCATGCACCATTTCCTCCCAATTCCCCCATTTCCCGAAAATCTAGACAAATTCAGTACGAGGCACCGTATATTCGGATATAGCGAAATTAGCGAACAACGCTAAGCACAAAACTAAGCATGGATAGAATCACAATATAGTGGCACAATGCTTAAATCAACGCACCAGAACTATTTGCACATGTCGGGTACAGTACTCGCTCGCCTTTGCCAAGAATACCTCCGTCAGCCGATATTTTGCTGGAGCTCTCACCAAATATTCGGCTCACGGAGGTATTCTTGGCAAAGACGGGTGAGTACAAGATGTCCTTCCTCCTCATGGCTGCAGAGTTAAGGATGAGCCGCCAGTGACACCCGGCAGTCATGTATTCCCCCCTCTCAGCAGACCACAGCTAGAAAACATTAATACATTCATCCCGTGCTCACAAGAAAGGCCGTCCCCAAGGTTAATTAAGGTCGGGCACAACTTCTTTGGTCATTGGCTATACCGTTCCTCAATTGAGGGAAAGAAGGGTATCCAGGACTGCTGTTCAATAGCATGAAATTCGAATTTTCTCCGTCCTCTTGTAATTGAGAAACATATCCGGGAGCTGCTTAAGCCTGGTGAATTTTGTTCCAGGGCTTCCGACCGAGATTTGTCTTTTGTTTAAGGAGTGTAGCTAACCGAGAAGAATTTGTGAAAAATCCTGACTCACCTTATTCAGACCTCCCGGCTTGAAAAACGGGATATTCACGGTTGTGGTCGGACAATGGGGTAGATATGCGGCTGTGCGAGTGTTGTAAACAGTAGATACGGTATATACCGCACTCTGCTTAATAGTAGAACTAAATATTAAAAATACTCGAGTATAACCATTGAGAGTTACAAGATTATCCCTGTATTTAACCATGTTACGCATGTTAATTACAACTTGCTTATTTAATTGCCTTATGATTATCTAACAAAATGGTGGTATGGGAGAGATAGGTGGTATGGGGGGATAAAACATGAAAATGGGTGATACGAGAGACCTTTACCGTAAATAGTATACTCCTCAACATAGCATATCACTCATATTCCTTATCTACGTACAGTAGTATATATTCCTGGCAATTCACCCCCCCCCCCCCCCCCAAACCCTCACTACTTCAATGCTACCCCTCACCCTCTACCTCCACTTAACTAATAAAACAGATTCATGGTTCCCTTCCCAAGCCTTTCCTCGCCATTCCTATTCTTGTTTTTCTTACTACATTTATTCCGAAGTTGTTTGTTGTTCAAGTCTCCGCCGCCTCCCCCCCCCCCGGTCGGTCGTGATCTTGGCGAGGCGCTTCCGGAGTCCTAAACCGTACGCGGCTTGCATGCTGCTCGGGTGAGGGGGGAAATATTGGGACAAGCAGAGGGTTGAAGAATTACTCTAATTAGTAGTTATCGTACTTTTTTTGGTTCTTTGATACCCCTTCCAAGGTATATGCACAGGCCTCTGCTACCCCTGCTTGTCCCAATACTTCACCCGTACCCCTAGTACATGCTCCAGTACTGCAGGAGTGTTGCAAATAGTCGATACTGTGTTGTGCATACCTGTAGCAGTACCGGTAATGCAAAATATAAGTGTTAGGCGTGGTACTGTGCTAGGGTGTCGAAAAAAGTCTGTGGAACTGTGGCCCGGTTCGTCGGGATTACATGTGTGTAGGTATTTGAACAGGCAAATGAGGGTAATCTTTGGTAAAGGTTTGAATAGAAAATACCTTGCTTGTACTCGCCGGGGTCATGGAAAACCGGAAAGGGGGGGATCCCTGCTTGGGCAACGGAGCAACAAGAAGTCACGAAAACTTGGAAAGTAGCAACAGGGATTACCTCTTGATAAACCGGTATGATGAGAAATCAAAAATCAAAAAAAGCTCATGACGAGACACAGAGTAAGTGGCTTGTATATGATGAGAAAATGAGGTCAACGATCATCCTTTTGAAGACATCTCGAGTTCGCAAGAAATTTCTCAAGGCCTCCCATTTATGATAAATAGTATGACACTCACAGGTGAAATCTGAAGCAACTTTAAACAAATTTTTATACTCATCGCCTCTTCTAGTAATACCGCATTTGCGAGAACAGCAGATATGCCTCCAGGTCCCCACAGCACTGAGTCCACAAATGGCTCCGTTTCCTCTCCTATGCGGGGCCGCTCTACCACCTCCCTTGCTCAAGACCTCCAGTCAATTACTCAGAACCCCCCAGCTATTCAACCGACCCACGACCCCTCTGGTGCTGCTCTGGCCTGCCGGCAGACCCTCACAACTGCCTTTCCGGTCATGCAGAATCACACTGCCGCTGACGATGCAGATTCTGAGAGCCAGGACGTGGTTGATAGGCCTGAATCTGAGTCTGCTAGTGCAGCTGCCCGTAATACGATACGGGTCACCTCCGATACCTCAATCTTACGCTCCCAAATTTTGATTCCCAATTCACAAGTGCATAACATAGTCCGTACCTTGCGGCTTTATGCACGGTGGACATACCCCTAGCTTCATGAGGCTTTGGGAATTTCCCTTAGCACCTTACACCGAATTATGAATGATAATCACCCCCCGACCTCTCACACAGAGGACCAGCACCTAAATGTCAATAACGAACTATCAAATACTTCCCGCCGTTCGATTGTAAATGCAGAGACCCAACAGCGCCTTATCGCTACGGCAACAGCAAGTGCGTACCATCGTCGCCTGCCTTACACGCAAATCGCCAAACTCGCTGGGATCAAACTCAGCAAAGCCACACTCAAAAAAGTCTTTAAGAGTGCTGGTTACAATCGCCGTGTCGCCTGCCAGTGTAAGAAAGCTTTTCTTTCGACAAGTGCAAAAGAGAAGAGACATGCCTGGGGGGAAAGGTTTCGGGACTGGGGTCGGGAGGATTGGAGTGATGTGATTTGGACGGATGAGTGCGCTTTCTCCGTGGGGGATATGTGTGGTACTACTTGGGTGACTCGAAGGGCAGGTGAATAGTATGAAGAAGACTGTTTGGTGCCTCGCTTCGCACACCAAACGACGATTATGGTCTGGGGGGCCATTTATCAGGATCAAAAGGGGCCATTAGTTGTTTGGGATTCTTCGAGCTGGGGGCGTATCAATAGTTCAACTTATATTGAGCACATAATCCGTCCCCACCTATATCCATGGTGGTCTAGCATCGTGCAATCTGGAAATACAACATCGGGATATGTTTATTTCCAGCAAGATGGTGCTCCCGCCCATGGCTCTCGCCAAACACTTGAGACTCCCCAGGAACTAGGCATCAGAAACTATCTCTTCCCCTGGCCGGCCTCTTCCCCTGATATGAGTCCTATTGAGGCAATTTGGTGCCTTCTTAAACGTCAGATCCCTCGCTCCGACCCTCGCCCTACCACAGTTCCCGATCTCAATGCAGCTATATTTGCCGAGTGGGAAAACCTTACACCTGCTAAAATCGCACAACATACTTCTTCAATGCCCGACCGCATCTCAGACCTGTTAGCTGCCAATGGCGGTCACACCTGGTGGTAGCCTGAGCCCAGTTCCCCCTCTTTCTCCCAATATCATTAGCTCCCCCCATAGAACCCTCCTTTCCCCACACATCCCCCTTTCCCCGCACACCCCCCTTTCCCAGCCTACCCCCCTTGCCCGCATACTCCGCTTGGCCGCATACCACATTTCTCCGTATACCCTGTTCCCCCGCTTATCCCGCTTCCCACATATACTATCCCCCTCTTTCTGCCTACTCCTTTCCTCTCACATTTAGCTCTCTACCATCCCTTCCCCATACTCAGATGTCCAAATATGTACTTGCGTTTTCACGAGTCATTAAAATGGAAAAACATAACCCTTGTCTCTGTAGAGATTTGTATGAGGTTAGCGGAAATAGTTTTCCAGCATTTACTAACTCTTCTAACCTTCGGCCTCTTTTATATATCTACTTCTCTCCCCCTCTGATGCCCCTCATACCACCCACGTCCCCTATATCCCCCATGCCCCTCATATCTGAGTCGCTCCTATTTCTTATTTCTTTCATGCCCACTATGCCCCCCCCCCTCATTCCCAGGTTTTCATATTTCTGTTATGATGTTATGATTTTTATGATTATGACTTTTGTTAATTGGCTTGATATCTTACTCTACGCACAAGTATCATTATTTTCATTATTATCATATTAAGTATCATTAGCTAGTTTGAACTCATTAAACCTATCTACTATCTCGTTTGTTATTTTAACTACTGCCTTCACTATCATGGCCGATCACTCAGTGCAACCAGTGCTGTCTTAAGATGTCTTGTAACACTGTCTCTCTTTCCAGACATTGTGACCGCCCGATCGCCTTACCCCCGTTTCACCGCGGCTAGTTTCCGGTTTTCAATGACCCCGGCGAGTACTGTACAGTGCCGGGGGTTGCGGGTATCATAAGTCTGCCGAAGCCTATTGAGTCGTGAGTCTTCTCGGCCACTCTGAGACCAGCGTTTGCTCCAGTTACTGCGCTAAGTGTTGGACACTCTTTTTTCTTTCAAGGCATCTTGTTCCCTCGGAGATGCAAGGTTGATCTGCAGGCGAAATCAGGTGGTGTGCTGGCTTCGCTTAAGAGCCCTCAAGACAGTTGTGGCGAGAATAAGTCCTGAGAGAACGGGGGCAACCAGAGCTCCCCTCCATGCTTGCCTATCGCGATGCCAGTGCCGCAAGAACTCAAGATAATACCACAGTCAAAATAAAAAGTGCTGTTGCCAGATCCCAAGCTCCTAGAGAGGAGGGACACGAATATACAAGCTGTAGTACGGTATCACTACAGGTATTGTGGTTATCGTGATGGAATACTTGCTAGATTCAAAAGTATTTGGGAAATTCAGTCGGTGGCCTGGGCGCCAAGTTTGCTGAATACCGGTATTTCCCAATACTTTGAATCTGACAATTACGGCGGGGGATCGTGGTTGCCCCTGTTGTCTCTCAATTCATGCGCGAGTAGACTATTACAGATAATAATTGCACCGGCGCAACCTTGTGCAACGCCAGAGCCTTAGAAGATACCTCCTCCTCGCTTCCAGGTCCCTAAGAATCCCTCAACTCCGAGAGAATCTGGATTCCCACCACCCACGATCCGTCCCTATCTCTCACAAAGAATTCAGATAATTAACTCCAGCGCACATATTGTCAAGGCACCAGCAAGTCGCCGGCAATGTCAACTCGTTCAACTCGTTGACGAACTACAATAACATTGTCAACCTCGCTCCGAGACCAAATGCTGAGAGGCGTCAAATTCAGCGGTGGCTATCCCCACTTGAACCACAGCAACGACACCAAGCTGTCCGAACAGACCGACTCGATGGCGTGGGAAACTGGGTACTAGAAACGAACAAGTTCAAAAAATGGTGTGATATGGAAGATGGTTGCGCTGAGCCAGTGTTGTTCTGCTACGGGAATCCCGGGGTGGGGAAAACATATCTTAGGTAGGAAGACCTCTGACTAAAGAAGGGCAATACTGGTATCACTAACCAGTGACAAATAATAGCTCCTTAGTAATTGACAGCCTGCGCGGTCAGGCTAGGGGGGAAAACACAGCTGTGGTGGGGCTCTACTGCAATTTCCTAGCCCAGCTAGAACAATCCACTATAAGTATTCTGGGTGCTATCCTCAAGCAACTTGTCAGCAGAGGAGAGATCCAGGAGCATATACGGGAGGCTTTTCAAAAGGCCAATGAAGAGTTTTGCGGCCATGGTCTCCGCTTTCCAGATATGGTAGAAATTCTTAAAAGGACTGTTGCATCGCTACAGTGGATATTTATGTGCGTCGACGCTTTGGACGAGTTATCTCGGAAACACCGATGGGAACTCCTTGGATCATTGCAAGAAATTATTCGAATGTCACCAAACATGCGAATATTCCTTACCGGGAGGCCCTATATCGACGACGAAATCCGGGAATTTTTTAGCGAGGCGGTTAGAATACCTATCAGCCCTACCCAAGATGATATTAAAAGTTATCTCGAGATGAGGCTGAAGGGTGACACTACTCCTAAAGCGATGGATAGTCAATTGCGGGCGGATATTATGAGAGTCATTCCGGAGAGGATCTCAGAAATGTAAGCGAGAATATCGGGTACATTCCCAATGCCGACCAGGGCCGTTATTCACTAACCGTGATTTCTAGTTTCCTTCTCGTTTCTCTAAATATTGATGCAATCCTGGCTGAGGTTACTCTCCATCAGAGGAGGAAAAAGCTAGAAGAGATGACCAGAGGGAAGGGCCCAGGTGATGCATATGCCGCAAACATATCACGCATGAAGGCACAGCAAAGAAGCAGGTCGAAACTCGGGATGGAAGTTCTACTGTGGGTATCACATTCAGAGCGGCCATTGCATGTCGACGAATTGTGGCACGCTCTTGCGGTAGAAGAAGGATCTATGGACTTGAACATTCGGAACATTCTTGCTATAGAAACACTGTTAGCATGCACTCTAGGGCTTGTCACGGTCGAGAAGTCTTCGTCTACGGTTCGGCCTGTCCATTACACCCTGCAAGAATACCTCTCCCATAATCCCAACTTATTCACTACGCCCCACTCAATGATTGCCGAAGTCTGTTTGACCTACCTCAACTTCCGGCAGCTCAGGGGTATTTCGCCGATTCTACGTTCGGCCCCACAAACCTTTCCTTTTGTGGAGTATGCTTCATGTTACTGGGGTACACATGCCAAGCGGGAAATGACCGAAAGTGTGAAAGCACTTGCATTGAATCTACTAGAGGAATACGATAAGCACATATCTTCGAAGGTTCTCTTGGTGAGCGACTTTAGGATGCCTCATTGGGAGAAGCCTTTTGATCGAGAAGGTAGGCCTATAGGCTTTACAGGGCTTCACGGCGCGGCATACCTCGGTTGTGTGAAGATAATGGCTGCCTTATTGAAGATGAATAAATGGGACGTGGAGGCAACTGATTTGAACGGTAACACAGCGCTTGCCTGGGCTGCCAGGAGAGGGCAAGTGGAGGTGGTGAGGCTACTGCTGGATCGGAATGGCGCCAATCCCAACACACCTGACATATATGGCCGAACACCACTCACGTGGGCTGCGCGGAATGGGCATGAGGTGGTCGTGAGGGAACTCTTGGGACGGAACGACGTCAATCCTAACACAGCTGACGAATATGGCCAAACACCGCTCTCGTGGGCTGTGTGGAGCGGACATGAAGGGGTCGTGATGATGCTGCTGGGGAGGAACGACGCCAATCCAGACACACCTGGAACCCTATATCGCCAGGAACTGCTCTCGTTTGCTGCCAAGAATGGGTACGAGGGGGTCATAAGGATTCTGCTAGGGCGGGGCGACGTCAATCCAAACACACCTGACAAATATGGTGCGACGCCACTCTCGTGGGCTGCGTGGGGTGGACATGAGGGGGTGGTGAGGATACTGCTGGATCGGGGCGACGTCAATCCCAATACATCTAGCACCCCATATCGCCAAACACCGCTCTCGCTTGCTGCAGAGAACGGGCATGAGGGGGTCGTAAGGATTCTGCTAGAGCGGGGCGACGTTGGTCCGGACACACCTGATAAATATGGCCAAACACCGCTTTCGTGGGCAGCGTGGGGTGGGCATGAGTGGGTGGTGAGGATGCTGCTAGAGAGGAACGACGTCAATCCCAACACATCTAACACCCCATATCGCCAAACACCGCTCTCGCTTGCTGCTGAGAATGGGCATGAGGGAGTCGCGAGGACACTGCTGGAGCGGGGCGACGTCAACCCCAACGCACCTGACAAATATGGCGCAGCGCCGCTCTCGTGGGCTGCGTGGGGTGGGCATGTGGGGGTGGTGAGGGTACTGCTGGATCGGGGCGACGTCAATCTCAACACATCTAGCACCCTCTATCGTCAAACAACGCTCTCGCTTGCTGCAGAGAATGGGCATGAGGGGGTCGTAAGGATTCTGCTAGGGCGGGGCAACGTCAATCCAGATACACCTGACAAATATGGTCAAACGCCACTCTCGTGGGCTGCCCAGTGTTCCCAACGGGCCCGGCCTGTCCAAATTCTCTCGGATCTAGCCTGGCCCGAGCCTGCAGGCCTGGTTAAGCCTGAGCCTGGCCGGGCCGGGCCCGCCTATAGGCCATATAGGCTTTTTCCCGGCTGCCTGATAGGCCGGCCTGGCCTATATAGCCTAGGCCGGCCTATACAGCTTCGGCCGACCCACTCACAGCGAGTAGCTGCTCTGTGTCAACAGCAAAATTCACGGTAAATGTTTCCCAATTACGGAATATGATTAAAAATAAAGTACCGGTTTCGCTTATTAGCAAAAAAAAACACCAAAAAAATACTAGAAGTAGTGAATTAATTAGTTGAATTAATTGTAGAAAAAGAGTTGCTGCTGGTGGATCAACTGTGTGCAGTAGGACGGTGACTATTTCGAAGGCATCAATAAGAGAGGTTGACTGTAAATAGTTTACAAAATAGGTGGGGATGATGGTATAATAGAGTTGTGCTCGTGGCCCTGGAGGTAAATTTCTAAAGCTTTATTGTGTTGGTTGAGTATCACTCGTTCTGTGATTGATTAAGAAGTATCATAATAGCCGAAGGTAAAGGAGGAAAAAAATATCACAGGCGATAAACTCGGAAGAGGGGAGGGGGGGTAGGGGGTGGGGGGTCTGAATACCCTCAACACAATCTGTTCTCAACGCTAATCTCCGGGCCTATAGGCGCCTATCAGGCCTGATAGGCTTTCGTAGGCCGATCGAATTCGGCCTATAGGGCCTAGGCTGTCTTCCGGAGCGGCCTGCCTTAGCCCGGCCTACGGCCTATAGGCCGGCCTACCATCGGCCTGGCCCGTTGGGAACACTGGGGCTGCCTGGAATGGGCATGAGTGGCTGGTGAGGATACTGCTAGAACGGAACGACGTCAATCCCAATACATCTGACACCCCATATCGCCAAACACCGCTCTCGCTTGCTGCCGAGAAAGGGCATGAGGGAGTCGCGAGGATACTGCTAGAACGGGGCGATGTCAACCCCAACGCACCTGATAAATATGGCGCAACGCCGCTCTCATGGGCTGCCAAAGGTGCGCATTGGGGAGTCGTGAGAATACTTCTAGAACGGAGTGACATCAATCTCGACACAGCTAGCTAAGATGGCCAGACGCCGCTCTCGGCTGTTCTAAACAATGCTGAGATGGCTGTGTCGCTGATGCGGTACCGGGCGGATTTCATCCTCAGATATGTATCAAGTCTACAACCAAAAGACACCTTCTCCCTCCAACTACCCCAGATATCTGAGCCCCTTTCAAGGCGACCAGTAGGCCCTAATATCCAAGGGTGAACCCCAGCTCTTTCCCCTCCGCTGGCGAGATATGCCCCTTCCGGCAATGAAGGAAATCTGATGAAACACCATCCTAAGCCCGCTCCGGGCAGTCCTCTACACGCGGACTAGCAGGCCACCGTAGATGTCAACCCTCCGGATTAAGCTATTTATCTGGAATTTCTCGTTAGCTTATCCCCCCCCCCCGCGCGACCGCCCCGTCCACCCCCGCGCCCCTTGTTTTAACCCTCAGGCCTCACCCAACCTGGCTCCAATCCATTCGTAGCTCATTGACACCTTTCCTCACTCCCTCCTCCCTGTATGCGACCTCCTGGCTTCTCCTTTGTTTCTTATGCCCACTGCCTCGGGTTATTCCATATTTGTCCATGATGAACTGGTACGCACCTATTTATTGCATAACTTAGCGAGCAACTATATTGTGTTATTGTGGGGATGAGAGAAGCTTCATAGATATAGACATAGGTTACATATAGATACATCTTGTACAGATGAGAGTGGATAGACCGCGGGAATCAACAGAGAAGAGCTTATCGTAAGAGAGTTACAGAGTTTGGCTTATTTTCTTCTCTGCCACTCACCCTTCGTCTCTGGCCGACTTACCGAATTCTGAGATAGACCTTTCTTCTTATTAGCACCCAAGATATCTAGTTTTTCGTTCCCGCTGCCCTTCCCTGAGCGTCACAATTTACATTACACAGTAAGTTACCTTCTCCACTGAATCCACTACTTTCCTCAGACCATCTATCCCCTTGTTCCTCCCGATCCTTCTCTTTGCTCCCGCGCTAACCCAGCTCCTTGCATTCCTGATGCCCACTACCGGCCTAGCTAGCGGCTTTGATAACTCTGTGGTGGGTTATCTTGTATTGTATTTTACGCCTAGCAAACCTACCTCTCGCTGTGTCCCAGCACGCGAGTGATGATCTGTGACAGGTCTTGTGGGCCGGGTCATGAGGGAAATGGGTATTTTTGATGATTATTTGTTTTAGCGGGCATGAAAAGAGAGCTGTGTTAGAAAATGGAAGTTCCTGTTGATCTTTTCCGGTGAGCTTGCTTCAAGTATTGAATTTCGTCGGGCAAGGTCTATTAATTTCGGTTGGACGGATATGCTTGGCTTTCTTACGGGAGTGGGAAGGAGAGGTCAGGAGATATAAAGACGCAACGGAGTGGATACAGGAGAATGTTCAACAATAGATTTTACCCGTTGTTTTTTCTTGGTTATTACGGAAGTGTACGGAGGAACAAGGTCATGCGGGAAACATAGAGATAGGTGTGGTGATCCATAGAAGGATCAGGGTATGGTATTTGTGTTTTACTTATACACCTCTCCCCACCGTTAGTTTGATTTTAGTTAGAAAGTTGAGAGCGAGAGTGAGCGAATGAACCAAGTATTGGCGGAAAAACCTACGTTCCATATCCTTCCCCTAAAGTGTCTAAGTTCCGAGTGAATTCTCTTAGTCTATCGATTACTTCTATGCAACCCTCATTTGCCCTCTTTGACAATTTCTAACAGTGATTAACTTATCGTAGCTAGTAGGGTAATCCTAGCACCCTTGTTCGAGCGTATCATTGCACAAGGACAGGTCTTTGTGGTGAGCCAACGCAGCTCCACAAAGCTCTGGATACAAACTACAACAGTGTTAAAATGTAACCATGCTCCAATAAATTCGTTTTATCTCCACACGCAATATTTTAGTTTGGGAAAGAGCGGAGTATTTTGTATTTCGGACGAGGTCGGGGTATATCCCTGTATACGAGCGGGGTTTGCTATGCCCTTGGCTCCCTGGTTGAAGTATGAAAGATAGACTTTCGGTCACAGATACATTCTTTCGGGATCATCGGTCGATTGACACGGTGCATTGAGCGGCTCATTTTGCCCATTAAGATCCCCGATATCTTAAGACAGTTGAAGCCATCAGGGACTATAACAGAATTTAAGAGATTAAAACTAAATGAAACCTCTATACTGATCTCAAGTGCGCCTCCTGGTGTTGGGCCCAGGGGGGTAGGACTGGTTCAGGAGCAAGACCTCTGGGATGGGCTCATTGCCCACAAAGACAAAATCTCCTCCCTCCTTTGTATTTTTTTTATACGAGGTTGCATGGGGAGAATACTGTGATCTTAAGAGAGTTTTCTACAGGACAAAAACCACAGGTTGATATACTCGTGCTGTGGGTTGACGGAATTAACCGAACACCCCGGCGTGTGCTGCAATGCACCGGTTCCACACAACTCCGCACAACAAGCCCTCCAAGGAATTGTTACCACCCAATTGACATATCATAATTTCCTCCATTTTTCCCATTAAGGTTGACTGATTGTTTACTAGGAACTGGTTACTGCAATGCGTTTAGATCCTCGCCGAACCATTTTTATTGGTTGATGTTGGGATGGTTTTATCAGGGAGGAGGTTGCAGTCAAGGAAAAGATTATGAGCTTCGTTCGGTGTTCGGTTAATTTTGTCACAATATCCACCAAGTCCCTATTCAGCTTCGTCGGCTCTTTCCTTGTTCTTGGACTTGGGCTAGCATGCAGAGCAGACTTTCTGTGTATCATAACATCGTTATGAAGGATCTGGTAGGATGGGAGACGTCTTCTGGAGGAATCCCGAATAGGAATTCTTGTTTATTAGGATGTGGAGAGATATATGCAAGGCTACTGTAGCTATAATACGAAAAAAAGGGCAATAGAAGGGAGGTGAAATGTTTTTTCTTTCGGTTTCTACTACAAGCACCTATTTATAGTTCTTCAAGCACTTGGGGTGAGAATTTTGGACTCTCTGTTAGGCCGATAAACGATTTAGGGTGATGGGATGATATAAAGAAGCCGTGGTTTTGACGGATGGTCTACTTGAGGATAAGTTGCATAAGCTCTAGTCGGCCCCGCTCGGGAAAGATAACAAGCGGACGCGAACCTTGTTAAAATTCCCGTGTATTCTCGGCTGTGCTCGGATGATGCGGTGGGTATGCTCTAAACAGCGGGTATCGGTACCGCACTGTGCTCGACAGTGGTGTGAATTAGCAGTGCCGAGTACTCGAGTACAGCGCAAACAAATGGTGTGTTTCATTGAGCCCGGCCCACTTCGATCGCTGAGATTCAAGGCTGATGTGCAGGTGATATCCAGTGGTGCGCTGGCTTTGGTTTAGGGCTTCCTTAGTACTACCAATAAATACTACACCGCCGAATACTTTGTGCAACGCCAGAGCCTTATAGGTTATCGGCTCCTCTCCATTCAGGTCCTAGGGATTCCCTCAGCCCCGAGAGAAGTCAAATTCTCATTGCACACGATCCCCCCCTTATCTCTTACGAAAAAAAAGGCATTCAGATAATTAACTCAAGGGCAGATGTCGTCAGGGAGCCAGCAGATCATTGGCAATATCAACTCGTTCAACTCGTTGAACAACTTCAGGACCAGATGATGAGAGGCATCAAATTCTGCGGTGGCTATCGCCGCTTGAACCACAGCAACGGCACCAAGGTGTCCGAACCGAGCGACTCGATGGCGTGGGAAACTGGGCACTAGAAACCAACGAGCTTAGAAAATAGTGTGATGCAGAAGATGGTCGCGTTTCGCCAGTGTTGTGGTGCTACGGGAATCCTGGGGTGGTGAAAACATATCTTAGGTAGGAAGGGGCGCCTGCATAGAGAAGAATAATGTGGGTATCACTAACGAGTGGCAAATCATAGCTCCCTAGTAATTGATAGCCTATGCGACCAGGCTAGGGGGAGGAACAAAACCGTGGTGGGGTTCTACTGCGATTTTCTTGCCCAGCAGGAACAGTCCACTACAAATATGCTCGGCGCGATCCTCAAGCAACTTGTCGGCAGAGGAGCAATCCCGGAGGATATACGAAAGGCTTTTCAGAGGGACAAGGGAGAATTTGGGGGTCGAGGTCTCTTGCCCCAGGATATGGTAGAAATTCTGAAGAAGACTGTCACATCGCTAGAGCGGATATTTGTATGCATTGACGCTTTAGACGAACCAACTCCGAGACATCGACGGGGGCTACTTGAATCACTACAAGAAATCGTCCGGGTATCACCAAACATGCGGGTATTCCTTACTGGGAGGCCCCATATCGACGACGAAATGACGGAATTTTTTAATCGGGCGGCTAAGATACCTATCAGTCCTGCAGAAGATGATATTAAGAATTATCTGAAGATGAAGTTGAAGAGTGACACTACTCCTAAAGCAATGGATGACAAATTACGGGCGGATATTATGAGAGTCATTCCAGAGAAGACCTCAGAAATGTAAGCCAGAATATTAAATACAATCCTAATACAAGTCTAAGTTGTTATTCACTAACCGTGATGTCTAGCTTCCTCCTCGTTTCTCTAAACATCGAGGCAATTCTTGCTGAGATTACTATTCACCAAAGAAGGAAAAAACTTGACGAGATGACCAAAGGCAAGGGTCTAGGTGATGCTTACGCCGCAACATTATCACGAATGAAGGCACAACAGAGAAGTGGGTCAAAACTCGGCATGGAAGTTTCAATGTGGATATCGCATTCGGAACGGCCTTTACATGTCGACGAGTTATGTCAAGCCCTTGGGGTAGAAGAAGGATCTATAGACATGAATATTGAGAACATTCCTGCGATAGAAACACTACTGGCATGCACTCTAGGGCTTGTCACGGTCGAGAAGTCCTCGTCTACTGTCCGGCTTATTCATTACACTCTGCAAAAATACCTCTCCCATAATCACAATTTGTTCACTAATCCCCACTCAACAATCGCCGAAGTCTGTTTGACCTACCTCAACTTCCGCCAGATCACGAGCATTTCGCCTAGTGTTCGTTTTGTCTCACCAACCCCCCCTTTCTTGGAGTATGCTTCCTGTTACTGGGGTACACATGCAAAGCGGGAAGCAACTCGAAGTGTGAAAGCGCTTGCACTAAAGCTACTTGATGGATACGATAAACACATATCTTCGAAGATGCTGTTATTGTGTGGGCTTCCTCTTTGTCACCGGCCTTTCGATCGAGCAGACTGCCCTACTGGATTTACAGGACTCCACGGTGCGGCATACCTTGGATGTGTTGACATAATTGTTGCTTTATTGGAGATGAATAAATGGGATGTGCGGGCAACTGATCTGAATGGTAACACAGCACTCACCTGGGCTGCGTTGAAAGGGCATGAGGGGGCCGTGAGGATACTACTAGGGCATGATAACGCCAATCCCAACTCAGCCAACAACTATGGACAACCACCACTCTATTTTGCTGCCGAGAGCGGGCATGAGGGGACCGTGAGGGTACTGCTGGGACGGAGCGACGTCAATCCAGACACATCCGACAAACATAACCGAACACCACTCTCGCGTGCTGCGTTGAATGGGCGTGAGGGGGTCGTGAAGCTACTGCTGGGACGGAGTGAAGTCAATCCCAACACACCCGACGAATATGGCTTGACACCGCTCTCGAAGGCTGCGTGGAATGGGCATGCTGGGGTCATGAGGGTACTGCTGGAACGAAACGACGTCAATCCTAACATAGCTAATACATATAGGCAAACACCGCTCTCGCTTGCTGCCGAGAACGGGCATGAGGAGGCGGTGAGGATGCTGATAGAACGGAACGACGTCTATCTCGATACATCTAACAAACATGGCCGAACACCGCTCTCGCTTGCTGCATGGAATGGGCATGAGGGGGTCGTGAAGATATTGCTGGGACTGAACGATGTTAATCCCAATACACCTGGCGTAGATGGCCGAACACCGCTCTCGTTTGCTGCCGAGTATGGGCATGAAGCGGTAGTGGGGATCCTGCTAGAACGGAATGACGTCAATCCTAACACACCTAACGAAGATGGCCGAACACCGCTCTGGTTTGCCACCGAGAACCAGCATGAGGGAGTCGTGAGGATGTTACTAGAACGGAACGACGTCAATCCCAACACACCCGACGAATATATCCAAACACCGCTCTAGCGGACTGCACAGAATGGGCATGAGGGGGTCGTGAGGATACTGCTGGGGCAGAACCGCTCCAATCCCAACTCAGCCAACAAATATGGACAAACGCCATTCTATTTTTCTAGAGAGAACCGGCATGAGGAGGTCACGAGGATACTGCTAGAACAGAACCATGTCAATCCCAGCATACCTGATGAAGCTGGCCGAGCACACACATCTGGTTTCCTGCCGAGAATCAGCATGAGGGGGGAGTCTATGGTGCTATTAGAATGGAGCGACGTCAATCCCGATCCACCCGATCTATATTGCTAAATATCACTCTTGTGAGCTGCGCTGGATGAGGACAAGAGAATTAAAGAGTTGCTGCGGGACCGGGCGGATTTCATCCTCAGATATGCAGCAAGCCCACAACCATCAGACCTCTTACCCGAGCCGCCCGAGCTATTTGAACCCCCTTTCAAAAGGACCCGCAGGTTTTGATATCCAAGGAGAAAACCCGACTCCCTCCCTCAATCTACTAGACATGTCCATCCTAGCTCACCTAGGCTATTTCGCACACACCCGCAGCCCATTAGCACTTTTCTCAGCTCCCTTCTCTATATATATACCCTTTCGCTTTGTTTTCCATTCCCCATACACTTGGTCTCAAGTGCTCCATACTGTTACAAAAGCCCTCCGGAGGTGCTCTCCTTGTTCCTTGCTTTGTTCTATGTATACGCTTGAACCTTGTGCTATGCGATGTTGTCCCCTCTTGTTTCCAGAAGTTCCAGGGTGCTGCGTATCCATTCCCGTGTTTGCTCCTCTACATAGTTCGTTGCTTTCTCTCGTTTCCTTTCTTTTCTTTCTTCTAATATAACAACCGCTTCTTGAGAAACAATTCGTAACACATACGTGTCTATGGTTAACTCTGTATGTATATACCCGTGAGCGGTAGGAGACCGGCAACGAATGATATCCTATGAAGGCTCGCGGTGAAAATATCGAATTTTAAAAAATTTAACCAAAGACAAGAGCAAACTCCGCAAATTTTCTCAAAACAATCTCAGTATTCCTCCAGACACTACTCTTCAAATTGAACCCTTGCAGGTCTTTCTCCAACTTGTACCCAGAAGCCAAACGCCAATCTCATCAGACCCATCTTTTGTATTAAGCTATGGTTTCACAAGAAAATTATAGCAACTTCATGATAATAGTCATGTCAGAATAGGATTTTTCATCATTTGAGATTGTGGCTGGCTCCTCAGATAAGAAGCCCACCATTCAGGCCCAGCATCCAGCCATCGATCCTCAAACTCCAAAGGAGAAGGAGATGGCCAGGGGAGAAGTAATCGTCAATTCCCCATGGCTCTTATTTTCCAGATCCCTTGATTGTTGGTCAGCGGATTTGTACTCGAGCATATATTTCCCCCAGATGCCACTTCATTTTTAAGTTTGTCCCTTAGGATCTTTCTCCTGCCAGTCATTTTGGATCTTTCTGTCTTCCTCCCCACCACCGCCAGTTAGCTCTCAGGTACTATTATTCTTATAACATACATCTTAAGCATTTGCCCCCCCCCCGTAGATTCTGGCAGGGGCATAGCTGCTAGGTGTGCCTTTCTAGCAAAAATAACAAGATTAGTAGATATTCCCCATATATCTGTTGAAGTGAGGAAAATCTGAAGTAATTGAAGAAAGAAAAGAACAAAATAATCTTTTGTAATCTTATCATACCTCAGACACACCCAGCAGCATTGCTGTCATAGCACAATCACCGAAATGCCACAGCCAGGCATAAGGCAAAAGTACTTATGACTAAAAAAAGACCCGCCTGGGTATGAAAGAAAAGTGTAGAGAAGATAAGAGCAAGAGAGACAAACGAGGAAAGAAGGTCAGAGAGAAAGGGAGGAGCCTTATATAGACCTTCCTCGAAAATGCCAAGAACATTTCACATGGAAAAAATAATATACGGGGTAGAATACTATGGTGTAGGGCTTGATATCATACTATGTTCAAGTTAGGATCAGGATATCATACCATTCTATAGTTTATCAGATCAGAATGGCTACGACGAGAAAAAATCGTGGGCGAGAATGCAAGTCGATTGAGTGGTAACACTTGCATTATTGCACACCCTGCCCGCAACCTTATTTTATTATAGACCCTGTGGATAAAAACTTCATAGATATGGACAGAAGTTACATATAGGCCCACCCTGCTCACACGAGAGTGGATGAGCGGCGGGAATCAGCAAGGAAGAGTCCATACTGAGCGATCCACAGTATGGATTGGTTTATTCTTCACCTTCTTATTTTTCCCCCTTCCTACCACTCCCCCTCTGCCGCCCGCATATTTATCAAATTGCAAGATAAATCTCTCTCGTTATTAATACCAAAGAGATTTTTTTGCTCTCGCTGCCCTCTCTTAAAAGTCACGATTTACGATACACGGTGCCACCGCTGCTTGATCCACCTTCGGCTCCCCTTTCCTGCTGCTCTTATAGGCCTCCCCCTCCCGGAAAGTGCTGCCAGGCTTTTCGATATGCGTCGGGAGTCCAACACACGCGGCCCTGTAAGAGTGGGAAACCCGGTTAAAACCCCTCCCCAAGCCTCAGCTTAGTGCCGTGCATAGAATGCCTTCGGCAGAGGTAGAATGCCGTAAACAAGAGCATCAGTTAAGCCATAAAACCAAAGGTTCATATACCAATACTACACTTTATGATTCCGTCTATTAGATGATACGCATTAGCTAGGGAACGCAAGAAAGCAAGGCAAAAAAATTGGAAAAACAAACAAATAAAATAAATAACAAGACCCTGTCCGGCACGCCAGGGAAAAATAGCATTTTTCTCATCTTTTATATCATTTTTTACACTGCCGCATGCCAAACTCCTAACCAAAATAAAAAATAAAATTGTTTATTTCGCTTTTGTTCTGCCATCCAATGATCACAGACCTCGCCCTTGCAAGTGCAGTCCAGAGCCGGATTATACCACCTCGCAGCGGTCTGATTTGTGTTACACCCTCCTCAATTAAGTAAGGCTAAGCCCTTCAGTCTCCCAGTTCCTGCGGCGCATGCACTACGTGAAAGATAGTTCAATAATAAACCCAATTCGAGCGGAACCAAACGCCTGGGCTCCTGAAAATCGCACAGGAGGTTAATTGTTTTTCCTCGCACGTTAGCCAGCTGCGCAAGCTACTAGGTATTTTCACATCGCGCAGTTAGGGGAATTAGCACTTGTTCCTGTTGTTTTTGGGTATTATTTCTTTCCACGTAGAGTTAAGGAGAAGGATAATATGATATCTGTTGGGCATTGATGTATAGCAAATTTTGATGCACTCCCGGAAAAGGAAAATTATAAACATCAATCGCCGATAGCCACCGACAGGGCCCCCTCCGGCGTGCGCAAAGCGATAATTGCAACCAGATCGGTGATTAGAAAAAGGTGGGTTTGGCTATCGTACGCGGAAAGTAGGATTTGGAGAGAGTTCCGGGTTGCACATATACAGTATAGTTCATACCCGCTCACGATACATAACCCCCTGCCACGAGGTTATTGTTTTTTTTTCGTCTTTTTCCCCTTCTTCTTCCCCGTCGCCTCTTCTTTACCACGAATTATGTGTCATATATCCCCCCCCTTTTTTTACACCCCCATTGAATCCTAAAGGGTTGCTTTTTTCATATATACCTCTCCCCTGGCATAATTCTGGCGCTCAGAACATTCACCTTTAGCAATAATATTATTATTATGAAACCTAATAGCAGCGAGTGAGAGATGATGATCATATCCAAATCTCCAGCAGCACTTATTCCCCTAGCAGTATGAAAAGCATTCCGAGAACGAAGTGGAATCCACCTGTCAGAGCAGCAGTCAATGGGTAATTCCAACACATAGACTCCCAGGAGGATACCACGCGCATTTTTTAAGAAAACAATGCATAAACGAATGAACCAAGGGTATATGCGCAGACGAACAGAAAAATAAACCACACCCCATCCCATCCGCCATCCCCATTCGCCAAGATCCCGCCAAGCAACCAAAGCAACGGGACCAAACGAAACCTAAAGACCTACAAAAGGATGCAATGACCGCCAGGACATCCCAGACAATCCCTCCCCAAATCTATATATAGCATGGCACACCCCCCACAATATGCTACGCCCATCTCCACTCCAACACCGTAACTCGTTTTCAAGACTCTCACCGTAAGCGACGCCTCCCTTGTGCTGTAAGACAATCTCACGAAGAAGGATATATGCAAGTAGAAAGACATCATGCAATCCGCAGAGCCAATCGTGGGTGAGTGACCCCTCTTTACTTTGCGCCACGGGCTATAACCAAATCACCAGTATACGCACTTTTTTGCAAAGCAGTATACCATAGGTCGATCCCACGCGGCACTCGTAAGCTATACTCCGAAACGCGGGAACTTTATTTTGATCCACCCCCGGGTTATAGTGGGGCAGTCTTGATTTATTGGCACTACATTGGTTCGGGATTTACAGCCTCAAGTTTATCCTATCTAGACGTCCTGCACTAACAAGCAGATCTGGGCACTATCCTCCGATCCACGGCTAGTGCAAGGGCAACCGAGCTCGGCTTATGAATTGCCTTTTTTGCACCATAAAATTCGCTACACTGTGCGCGCGCGCTCATCACTCTGAAATGATTGAGGGAGGGGAAAGGATAGAGATAACAGGTCCGAATACATATTCAAGCTGTCCCGTGTCTCTCATTCTGCTTATGCTTCCAATTAGATATTGTAGGATGGTTAAAAATTCCTAGGCGTGAGAGTCAGACACTATTAATCCGTCGAGGCAAACCAGGCGATCTCCTACACGGAAGGTTTCCAGCCCCTGACGTCTCTGCACAAAAAGGATCCCCAAAGAAGCAATAGCACCACAAAACAGGAGGGATGTCATACGTCTCGTGCGAGGGCCGCTAGAATAACACCGCCTATGAATTTTGGGGCCAGTATGGCCCCGATGTGATAAGGCAGATCGTTGACAAAGAGGAAAAGACAAAACATTGCAGTAACTCATGGGGAGGGTATCGCAGGAGAGGAAATGAGCATCTACCAAAGTGATCTAGGAGAAAGCAAGACAAAAAAGAGAAGAAAGGGAGGGAAGTAACTACACTAGCGCTTCATTTAGATCCGGCTCCAATAGAACTTCGCATCGAGTTTTGATAGCGGTAAACCTTCCAGTAGCTAATGGGCCGTGAAGGCACTATCCTTGAACCCTCAAAGGCAAACCTTTAAGCAGTTATATTGATTTGCATACGTAGATAGGTTAAATTGTTATGGTAAGCCAATCGAACCAAAAACTAAGTTATATGCCTCCACACCATAAACCTTCGGACCTTGCATACCAGACATCATCCACACCAGGGGCCGGGGCCAGCACACCATGCCTCCGCGCTCTACTCACGCATCAACCCTATTACGTAGGCAAGCCACGGCCAGTGAGTCCACGTTGATCCAGTAATCACTATTCGAATGGCATTTCCAGATGGCCTAAGGTCACCTACACAGCTCCAAGCGTCAGTTCAAGCCTACCCCCACACTGCCAAGAGGGCTAACGAAATATGAGACCCTACTAGATGCCTTCACACGGACATGGCAAAGCGCCCCAGTTATGGTATCACCGACTCCCTCGAAGGATGTACAGAGAGCGGAGCACCAAAGCTAGGAGAAGTGTGACAGCGCAAGAGAAACCTGCAGGTAGCAGTACCAGTTGGATACAATTCCCTTCCACACAAGCGATACAACATAGCCCGAGGAGAAAGTGCAGGTTAATACTCGACAGAACTAACCAGGGTTTCCCGGGCTTTGGACTCCTTTCACAGAACAGGGATGGGGGAAAGGGGGCGAGGAGGTGAGTGAGGGATATTCAGACCCACCCGCATGACCAGTTATGAGCTTCCTCGATAGGCCACACGAAACTGACAGCCGCTGAGGGGTGGCAGGAAAGACATACCTTTACCGTCGTGTAACATTCGTAGAAATTTCGAGCAAAGTTGCAAAAGAAAAGGCCAGAATGGAGGGAGGGCACCACCTTGGCATATCGGAGCCTATAGACTTCACGACAAAAGCACCAAGTCAGGCCTACCATAAGACAGATTTATGAGGGTCCCGGCGAACATTAAAGTTCAGGATCAAAGATGTTGCATCGGAGCTAAAGAGGTCGACCCTGAGTACCGACCCGGCTTCATTGACAGGCTGGTTAAAAGCGTGAGCGAATCCGCAAGCCAAGAGGAGAGAAACAGTGGAGAAAAGAAAGGAAAGATACTCGCCTTGAGAGGTATAATACCAGAGAGAAAGAGAAAAGAAAAAACCAACCCCCATTGCCCACAGCGCGCAGGGGCTCCACCAAAGGTGAGTCCGGCATACCCTTAGGAGAACAGCTCAGCAAAATAAAGAAAAAAGAAAAAAGATAAGCCCATGGCCAAACTCCCCACACAGCACTTAGAAAGGATAACAAGCAAGTGCTATAGGCAAAAGGTGACGTGCCCGGAGCAGAGGGAAGAGGCTTGACGAACATAGACATGCAGCACAGAGAGAGGCAAGAGATTATGGCATGCATTGCCCACATGTCGCTCATTACCAGCCCCATTGCAAACTCGCTAGGATTATATCTCGTCTAACACCCGACGAATAGCAATGAGGAGCGGCCCTTGGGCCTAAGACCATATGCCCTGGTTGATTGAGAGTGGTGGATGGGGGGCGAACTAAAAAGCATATACAGCCGAACAGAGCGTTTATACTAGTACTGTACGCCTCACTTTCTAGCCGGAAGGCTTCAACCGTCAAACCAAAGCTCTCGCCATACCTGATATGATCTCCGAAAGGTCGGGTCGATGCCCCGCTGTCGGTACGAGTCATAGAAACGTATTGTATAGAAGTGGATTTCAGTTCTCAATGCTGATTGCGCCCCCTTATCGCCGGCTGCTCTGTAATCACCTGTGTTGGATATAACAGCGCTTGCAACATGCAGAAGGTGAAAAAATTGCCACCTTAACTTACAAGAGCAGCCCTACCCAAAGAATTCCTAGCATAGCGTCAGTGGCTCCATCCCCAAACAACTGACTGAACCAGCACTTTAACTAGTGTGATCTATCCAAGCCGGCGAAATCCCGGCGACTGTCAACTAATTTCAATCAATGCGAGGAAAAATGGTTTCATCTTCGATGATAATTCCATCCAATTCCTTCTAGCCTTCCATCCCCGTTTATCTTTCTGCTATCTTCATGTAGGGAGAGCGGTTGATTCACTTTTTCTCACTCGCTCAACCTCGGGGGTCTGTGCCGCAGCTGAAGCAAGCGTGTCTCAGAGCGGTAATCGCGAAAAAAAGCACCGAGATTATGGCTGGCTGAAGACGTGAAAAGGACCGCCTTGTAGAAATTCGCCATAGCTTGCGAATCCTCCGAAGAGAATATGGGCATATAGAAGATTTTCGTTAGCTGTGGTATGGGGATCGCGTGTAGTAAATTTGCCAATCAAACTGCAGTTGGGGTACGTACTGTACCGTTGCCAGCCCCCAACCAGTACTATACTCGCTACTGTACTGTTCGGCGTCCACAACTTGTGATCCTAGTTCAATAGCAGTCAACAAAGCTCAAGCCAGAAAGGCGAACTCATCTTCCGAACTCACTTTCAGCTGGAAAGTGTCAAGCCTTACCGAAATGACAACCATCGGACGGAGATGGTGGCGTTTCAAACATAAAACATTGCAGATCCGGTCCGAAGTGCCAGGAGGAACCCGGTACGGTACGGTAGTCTGTGGTGATGACAGCTCTTGCAAGTACGTATACTTGTAGTGTTAGCACTTAGTACGCGCCCTCATCACTTCATCTCTCATATCGGTAGTCTTCACCGCAGGGAGAATAAGATGTTTTGCACCTTCAGTATTTTTTGTTTTTTTTCAGCCGCAAGTGACGCAACCGACATGGGAGCTTCCCAGCTTGATTGCTCGCCTCGATGATAGGGATATGATAGCGAGAGCAAAAGGAAATGGCACTCATCAAGAAGCGATCATCCTACTATCGTCCTTCTGGGCAACAGTTGCAAGGCGCCCGACGCCACACACAACGGTTGGAATGATTGCTATCGTAAATCGCCCTCTATTCAAGGCAACCGAAGCTCGGTTGCCAGGGATTTGGCGGGTTATCAGGCACACCAATAAGCATCCATCGCCTTGGCCATCATCCCCAAGACATCAGAGAAGGCTCGAATTACCGAGATCTCCCGCCCTCGCCACCACAATGAGGGTGATTCGTGGCTCATTGTCGTCAGCTTCGCCCAAACAATGATCTTCTGCCCTTCTCACCAAGGAACTTTGGGGAAAGAGGCGTTTTAGCCCCACCATCGCCCTTGGCCCGCTGTAGCCCACGGAAAAAGGATAAGATCTATCGCACAATGCCTGGCCATTTTCTTCCAAGTGGGCAAGGAGCCGCACCGATAACTGCCCTCGAATGCCATGTGGCGATTGAGAGCAGATCTAACCAATGAGGTGTTGAGAAAACGTGTCAGTTGATTGGGCGTTCGCAAGGGGGTGTCCTGCGATTGCCACTTCTTTCCCTTTTCTTTTCCTCTCCTGCCGGCCCCGATGGGGGAAGCGAGTCGAGGGGAAAAAGTAAACAAGCGAGGGATCAAGTTAAGCTTATCCATTCGCCACGGTTCTCGAGGATTCGCTTACCGGTGTTTACCGAGAAACTGTGTGGTAGCACACTCGGCCATGATTCAGAAAAAAATCGACATTTGTATCCCTACTACCGCCGTCTGCGAGTCCAAGAGGGAGGCCGTTCGGGAGGGCCGCACACCGCGCATCGAACGCCCGACATGAACGGATCTGCTCTTCTCACTTTTCACTCCCCGAGATGGCAACAATTCCAAGAGACTGACTAACTAGATCGCCAGGGATTTGATTTGATAGTCCGTTATACCCGGTGCTGGTATTCAGGACATCAATTCCTCCCCGATCCAAAAATGAATTTCAACTACTCGAGTACCGGTGGGTAATTGAGTTTCGAAGCTCTCTCTCTAACATTACCTTTTTTTTCTTCACTTAGACACGCTATCGCTTAGGGATCTCTGCCGACGGCCACGAATTGATCACCTGCTCACTCACTCACAACCTTTACAACGGCTAACATAGACCGGGTGAGTGTTCAGCGAGGCAATAACCTCAGGGAGGCGTGGCATGGCTTGACACCAAATTTCGGCACCCATCAAACCAAACTTCTAACAAATCTTTGCCAAGCCTCGCTGAGGGTGTCGCCTCGCTGAACGCTCACCCGGTCCAGTTTCCCTACGGTATGTTTCCCCATCACGAGCACAAAATGCACATCTAATATTTCTGCTCAAACTCCCTCGAAATTCCGGCACAAATAGTCCACCACTCGGATCAGCACCCAACTGGCCTACCCTGCCGGTACATACCGCACAACGGAAGTCAGATCAAAAAAGAAGCAAAGTGCTAAAAATACAATGTCACAAAGCACAGAGAAGAGAATACGGAATGTAGAAAACCAAGGAAAGAAAAAAAGCAAGAACCCGCAGATCTCAAGAGGACGAATCCCCATCCCAAGATTCCCGTTTCACATCCCCCTTTCCTCTCTCTGGGGATTCTACTAGTACGGTACTCGAGTGTTAGCACACATCCGATAGTCTCCTGTATCTCATACCATAGCAAAAGTTTTAAGCGGCACTTTCCGGGGCACCCAGGTCCTACGTGGGTCAAGTAATTCAAGTTTCGGTTACCCGGCTGGTTCCTAACAAACTCCCTACAGTACTTCTACCCTACAATGGATGGCAGGTAAAATGAGAGAAAAGGTGAAACTTCCCATGTCGGCGCCTCAGTGGGATTTCAAGAATTTGCCACTTTTTTGAAAGGGGGCAAAAGTGAGGTTGGTACTTTTCTGATAAAATTCCTTGACCTGCGGGAGTATCGGTAGCACACCAGGCCACCCTTGAATGGATGGACTGGCTGCATTTGGGATGTGATGGGGGCATGGGGCGGATCTCGAGTCCGGGCGCGGGTGGGGGGATTTGTACCGTAAGTACCGGTACTTGTGAGTACTAGTAGGCCATGCTTGTGCGTTTTTGGGGGGGAGGGGTGTAAGAAGGGAGGGATATTTCCTTCAATCAATAGCTTCACTGTAGGTTTCCAATAATGTCTGTACTGTACTACACCGGAGATGTCGTAGGATGGGAGGGTCAAGTTATTTCGATGGAGATACCATAAAATCTCGTATAATCTACACTCTCCGCCAGACCTCTAAGTTAATCTATGTGCTCTGAGACAGGGACCCTTAGGAGGGATTAGAGTTTTCCCCACATGGCAAAGCCTGAGCATTCTAGAAGTGTTGGATTTCGTTAACTGATATTCGCAATTCTAATAACCTGTCAAACTAACCCATCATGGGCTAACGCCACAATTCCCGCTGATAATCTGATAGTGGACCGACGAAGACTCCACGGTATTTACCTTCACATTCCCAGCCCGGTGAGGAATTTTGCTCTTTCCTTTTCTCCCACCGTATCACATTTTACGAAACAAATTATCACGATGCCCTCTAAAACGGGCAGAATTGGCAGGTGCGTAACCCCTACTACAGGATACTTCTTCAGCACTTGCACAGCAACTTAAACTTTTGTGAGGAACTTTTTATTTTTTATTTTTTATTTGTTCGTTTCTATTATGATGCGTTTGCCAGACAGACTCCCCCGTGCCCCTTTTGTCCCGTTTTTTCCTCCTCCCCCCCCAATGTGCTCTCCCAGCCAATCCCTTCTTCGAGGCTCTGGAGATGCCCGCTGCCCCACTAAAAAAAAATGAGAGTCATGGCTTTGAGTTGTTTCCTATCTATCCACCGCTCTACCGAACTCGCGAGGGATTCAGCGGTGAGATTTAATTGTTTCCCCTTATCTCTCCCCCTCAACTACTAGTAGACGGTACTTGACCTAACTTTCTGCCCGTATCATTCTAGCTACTGTCCGTAGGATAACTTCCAGAGCTCCCGTGCTGCACCATAGCCTACGAATACGCATTTTTATCAACACACCGCGGATAAACTACTACGGCAGTTTAATGGTTGGTTACCAGGAAAGAAATGTCTAAGAAGAGGGTGTGGGGGGGGGGAAGAATGAATCCGGGGCACCCTGCTCGGTTGGTATCGCGATATTTGTCTTCTAGAAGGACTGCTCTTTTGTTGGGATAGATTTACGTGATATTGCGCTCCCGGAACTTTCCTCGATTGATTGTGCAGACGGGGTGTTTTTTTGTCGGTAACGTTCCTCTTCCTTCCCCCCCTCCTTGGGATCATGTTTTATGAATCCCGTAGGGGGTTGCCCCAAAAGAATCTCCTCCCCTGGTGCTTTTCACGGAGGTTGGGGTATATATTGCACCACGGCCATAACCCTATCGAATTGAATCGGGGCCATCGGGTCTGCGGTAGATAACCTCTCACGATCCGGACTTTGAAAGGGGAAGCGGCCAAGTGTGGTACCGGTGCTGTACGAGTAGCGGTATGTGTGTCGACATCACCCTTCATATCATACAAGGACACCCCCTCCTTTTCTGTGCGTCCCACGCCACAGCGTGTTCCTCTTACCCCAACAGGCTTTGTTCGGATCGTGCTGTCAATTTTTAATTGATCCAGAAGCATGCATCGTGCCCCCGACAGTACCGGCACACCTTCATGCAGGGGGTGGGATTGGATTCTTGGGATCTGCTCGGCTCGATGTGTGGGTACTGTACGCGTGGGGTCTTCCCTTTCTGCAGGAAACGCCACCTGTGGGGATTCAGCCAGCCTCACTCTCCTCAGGATATGGTCTGGGACAGATGGGGCAGGGGTTGCACCTTCTCTACGAGTAAAGGACAACTATCGGTACGAGTATTTTAACCAACCCGTACGGTAAGCGGCCACTCCGCAGCCCGCAGATTGCAGAGCAACTCTTCTGAGCCCCTTGGTCTGGTGTATTGTGCATTAGGTTGTATGGGAACTACTGTACGGTACTCCAATTATTGTTAGGTTAACCATTTAGTGATCATAAATAATTCTAATAGCACATCATGCTCCAAACGAATGCCGCAGGGATGTAGACGGAGAATTATTTTTTCTTAATTTTCCCTCCTTTCACTTTTTTTAATTTTTCTTCTATCTTTTCTTTTGTCTATATCTTCTATCGCTTCCGATCGCAACCCGGATATCATACTATAGGCCACAAGTCCAATGCCCCCCCAATCGTTATGACTATTGACCGACCAGATCAAAGGCAGTACTACCGGTAGCACACATCAGAACCAAGCGATTTTCTTTGGTTCTTCATTGTTGACGCCTTCGAAGGGCCCGCAGAAACCCTGCTCGCGGGAATTTAAAAAGGTCTTAGCGCCACACCCCCGATTCCCGCTTGTGAGTCAGACTAGTCCTTTTTTGGACTGCCACGGGCGGTGGGACAATCAGAGAGTGTAACAGTCTATGTTAACATTTTTATTTGAGTCGCTTTTAGGCTGTCTATGGAGTATCATACTCGCACAGTGCTTGCAGAGTACGGTACCCTATGCTTTTTTACCACAGAACGTGCCATGTTTCCTGTAGAGTAAGCTTGCCACACATATCATACTTAACACCTCCACTAGACGCACACCTACGGTGCTCCGTGTGCCTAAATCTAGATCAACAACACTCTCAACTTTGGCACATCCACACCTGAAAACGATCCCCAGCTCTATCGTAATCTCCCATCCCGCTCTCGAGATATTTGCACGTTTGAGTATAAGGCAAGCCGCGCAATCAATGCCTGTCTCTCTCTCTTCTCCTCCTCCTATTGTCGCCTCTTATACTATCACTTTACTTGAGTCTCTTCTTCTTGCTTCTTATCCACCGTGCATGGCGATTCAGCACTCGCGGCGCAAACTTTGAACACAAGTTACGAATCAGAGGTATGCGAGCTGGTACAGTAGACCTATTTCACGCAATCTTTTTTTTTTCAGCCTCACCCCCGTGAAATCAAGGAATTCGCAATACCATATGGTGCTCCACTCAATTTCTTCCCCCCAATTCAATCTAAAGCTTATTCTCTGCGTATTCCGGCCCCGTTCAACATCTGGGTTTGCTACTTATAATCTCCGCTAGCTTCTTCCTTTCCTCCCCTCATCGAGTGCCCTACTCATGCCCGGGATTCTCCAATTCCCACTACAAGTACCTTATCACCATCATCATCATTATCATCATTACTTTTACTAACACCACCATCTTCTTTGCGCTCGAGTGCCAAAAACACACCTTCTCTAACATTATCCCGCTGCATCTTTTTTCTTCCCGCAGGCTCCGTACCTGATTGTCTAAAAGGTTCCCTAGAAAGCTCGTACCACCTACCTTCTTTCCCGGTCCCCCCCCCCCACCCACCCAACCGGGGACTTGGGCTTCGATTTCGCCACTGCGGGCACTCCTTATACCCCTCCCTTCCCCCACCCCTCGACCCATCCATCCCCCGTGACGCGGCTGCGTGGGAGATTCCAACCCTCCCAAAGTTACCACGGTAGTCGTACCAAGTCCCAAGGGCTTCCCGAACCACTTTCCTGGCTCCACTATCCATCTTCTCCAGAATTTTCCGCCATCTCGTTTTAGGGCACCTCACAAGGACTACCTCATCTATCAATTCTATTACTTTCTTCTTTTCTCTTGGCCATTCCCTCGCACACTTTTCATCCTTTACTATCACTGCCCGCACACTTTATCCAAATATTATATCACCCCCACGCTTTCCCAACCACACCCTAGTTAAAACTCGTCCTTTCAACCTCGACATTAGCCCTAGCTCTACTTCGAGGTTCCTAATCTTGCTGCGGGCGGAAGGCAAGATCCCTAGGGCTGGCCTGGATAAATAAATATATATAAAAAAAGGAGAAGAAGAAAAAAAGGGGAGGAAAGAAGGGTAGGGAAAAAGTGAGTATTGCACCAGAGTTTGCTATCCCCGGGAACATAGGATAGTCCTATCTTAGTATTGTGTTGATGCCTCTTGAGACACGTCCTCTCGTGCTTCTCCTTTCCCGTCCTACAGCTCAGCTCGGTCAACTGGCTTAGGAGGAAAATCGTATCTGGATCACTACCTATAAGTCGCCGCTGGTGCTCGCCGGTGGGGAGAAAATTTAAGCTTAACAGAGTTTGGTTGACTACCGGCTCAATACCACAACGATTGCCACATATACAACCCCCCCAATTCCTGCCGTTGGAATAGGGACACGGAACATACATTGCAAGCAGCCTCTTGTGATAAATTCCGGTAAGCTCGGTACGTGCCCCAAATATCTCCCCGTCCTCTTGTTTTACGCATTTTCCCATAGAAGCAATATTCTGTACATATATCGCCCACCTTGATCCCCATTACCGGTGACTGATTTTTTTCTTCTTTCCCTTCTTCAATCCCATTCCCGTGATCTCGGGTTTCCTTATATTTCTCAAGATTATTATTTCTCCCAATCCGTCCCTATGCTCTAAACCCTCCTCCCCTGCCCCCCCCCCAGCGGCAGCTATGTACTAATCGACCTCTTGATCTTGCTTTTTTTCTTTATTTTTTCTTCTTCAACAAATAGATCCAGCATTTTGTATGCAAGACGCGTATTTGTCTAACTAATACCCTTTGCAGATACTCAAGAGATACCCAATGGGCGATGCGCAACAGCCTAGTGGACCCATGCGCAATCTAATAGTATCATCCACACCCCAAGGAGGACACGAGGGGCATGAACAGAGCGTTGCACCCGAACAGCAAATTCCTGTGACTTTCTCCATTAGCCCAGATCCATATGTTACATCTCATCCTGTAGCAGGAGATTTAGGTATGGCAGTTCAGTTGGTTCAGCATCCCCAAGGATACCACTTCAATCAACCACAATACGTACAAGGTCCCCCATTCTTGCCACAACGATCACACTCCACCCCACATTACCAGCCTACTCAAACCGTGCGCAATGCTGCCAATGTTCCACGGGCTTTGCCCCTCCATCCTCAAATACAACAAGTGGTTCATATCCCTCCTAATAGCCGAGGATTTCAAGCCGGGCACCCTCCACCAGGAATAGCGTATCAGTTATCTCATCAGGTGCACCAGTACCAGGGAGGCTCGGTATCTCCGAATGGCCAATATTTCGTCCCTGGACACCAACATACTCTTGTCGGCTCCTATGGCCAGCAATATACACAGGTCTTCACCCAACATCGGGATCCACAAGCTCAGGCTCAGTCGGGCTCCTACGCAGTTTCCTATTCTAGCTACCCTCCCCATTACCCACCATCTGCAGGCCCTACACAAGAACAATTCCCGCCTTGGTGCGCGGTTGAGATCAATCCGCATTACCTCGTGCCCCCGCAGTACGTTGCGCACCAGATTCCGGCCCAGCAACTGCCGCGGCCACACCAGGGCCAAGCTCCACCAGGTCCTTATGTTAGGCGCCATAGTTTCCCGCCACGACAGTTACCACCTAAACGGCAGGTGTCAGGCTCGGAAACGACTGGAGCCACCCAGTTTGTCGGGTATCCGGGAGTGCCGCGTTGGGACGGCAGAGCAGCAAACGCTACGGCCGCGGGCCCCGGGATCGGAGCTGGTGGTGGAGGAGGGGGAGATGCTGCAACAGGTGGATACTCTGAGCTTTCCGTAAGAGGCCCCGGTCAGAGATACCGCCCCTCGACACTCCCTCCTCCACAGCTTGAGCTGTCCCAGCCTAACAGCTCGGCGGAAACTTCAGGTGTCCTAGCAAGTGCAAAGACACCCGGAACATTATATTCTCCTTTGCCTTCCTCATCTTCATTACCCCACCCAGCTCTCCCACGAGGGCCTCCTCGAAAGCCGAAACAATCAGGTCACGCACTCTGGGTAGGCAATCTTCCGACTGGGGCCAGGGTAGTGGACTTGAAGGAATACTTCTCAAAGGATGCGAAGAATGACATCGAGAGTGTCTTTTTAATATCGAGGAGTAACTGCGCTTTCGTGAACTACCGGACCGAGGAGGCCTGCAGTGCGGCAATGATCAGATTCCACGACTCGAGGTTCCAGAACACAAAGCTAGTTTGCAGATTGAGAAGGAATTCAGCGCCCTCTGCTGCTGCCGGTGTAGTGGCGCCTATACTATCGTTGGGTCCATCCGCTCACCCCGCTCGAGATAGTGGCGATGAGGGAACTGGTGTTGGTGAGGCAGAAGAGGACAAAGCTGGCGGGGCTAAAAGTCCGCCAGCTGGGCCAAAAGTTACTGCCAGGAACGTGGGGAAAGATCGCATATTCATCGTTAAAAGCCTGACAGTGGAGGATCTGGACATGAGCGTGCGAACCGGGATCTGGGCAACTCAAGGCCATAACGAATCCACCTTAAACCAGGCGTTCGAGGTGACTCCCCGCCCCAATCCTGATTTTTTCAATCCCCACCTAGCTAATCACAATCTCATTTTAGACAACAGACAACGTCTATCTTATATTCTCAGCAAACAAGTCTGGTGAATACTACGGCTATGCGAGAATGACTTCCCCGATCCTTGACGATCCAACAGATATAGAATGGTCTCCATCTTCTCAATCTCAAGAAGACTCAGATCTACCGCGGGCAATATACACACCAGAAACTGCGCTGGCACCCCAGGGCCGGATAATCGACGACTCCGCAAGAGGTACTATATTCTGGGAGGCGATATCAGACGACGAAGTTCCCGACCCAATTGTCACTACCAGTGAAGGGGATGGTAACCACCAGAAGAGTCCTGTTGCTGTCGCAAGAGCTTTTGGCAAGCCTTTTAGAGTTGAATGGATTTCTACCACGCGAGTGCCGTTTTATCGAACTAAGGGCTTGAGGAATATCTGGAATGCGAATAGGGAGGTAAAGATCGCCCGTGATGGGACTGAGTTGGAGGAGAATGTGGGGAAGAAGCTTATTCAGATTTTCCATCGAAATGGGAATGGGGCCGTGCCCGGGAATCAGAACACTCCTGCGACCATCTTGCCGCATGAAGGAAATTAGCTACTAGGCGATTTTTAAAGCAATCGGAACAGTTATCTGACCGAAGGCTACGACTATTTCAAAAAAGAAAAATCGGTTCCTTCTCTACCATAACCATTTCCGAGTACTTAAAAAAAATAGCCTAGCGGTGCTTTGGATCTTCGTGCCTCTGTTGATGCCTCTCCCGTTTCTTTTTCCCGATAGGGGCACTCTCAGCCCTACCCTATCGTTCTATCTCTGCTTGGGCCTGGACTTTTCGGGGGCCGGGTTTTTTTGAAGGCCAGCCGCCTTCTTTTTCTTTTATGTCTTTCGTGTCTTTTTTCATTTTTCATTTTTCATTTTTCATTTTTTCTTTCAAAAAATGGTGAGGGCGTGTTTCGAGGTACGGCACTGGTTTGGTCATGGAGCATTGAAGGTCATGTTTGGGTGTTTTTGCCATTTTGATACCACTTGTTTCTTGCTGCTCTTGGTTAATGAGGGGATGTGACTACGACATTGTGTTTTTGCTCGTTTTCTTCTGCCGAGCCTCCTAATCATGGCATTTCTCTCGGTCTGATACCCCGGGTGGCATCTCATGCTAGGGTTACCACTGCGATTCTAGGAGTGTGTACAGTACAGTACCGTAACGATGATACAGTTTATCCGGAGTGAAGAACTCCGGGCGTTGAACAAGCCTCGCGCGATATTGGGCATAACTCCACAGCTGGGGTATGGCATCACAGCGATATTGCATACGGGGGACAAAAATACGTTCACATTTTTTCAACTGCTGGGGCTTATCAAAAATGTGAACGTATCATATCCCCCCCGATGCACAGTACTGTACCTTGGCCCTAGGATTACACCTCAGGAGATAGGTAAATTAGAATCCCGATGCCAAACTTACCCCAAACCCTCCCCTTCATCTATAGGAATGCCTTTTTTTCTAGCCTTCCATCTAGCACAACTCATCGCGTGAGTTATGTAAGAGTCGTGTGTTGCACATTGCATTATGCGCAACTGAGAGCCCCCATAAGTCTAGAAATCGAGTAGCGGTATGTGAATGAATGAACGAATGAGGGACAGAAGTTCTGCTCGATCTATTTCGCCCCCCAGGGATATCTCGGCTGTTTATTCCACGAATGCGCACGTGGAAGTGGTATGTGGCGTGTTCGAGCTAGTTATCCAGGAACGATGGGATACGGTGCTCTGCCGGCACAGTAAAAATAACTGGCAAACCAACCCCCTCCAACATTTCCCTGTTTTTTTCGCAGACAGCTGTGGCCACGGAGCCTTGGTCGGAGGAAACCTGTTGTTGTGCCTTGATCGTCACTTCCTCCGTTCGTCATGTTCCTGGTGATCTGCTGCAGCTTGCGCAGTTCCTTACCGTAGCACAAACCTCCGGGAGAGTTGGATGTGATACAAGTACTCGTACAGCAACGGTACTATGCCGCACAGCACAACGCAGCAGCTTGCCTTACCATCCCGGCCGCCCGGAGGTTTTCTCTAGGCGTAACTTAACTGCGGTGACTTATTTCTACTATTCTTACGGGTTGGTGGATGATGGGGGTGATCATAGCCGGCATAACCCTTGTAGGCGAGCATGCCATCTGTTTGCTCGCACTCTTACAATATAATGCCTGCACCTTCGTTGGTGACTTTTTTTTTTTTTTACTCACCATTCTATTCGTTATCGGATTGGAAGCTGGTGGGTGGGCGGGCGGTGTCTGGAATCCAATGGGTGCTCTTTAAGGTTCTATCTGCTGGGCGTAACCGGGAGAGAGAGAGAGAACATTTTCGGATCTTTCTCTTTCTCTCCCCTTCTCCCCTTCTATTTTCTCCACTTCCTGTGCTATCCGGCTGACCTACCTTCTTCACCCTTCTCTCACGGTACATACGCATACTCAGGGTGCGGCATGGTTGGTGGTTGGCAGACTTTCAGCTCACCTCGCATTTGACGGAGCCTCGTGGAAACCCGTGGAATTCTGGCTGGGTCGGGGATGCTGGTGAAAAGCGAAGAGGTGTGAATCAGTAAGGGAACCCTGGATGGCCCTAATTTCTTCTGGAAGGATCCATTGGTAAAAAAAAGGATCATAATATGAGGGAACGCGAGGTTTTCTATAGTACCCCATCGTTTCTCTCTCGTGCTTTTGTGGTGTTTGTTTCTATCGATTGACACTATCCACACCCCCTCCCTTACCTCTGATGGCTTGATCGAGGATTCGGACTTTGAGCGCAGACGACCACCTAAACGAGCGGCGGCCATCACGGTAATCTCCATGATAGAATTTCGGGTGTCCTAGTCTCCAGGGCTGGAGGAAAACGGCAGGTAGTGTGGGTCTTAGGCTCAAACAAACCTACCGGTACCGAGCTAATGACAACCTACTGTAAAAGGAGCTTAGGTTTTCGAGAACGCCCTCCCCGAGCAACCCTTTACCAAAGGCGAGGCTCTCGAATCCTCGCTTTAATCCTGAGATTTACCTCCCTCTTCCAGAATACGCGATATCGACGGGCGGGCTTTTTGGTTTCCGGGGGCTCCTGCTGTGTTTGCTCACGATCCACTTGAGGTAATTCCCTTCTCCGGAGATGTTTCACCCTGGAATCTGCCATGTTCCCAGGAGGTTGTCATTTCGTTGATTAGTATACCTTGACTGACGCCCGAAAGATCAATAGCCATACAGCGGTTCAGGCAGCGTTCGGCTCCCAACTTTCGTAACCAGCTCTAGAAGTTATATGTCCCAACGCATCAAAGCTGAGCCCCCGCCCGATGCTCTGTTACTGGGCGACGGGCGCCACTGATATTACGGCGGGGTCTGTCCTACGCCAGCATCTGAGACATTTTTTTCCCGTTGTCTCAAGGCTTGTTTGGACTGATGCGTAGGCCGTTCCGTCCTGAATTGCTGAGCCGGGAGAATATTAGCGAGGTCTTACAGAAACGCGTGTGCGAGTTTCGGGAGATTTATGGTGTTATTAGTAGTTGGGGCTTTATACCAATTTATCGTGGTTGAACTCCTTCGCTTCGGTGAAACGCAGACCTTCAGGAGATGCCCCGGGTTCCATATGATACGGTCAACCTGTGTAAAGTGTCGGGCAACTTGCAGGTAGCATATGATTTATGGGTCCAAAATTTCTCCTCAAAATAGGACCGAAGCGGAAACCACCTCAGGCGACGTGGGATTAAAGTTCTCAAGCTCGGCCAGCCCCGGGCGCCGGCTCCGGAGGGTTCGTGGGTATTTAATGTTGGATTGGCCTGCGGCGTGGAAGTAGGCTCGGCCAATCACAGTGCTCAACCAGGCTGCGCATGTTGACTTGTCCGATGGATCGCGTGTGACCTCCCACTATTTCTCGGGTGGGAGAATGGAAAAGCGATGCAAGAACCACGGTATCTTCTTAGGAATCGGAGGACCATGGCCTGAGTTCAAGGGCTAAATTGGTTTCGCTCGTGTTTTTAGGTTGGCTTGTTAGTACGAATAAACGGGTTTGATGGCCTGGCGCGAATCCGGAATATACGGTGGTAGAGGGGTTCTCGTCTGCCTTACGCTGTTCGTCTGAGGTAGCCCATAGGCTGTGACGCTTCAGTTTGGCGTCTGACGAGAAACTTCACTGACTTGAGCGCTGAGGTAGAAGACTATGAAATCGTGTACCAGTTTCAGGGCAGGGGGGAGGATTCCAAGCCAGGCGGGTGCGAATCGATGAAGCTCCGAGCATGATGGGAAAGATTGTCGCGGGGTTCGCGTCTTAACCAGCGGAAAAAAAGCTGGCGTCCCCCTATTGACAGGAAGTCCTTTGTGTGATTCTCCCAATTTGGTGAGATGAATTTCTTGTGCGAAAGGGGTCAGTACCATCAGAGAAGTTCCGGGTCGCCATCGGGTTGCCATCAATGGAGAAGATCGACCATAAAATGGACGTTCAAACAAAGTTTTTCCCCATAACTGGAAGGTATCCCACTCTTCCGGAAGATTACACAGTGGAAAACTCTCCCAACTCTGTTTGAAGCGCTTGCTTATTTATTGGCTGACTCGGCGAGTTGTCCGACCCACCGGTCGCATTTATGACGCGTGGCCTGATATTTGAACTTGCTTTTGTTGCTCCAAGTCGCCAACATCGACCGATGTCTTTGGAGAGGAGAGCAGGCTTAGCAAATGAGCCTTTAGGTTTTATTAGCAGTATAAGACTCAAACGGAAAACTAGCTCTATTTGCACGCCATTGGCTGAAATGTTCACGGTTTCTCACTCGAGGAGCGGTTTGTGGTGAGTAACCCATCAGCCAGGATCATTGGAAAAGAAAAGTGACACCACTTGGGAGGTTGTGGTTAGGCTAATTCCACCAGAGCGGTTGATCGGTAATAAATGGCAAATCCCGGTACTAATAAATGCTATTGCATATATCGAAGTACCGTACGGACGTGTGCTCCCTTCTATAGCGGAAAAATGGTAATAACCCGGCGGGATGGATAGCGGGATGGCGTCATCCGCAACGGGTAATGTGGCGCTGGAAGGGAAATAAATAAGGGGGAAGAGGTTTTGCTTAAGATTTAAATAATGCTGGTTTATTAGCCAACCTACAGAGGATTTTCTTTTCCCATGTTTTGGGCCCTTTTTTTAGTAGTCTTGCTGGTAGACGTGAAACTAAAGAGTGTGTATCAAATGTGTGCATCTATACTAAAACGTTATCTACCTACCAACTATCCAGTAAACTAAAGATAACGCAGACGCCCCTCACCTCCGGCTCGGATAGAGTATAATGCAAACTTGAAATTGTGGTTGATAACCCACTACCCACGGGGCGCAGCTCGTGCTTGTTTAGCTACTCGCCCACCACCACCCTTCCCGAGCCCGACAGTCTAACCCAGAAGACCACCACAGGACCTCCCCGTTCAACTGGTAAATACCTGCCGGTTCCAGCTACTGACTATGATCTAGGATAGGTCATCTAGCCAGCAGAAGACATCACACATACACCGACAACCATAGCAGAAGATCCCTGCTGTCAATATTTACCATGTAGATTTTTTTATATCTCAATCTATCGTAGTTCGAGCTATCCCATCCGACTTTCAAGCTAAGCTTTACGTATTTCCGATCGCGTCCGGAGGAGCGTCACGTACGGTCACTCACCATCTACACTTGCTACTATATGATACTTGCTTGCCGATGGATCCCGCGGTAACCCCCGACAACTAAATACCCAAATCGCTAGAGATGCGATTGGCTAGTTGGTCGCTGAGACTTGTATAGCGAGTGATTCTGAATGAATTATGTTTGTCCGACGGGGTAGGTGTGGTCTTGTTAGTATAAGTTAATACCGTGTGTGGGGTGATGCGGCGCCTCTCCTTTTTGTTTCTGGATGGCTGGATTCGTAATTGCCCGAAGGTCTATATCGCTGCTTCCCGGTGTTTCTTGGTTACTGTTAGTGGTTGGGCATTGCTGTTTGCTACTGGTGGTAGTAGCGTGCCCTGCGGTGCTGGGTGTATGTAATCCCGGATGCGAGAAGCCTAGATGAGGAGTGCTTATGCAAGCTCTCAGTCCCAGCGCAAGTCTGCGCCCGCGATCTGAAGATGTCGGAGTCTTGGAGTGCGCTCCGTGACTTTCTTAGGCGCTGTACATACAGTAGTAGGTCCATAGATATATATAGCTAGCTAGCTAGCTAGCCAACCGGCCACTATGGGCCATGCCATTTGATTGCTTTTCGCAGGGCAGAAATGAGGTATTGGCAAGGTATGATATTTTACCGGAGGGGTTTTGTTTCCAGGGGGGGTGGACTCTCCGACCACACTTCCCTTCCCCGTGATCCGGATCTGAGATTTTATTGTCAATTCTATCTATCATAGCATTAAACCCTGAAAGTAATAGATTCCGATAAGGAACTCCTTTCCCGTGCCAAAGGATGGCCACACCGGGGATACAAACCAACCACGGACCAAGGCGAACATTTCTCCTCCGACAAAGAAACTAAATAAGTTTAGAGGCATAGCCCAGAAATCCACCCCTTGCCCGCCGTCCCTCCCCATTCCAATAATATCACGAGAGAGCACCACCATTGATCATTTTTTACCAAAGACAAAGTATCATATTATCAAGCCCCCGATATATCTGCAGTATATTCCAAAGAAGGCGACAGTCAAAAGACTAAGAAGAAACAGCATTACTGGCTAGTTCCTATGGCCTAGTGGCTTAGGAGAACTGGTCGGCTAATTTGAAACAGGAAACCATCATAAGTTCGAATCCGGGGGGGGGGGGGGGGGGGGGGGAGTTTTGAAT
>Ga0307509_10001190_pt1 | contig 44287 bp, 40 predicted proteins | sample 10_EM_MG_FD_202245 | JGI IMG/M metagenome (GOLD analysis project Ga0307509, IMG submission 202245) | Populus trichocarpa ectomycorrhiza microbial communities from riparian zone in the Pacific Northwest, United States - 10_EM | ecosystem: Host-associated > Plants > Roots > Unclassified | place... | reverse complement strand
GGTACATCGTCATCGAGCTTTCGCCGTAGAACGGCGCGGCGTACAGCTTGCCGCCATTGGACAGGCCGCTGCGGATCGCCGGCAGCAGGTCGTCGACGTCGTAGGCGGCGTCGGTCTTGATCTCGGTCAGCCAGCCCTTCTTGCTCCAGATCGGCGCTTCATAGAGGCCGATGGTCATCACGTCGAACTGGCCGCCCTTGGTGGCGATGTCAGTCGTGACGCGCTGGCGCAGCACGCCTTCTTCGAGCGTGACCCACTTCAGCGTGATGCCCGGGTTGGCGGCTTCGAAGTCCTTGGTGTGCTTCTGCATCTCGACCATGTGGCCGTTGTTGACGGTCGCGATCACCAGATCGGTGGCCTGCGCCGACGCCGCGGCGACGACGCTGAGCGTGAAGGCAAAGGCGTGCGTGAGTTTCATTTGCTTGTCTCCTGGTTGTTCGAAGTATTGCGATGCAATCGGCGCATCGGCAGTCAGAAGATAGGCGTATTGAGTTGCCGGATGCGGTATCCGACTCTCGACTACAGATACTTTATTGCGCGGTCGAACTGGGGATTTCCTGGATTCTCCGCGTCAACGCATCGCCATACCCGGCGCGCACCTGCGTATCGGACAATCAGTCAACTCTTTGATTCGAAGGTGGCACGATGAAAGCTCGATGGGCCGAATGGTTGTGGCGATTTGCGGTGCTGCTCGCGCTGGGCTGGATCGGGTTGCAGCTGCAGCGCCTGCACGAGGACATCACCGCCCCCATCGATGACCCATCGACGGTCGCGGCCGCAGACGATACGCAGGGCAGCCTCGACGCGATCAGCGACGATCTGGCGCGCCTCACGCAGAAGGTCGACGCGATCCTCGTGGTCATGGCGCGCGCGCAATAGGGTTCGGGCCATGCCCACGGACGATCCGACCCCGTCCCACCCCAGGCACATCTGGCTGCAGCGCTTCGGCGCTCGCCTGATGCAGTTGCAACCAGACCTGAATGCGGTGGCCGCGACGAAGCACGCGGTCGACACGTTTCACGACGCAGCCGATCTCGAGCCCGAAGTCGCGGCGGAGAGATTCGATGCCGAAGACCGGCGAGACGAAGAAGACGCGCCTGAGTGATTGATTGATTGATGCCGTGCCTGCCGGCGCCGGCCGGGCGACGAAGGGCCGGCGAGCGGCGACCGCCCTATCGCGCCAGTGCGGCGGTTGTTCGCGGCGCCGAGCGATCGGTTCTGGCAGCCGTCGTCACGGCGGCGAGGCCGCCGAACAGCGCGCGGTACCGCGCGGCCGGCGAGTCGACACGGCGCGCAGCGTGCCGCTGCGTGACGGGCTCGGGCATCGGATTCGCCAGCACGAAGATTTCGGCCGCTCGGTGCGGATCGATGTCGGCCGCGTGGTGGATGCTCAACACGGCGTAGCTCACGGCAGAGCCGACGCTCATGCTGGGCCGCAACTGGATCAGCCGACCGGCAAAACTACCGAGCCACGAATGGGTGCAATGCTTTTTGACCATGCACAAGATTCTCAAAGTCCGGCCATCGGCGCCATCCCACGAACTGGCAGGTGAAAGCGGATTTGCACAGCTGCGGTGTGACGAATATCGCGACGACCGGCGCTTGCTTGCGCCGCAGGGCTCAGGCGGCGTGGCGCAGGTCTTCGTTGGCGTCACGCGGTGCGTCGAGAATTGCCGCCGCGATCTCGCGCTCGGTCGACGCCAACTCTGCACTCAGACGAGCGATGCGCCCGCTGTTCCGAGGGGACGCGCAGTATTCGGTCAGGAGCTCTTGCTTCAGGCGACAGCACCGACCCGTGAGTTGCTCGATATTCATGGCCCTGCTCCTTGGGAGCAATCCAGTATGCGCGCGCGAGGCCGACAAACCATCCCCTCGTTCCCTGTCACGACCCCCTGTTTGAGTGCCCTTAGCCAAGGGATGGAGTGCGCACGGCGCGGTGGATATGGTTGCCTCCATGCAGGCCTAGTTCAGTGGAAGATCGGCGGCCCTCGCGGCCGAAGACGGAGGTTCGATCCCTTCGGTCTGCGCCACCTCTGCGCCAGGCGCCCGACACGCAAGCGCATCGGCCGCCCCAGATCAGGCCGCCGCCAGCATCGTTCCGCGGCACACAGGCGCCCCGCACGCGCAGCCGAATGTGCTTCGGTCCTCGGATTCATCCACCTCGAGGCTGTAGTCCAGGAAGAGCTCTTCGCCGGCGCGAATGTCGCGCAGCGCATAGAACGCCACGACCAGCCTCCCGCGCGGACCGGACTCCTCGTAGGCCACGCAATTCGGCGAACAGGAGTGGTTGATGTGCCGCGAGGCATTGCCACCGTCCGACGCATCGATGACCGTGCCGTCGGTCAACCCGAAGACATAGGTGAGCCGGCTGTCCCAGTCGCGGCGACCCGCTTGCCACGCGGTATAGCGCCGGCCCTCGTAGATGCCAAGGCGTTGGCCCTCGCGCAAGTCCTGCGCCGCGAATGCACCCTGGCCGTGGATGCCGCTCTGACGGACGTCAATCATGGAGTGCGAAGCGCTCGAAGGTCGGAGAAATGAGCCAGGGCCCTGAAAGGCCCTGGTGGAGTCGTGTGCGAACGGGCGGGTCCGTCTTGGCGTTAGATTTGCGCAGCAGCAATCATGCCAGCCGTCTCCAAGCAACGATACCGCCCCGGTTGGCCAGCGCGAAGCGCGAGCTTGGCCGCCCCACGGCTCATTGCGCACCGAGTGCCGCACGAGAAGCTATCGAGCGACGACGGGTTGCGGCATTCTCGGCGAGCCGTCATGCCCAGCGCGCTGAATCACAGAAAGTCCGCATGGTGCGGCTTTCTTCTTGTGACTCAGAGAGAACCGGGGTCGTGTGCTGTCAGGCCGAGTGACGACGGCGAGCAACCCAGCCGACGACACCAAGGCCGGCCAGCATCAGCGCATACGTCTCGGGTTCAGGAACCGCTGCAGCGATCGTCACGACGCTGGCGCTCGAGTCCACCAGGCTGCGAACATGCGCGCCGGCGGCAAGCTCACCGCCGGTGAAGCTGTCGAGGGCCGCGCCGACAATCTGGAACGTGGCGCTTTCGCCGGCGTTGATGCCATAGACGGGTGCGCCACGGCTGTCGGAATCAAACGCCGCGTCAGAACTGAAGCCGACACTGCTGCCGCCGGGCAGACTGCCGGGGGAGGCGCCTGCCGTGAAGTTGACCGTCCCGATGCCACTCACGAAGGAGGCGCTCATGCCGGCGCTGAGATCAAAGTAGACCTCCGACACATAGCCAGCGCCTGCGTTGGACAGCGTGAAGAACGTTCCGTCCCATGTCCAGGACAAGGTCGACGTGGCGAGCGCGCAATCAGTCGCCGAGCCAGCAGCACAGCTGAAGTCTTCGGCGTGGGCCAACAGGCCTGCGCCCGCAAGAGCCATGGTCAATGCTGTCTTGGTCAGAAATGTGGTTTTCATTCGTGCGTCCCTTCGTACGTGAGCCGCCAGCTGACAAGCTCTAGGCGCCAATTTTCAGGATTGCATTCATGGCTGTCTTCCCCCGCTTCGAGGGGATGTGCCACATCGAGAGCGTTGGCCGACCTAAGCGAATCGAATGCGAGGCTGTTCACAAGAGACCGGCCTGCCCTTTCACCTCGTCGACAGGGGTCGACCCGTTCGATCCGTGTGTTGACAATCGAGGGGCGGCAACATCACACCTATCGCAAGAATTGCGCGGCATGTCGTCGCATTTCCTAACAGCTTGTACCGAAATAGCCAGGCCTTGCCGGTTGGCCGCACCCAGAGGTACAGGCCATCGCCATCGGCAGGATGTATTCCTTGTCGCCGCCCTATGGCGCCGCCTTGATCAGCGAATCGTTGAGTCTTGCCACGGTGTACCCCAGGAAAATTGACTGCTGTGAAAAACAGTCTGGGGTACACGAATGGGAACCTGCAAGAAGAAGATCTTGTGGGATTCAGCGAGTCCGCTTGAGCCGCTATTTCGAGCCAAATCCCTAATGTGCAAGGGCTTTTTCGACTAGCTTGGGATCGCTTGAAACCGCTTGAGAAAAAGCGGTGGTGGCTGGGGCTCAATCGCATGATCTGCCAGCGAGTCGATAGACGCTCACTTGGCCACGACCGGGCAACGCGTTCTACTCCCCAACCTCTTCAACCTCCGATACCCGGCGCGAACTCCACGCGAAAGGAGACCATGGACGATCAGCCCGTGCAAGGCAGCGACCGCGCGGGCAAGGGTGGCGTTGTCGCCGGTCCGGAAGAGCCCGCTGATTCGCAGCCCCTTGGATGACTCGTCACCGACAAGCACGATAGTCCGCCGGCTGTACGGGTTCATTTCGGCTACCGCGTCGGACAGAGGTACGTCATCGAAGACTGCCGCCACGCCGTCACTTGATCGACCGGAGGCCGGTCCATCTGCATGACCACGCGCTGCGATCCCTTCGCGGGCTTGCCGACTGGCTCACTGAGACGCAATCGATCCCCCGGCTTCAAGAGAACGGCTCGCCGCTGCGACATCGATGCGCGCCCGGCAAGCGCCGGATCGCGTTTCAGCGGCGGGGCAGCGAGAGCAGGTTGTCGGTCCATTGACCGTTCGCGTGCGTGCGCAAGTAATCGTGGTCCGAGAGCACTGCCGCGTTCGCCGCCACCCTCTCCACCGGCGTCTGCCCGCCGAAGGCGTTCGTCTGGGTGTAGAAAGTGTTGCGGCGGTAGTAGATGTCGGACACACCGTCGAACCGTGTCTTCACCCCGAACACAGGGCCGAAGATGTGGGTGATGTGCTCATGCTTGCTTCCGCCCGCTGACATGCGGATCGCGTCGATTTGGAGATTGGGCATTTTGATGGTCCTGTCTTGATGATTGCGCTCAGCCTTTCGGCGGGAAGGGATCGTGGCCGTGGCTGTCTCGGCTCTGGATCTTTCCGTCCTCGCCGTGGATGAGCAGCTCAGTGCCTTGGTTTTGCGCGATCTGCCGCGCTTGCTGCACGGCCTCACGCTTGCTGGTGTGGATCGCGGTCGCGCGCTGCGCGCCGGCACCCTGAACAGCCCAGTCGCCGTCGCGGGGGACCACATGCTGGTTCCTTTTGGTCATGTCGCGCTCCTCGCGCTGAGAGCAAAATCGCTCACCAACGCTGGCTGCACTAACGAAAAACCCGGACATCGTTGCTGTCTGTCCGCCTTTTGGTGGAATCCAGCCAGAGTCATGCGAGAGCGGGCCTCGGGCTCGACGGAGGACGCGAATGGGGCAGAGACATGGGAGGGATGCGACCCTCGATGAAGCGCTGGCAGCGATCGAATCGATCGACACCGCCGGTTATCTAGTCCTGCGCGCCCGCGCCGCCCAGCGCATATTCGGCACGCGATTCCGTGATCCCAAAGACCTCGTGCAGGAGGCGTTGCTGTCGATCATCGAGGGTGCCCAGCTCGGAAGCCGCAAGGGCCGCAAGTGGCCCATCAGCGTGCCAATCATGGCGTTCCTGACCAATTGCATGAAGGGGATCGCCTCGAACGATCGGGAAAGTGTCGCCACCAAGTCGGAGGTGTTGGCCACTGAGCTCGTTGGCGAAGAAGGTGGGGACGCCGATGAGGCTATGGCGAGCGTGAGCGAGGCGAGCGCGCCGGGAGTCGATGAGACGCTCATGAGCGCGGCAGAGGCGGCGGAGCTGCTCGCTCAGCGCGACTCGCTCTTTGACTTCTTCGCGGCAGACGACGAAATCACCTTGATCCTAATGGCCATGGAAGACGGCTTGCGAGGCGCAGCTGTCCAGCAAATTTGCGGCCTCAGCCAGGTTCAATACGAGACAGCGCGCACGCGACTTCGCCGCGGCAAGGCGAAGATGCTTGCGCAGAGGAGAGATCGATGAGCGTCAACAACGAGCAGCGCTTGGCAAAAGCGATCACCCTGCAGAACGCGCTCTCCAGCGACGCAGACGCCGTGGAGATTGAGCAGGCGCGAGCAGATCTGATCCTCGCGGGTCAGAACCCGGATGAAGTGGGCGAGGAGACGCGGTCTATGGCCGTAGAGCTCGTGGCCAGGATTCGAAAGGAACGGCTAGCGCAAGCTCGGCAGCGAATGATGTCGAGCTCTCAGGCGCGCGTCAGCGGCATAGGCGTCGGCCGAAGTGTCCCTAGCATTCGGCGGGCGCTTGCCGCGCTCGCGGCTCAGCCGGAGACCATGGCTGGCAAGCGCATCGCTCTCGCGCACCGCAACGGCAAAGCTCAGTCGGAGAGCGACCTTCAAAGCCTCTGGGAGGATCTCTTGGAGCTTGGCGCGGTGAGCGATAGCGATCTTGATGATTGACCCGTCCAAACTGTCCCAAGCAGAGAAGCTGCTATGGAGCTACGGCATCACGACCCCGCAAGAGATTGACCTCGATGCGATCGCCTTTGAGCTCGGAATCGTGGTCAAGCGACGCAAGCTCGACGGCGCGGACGCCAGGCTCGTCGCCGCCAACGACCGCGGCGTGATCACCGTGAGCGTAGGGACGCACCCCAAGCGTCAGCGTTTCTCGATCGGGCACGAGATCGGCCATTGGGTCCGGGATCGCGACGGCGAGGAGATGCTCGCGTGCAGCAAGGCGGATGTCTCCCCGAAAAACCAGACCGCCAAGAACAAGGAGGCGGAAGCGAATGTGTTCAGCGCCGACTTACTGCTGCCGCCTTACCTCGTGCGCCCAATGATCGGGGCGCGGGAGCCCACCATCGACTTGACGCTGGACATCGGCAAAGAATTCGACACGAGCATCCCTGCAACTGCAATCCGAGTTGTGAGGCATGCGAGGGCGCCTGCTGCCGTAATCGTGCATAGCCAAACCGGACGTGATTGGCACTTCAAGAACGTTTTTTGGCCGATGGACTATCAGCTCGCCCCGCAAGTCCATCACGAAAGCCCGGCCATGGACTTGCTCTACTCCGGCAGCCCTCGGACGAAGACCCGCGACCAAAAGGAGCCTGCTTCGCGTTGGGTGTGGGGGCCGGATGCAAACCGCATCGAGGTGCGCGCGCAAAGCATCAAGCGGCGGGACGATCGAGTACTGACGATACTGCGGCTGGCTTCCTAGACGGCTACATCGAGCTGACGGCCTATGAGGCTTTCGAGACGATCGCTGAGATTTCCTCTCGAGCCAGCCACTTGGCGTTCAACACGATCCAGCGATGCGTGATCCGGTGGCAGGTGGCGCAAAGCAACGCGACATCTTTTAGCTTGGTTAGCGATTCGCCCGCTTCTGAGAGCGGCGCCAGGTGATGCGCTTCGAACCCCGAGCTCGCGAGCTGCACATCCATTGATCCGCCCGTCCAGCCGCATCCCTCGCATTCGAGCTTGCCCGCCTTCGCGCGAGAGGCGAGCAGAAGGCGGCGAAGCTTCGGCCGCCGCTCCCTCCACGAATGATGAGCGCTCAGGAGCCGGCCTTCGGAAAACTCCTCTTCCGCGCCCGATTCAATCGAGCCAGCAAGTGGCGCCGATTCACTGAGGACCTTGATCGCCTCAGCCAATCGCTTCACTTCCGCGGGCTTGCCGCCGAACGCTGACCATACTTCGCGATCGGTCTTGGAAACGTTCGCGAGCCCTTTTCCCGAGGCGATCTGCCGCAGGTTTTGCAGTTTGAATGAAACTCCATCAGGGTTTCGGAACGACCCGACGCGGCTCTCGGGCGGATGCAGCGCGAGGCCTCGAAGCGTTTCGGAGAGCGCGATGACGCGCGAATCAGAACCTCCTGGCACGATCCCGCCGCATGCCAGGTATAGATCGAGCGCGAGGATCACCTCGTCCCGACTCCAGTCTGGATTTCCGTGCCCCTGGGTCTTGGCCATGTCATTCCCTTCCCTTCGTTGAATCGCTAGAACTCGGCTTCGCGCGGATGGTCGCGGCCAGCGCGTCGAGCAAGCGGCCATCCTCGTCGGCCTTGATCTCGCACTGCCAGATCGTGAACACGCGCCACCCGAGCTCTCGCAGCACAGCTTCCTTTCGATGGTCCCTCTCTCGGTTGCCCTCGATCTTGGGCACCCAGAAGTCAGTGTTGGTGGACGGCAGCCGCCCCGCGCGGCAACCGTGCCCGTGCCAGAAGCAGCCATGGACGAAGAGCGCGGCGCGGTATCGCGGGAAGGAGAGATCAGGCCGGCCTGGGAGCTTCGGGTCGCCGATCTTGTAGCGCAGGCCGCGCTTATGCAGCGCCTTTCGGACGATGAGCTCGGGGGCGGTGTTCTTCTGCTTGACCCGCTTCATCAGGGCCGAGCGCCGCTCCTTGCTCAGCGTGTCGGCCACTCCTCCGCCTCAGAGCCGAGTGAGCAGTGGGAGGATCGCCGCGTAGCCAAGGAGCGGCGGCACCGCGTCGCCGATCCACTTCGTCAGGGCGTTGCGCGCTGGATCGTGCCCGTTGACGACAAAGCGGAAGGTGTCCGGGAAGGACTGGATGCGAGCCGCCTCGTGCGGGGTGATCACGCGCCGGCGCTCCGGGTGGATGTAGCGCCCACGGCCCGGGGTGAGAAAGCCCGTTGTGATGGTCTGCGACGGCTTCTCCCAACGCAAGCGCCCATACACCGAAGGGTAGGTGGTACCGCCCTTGTGGCAATCGGGCCTCTCCTCGTTGGGCAACTCCCACTTGCCGTTGTCGAAGAGGTGGTTGATGCGAGCCCTGTTCTCCGCCGACATCACCGGCGTCGTGTCCATGATGCCAGTCTTGATCTCATCCGATGGGCTGCGAAGCAAATCCCCGATCGCCCAGAGGAGGTTGTGCGGCGCGCTCTTCATGCCGGCTGCCACGGCTTTGATGGTTAGGGCCTCCGCGTCAGTGGCCTCGCGCGCGGCAATCAGGAAGTAGCGCTTGCGCGTCTGCGCGCCGCCGAGATCATGGGTCGCCAGCACGCCGCTGTCGATGAAGCCATATCCCGCGGCTTTGAGCAGCGCCTTGGCGCCGTTGACCACATCGCTCTTGTCGTTCACGACCTCCGGCACATTCTCGATCGCGATGAACCTCGCCCTGAGCCCGACCGCGAGCGCGATGGCCGTGAGATAGAGCAGGTTCCGGGGATCTTCGCGCCGCGTCTTGTTGTTGAGATTCGAGTGCCCTTGGCAAGGCGGTCCGGCGAGGAAGAGATCCACTTTCCCGACTTCTCCGGCAAGCCTGGGCTCGATGACCTCCGGCTCGTAGGCAAAGCGGGACTTGTCGCCGCTGCCGCTCACATGGAAGTCAACAAGGCTGGAGGCGTTGCTGGCGACGATGTGCTTTGTGCCGAAGTTGAACTTGTGGACTTCGAGCGCGCCCTCATCGACATCGATCGCGGCCACCGACTCGAAGCGACGGCCCACCGCGATCGAGGCCTGCGCCGCGCCCAGCGTGAACCCACCGGCGCCGCAAAAAGCGTCGACCACGCGAACGGGCGGAAGCTCGGCAGCGCCGTCCTGGGGGAACACCGGAGCTCCGCGCAGGAAGCTTTGCCACCATGCGGCGGCGCCGCTTGAGTCCTCTGAGCGCTTCTCCACCGCAGACTGCCAGCTTCTCGCTCCCACCGACAACTCCCGAACGACCCTATCCCCCTCAAAGAAATAACTCTCTAGGCTCACTCGAATCCTTCTATTTGGCTGCGGCAACCGCGCCCGCCTCCGTCTCAATCACTTTCCGGCACTCGCTCTCTTCCAAGATCTCCAGGAACAAGTTCACTCGCAAGCGGCTCAATCGCTTAGCGACCGAGCGAATCTGCAAGGTCTTGAGATTGGGCAAGGTCCGATCTTTGTGCGGGTACTGGAAGCGGATCAGGGCGCGCGCGAAATTACGCGCGTTGCCATAATTCGGCCGGAAAAGATGGCTCCGATAGAAGTCGATTTGCCCGGCGTCGCACAGATGATAGCGGTCGGGCGCGTCCTCGTCGAGCACGATCTCCCCGCGCAGCCACGAACGATAAAGCAGGTTCTCGCGCCGAGTGCCGATGCCATAGTTGCCGAGCCCCGCGCCCTCCTTCGGGTTGCCGTAGCGCCACTCCACGACATCGCGGAAGTGGGCGACCGCGAGCCAGGTCCAGAAGTCCACATCGGCAAGCATGTTCGTGTGGGCAGGCACGCCTTCATGCACGATCCGCGCCGCTCGCGCCTCGAATCGATTGCCCTGCTCCGCGTTCTTGATGCCTTCCGGAAACTCCGCTTTGAGCGCATCGAACTCCTCACGCATACCCTCCACAAAATCGAGGTTCAGCTCTTTCCCCTCTCCCCGGAGCTTCACCAGGTGCTCCACGCCCGCGTCCACGCCCGCTCTCATGCTTACTAGATAGACGCTGGCGTCCGGGGAGGTCAGTGCTGGGTACTTCATCGGTCAGGCCTCCGCGATCAGGCGAACGGTTGCTTGGTCGGCATGCAGGATCGCGCGAAGCTGCGGCATGCCGGGCTTTTCCACCATCACTCGCAGTTGCGGCAGCGTGCAAGCTTGAACCCGATTGATCCGCTTCAAGAACGACGCAAGAGGGCTCTTCGGCTCAGGCTGAGCCTCATCCTTCCACTCCGACAAGCTCGCAGCCAAGATCTGGCAGGGAATCTCCGCCGCCAGGAAGGATTGCAAAGGCTTCGCGATTTTGGCGGCGCCATTCGCCATCCTATTGAACGCATCCTCATGTATGAGCACCCTCGCCATCGGCTTGTCCTTTGTCGCGGGTTCGTTCGCCCCGCTGAAGAATTGGACGAAATAGAGCGTCTTGGCCGGCATGGACATCGCTTTCCATCCCTCGTCGCCAATCGGCTCCACTCCGAAGTCCTCGGCGGACTGCGGTGGCTTGATCTCAAAGCTCTTTTTTGAGAGCCAATGCCCCTTCATGAACGGGCTGCCAGGCTGCTTGGCCGCACTCTTGGCAAGGCAGATGACGACATCCAGCGTCATGCGCGAGCCACCCCCCAGTCGCTCCAGCGCCTCAGGTGGCACCGGGATCTCCATGGGCACGGAGCCCGCGAGCGAGGCCTTGTGAACGAGCACCGTCCGCTTGAGCGCCGTGTTGACCGCCGTGACGGCCAAAATCAGCTTCTCCCGAGGGACCGAACCACTGGCCAGCGTCGCGTCGCTGAGATTCAGGCGCAACGTGACGCTCAGCTTTGCAGTGTCCTGCTCTTCGATCGTGAATTCGGTCGCATCACTGAATGGCTGATCCTCAAATAGCCGGACCTCCGCCTTTTCAAGCGCCTCCTCCAGGGTCGCCGCATCGAAGAAGGGGCGAATGTCCCGGGTAGCGCTTTTGTTGTAGTTCCCAGCGCTCATGCCGCGACCTCATCGTCAATCTCGGGCCGGAGCCGGACCGTCCACGCAGGATCGTAGGGTTCGGACTCGACCGTGAAATGAGCCTTCCCTCCTTTGCTGATCTCGAATTTGAACTGCGCTGGTTCCTCCGGGTCCGGGACGACCTTCACGCCCTTCGCTTTTATGTCAAGAGCGAGCTCATCGCCCTCATGGCCCGCGTCCTCAAGGACTGGGCAATTGATTTTGAGCCGCAGCTCCACGGGGTCGTCGCCTGCTTTCGCGTCCAGCGAGACCGTGAATGCGGCGCGCAATCGCAGCATCCCCTCTGGCGTCGCTTCGGCGTAGGGTTGTTTGGTGAATTCCAAATGCACAAGCGAATCGCCGGACGGCGGCGGGGGCGGGGGGCCCACCCGGTCGGGTCTGAAATATGAGCCCAGCGCGCGTTCCAGAAACGTCATGCGCTGCTGCTTCGGGGGCAGTGGCGGCGCGACCTCACCCTGGAAGCGCTTGAGACCGCTCTTGATTCGCGCGAGCACCGCTCGCACGCTGGCCTTTCCAGCTCCGTCCGCGTCCTTCAAGTTCCCCGAGTCCTCATCCCAGCGGTCATGCGCCGGGGGCTCGCTCTTGCGCAGTACCAGGTTCACTTCGTCGGCGGCGACAAAGGCGCCCACGACATACGGGGACATGTCAGAGAAGGACTTGTAGGCCACCACCATGAGTGGGCTGCGAATCAGCGCGACCGAGTTCCAGCGCTCGGGCTGCACGATCGGCGCGCCGTTCTCGCCGAGCGGGACGGCCACCATTCCGCAAACGCCCAGCGGCATGTCCAGGAGCCTCGGGAGCGTGTGCGCCTTCTGCGATTTGGACTTGGGTTCCGCGCGCCCGACAGCCAGATCGAACGCCTCAATGAAGGGCCTCAGCTGGGCGTTCATTTTCGGCCGCGGCACTGACATCGCGCCGGTCGCGTCGTGGATCTCGACATCGAGCTTCTGGTCGATTAGGCGTGGCCACCACCAATCCTCGACGCCAAGCACGATATCCGCGAGATCGACATCCGAGTCCACCACGAGAATGGTTGTGCCCAGATCCCCCGGGTGCCGGGGCTCGAACCCCAAGCGCGCCGCAAGCTTATCGGCAGCCGCGCCTTCAAAGGGGTCCACCACCTTTGTTCCTGTGGCCGCATGAGTCCCGCTCACTCCAAACCATGCGCGCCCACCGAAGCTCTTCTTCTTGAACTCGTGTCCCTGATAGTAGCCGCAACCAAAGACGCGAGTTTTTTCCTCCTCACCCTTGCCCGTGGCGAAGCGGGTGTAGGCGAAGATGGTCTGGATGGCCGAGCTCGCCGAGTACACCGCCTTGCCGAAGCCATAGGACCCCCCCGAGCCCTTGGAATTTCTGTTCTTCGAGCGATCGCCGAGCGACAGCAGGAGGCGATGGAAGTTGCTGTTCTTGTCGTGGGGATCGCCCGGCAGGCCCAAGGCGTTGTGATCCTCGATGTAGAGCAGCGAGAGCGGCGTCTTCGGCTTGTCCAGTGTCGGCAAGCAGTTGGGAGCCGGGAGTTCCAGCGCATCGGCCCGCGCAGCCAAATTGCTGAGGCCTGCGGCCTCGATGAACGCGGTCTTGGCAGAATTGATCAGGCGCTTGTGCCGAAAGCAGACCCGGACCTTCTGACCCTCGAGCTCCGCATCAACCGAGTTCTGGATCGCCTCGCGAGCGAGCACATGCTCGGGGTGCATGCCCGGCGACTTCAAGGTGTTTGCATATGCCTCGCCAGCAGCGCCGCCCATGGGCGCGCTCTCCTCGAAAACCCAACTCATCGATTTCCTCTCATTTTTTGAGCGTGAACTCGCCCGCCGCGTGCCGACTCAGGCTCGCTTGGAACTTCGCGCGCAGAAGCTTCATCTCCGCCTCGAGCGCGGACAGAATTTGGTGCGCGTCATCGGCCGAGTACTCGTAGTTGCTTTGGTTAGAGAGATTGCCAATCAAGCGAATCATTTGCGTCGCCTTCTTGACCCGCGCCTCGCCCAACTCAACGAAGCGCTCTCTCTTGTCTCGTGTCTCTGACATAGATGTGAAGAATGCGCTCTACATTTTCATAATGTAGCAGTCAAATTCAGTGAACAGACAATATTTTTCCGGCCTATTCCCGCAAACGCGGGGGTATCCCTCACTTATGGACCTTGCAGCCAGGCGCAGTAGACGCCAATGCCACATGCAGTGTGGCCATCAAAACGCGCGCCCGACGGCGGGCAAAGCGGTGTCTGCCTCACCAGCTGTGCAACACACTCGCGATACGACGGCCGATGCAGGCGGAAGTGAGCATCAAAGCCTCGGCTTCGGGTTGGCGCAATCGCAGCGTTAGCTTCACTATCGACCAAATTGTCTTGAGTCAGATATTGTTGGCGTCGATCAGTTGAAGAGGAACGATGCTTCTTAGGCGCGCACCTCGAGCCGATTGATGTACGCGTCGACGATGGGCCGCAGTTCCGCATCTGCGCTAACAGCCCGAACGACCGCAGTCTTTCCAGAGGATGTCAGGCAAGCCGCAATAGCGGCATCCAGCGACGAGTTCGCAGCAAGTGGAAACGTCGGGAACCTCGTAGGCATCCAAGCAGGGAAACAATCGTCCGCAAACTCGCCTATGGCTCGCAAAGGTTGCATGTGACAGAAGTTGTGATCTGTCCCGTGACCTTCGGGGCCTTCAATCCGCCAAGCAATGACGTGGTCGTTCCCGGCATCGCATCGCATATGGCAGCAGACGTGAAAATTAAGATGCCGGGGCACGTCTCCCTTCGCGCCAGTACTTGGCACGACGCGCATCAAGGTAACAGTAGGATGCTTCTCTTTCAGAGCAAGCGGGTCGGCCGGAAGCACCAGAAACTCGGCTGGCGCCATGCCCGGATCCGCCGATTTGATCGTATGAGCCAGTTTAATGTCGTTGTCATAGAGCGGGAGCGTGGAGCGGCCGCCCGCATAACATTGCTTCGCCCATGAGGTTGACTTCAGTGTCTTCAGCCACTCTTGTCCTGCATTGAACATCGCCCTCAGCAACTGCAATTCGAGACCATTGTTTTCTGCTTGACCTGCCATGGCTGCCTACAACGCAAACAGACTTTGAGGTGCGTAGTCCACTTTGTGAGGATTCTGCACTTCAGGCAAATCGTCGCGAAACTCGTCTTGGTTGCAGACGAATCGAACGCTGTACCCTCCTGGAAGAAGCGACGGGAATGGAAGCGCAAGTTTTCGATGAATGAAGTTTGAAACGTCCTCGCAGAAGACCACATCGGGCATCGACGAAAAACTAAAGCCAGCGGGTTTCGCCAGCGCTCTGTCTGCTTGAATCGCGTTGTAGCGAAAGAGTCGGCGGGAAGAAATGAAATTCGGCTCCAACATGAATTTCTTCACGTCATCAAGAAATACATCGGCGGCCTTAAGCTCCAACGATGATGCCTGTGCTCGTAGGTCCATGCTGGTCGGATCCTTTAAGAGCCAAGGTGCCAGATGCGCGAGGTGAGCCGTATCGACAAATACGTCTTGCGCCAAACATAGGTATCTATCGAACCAATGTGCGAACACAGATGCAGCAATGCGGGGTGCTGCGTCGGGATCATTCATGAGCTGCTCGGAGTCGTGGGGGGGGACGAACCCCGCTTTCTCGATGAGCTGCCGAAACGTCGTGTCCGGCGACGACATCGCCATCGCCCAAGATTCGCGTGGAATGGTATTGACAGGATCGTCCTCGGCCTTGGCTCCGGTGTTCAAAGAGAGCGCATCCAAGACAGGGCGATCTATGTTGTCAGCAACCCATCCGGCGAGTAACTGGAAACGTGAGGGCTCAAGCAGCAGATTTGGCCAGCTCCAGGGCCTGAACCCTTCTAGGGCAGCACCTGACCACAGACCAGGGTTCGACAGTTGCAGCCGCGGAATATCAAGATCCGCGAACGAAGACCGCCCCTCCGTCATCGTGAGGTCGAACCTGCTGGTGCTCCGAAACTGATTCAGCAATACCACGGAAAGTGCGGTCGTGAAGGCTCGAGCAGTTCGGGCCACCTCAAGGCCTGACGCCCACTCCCCTCCGTCGGAAGTGTTCTTCAAATCGTAGTCCAGGATCAACAGATCGGCGCCGTCGAAGCGACTGGCATGCTCGGCCTGTGCCTCGGCGAAAGACTTGCCATCCAGAAAGAGGCGGTACCGACGGAATAACGAGTTGACCTCTGCAGTCACGTCTGCAAGTTGAAGAACCTCTATGTCGGCGCTGTCCTTCACGCTTTGGGGAAGTTGATCCGCCGCGCTTTGGGCAACCTGCGGCTGGTCATCGACGAACACTATCCGCAAACGCTTACTCATCTTTTTCCTCTTTCCAACACAGTCGGAAGGCTGCTCCAAAGCCAGGGCTTGGCCGGACGAACGCGACCTCACAGCCGACAGACTCAGCGATCATTCGTACGATGGTCAATCCCATCCCAACCCCTCCCAGCTTCAGTGCCTTCCGCTCCTCGGGAATCTCTAGCTTTCGAACGAAGGGTTTGAACAGGTCGCTCGATGAACTTAGCTCGACCCCAACTCCGCGATCCTCCACGATCAGACAAACGCGATCCCGTCCAAGGCGCTTGCTTCGGCATCGGATCTCGTTGGCTCCGGTGGCGATCATCGCGTTTACAGAATTCACAAAGACGTTCTGGAATACTGCCTGCCAGGCACTCATCGGCGCTTTTGGGAATCGCAACTGATCGTCAATGCCACCAAGATCGATCTTCACGCCCTTGAGCAAGGCGTCGGAATTTCGAACGACACTCTTTAGGATTTGACGCGACTTGAGGGGATGTGCCTTTTCTCGATCGTCGGCGTCCATCAGCGGCGAAAACAGCCGTTGTGTGTCCGTCGTGCGGTCGATCCAATCTTGAAGCTTTGAGAGCAATGAGACGATGCTGGGATCTTTGGCACTGACGCCCAAAAGCTCCTGGATCGTGCCTCTCAAATCGTGCAGTTCCTTGCCTAGCTCGTGGCCGATGGCTACAGCTCCCATACCTGCCGTTGCTAGGGCTCCCAGGAGAATTCGTTCGTTGTTAAGAGTCTCTTGCCTTTGCTCATCCTCCCGAATGAAGCGAGCCAAACTCACCTCGATCGAGGATAGCTCTGGCTTCAGGCTGACTGGAGCCTGCGCCTTGACGATTGACAATCGTCCTTGAACGTCTGCGAGTAGCGGGCTGCTGTCAGGTCCAGGCAAGAGTTCCTTTGCGGCCTCAAGCATGCGTCGGTGCATCGATCGGGTCGCGTAGTAGTCCACCCCCCAGCGGACGAAATACCGAAGGTCATCGAACGCCTTGTTGTCGATGAGGCGGTCTCGAGTGATCTGGACGTTCAAGTACGCACCGCGCTGCTGTTGAGCCTCACTGATCGCGCGGCGCTCTGCCGATGTTGAAACTTGAACGATTCCAAATACTCGTGCTGTGCTGGGCAGATCGTTCATCGCGGAGGGCACGTGCAGCCGCTCAGGCAAGAGCCTTGACACGACCATGCGATGTGAGTGATCGACCTCCAGGCCAAGCCAGTCTTCGTTGTCACCACCGTAAAACGGTAGGCGGAATCCGTCGTCATAGATGTGAACGCCGCCGAACTCCTTGAGATAGGCGCGTGCGTCACTGACCTTCACGTCCCCGGCTTGCCGATGACTCAGCTTGTAGACTCGAATCTCGAAGTCTGCTTCGTCCAGTACCTTCCTAGGAAGAGTGAATCTCTCCGTAGACCACTGTCCGTCTCTGAACTTCACTGTGACTTTCGCGCGGCCGCCATTGCGGCCGTCTTTCAATGACCCAGTGATCACTGCGATCCAGTTGTCCAGCGCTTGTCTGAGCTGTTTGTCGAACGCTTCCTTTTCGGCTTCTGGAAGGCCTTCAACCTTGACGCTGAACTCCTTCGCAGTATCGAGCGACCCCTGCAGTTTCAGTGGGGGATTTAGGAACCACAGCTCTTGCGCTAATCCACGAATAGTGTCGACATCCCACTGATCGTTGAGCCGTGAGATTTGGATCGTCGTGCCGTGCTCAAGGTCTGCATTGACCAACCCTTCGGGTGCTGAAACCATGGTCAAGAGCGCGCCGGCCTTGATAAGGTCGCCCTGCTTTCGGGCGGTGCCCCAGTCCACGCTAGCCAAGAGAGTCTTGCGTGCGCCCGACTTGCGGGTATAGACCCGTACGGCTTGTCCTAAGAATTGAACAGCGAGTCTGCCGACACCTTTTGAGCCCGTCACCACACGGCCGAGAGGCGTCTGCGGGTCAGACTGTTTGTGAGTCGTCCCAATACGCATCCAGAACCGCTCGAAGTCCAGACGGCTCATGCCATTCCCGTTGTCATGAACTTCGATCGTGTCTTCGTTAAAGACGACCCGAACCTCTGTGGCGTCGGCGTCATAAGCGTTCTTGACCAGTTCGCCAAGCGCGACTTCGGGCTTACCGACAAGACGCTCTCCTAGCTCACGCAGAAGTGCCGCATCAACCGTAAAGTTGATGAATTCACCTCCCTCGGGCTCAGCTGCGACGAGCGCTCGCCGTCGTGCGGAAGGTTGGAGCCGTTCCAACGCGCTCCTTTTCGAAATCAGTGCCATCCTAGCTCTCTCATCGTGCGTAGTCGCTGGTCAAAAACCGTCCGCGGGCGATTCATTCTGTCAGTAAACGGGCCCTCGATGCGGAATCCAGGATCGAGCATCGCTGCAGGGAAGCGACATGACGGTCCCAACGGGAAAGCCTGACGAGGTCGGGGAGAAGCCGGAAGAACCGTATCCTGCCCAGCCTCGCTGGCTGGACCAGTACCGTTCTCGCTGGGCAGCCATCTGCTGGCGCCCAGCCTATCCTGCACTCAAACTTTCCTCTCGCACCATCCTCATACCGGTCTGAATCCGATAAGTCTGCGAGAGCAATCTGGGTAGAGTCCGAACAAGAAGTGACCAGCATCCGAATCAACTTGATCACGATCTAAAGTTGAACCTGAGCATCCCAAACGTCCTGGGACGCTAGGATCAGTCGCACCCCAGCAGGAGCTGCGTGTGCACCTCATCCCCAAGCACCCACCAGGTCGGAGCAATCGCAAGGCACGCGTTTATGCGGCCGACATCGCGAGACTTCGAACCGAAGGCTACACGCTCGAAGCGATCCGCTCGACCCTTGCCGACACCGGCTTACAGGTGAGTCTGAGTACGGTCCAACGAGAAGCCGCGAGGTCCACGCGACGCGTTCTCGGCGCTGACCATCGTCAGGTCCATCACACATCCATTCAGCGTGTGCCGCCGGCAGCCCCGCCGATCAACGCACCTCCAGCTCTCGGTACTGCACCGCGCTCCGCCAAGGAGATCGCGGCCGAGTTCATGGCCAAACAGATCACCAACCCCCTCGTTCGAAATCGGAGCAACCAATCATGAAAGTCGCAGTCATCAACTTCTCGGGCAACGTCGGCAAGACCACCGTGGCGCGCCATCTGCTGGTCCCGCGGATCGCCGGCGCTGAACTCATCGCCGTCGAAAGCATCAATGCCGACGAAGATCAGAACCAGGCCGTCCGTGGCAGCCAGTTCGGCGAGTTGCAGGAGTACCTGCAGACCGTCGACAACGTGGTCGTCGACATCGGCGCCAGCAACGTCGAGGACCTGCTCGCCCTGATGCGCAAGTACCGCGGCAGCCACGAGGACTTCGACTACTTCGTGATTCCGACGGTGCCGGCGCTCAAGCAGCAGCAGGACACCATCGCGACCCTGGCCGAGCTGGCCCGGATCGGCATCCCGGCAACCAAGATGAGGGTGGTGTTCAACCAGGTCGAGGACGACGCCAGGATCTCCGAACTGTTCGCGAGCCTGTTTGCCTTCATCGAGCAGCACCAGTTCGCTCCGGCCAGCACGCTATGCAAGCTCGGAGCGAACGAAATCTACGAGCGTGTGAAGGGCAGCGGTGTCGACCTGGCGGAGCTGGTCCGCGATGTGACCGACTACAAGGCGCAAATTGCCAAGGCGAGCGGCACGGTCGAAAAGATCGCGCTTGCCCAGAAGCTCGCGACACGTCGGCTGGCCACCGGCGTCGTGCCTGAACTGGATGCGTGCTTCGCGGCCCTCGAGCTCCACTGACGGCCGGTCTTGCCATGGACCGACCCTCCAACCTACGCGAAGCCCTGCTCGCCGATGCGCTGGGCGATCTGCACAAGTTGCTGGACCGCGCTGACAAACTGGTGCCGGCGATCGATGAGGCATGCAAAGCGCTCGAGGAGTCCCGCGAGGCTTTGGTGACCACCGCGCGCGGCATGGCGGCTGAGGGTGAAGCGGTCAAGCGTCAAGCACTCGCCGAAGCCGAGGACACGAGGAAGACCACCCTCCGATACCTCGGCGACAACACCAAGCAGCTCGTGGCCGAACTGGTCATATGGCAGACAAAGGCCATGAGCGACACCGCGCGGTCCCTTGTCGAAAAGGAAGTCGGCCAGAAGCTGCGTGACCTGGCAGCCAGGCTCGAGAAGCAGGCGGATCGCGCGAACGACCCCTGGAGAGATTGGCTGGCTCACGCCGGCACGGGCGTGCTGTCTGCCGTCTGCGTGGGAACGGTGTTCCTGCTTTCAGCTCACCTGCCCGTTCCGAGTGGCCGACCCGAGTCGCTCGACGCGGCCCCGCCAGCATTGCAAAGCCCCGCGCCCGAGGCAAGTCCGACTCCGATGCCGCCGTCCGCTGGCCGAAGGCAGAGAGACAAGCGCCCTAGCAGCAGCGAGTCTCGCTGAACCAACGCAGCACACACAGCGCTCGCATCCGATGCCGGCTCGCTAGCGTTGGATCTCGGATTTGCCTGGGCTGTTGACGAATTCGCGCGCGGCCTGTTGCGGGGCTCGAGATTTTTCATTCGGCCTGTCCACCTGAGGCTCTGTGCGCAAGGCAGGCGCGCGGCTCGACGAGACGCCGAACGTCCTGGACAGGAACCCATCGACGTGCTCGGCCAGTTGGCGATCCTCGGCGCTGTCGGACCGGGAGAGCCCTTCCGCGATATGGACCCAAGCCTCGGCGGCATCGGCCCGCGCTTCGCTGCTTGCCACGCTCGACTTCTCCGGGATCATCGGATTCCGCAGCCGTCCTTCGAGCCCTGCCTTGATGCGCCAGATGGGCTCGTAGTTGCGGGACTCGCCGCGGGTGCGCTGCCGGGTGGCTTCCGCGTCGATGCCCCAGCCGCGCAGCTTGTCGGCAAATGTCTCCCGCCAGCGCTGCAGGTCCGCCTTGCGCGGATTGAGACGCTTGCCCTCCCGTGACTCCGCGCGCACGCTGATGTGCACGTGCGGGTTCGCCTGGTGATCGTGCAAGACCATCACGTAGCGGTGGCCGGCAAGTTCGGCCTGGGCAAATTCCCGCGCCGCACGTTGAACGATCGACGGATCGGTGCCGCTCTTCATCGACAGCATGATGTTGAACGCCTCGCGGCGGTGACTCGTCTCGTCGATGAACGAACCCCCGTAGCGCCATTGTTCGGCCAGGTCGTGCAGCGCCTCCTTGCCTTCGCGGACCACGCCCCGGTCATCCTCGAACTCGAGTTCGCCTCGTCGACTGATGTATCGCAGGTGCGCGCCGATTGCCGCCATGCCCCTGCCGCCTCCGGTGACCTTGACCATCACTTGCGCCGCCCGACGGACCACCGTCGCGTTGATGCGCTGGCGGATCTCGGCGGCACGATGAAGCTGCCCTGGCGACAGTCGAGGGCTCGATGTCGAAGCGCTCCTGCGGTTGCGGGGATAGAAGAGTCGATCGCCCCACTGGACCAGGATCCCGTCGATCTCAGTCGCCATCGCGTTCCTTTGCCGTCGCGTCCACTCGAGGATTCAGAACGGCTCGCGCGGGCCGAAGCCCGGCGACGACGCGGGACGCCAATCGAAGATGCTCGCGCACGTCATGGGTCAGCGGCTTGAGCAATTGCTCGACCAATGGACTGCTGGACGACGCGTCGCGCCTGAGGACACGGATCAATTCGTTGAGGTCTGCCGAAACTGTCGCGAGCCGATCCGCGGATGACCCCAACGTCACGACGACATCGAGCGACGGCGTCGGCGAGCCCGCGATCAAGCGCGCGACATAGGCCGTTTGCGACAACCCGCATTCACGTGCACGTGTCGTGAGCAGCTCAGCGAGATCCGCACTGATTCGAAAACCGAGCTTGACGGGTCTCGTGCCGATCGCTGTCGAGTCGACCACAGGCGGCGTCGCGCTGTCCAGGGTCGGCCTTTCAGGGGCAGAAGCCGTGCCCTTCGGCCAGAACACCATTTGAGGTTCCATACGGGCATCCGCTCATCGCCAGGCCTGAGGCCGGGCCTCGTTCCACTCACGAACATCGTGCTGGCGCCAGCCCACTGAACGCTTGGCCAGTTTGACCGGCGTCGGAAACGCACGCTGCGCCATCAGCCGATAGAGCGACGAGCGCGTGAGCCCGGTTGCCAACAGGACCGCGGGCAGACGCATGATGCGCGGAACCGGGTCCGGCGATGCCACCTGGGAATGCGACGAGGAGTGAGAGAGGTTCATGTCGTGACTCCATCAAACTGGCCTATTACCTAGTTCACTCTAGATCGGGAATCAATGCATTCGCGCGATGAATTTCGGCTAATTTCTTGCATCGGGACGTTGTGGGACGCTATTCGCTCGGCCCCACGCTCGTCGGCTGTTCGGCGTCGGCGCGAGGGTCCACTGGATGCCATCATGAAGCCTCCGCAGCGCCGCAGCGTGCGAGATTCAGGCCTTCGATTCATCAATGTGACAGGCGGCGCCTGATGTCCTTCGACAGGCGGACAGTCAAACTGACCCGGCCACTTGACCTGACTATTGATTGGAGCTTCATGCCTTGGTGCGTCGCGGTCGGTCAAGGGCGGGCTTTGCCCGGCGCAGCGAACCCTTGACGGAACTCGACGCGCCTTCACGCTCGCGCGAGCGGGGCGGGCTTCTAGTGGCCGGCCCCCGAGCCCGTCCGGCGGAGAGGACCTCCTGCTCTTGGGGCGGGGCATGGGGTGGTGGGCACTGATTGGCTTTCGAATGCAGACATCGATCCTCTGCACGACTCACAGCTCATAGTCTGTGGATTGAATTTACAGCTTATAGCGTGTATACTCTACATACGTATCAAAGACTGTAGTTTCGATCCACAGCACAGGATCTGTATGTCCAAGTTCACCGTTCGTGCCGCCGCGCAACTGCCCCCGCTGCTCCAGGCCTTCCGGAAAGAGGTCGGGCTTACGCAGACCGAAGTCGCCCTGCGGCTGGGAGTCTCCCAACAGACCTACTCGGCGATGGAACGCAACGCGGACAGGGTTGGCACTGCGAGCTTGCTGAAGCTGCTCAACATTCTGGGCGTGGAGCTGACGCTCGGAACGCCATCGACGGGGACATCGCCGACAGCTGGCCCATCCGGCCAAGTCTCCACGGACAAGCCTGTCTGGTAAGCCATGGGCCGCCACTCTCACAAGCGCGCGCTGGGGCTCTGGATGAACGGGGCCTTCGTCGGCACCTGGAGCTTGGCGCCCAACGCCCCCGACACCCTGCAGTACGACTTGACCTGGACCCAATCGGAGCAAGGCCGGGCGCTGTCACTGTCCTTGCCCTTCACGCCGGGTAACTCGCCGCATCGCGGTGACAAAGTCCGAGCCTACTTCGAGAACCTGCTGCCCGACAGCAAGGACATTCGAGACCGGCTGGCGCGACGCTTCAACACTGGATCAACCAGTGCGTTCGAGTTGCTCGCCGAAATCGGCCGGGACTGTGTCGGCGCCCTCGAGATCCTTCCCGACGGGGCGACCTCGGCCGGCACCTCGCCCCTGCAATCCGAGCACCTGAGCGACGCCCAGGTCGCCCAAATACTGCGTGGCACGACAGGCTCGAATGCGATGGGTTGGGGTATCGATGACGACGACTTCCGAATCTCGATTTCCGGCGCCCAGGAGAAGACGGCCCTGCTGCTGCGAGACGGCCAGTGGGCTATCCCGCGCGGCAATACGCCCACGACGCACATCTTCAAGCTGCCGTTGGGCCTCATCGGCGGCATGAAGCTCGACATGCGCGACTCGGTGGAGAACGAGTGGCTGTGCTCGCTGATCCTGCAGGAGTTCGGGATACCCGGAGCGGACTGCCGGCCGATGCAGTTCGAGGACGTCAAGGCGCTGGTGGTCAGGCGCTTCGACCGCACCTGGTGGACGCACCCGTCCGGCGACAGCCGGCTGATCCGGTTGCCGCAGGAGGACATGTGCCAGGCCACCGGGGTATCACCCGAAGCCAAGTACGAAGCCGACGGCGGACCGGGCATGGACCGGATCCTCGATGTGCTCGATGGCTCGACGACGCGCGAGCAAGACCGGCGCGACTTCTTCAAGGCGCAGTTGCTCTTCTGGATGCTGTGCGCCACCGACGGCCATGCCAAGAACTTCAGCCTGTTCCTGCGCCCCGGCGGGCGATACCAGCTCACACCGCTGTACGACGTGCTGTCGGCCTACCCGGTCCTGGGAGAGGGGCCGGGGAAGATGTCGCCCTTCAGGGCCAAGATGGCCATGGCGGTGCGCTCGAAGAATGCGCACTGGAAGATGCGGGACATCCTGCGTCGACACTGGGTCGCGCTGGGTGCACGCCATGGCGTCCTGGACGAAGCTTCACGGGGCGCAGAGCACTTGATCGACGCCATCGCGGCACGCACGCCCGGGGTCATCGCCAAGGTCCGATCGCAACTGCCCAAAGGGTTCCCCGCCCCGCTGGCTGATGCGGTCTTCGACGGCATGCAGGCTGCCGCCAAGCAACTCGCCTGACGCTCACTGGAAGGGGTGGTTGCTACCGCTGCGATCGACGCGGATCGCTGCATAGCCAAAATCCCCGTTGTCGCGCCGGTCGTCAGGTCCGCAGCGGTTGCTGTCGGTGGCCACCGGCGAGCGTATTCACGCGTCCGATACCAAGCAGGCGGTCGCCTCAGCGGCCGGCGCTTGATCGAATGGCCGCTGCACCAGGTACAGCGGCGATGAGGCGATGACGCTCGTTTGTCGAGAGGCGGCGGCCGAGTCCCTTAGCCGCCCGTTGGATGACGCGCTCGGGAACGCCTTCCCCAAGTTGGCGGAGGAACGGTGAGGCGTCCACTGCTGACGGCTTGACTTTTTGTGTGGCCCGAGTCAATGTAATCGCTGACGTGAATCAGCCACCCTGAGACTAGGCCGGAGAAGAGAAATGAGCTTTGATTTCATGGTTCCTCCGCCCATTGAGGCAGTAGATCAAGGAAACGGGAATCTCTGCTGGCTGGCGGCAACTTCCGTTCTCTTCGGCTGGCGCGACTCTTCTCCACTTTCCTTGGCAGATTCGGCAGCTCGGCTTGGAGTCGAATTTACTGGGCTCTTTGGTGCTTCAAAGGCGTTGCCTGCCGCGTGGGTTCCCTTATGGGCAGAGCGTGGAGGATATTCGAAGGAAGGCCTCCAATGTATCGACGCAAGCGGATGGGATTCGCTCCTGCGTCAGCACGGACCGCTGATCGTGCTTGTAGATGGAACGGGTGGTGGGGTAATCAACCACGCAGTGGTCGTGTATGGCATCGTCGGGGATGGTTCGCCAGACGGGACAACTTTGCAAGTGGCCAACGGCCAAGGCGGAGCCATGGAAAAGTGGACGTTCTTCAATTTTGTGACGATCTTTGAAGCTGAGGCGGGTGCAAACTTGAGTTTCAGCGTCTTGTACTTCTCCGCCCCTAGGCCTTTAACCTCCGACGATTCGATTAAGAGGAGGCTATAGGCAATGCAATTGAGTCCTCGCGGCGTCGCGGCGGGCGGCCAGGCACATAGGAGCGACTGACTTCAGAGAAATGCCAGTAGCTATGTGGGGCCTTCCGTTGCGCCGTCGCGAAGGAGATCGGGAAAAACGATGGGAGGGCAGGAGGGCAAGGTGATCCGCCTGGCGACGTGACGTATGCCCGTGACTGGCTCCACGCCGGGAGGCGAATAATGTTGCTTGTTATCGAAGCGAGACTGGTTGCAGACGCGACTTCCAGCAAATCGATTTTGCTCGCCCCACGGGAGTCGACAACTGGCTGAACCAGGACTCGTCCCATCTGCCAACGCAGAGCAAGATGTGCTTGGAAGACCTTATGCGCTGCGGCCCCCGGCGGCTTTCCGCTACTAGCTCCGCCCGCCAACATATATTTCCCGGTCGAACTGAGTGATGCCGACAAAGTCAAAGTATTGCATCGGGCCCAACGTACACACCGATCCAACGTCATCATTCTTGAACAATGTTCGCTCCTCGATTCGCACGCGAATCTGGCCGCGTCGCAACTCCGGTGGAAGCACGGTTTGGCCAACGAAGTGATCTGCATCGACCGACTTCAACGGAATGGAGAAGCCGGCGTCTTTCCAGGTGTGCGCTCCAACTCCTGCCGTCCATGCAGTCTGAATGTAGGCGGCCAAATTGGGCAGTCCAGCATCCGCATCTGAAACGCCGACCGTGCCGCTGACCGTGATGGTCATTTCGCCGGTTGTGCCGAGCAGAGTCACCGTTGCATATCGGTTGGATGGGAGTTGAACGAAGTCTGCGACTACGGTTGCAGAAAGCTGTGCGCTCGGAACAGCGTGCGGCTGGAACCGTGCCAGCACGAACTGTATGAAAGGCTGCGCAAGGCCGTCTGCGTTGAGAACGATGTCGACGCGCCAAGCGTTGAGCGCTTTGTCGAAGCGCGGTTCATACAAGACCAATTCATCGCGTGCGACGTCGACCACGTCGTCGGTCGGTCGGCGATGATCGGATTGCGCAAAGTCCGCGGTGGTCATGAATGGCTTCAGCCCCTTCCGCTCTGATTTGCGAAGCGGGTCCGTACCCCAACTCGATCCCACCGGTTGCGAGAGATCCATCTTCGAATTCTCCGAGTCCTTTGACACCAGTACCGCAAGCAATTCCCCTGGCCCCGAGCTCCACCATCCTCGCTCCAGGATCACACTCAGTGCACAAACCCGCGCGCTCTCGCCCTGCATGAGCCGCTCGAAGCGCATGAACTTGAACGCAGGCAGGATCTCCCGAATGCTGGGCGCCAGCGGAGGCGCCGACGCCTTCACATCGACGAGGTGAGGCTCACTGTCTGCATGGCTGTCTTCACCGCCACCCACCAGTCCCCGCTCGTGCAGCAACCCGTTGCCCGCTGCGCGTAGCCGGTACCAGACCAGGCGCCGGCGCGTGTCCGGGAATTCGTGCGGGAATCGTGGCGGCGATACGTCGACCAACGCTCTCTCGGGTCGATTGCCTTTGGTAGTGGCCACGGCCGCGTCGACCGCAGTGTCGAATGCGCTTCCCAGTGTTCGAACCAGCATCGCCGAGCGAGAGCGAGCGCTGGACGAATCGTCGCGCGGCGTAGCCTGCTGCGGGTCGTCCACCGGGTCTGTCCACGCGGCATGCAAGTCGACCTGCGTGACGGAGCCCGCGTCCGCCGCGAATTGCAGGTCGACCTCGCACTCGCGAGCAGCCAGTGCGCGGTCGACGGGAGATATCCTCCGTATGACAGGATCGAGCGGGCGATCCAGCACGTATTCGACCTCGACGACACTCATCTCGGCAACCAGTGGCGACTCGGCTTGGGGTGAGAGCGCGAAGACCGCGTGCTTGCGCTTCATCTCGTCGCCGTCACCCTCCGGCAAGAGCATGACAAAGTAGCGTTCGCCTTCAGGCACGCCGATGTCCACCGAATGTATGCCTTCCAGATGAAGGCCTGACTTGATGGTCGCTCGGCGATCACCACGACGACGAGCCTCGAACGTCAGCTTCAGGGCGCGAGCGTTAGGCCAGCTTCGATCGCCGTCGTACAGGTCCACGACATGGGTGATCGGCAAGCCCTGTTCATCGACAACGGCGCGCCAAGCTCCGACCTTCGTGCGGCGCACGAGCCCGATCAGGAGGCGCTTGGCGAGCGGGTCCGGGTGGTAGACGCGGGCAGGTTTGACCAATCCTAGGGTAGGCGAGAGGCGAAACACGGGTTCACTGCAGCCGCCCGCGCGGGGTACCGACGGGAATATCTGATCGTCGGGAGCAGACGCGGGAGCGCGTGCGTGGGCAGCAAACGCGGTTGCGCTTGGCTTCACCCCATGGTCGAAAACGCCGTGTCGCCCAAGTTCGACGGCATCACGGATCGCACCCGGAAGCACATAACGCACGGTGCTTTCGCAGACCGGCGGTCGATCGTGCAAGCCGCCAAGCAAGACTTTGCCGGTCGCCTGGTCATCATTCAGCGACGAGGCGGCGAACTCGTCCGCGAGCAATAGAACCGGCGCGCGCAGCGGTTCGTAACGCCGTACCGGCAGGCCGTCGGCAAGCGAGCCGTCCAGCGTCAGGCCGGCCGAGACCCATGGCACGGTCGGGTCTGGCGGCGTTGACCCCACGACATTCGCGGTGGCCTGGATCAGCGACGAACCGTCGCGCAGCACCCAACGGCAAGCGGCTCGCAACGTCGTGCCATACCGATACGGGACATTCGAACCCGGCTTGGCCTGGATCTGCTTCGGGACGACGTCGGGATTTTTCTGGGGCGGCTGTGTACCCGGAAACGGGACCGCTGAATTCCATCCATTCCACTCGAACAACTGCTCATCGGCCACCAGGGTGTCCGCGGTGCCGTCGGTCTTCTCGCCAGGACTGGACATCCGGATCAAGGGAACGAGACCTTCCGATCGAGTCGGGTCCACGTTCGAGGCGGCCGCCAGTTCGTTCCACACCTGATTGGAGAAGGAATAGGTGATCTCGCGATCGAGCAACGCCGCTTCGGCGGAACGTTGATCGCTCCCTGTCACACGCAAGGTCGGGCGGATGCCGATCACGAGATCCTGAAGGTAGAAGTCCGGCCCAGTCGTCGCATCCGACGCCTGCCCGGGATTCACGCCCGCGGCGTCGAGGCCCTTCACGCGCCAGTCCGCCAAGCCGTCGACATGGAGCACCACTGGCCCGGTTTGAAGGCGCGGCAGGAGAGCTTCTTGGCTCGCTCCGGCTATGCCCCGAACCAGAACCTGCGCCCGGTTGCGGGAGTCGATCAGAGCGCCTTTCCACTTGGCGACGTTGCCGGCGCCCTCCAGATTGGCGAGCGCACCGCCCTTGATGCTGCACCACCCGTCCGGCCGAAACGAAACAACGTCTGTTTGCCCCGCCCGCTCGTAGGGGCGCGGCGTCCCGGAGGGCGTCACCGCCGTCCAGGCGCACGCAGCGTCTTTTCGTCCGAGATCGACGCTCAAGAACGCGTCGTCGCACGTCAGGTGATGGGCCAGTTTCGACCCGGGCGCGGCCGAAAACTTCAGGTCGAGCGTAAGCCCCAGGAGCGGATGGAGTCCGAACTCCATTCCCACGGCAGCGAGAAGATTCTGCGGGTCCAGCGCATCGGACGCCTGCTCCTTGTCGGGATGCACGCGCTTGGATTTCGTGCGGATTGCGTGGGGGGCCGTGAGCAACAGCGAATCCAGCACCAAATCGGCGAATCTGTCGATCGCCGGCTTGCCAGCATCGACGAGCGATTCTGTCGCCGTTTTCATCCGCCGCTGCAACTGCGCGAGCACGCCGTCCCGATTGCGCAGGCCCAGCGGCCTGAGTGCACGAACCACCTTCGGTACGGGCCTTTCCGCTGCCTCGTTCTTTGCGAATGTCTCATCGTCTTCGTAGCTCGCGAGCAGGCGGAGCCAGTCCGATGCCTCCCACTTCTGCTTGTTGCCTTGGCCAAGATCATCGATGAGGTCATCGACATGATCGCCGGGGCGACGGAACAACCCGTCGATGTCGTGAAGTGCCGCGGACCAGGCTTGCGGTGCTGCGCCCGTCGCACGGTTCTGGCGGCCGACGTGAGCGAGCATTGCGACGCGTACGCCAGGGCGCACGACCTCTGACTCGCTCAGCGCGTCGCGTGGAACTGAGCTTGCCACATTGAGATGCGCCATCGCGCTGGCGGTCAGAACGTGCAAGGTCTGAACGGCTTGCTTGCTGCGAAATCGCGCCGCCAGGGTCTTCTCGCCCGATGGTTTGGGCGAATACGATTCATCGGCCTTGTCAAACACCAGTTTCCACAAATCCGACCGGAGCATAGCTCGCTGGTCGGTGCTGAAGTTGATGCGCGCCAGCTCGTAGTCCGCGCAATCTTTCGCCTTCCCTCGCAAGGCGATGTCTACCAACGACTGCAGTTGCTCCGGAAGGTTGAACAGGTGCACTTGGGGCCGGCTCTGCGGCGCGATCACGATCGTCACCCGAAGCATGTCGCCTTCGAATCCCTTGGGCAGCACGATGGCCTGGAAGTTGAAGTCTGAATCGCTCATGTGGCCACCACCATGAAGGCGTCTTCATACACACGCCAGGTCGGCGGGTGGAGGAGGTCTTCAACGAGGATGAGCGAGCTGGATCCACGCTTCGTCGGCTGGCAACCGCCTGGTCTTGGCGGTGCCTGCGTCGAATGCAGCCTAAGCTGTTCGCTCTTCGAGCTGGAGCCGCCTTGCGAATGCGAAACCGAGTATTGCAGCGACCACGAAAAGAATCCATAGCCGATCTTGACGCTGAAGCGGCCGGTCCCAGTGGCCGAGCCGCCGGACTGGATCACGCGCACCGTGAGGTCGGCGACGATCGATACGATCCCGAGAACGCTCGCATGACCGCCGCAATAGAAGAAGCCCTCAAGCACCGTGCCGTCCGCCGACTGATGGTAGTAGAGCCCGATCGTCACGCGCCCGCTGCCGGTCACCGCGGGCAGGTCGAACGCACCGACCAGACCCGCTTCGAATGACGCAGCAATCGAAATAACGCGATCCGCGGCGAATATCAACTCGAAGAACGCGCCGCCGCCATAGATTCCGATCGACAGCAGCACCGGCGCGTCGCGCGTCGCCATCGCGACCGAGATCTCCGCGGCACGATCATCGAACGGAATGTCCAATGCGGCCTCGAAGCCGAAATTCTGGATCGCCATGCCGCCGGTCTGAATTAACGCCTCCCGAATGCGGTAGCCCGCACGCACGCCATCGGCGCGCGGCTCGACGAAGATGCCGCTCTCGCCGCCCACCAGATCCATGATCTCCTGGATAAAGGCCAGCGGTCCTGTCTGGAGGTCCGGCGCGCAGAATGATGGCCGATTGAGCTTGAAGCCGCTGGTCGACGTCGCTTCGAACGAGGCCTCACCGATCGGAAGGACGATGAAACCCAGCAACGAAATGCGAAAACCTTGCAGCTTGCCGGTGATCGAATAGCTCGACGTGCCGTTGATCAAATCGGCTTCGATGTTCGAGGTCAGGTTGAACCTCGATTGGCTCGCCACGTTGAACTGATCACCGTCCGCCCCTGGATCCGGGACTGCGCAGGATACGTTGTCGTCAAGCCCGGTCATGAAGACGGTGCCCTGGTAGTCCAATGTCTTCTTGAACACGTAGGTCGTCTTGACCCGGGCCGGCACAAACTGGCGCAGCCAGTCCGTCAGCGGCGCCTTCATCTGCTCCACCACGCCAGTGGCGATGTTCTTGAGCGCTCCAGCGCGATCGAACTGCCGCAGAATCTGCGTCAGACGCACGGGGAGATCCGCATCGTGCAGGTCCCGAGCAAGCGTCACCCATTCTGCGATCGAACTCGGCTGGCGCAAGACGGGGTTTAGATGCTTTACCAGGTCCGAGACCTCCGCACCGATGTTGTTGCCCAGGATGGATTGAACCAACTGAAGATCAAGTGCCGCACGCGCCGGCGCAGGGAGAGTAGGCGCAACATTGTCTGCAAAAGTGACCGCAAAGGCATTCAACCCTGGCTCCAGCAGCAGCCACGCCGACTCAAAAAGCTTCGAGGCGGCGTCGAGCGCATAGCCATAGAAGTGCCAGGCGGACCCGCAGACCTCGCTGTCGGCTCTCTTCACGGCGGGTGCGCCCCAGAAACAGGCCGGCGAATCGAGCAGCTCGACGGCAAGCGCCAGCGACGCCTGCAACCGCTCGTTGGCCGTTCCCGAACCGCGCGCCTTCGAGGCGTCGATGACGCGTTGAAGCAGTCCAGACAACTGCGGCACGCGCGCCTTTGTCGCTAACGGCTGCAATGCCGTCGCTGCTGCAGCCAGGGCGCGGTACGGCGCATTCAACGTATCCACCGCCCTCGAGAAGCCACTCGAGGCCAGGGCGTCTCGCGCCTTCTCCAACGAATTTGCGAGAGCTTTCCATTGTGGGGGTTGGGCAGATGGAGCGAGTTCGTTGCAAACGGCATCAACCTCTTGCACAAGGACAAGGCCGATGCGCAGGAATGTCAAATCGTTGGTCGGAGGGGTGCCGCGCGGAGCTGGCTTGGAGTGGGGAGGGAACTCTCTGTTCCGAACGACCTGCAGCAGAACTTGGACTCGCCGCAGATGCGCTTCGACAGCACGCACGCCATCCGACACGATGTGCAACTTGTCGTCCTGGAGCTCTTTCGCCACCACTGAATCGATCGCCTCGTCAATGGCCGTCTGCCATGCACCGGCTGCGTTGCCCACCACGTCGCGCCACGTCGTCGCCGTGATCGCGCCGACCAACGCTGCGGTCTGGGTGGCGAAATTGCCCATCGCCTTCGCGGTCGCGGCATCTTGCGAGACCAACAGCGAAGCGCCCTCATCGCGCACACCTTGCAGGAGAAGATACAGCGACTCAAGTTGGGCGGCCAACGCCAGTGCGACCGACAAGGCATCCTGAATTTGGCTCGGCTTGTGCTCCTTCATCAGGTCAAGCTGGCGCAAGAATTCGTTCGCCGCGTTCGTCGCACTCGACACCAAACCGGCCGACACGATTCCGAGATTTATCGCGAGCGAGTCCTGCTCAACCCTGAGGCGCTTGCGCAAGTCGTCCGCGAGCGCTTCGGCTTGGCCGTACAGCGCATCGATCTTATCTATTGAAAGCTCGGATCGCAGCTTCTCTGCGGCATCCAGCACGGTGGAGAAGTCGGATGTCCGCAAGAGCGCACTCAAGGCCAGTTCTGGGTGCTTCTCGAGCACTTCGATTGCGTCGCGCAATCGCAGGCTCGAGCGCCCGATTTCGGCAATCGCCTTGATGGGGTCCCTGTCAGGCTTATCCAAAGCAGTGAACAACGTCGTCAATGGATCGTCGATCTCCCGATAGACCGCAGATGCGGGCCAACTCGGTGCTGGTCCTGCGTCTTTCCACAAGGTTCTTAGCGTTGCGACGAGATCCTTGCCTGGTCCCAGTGCGCCGTTGAGGAGGCTCTTGATATCGCCCGTCGCGTTGGCGAACTGCTGTTCGGCCTCCTCCACAAGTTGGGGAAGGTCGCCCAAACCGAGCGCGCTCAGCACGTCCACGATCGCCACCGTGCCGAGGATGCGCGCCGACGGATCGAAGGTGAACTTGCTGGACACACTTGTCGCCGTCGCCGCCCCCATCAACCTTCGCATTTGGCCACGGGGATCAGTGCTGGACGCTGCGCTGCCTGGCGTCGGAGAAAACGCCAGCAGGCCTTTGAGCCGCGAAAGCGAGTTCGCGGTGGCGTCGCTGTTGGCGACGCCACCCGATCGTTCGGCGTGGCCACGGAAGGTCAGCGGTTGCGACTTTTCCAGGTCGAGAAATGCTTCGACCGCATTGGACCGCGCATCGAAACCCACCACCCGGTACAGCGGGTTGTAGCGTACCTGGACTGTCCCTCGCGACACATCGCCCGTCTGGGTTCGAATCGACCGGACAAAAATCTGAGCGGTGTCCGTGACCGGATAGATCGGCGGCTGGTGGGCTGCCTCCAGCAGCGTGGAGTCGATCAACTCCGTGTTGACGGCTAGAGAGAACGTTATCCAGTCGGTTGGAAATTCGGTGTCGCCATCACGAGTAGACGGGGCGTAGCGCACCGGGCCGCCGTCGTGCTTCAAGGTCCGATCGGGCGCCGCCAACCCGTTGTAGGCGGCGATGACGCTCGTCGCGTCCTGGATGTCACTGCCAAGCAGCTTCTTGTCGTGGGTGGTTGTGTTGTCAAAGAACGCGAGCGCACAGGTTCCGGTTCCTCTGTCGCCGATGCGCAGTGGGAACTGGTAGGGCTGGTTCTTGTCGTCTCCGGCCGCGCGGACGACGAATGCGGACTGCCCCTGGTCGGCCAGGTTGTACGGATGCTTAGGATCCTGGCTGTCAGTGTCAGTGGGATCATCGATCTGAAGGTCGCCCTTGAGCAGGAACTCGAACTTTTCTGGTTGGCACACGCCGTTCAGGCTGGCGACCGGTTGCCCCACCAGCGGAAACTGAAGCACAGGCTCCACGACCCGGATGAAGTAGCGTTGCACGAGCGGCGCCGTCGCCACCGCGTCCCAGTTTTCGACCTCCCGGCGCGTGACCTTGATCAGCACGGCGCGAAAGCCGAATGGCATCAACCAGCCGCGATACACGACACGCTCGAAGTGTGTCCGCGCCTGGCTCGAGCGGTGCTGCCATTGCTCGACACTCAGCGCGAAACCCGTCCCGCACGTGGTGTCTGGTTGTTGCAGCGGGATCGGTTGCAGGAAGGGGGGATCCCAGTTCCCCGCCGATTGCATGCCGCCGCCGAATGCGGTCAACCTCAACTGGTCAACCGTGAAAGGCTGCGGCTCGTAGATGCCGTAGTCGCTCGCCTCGGTCTGCGGACACGGACGAATCGGCGGATCAACATCAGAGGAGGAACGGACGGGGGGATGGACGTTCTTGGTACCGAGCAACCCTGCCCGACCCCAGGCGGAGGTCAGCCAGACTAGTTCGTTGCGATCGCGCGCGTCGAGACTGCGGCGATTCGCACCAGGCCTTGGATCGTGCGACTGCAGCGTGTCGAACGAATGGTCGGCCGAATGGATCGCACGAAACGGCGCGCCCGGGCCGTTGAGGGCGCTCGCCGAAAGGTAGAACAGCGGATGAAATTCGTCGGACGAGGGCAGATGCAAAGGACCGTGTCCCATCTCGCAAGCATCTGTCGGCGAGATCTGCAGCCGCCACGGCATCTCGATGTGAGTAACTTCGCTCAAGCCTGCCGCATCGAGGTCAGCCGGGAATATCGCGCCGGGGTGCGCTTTTCGCCAAGAGGTCAGAGAACCGGTGGCACTGTCGGCGATCACGAGGCGCCAACACTGCGGGTCGAGCAGGTCTTCAAGCCGTACGCTCAACTTCTCGGCGGCACTCTTCGGCTCGAAGCACAACACCGACTCGCCGGCAACCCGGCCTCGGGCGAGTCCGGACGTGGGAGGACGCTCGTCCTGCACGACGCAATCCCGCGCGCGATCCTGTGCCGGGAGCGGCTTACGCTGGACCTTGCGCGCCTCGTTGTCCGCAGACAGCAAAGGTATTCCGAATGCGTCCTTGCTTTTGCTGGCGCAGTTCGGATCGGACGCCCAATTGCTCCCTGGTGCTCGAAAGAACGCCTGCTCGGCGACGGATTGAGGCGGAAGCACGAGCCACATGCGCGGTGTCGCGTGTCGACTGCGCAGCCGAAATCCCGTCAGGCCGCGTTCCAGTTCGAAGTGTCGGAATCGAAAGCGCAGCCAGAGCCCATCCTCAGGCCGCATGAACTCGAGTTCACCGCGATCGAGGTCCAGATGGGACGGATGCCACGGGGCGCCGTCGAGAAAATCGTCGACGCTGGCGTTGTCCGGCGTCGGCATCGGGTGTGGCACGCAGCTCTCGTCCTCGTCACGACGGATACGAAGCAACGCCGAAATGCCTTTCTCGTGAGCAAATGAAAACTGATCCCATTCGAGGCGGCACGCGATGGCGCAGCGACCTGGCTGGGTCGAGATTCGTACATCCGTGCCAGGCGCGGAGCGGCCCTGGAGCACGGCGTCTTCCGTGCGAACGGCGACGGTTACGCCATCGGCGGCCAAGGTCTGACTGTCCCTGTTAGCCGTGTAGCGCGCATTGGACAGGCTCACGGTCGCGTGCATCTTTGAGCGCTGATCGACATGTATGACCTGCAACGGCGCAGTCGGAAGCGCGGTGATCGTGGCATCCCCCACTGTCGTTCGCCCAGCGCTCGGTTCGATCACGACGCCCGCAGTTTCGAACGATTCGATGCGCGGCGCGGCATCCCCGCCGGCGTGCGGCGTCACGATCAAGGGCGAGGCCGTATCTGCGCTCAGGGCAACCAGCAGGCGTCGCGCGGCTGGCAACGAACCGGCCCCCAGTGTTGCCGCTGCCGACGGCCCGAACGAACATGACGAGGCGATCCCATTGATCGCTCGCCCGGCGACGCGAAATGCACCTGCACCCTCCAGGCGAAAGGTGAGATCAGGCTCCAGCACCAGCTCGGCGTCGCCCCTTTGCGTCACGCTGATCGATGGATGACGGAACAATGCCTTGTGGCGTTGTGCGGCGCCGCGGGCCACGACGGCGCCAGAAACCCAGGCTGCGAGCTCGACGACGATGGGTTCTCGCCATGCCGAGTGCTCCAGGCGCAGCAGGACCTTGTCCGACGGCGAGGGCTGCAGAAAGATTCGCAGACTCATGTCGAGGCGACTACCGCCGTTCAGCGCAACGCGAGCGATGTTGACCTCGCTTGCCGGAGACCTGTTGAACTCGATGTCGCTGGCCCGACATAGCCAGTCGATCCGGACCACCCAGAGTCTCCGGTCACCGCGCCGCAATTCGAACCCGTCGCCGGTGCGCTCGAATCCTGTGTTGCTGCTACTGGATCCCGCTGCGATCGATGGGTATCCAGCAGTCGCGGCCGAATTCAGCAAGAATCGGCGACGGTTGATGGAACGACGCGGCAAGACGTCGACAGGTATATCGACTTCCGGAAGCTCCCCGGTCTCTACCAATGCCGATGCGTCGCTTGTAAATGCCGGGGCTTCCGCACTCTCGCTCGTACGCGATGACAATTGATTGCCTCCCCGGACGCATTTGGCAGCGTGAACTATCGATCAATCGACAGTGAACGTCGAGTGCTAGGTCACCGTAGCGCTATTTGCGGTCGGAGTCAATTGGCGCGTCTAGCAACGGCCTCCCTAAACTAGTGGACGAACGAGCAGGTCTCCGCTCATCAGTCGAGCCGACTTCGACCTCCCTGTTGGCTCGATCGAGCTTGAACGCGAACTTCATCTTTCGAGATGAACTTGTCGCTAGTGGCGTGAGACGCCAATCTCAGCTATCCGCCTGAGCGGACCTACGGGAGAGCAAGTCGAACTACCGCAATCAGTCTGGCCACGCCGATCCTTTCAGCAACCGCGTGACAATGCGCGTCGCCGGAGAGGAGGCAATCCACAATTTTGATGATGAGCGGCAGTCGGTGATTTGCCGCCATTTGCAAGTATCAGACTTTCGCCCAGCCGGTACCGAGGCCAGAAGACCGAGGTGCTACGCAGACAGGCGGTGTAGCGGATAGCTCCGACATCACGTCGCACCGGCCGTCCCGAAAGCGTCGATCACCTTGACAACCCGGCGGCTTTCCAATCAAGCTCCACCGTTCGTCGTCACAGCTGCGGGTCTACATGCGGAGAAGGTCATGCGCGAGTCTGCACAAACCACCATTCCTGAGCTTCGTGACGTCAGGAATCGCCTGTACGAAAAGTTCGACATCTCACGGCAAGATTCCGAACTGGCAGTGCGCTATGTTCGCAGCTTCCTCGACGCAAAGAAGAAGGCCCCCGGCGATCTCATCATCTTGCCGCAGATCGCCGACTGGGCGTGGCACGAATTGATCCTGGATACAGCCGGCTATCGTTCCTTGTGCGTTCGAACCTTCGGGTACGTGCTACCGCACGTGAAGGAATCAGATTGCGGATGGCTTCGCGACGCCTTCTCCGGGTCGATGGTGATGTTCCGCGAAAATTACGGTCTTGAGCTCGGCGACAGGCCGGAAGATTGGCTCGATGCGGGCTGGGACCGCCCGAGCTACAGGCTGCGCGTACCTGTTGACCGAGACTTAGCCTCGACGCAGTCGATCGACCAAGACCATAGTACCTTGTTCCCTCGCTTCTTCGATAGGCTATTCGAGTGGCTCCCGGCGCGGCTCGTCGAGCGGTTCAATCTCTCGGATGTCGAGGCTGCGTGTGCCGTTCGGATCTATGCAGGGAATTTGCTCGCATTAGCGGACGGCTCGTTCACGTGGTCACTCCCGCCGCTTGGCGGCCTGGGTCGAATCGCCTGGGAAGAGCATGCCCTATGGGTCGAGCGCTACGCGGCCGACTGCCAGCTAGTCTTGGGACGAGCCCTTGACCACAAGCCCAATCAGGCGACCTTGATTCAATGACCGCAAGGCCCGGAACCATTTTTTTGGGTAGAGGGCACGAGACATGTCTTTGCTAGACGAGATCAAGAGCATCACCGAGATTGTCGGGACGATCGTGGGCCTGGTCGGCTTGTTCATCGCGACGAGCAGCTTTCTCCAAAATCTAGAACGTTCCCGTCGCGAGTTGGCAAGCAAATTGGTGTACGACTGGGCGCACCACTTGGACTGGCAAACAAGTCGCGCGCTCGCGCTGCTGCCGGAACTGGATCCCCGGATCGTTGAAAGCATTGAGAAGAAGCAGGAAACCGAGTTTCCGGCTAAGTTCTACGACGCAGTCGCCAGCGTATTGGTAGATCAATTTGCGAATTCGTTGCCTGCCAGGCCCGAGAAGCCGGTGACGACGTTTGTGATCACGGCGGAACACAGCGCCTACATTCGATACCACTGGGTACGTTGGCTCAACCGACTAGAAGGCACCTTAACGGCGTGGCAATTGGGCGCTGCGTCTACGGACGTCATGAGGCGGGAATTTAGACCCCTGGTCAAGGGACGAGCGACCGAACTTAAGGCGCTGGAAAAGGATTTCCTTGACTCTTTGCCAGTTGTACTTGCCTTCTATCAATGGATTAACGAACACAAAGACGTCCCCGTTTATCCCGGACTCGGGATGTTCCCGTGGCGTGTCAAGCCGCCCCGCTAAGTCCATCGAATCGCGCCGAGGCTCTCGCTTGCTTTTGGTTGCGCTACGGACGATGTGTCGGTCACCGAGCGACACTGGCACTGGTAGAACTTGGCTGCGCCATCGCGACGACTTGCCGAGCGAACGCCGGGCCATGCTCTCCGTCTGCTTTTCGCGTAAGCCGTCATCGAACGCCCTAGTTCGATGTCCGCTTGCAGCCTCGGCGGATTCTGCTGCTCATTGATCGACCGGCATTCCCCTTCCTCAAGCATCGGCTCGTCAACTGCGGAGCATTCTGCTACGCGGTGGCCTTCGGCAAGCTATGTGATTCAAGTGAATGTTCTCCTCGCCGAGAATGCTGTGATATGACGCGGGAGAAACCATGGAAGCGGCGAACAAAGCAATCGTCAAGGATTTAGAAGCATCGTTCAGACGCTACGAGCGACACAACTTGGTCGCCTGGTTCGCAAGGGTCAACTGGTTGCATCACTCGGTTCCAACTGTGCGCGCAACTTTGGACCGCTTTCGTCATGGAGTAGTGGGTGCCGGCGGAGACACAATCTTCTTAACTCTTCTCAGCGAAGCCTACACAGCTGCCCTGGTTGCAGCGCCTGAAAAGGAAGCCGTTTGGGGCGACGCAATCACCGTCTATTTCGGTGGGAGGGCGGTGCCCGTTCGACCCATAGCTGAAAGGCGCGGACGCATATCGGTGCTGAGTGAACGCGGCGCACAACTAAACTTTTACAACGGGACATCTGGCTCTGTCGCGGCGGTCATATCTCCACCTTCGTCAACGGCCCAGTCCTCTAGCCCACCCGACTATCTCGTAGAAATCTGGAGAAACCCTTTGCACATGCGAGAACGGGATGTGCAGAGGTTGCTTTATCTTGCGCTAGATGTGCATTTGTCATGCGGAGCGGCTACGTTCCCGAACCCCACGGGAGTGAAATTGCTCGATTGGCTAGCAAAAAGACATCAGTCCTATCAATCTTCGCGACGTGGCCTCTTCGGCAAATTATTCGGCTGGCTTGTTGGCTACGGTAGAACCGCCGGCGCCGTGTATCACACACATGCGCTCTATCAACTCGTTCCAAATCTGGCGAGCATCAAAGCAGCCATCTTGGCAATTTCGATCTAGGATGTCTCGGCGCCTAGTTGCTCGCGGCCAACTGCAAGTGCCGGATCGCTTTTTCGCGCCCGATGCACGACATCGATTCAGACTTGTGGAAGTAGAAGTGCGACGGCCTCGTGAAGTTGTCTCTCAAGCCCTCGGCGGTGAACGGCTGCTTGAGTCTGAACCGGCGACTCGCGAAGCCTCGCCGCATTTCAGACCCTGGCCACAGCGCAATTGCCGATCCGGCTTCCTGTACCCGGGCAGGTCGACAACAAAGAAAGGGCGCCCGCCTCTCGACGAACGCCCTTCAATGGTCGGCTGGTCTAGCCCTTCACGCACACCACCTGCTTCAACGTGTGCACCACGTCGACCAGATCGCGCTGCGCCTCCATCACCGCGTCGATGTCCTTGTAGGCCGCGGGCGTCTCGTCGATCACGTCCTTGTCCTTGCGGCACTCGACTCCTTCGGTCGCAGCACGATGGTCGGCCAGTGTGAAACGACGCTTTGCTTCGCCGCGGCTCATCGCGCGCCCGGCGCCATGCGAGCAGCTCTCGAACGACTCCGGGTTGCCCTTGCCACGCACGATGTAGCTGCGCGCGCCCATGCTGCCGGGGATGATCCCCAGCTGCCCGGCCTTCGCGCTCACCGCGCCCTTGCGGGTCACGTACACGTCTTCGCCGAAGTGATGTTCCTTCTGCACATAGTTGTGGTGACAGTTCACCGCCTCGATGTGGCTCTGGAAGCTCTTGTGCAGCACCGTCTTCGCGGCCTCGATCACGCGCTTCATCATCACCTCGCGGTTCAGCGCCGCGAACTTCTGACCCCAGCCGACCGCGCGCACGTAGTCGCCGAAGTAGCGCGCACCTTCCTCGAAGTACGCGAGGTCGCGGTCGGGCAGGTTCGCGTTGTTGCGCAGCGAGTCCTGCTTCGCCAGCTCGATGAACATCGTGCCGATGAAGTTGCCCACGCCACGCGAGCCCGAGTGCAGCATGAACCACACCGCGCCCTGCTCGTCGAGGCAGACCTCGATGAAGTGGTTGCCGGTGCCCAGCGTGCCGAGGTGCGCACGGTTGTTGGTCTTCGCCATCTTCGGGTAGTCGCGGCACAGCTCGGTGAACTCCGGCTCGAGCTGCGCCCATGCCGTGTCCACCGAGCCCGGCACCTTGCCCCAGGCGCCCGGATCGCGCGCCCCCGGCTTGCGGCCGTGCGGCACCGCGCGCTCGATCGCCGAGCGCAGCGGCGCCAGGTTGTCCGGCAGGTCTTCCGCCGTCAGCGTGGTCTTGCAGGCCATCATGCCGCAGCCGATGTCCACGCCCACCGCGGCCGGGATGATCGCGCGCAGCGTCGGGATCACCGAGCCCACGGTCGCGCCGATGCCGAAGTGAACATCGGGCATCGCCGCGATGTGCTTGAACACGATCGGCAGGCGCGCGGCGTTGGTCAGTTGGCGCTTGGCTTCGTCTTCGACCGGCACGCCGCGCGTCCACATCTTCACCGGCACGCCGCCGGGCACCTCTTCTTCGATGTAGTTGATTTCTTCCATGTGAGTTCTCCTTGTGCGAAAGGCGCCTTCACGCCACGTGCAGCGCACCGCGCTTGATGCGCTTGCCCTCACGTTCGATGCGGCGCCAGCCGCTGTTGTCGTTCATCGTGATCCAGCGCCGCTCTTCGGCGCGATAGAACCAGTCCTTGTCCTGTTGGTAGTAGACCTGCGCACCCGATGACTCCCAGATGTTGGCGATCTCGTTGCTGTGCGCCCGCGTCTCGTCGAAGTCGGTCGTCGCCTTCTGACCCATCTCGCTGTAGCAGGTGTTCAGCTGCAGCAGCAGGGCGTTCACGTCAGCCGGCATGCGCTCCGCCTGCAGGCCGATCTTCACCGCCTCGTCGAGCAGGATCGGATAGCCGTGCGACGGGTACTTGCCGTTCAGCGCGGTCGCAATTCCCTCGGCCTTGGCTTCGTCAGCGATGTGATACGCCAGCAGCTCGCGGCACAGCATGATCGACAGCGATTCCGCACGGTCGACCGCACCGATCACCAGCGGGTGGACGTACTGGAACAGCGCCTTGTACGCGTTCTCCGGCACCTCGCCCTGCTGCTCGCGCCACAGGCGGATCACTCGCTGCAGCTCGTTTAGGCTGACGCTGACACGGTCGTTGTCGCGGTCCACCGGCGAGAGCGCGTGGTTCAGCGACGTGTCGACGGCGGTCAGGTAAGCGGTCGGTCCCATCTGGATGCCGTCGGCGCCCAGCGCGATCATCGTCGCGGCCGAGGCGCATTCCAGCGGCACGAGCGCGACCAGACGATTGCAGTGCTGCCGCAGCAGGTTGACCAGCCGCAGCGACACCTGGCCGCTGCCGCCGTCCGACTTCAGGAACAGATAGATCACCTCGTGTCGGCCGAGCCGCTCGAGCACGCGGTACAGCGCCACCACGTCGGTGTGGCACACCGACCCACGCGGGCCGTTCCAGTAGGCCACGAGCGGGCCGCCCAGCCGCTGCGCGAGCCGAGCGATCAGCGCCTGCGTCTTTGTGAAGAGCACAGGTGGCTGCTTGACCTTGATCTCGATGACGGGGAGTTGTTCGTTCTTCATGATGTTCTTTCGAGTCCTCGGGGAGCGCACCCAACAGGTGACGTGGTGCGCTCCCCCGACAAGCACCGTGAGGTGCGATGGATGCCAGCAGCGTCAGCTGAGGCGCGATCCCTTCGGCAGCCGTGCGGCCAGCCATTCATGCACGTCCGCGCGGATGTGCCGGCCTTCGAGCAGGAAGTCCTCGAAGCGGCTCGGCACGTACGGCAGGTACACCAGCGGCATGCGCGCTTCCTCCGGCGTGCGGTCCGCCTTGCGGCCGTTGCACACACCGCAGGCGGTGACGAGGTTCATCCAGGTCCAGCCACCACCGCGCGACTCGGGCACGATGTGTTCGCACTGCAGGTCGCGCTCCGAAAAGCGCTGCCCGCAGTACGCGCATGTCATCCGGTCGCGGCGAAACAGCTTGCCCTTGCTGAAGGCTGGCACCATGTCGAACAGATTGACGCGCGAGGCGCCGTGCAGCGCGATGATCGGGTGCACATCGATGACCGACTGCCGGCCGCGCGCGACATTGAAGCCACCACGCAGCGTAGCCAGCGGGCCAACGCCGTCGACCCACGCGACCGCGCCCGAAGCCACGTGCGAGGCCGCATGCTCGAGCGAGATCCAAGCCTGAGGCGTGCCCTGGATGTCGAGCTGCAGCACGTGGCTGTGTGGGTGTGGGTGCATGGGTGGCCTCCTTTCGCGGGCCTTGGTTGGAGAACAAATAGATGGCACGTCCGGGTGGGTTCGAACCACCGGCCTCGACCTTCGGAGGGTCGCGCTCTTCCAGCTGAGCTACGGACGTAGAGATGGATTGGTAGCCCCTGACGATTTCGAAACGTCGACCGTCGCTTTGTAAGAGCGCTGCTCTGCCTCTGAGCTAAGGGGCTGGTGGGTTGGCAGGGGCGACAGGATTCGAACCTGTGTGCACCGGTTCAAAGCCGGCTGTCTGAGGCCACTCGACTACACCCCGTCTGTGTCGAAATCATGGTGCGGGCGCAGGGAGTCGAACCCTGGCCTGCCGGTTAAAAGCCGGCTGCTCTGCCTCTGAGCTACACCCGCATGGCTGACGAGCAATCAACGCTCGTAGTGATCGCGGTTCACGCCGTCGAAAGCAGCCGCTGCGCAAGCAGCAGCGCTTGAAACGCCCTCGCGGAACCACACGGGCACGGGTCGTTGCGGCCGAGCTTCTCGATCAGCTCCTTCACGCCACCGACGACACGAGCACCGCGCTTGACTCCCGTCTCAGACGGGAAGCCCTTGCGCCGCTTGCTCGTGACCTCGAAAGCACACGTCGTCTTCGTCGATCGGGTTCATGTCACACCTCCTTGGTGGCTTGTTGGCTTTCTGAAATCACTGGTCGTCCGGGGTGGGCACGATCCACCGGCCTTCGCCTTATGAGGGCGCTGCTCTGCCGCTGAACTACCGGACTGCTGAAGATTGGTCCCCTCGGTCCGAGTCGAACGGACATGCCCTGCGGCTCCGGTTTCTGAGACCGGTGCGTCTGCCTATTCCGCCACGAGGGGGTTGTTGGGGTGGTGCGTCGCCAGGGGCTTGAACCCTGACCATCCGGGTTAAGAGCCCGGTTCTCTGCCACTCGAGTTCGCGACGCGTACAAATCGCATGCGCTTGGGGGTGACCGGCCGTACGGTCGAACCGGCACGAGCGGGTTCACGGCCCACGGCTCTTCCATTGAGCTACGGCCACACCCAAGCGCACGCTTGTCTGGTCTCGGTGGCAGGTCTCGAACCTGCGGCCTCGTGATCCCAAATCACGCGCGCTGCCATCTGCGCCACACCGAGAAGGAAACTGGTACCCGCGGGTGGGAACGATCCACCGACCTGCGCCTTATCAAGACGCTGCTCTACCACTGAGCTACGCGAGATCAAACTGAACTGGCTCCCCGACGTGGTTTCGAACCACGGACCTCCTGGTTAACAGCCAGGCGCTCTGCCATCTGCGCTATCGGGGAAATGAACTGGCGCCTCGTGACCGACTCGAACGGCCGACCCGCCGGGTAGAAGCCGGCTGCTCTCGTCCGCTGAGCTAACGAGGCGTGGACTCGACGGTCCGATTCGAACGGACGCGGGCTTGCGCCGCCTGGTTTGCAGCCAGATGCCTTCGACCACTTGGCTACGTCGAGATGAACTGGTACCTCGTGCACGATTCGAACGTACGACCTCCGGCTTCGTAGACCGGCGCTCTTGATCCAGCTGAGCTAACGAGGTTCTGTGTCTGGTGCCGAGAGAGGGCTTCGACACCCCCGACGCACGCGCCTTCAACGCGCCGCTGTACCTGCTGAGCTATCTCGGCAAACCAACCTGGCGCCTCGTGCGGGACTCGAACCCGCGGCTTCCGGCTAGACAGGCCGGCACTCTGGCCACTGAGTTAACGAAGCATGAATTCCATCCGGTCACGGGTTCCGGCGCCGCCCAATCGTTGCGGCCGATTTCCACCCTCGAAGCGTGAGCTCCACGAAGGTTCCTTGCTCTGGTGTCGCGTGCGGGATTCGAACCCGCGTATCCACCTTGAAAGGGTGGTGTCCTGGGCCGTCTAGACGAACACGACTTGTTCTGGTGCCCTCGGCGACGT
>Ga0307509_10001189_pt1 | contig 44290 bp, 41 predicted proteins | sample 10_EM_MG_FD_202245 | JGI IMG/M metagenome (GOLD analysis project Ga0307509, IMG submission 202245) | Populus trichocarpa ectomycorrhiza microbial communities from riparian zone in the Pacific Northwest, United States - 10_EM | ecosystem: Host-associated > Plants > Roots > Unclassified | place... | reverse complement strand
GCAGCTAATCGTAGTGAAGATGATGCCAACAAGGGAGAAAACTCTGCATGATTAGCTGCCAAGAAATAATGAAACCCATATTAACTGAGACATAAGACCACTTCGCAATACACACCTTAAGTTAACCGCTTTGTGTGACGTCCAATTATTCGAGTTCTTGCGGTACGGTACTACAAGTCATTAGAGGAAAAGAGTGCACTGGACTACAGTGATGTCCGTCCCAGTTAGGAAGTACCTTAGCATTTACTCGAGTAGAGGGGCGCGCAAAATCTTAGCGGAGGAAAGCCCACGCGTACCCGGCCACCAACACATACAAGTACAGCTCCTAAGTTTTGTATGTTCCACAGGGTGTAAGAGCAGCAAACCTCGATTGTGGAACATACAATACTTAGGCGCTGTACCTCCGTACAGGTGTTTGCAACCCCTTATTCCCGGGTACCGACATCGTTCTGGGACAGGTGCTTGGGGGCGGACGTCCGTGGGAATAAACAAAAATCAGTGTCTGTTTAGGCCACACACTGCCGCCACAGTGTGATCTGATATTTCTATTCGCCTTGGGAACACAAAATCTTCCGAGGGGGGGATAACCTGCCGAAAATGGTGGAAGGAATCTTCCTCTTTAGGTATCAGATGGTTCTTGATTGCGGTTTAGTCAATTTGAATGCTCGAGTAAGGGGTTCATTGTGCAATGCCTCTACTAACCCTGCTTGTCCCTACCCCCTAGTGTCCCGGTACCAGTACTCGTACCGGCACCTTCTGGTGGTTCCTCACCGCCGGGGGCTTTATGCATAATAGACCGTGCTATCGTCTCGCCTGCACGTTGCCCCTCGTATCGTAGGGCACAGTCCGAGACCCCCGGTACCGGTAGTTGCGTTGAGACTTGGTGGTTCGTGCGGCTTTGTGCGACGGGCGGGGGGCGGCTGACGGGATGCCGTGTGGTTGGGAACGGACGGGACAATGGATACGAGGCCTCGTATCAAAGTTTAGTACCAGTACCGTGCAGGTAAATTGTGGTGGTAGCGGTACGGTACGGGGAAGTGAGGGTTGGAATCCGGGGTTGCTTTCGCTCTTTTTTTCTTTCTTTTTCTTTATTCTGAAGGTTGGTTTAGTCGAGCTGAGCTGAGTTGGATTTAGACTGCGATTGGAGGAAGGTGGTTGGGTGTCACCGTACCGGTGGCATGGGTCTCTTGAAGACTGGCGTTTGTGGAATAGGAGAAATAGGCACTTGAGTAAATATTGGCGAGGAGGTTGTCATTACCACCCCTGTACCGTACTATAGATATTCCTTTTGCTTTGTCCCAACCGAGGGCTACAGCATTCGTAACCGACAGCCAGGCGAGATCACAGCGAGGCGAGGATGTTCCATAGAATTTTTATAGGACAGGGGCTGTTTGTATGGGCGTTCTCGTTATACACACCGCTGGCTTTGCTGTGGAATACCGGTACTGCAAGTCTGCCCTGAGTTCCTGTTGTGTAGCTGAGAAGGGGAATTTCAATATGTCTAGCTTCTCTCGGGGTGCTTGAAGAGTTGGGCCATTGGTGTATAGGTAGCGGGCAGTGAGTTAGTGAGTGCCCTGAGTATCAATATAACTTATTTCTTCTCCTGCTTCTTTAGAGTTGAGTAAGGAACCCAGCAGTGTGGCATTCCACTTCAAAATGAGAGTACGGTACTCGTGGAATTCTAGACAGGACAACTACCGGTACCACAATATATTGGTAGCTTACTTCTAGGCTCATGGGAATTTTCCAAGCCCCAGGCTGCAATTTGTCAAGAACTGCACTATGGTACGCAACAAGTGTCCACTACCCCATCCAACTTTCAAGACCCCACGAACCTTTTCTTTTCCATGGAGTAGGATACCGGTATGGCTACGGGTGTGGGAACCCCTATTATACAGTAGCCTTGCCTGCTCCAAGCTACTTCAGCTGCACGGGAAACCAACTTAAGTCACCCACTTGCTCGTGCTTGCTTCCTTCCCTTTGCTCGGAGGCCCTTTAAATATCAGCATCAGCACTGCTAAATCTACCACCCAACGACAAATTAGGACTACTTCGCTAATGTTCTAGCATACTAGGTCGACGAACCGTATTCAAATCTCCTATCATTCCATCCTATCTAGCAATCACAAGCAACTCTACCCTTGGTGCTTCCCCAATAGTTCTCAAAAAGTAGTCAGAATCCAAGAGAGCCGAACCAAACCAAACAAACGTTGGGGATGGCATATCCTGCTCGCTAGGGTAACTCCCAGAAGCAGATCCAGTCGACTATCATGGTATTAGATCTGTCTCGTCACTTGTGCATCTGTGGGGAGGCCTAGGTACTGATTGTGGGGATATCCGCTCGTTAGTCTATCAGTGCTGAGTGTACAGTACGGTGCGGGGCGTTATATAATACTCCACGATATTCCCTACTTTGGTTGTTTTTGCATGATATAAGGATTCATGCTAATTTTAGGTGATGCTTATCTGAGAGGTGGTAGTTTTGCGCAGAGATCTCGTGGGGTGTTTACAAGGTGGAAAAATAGGACCGAACGAGAGATTGTGTGAGATAGTATGGCACGATAACATGTGCTTTGGGATGGATTACTTGATCGATGGGGAGATGATATCATACCTCTCTCTTGCCCAATCCCTCTCTCTCTCACCAGGAGGTTCAATATTTGGGTTTTTGGTTTTGCCAAAACTGGAATACCGAGATTGCGTGAAACGGTCGGGGTGTTTTTACTTTTGTGCTCCAGTGCAGTTACTTGGTACTAGTAGTTCGTCCAGTCTAGCGACAGCAGCGCCGGTAAGGTGACTAGTGCTGGCGCTTAAGCTGCCGTCAAGACGGGCTACGGTGTAGCTTTCTATAGCTAACTCTTTGCTGCGACGCTCTGCCTTAACTCAATCGAAGGTACTACCCATCGTAGGTACTGCGTGATACTTGTACTATAAGAAGAATGGAATTATTATTATTACTTCCCTTCCTACTGAGCATAGTGTGTAGAGCAAAAGAAGAAGGGAAAGACTTGCACTTGTCTCACTCTGCTTTGTTTCCGAACTCTACTTTTTTGGCTGAGCGATATTTTGGTAGAAGAAGTCTTTCTCCGAAACCGGTGATAGCGCTACCGAATCCATTGAAGGCGCCTTTTTCAACAGTTCTACCGAGCGAATAAGTTACTTGTTCCGTGCAACGAAGAGAAGTCTTTCTTTCTTTCTTTCCATTTCGTTCTTTTTCCACGCGTGGTAAAAATTAAGTTCGGGTGTGAGTGAGTGAGTGAGTGAGTGGATGGGTGAGCCAGTCTGCAGGCCGACATCGTTCCGCGAGATATAAAGTATCCGGTGTGGAGTACCGTACCGGAACGTTTGAGTCCGAATTTAGTGTTAGCCCTCAAGGTGAGCACAGATACTCTCCTGCTAGGACTACTTCACTACACTACTGGATAGACTAGGCTTTCGCGATACACGGCACAAAGGGCATCAAGATGGGACTTAAGTTAGAAAGTAGCAAACGCGGATACCCAGCTTAAGAATCACAACAACGAACTCGAAGGAGATAAAGCCTCCAAGATATGGCCTTTTCTTAAAAGGATGGATGAGCGATTTTCTTGATTTTTAATCGTATGTATCTGGATGGAGAAAAATTGGCTGTGAAACATGGGAAATTTTGGCGAGAGTGGAATGGGTGCCATGTGGAATACTGGCAAAATTGACCTACCGTAGTGCTGCACTCCACCTTGCCAGGGATGCATGCTGTATCAAGCTAGGTTGAATTAGTTTCCAGGGAACCGCTCACCAACACTTCGGAGTTTCATGGGGAACCTGCCTTTATGCACATTGCACTGTGCTCGGGTACTTATTTTCGCGTGCGGCTGCGAGTTGTAGTATCCTTTTTGTTTCTGTTTCTAGTATCCTTTTGTTCTATTGATTTTGGAATCTATCTGTATGGGTTCATCCAAGTACCGTACAGTACACTACTGTATATGCACTCAGTGGAAATCCCTACATTATTTCTTGAGCACTTTAACTTGTATATAAAGAAGGCTCAATAATAAAAATCTATTATAGAACAACGAACCCCACCCAACCGTCCAGTCCAGTCTAGCGCCGTTACACCCTTCTCATCTCAATTGTGGGTCCTTGGGTGGGGAGGACGGATTTGTAATTGCTGATGCCACTCCCCCGTTAAAGTTCCTCCATCGGGCTGCCGTGAAACAGGAATATTTGAGGATCCAGCTGGGACTTTGGAGTGGCTCCCATGGTAAGCTCTAGTGAATTTTTCTTCTTGTTACCCTCAACTCAGGGCCAAAAGGGAATCATTTCGGTGTCTTTTCTCTCATCAATCCAAAGAGGAAGTTCTAGAGGGGACGTCCTGGTGGCGTTCCCGATTATTACGGAAAAGTTTTCGCTCACTGGCAGCGACGGCGGCGTCAATCGCCTGAGACGCTTGGTGTGCAGGGTAGACCGACCATGCAGCATTGACGAACTCACATATTTTTTGCGGCACTGTATGTGCACTGGCCTAGCTGCGCGGCTCGTGGGTATAATACAAGGACAGGTGGTGCTCCACACGTGTAAGCTGGAACTTAGGGCACCCGGCAAGGTTTGCCGGGAATTAAAGATCCTGAGGGATGGATTGGGTGCAAGGTACCCCATAGATTGTATCTAGATCCTTGGGGTATATAAGGATTTATCTCCCCAGCTTTAGCTTCTACCCTTTTCCTCCTCGCCCCTACTCCTATTGCCCATCCGACAATTACGTGGTCTCGGTTGCTTTCTTGCCCAGTGCTTGTGGCATATATACACACACCTACGAGCATTACACCTTGTCGAGAACAAGACCAAAGGCTATCAAGATGCAATCTGTCGGGGCGTGGCTCGTTTCTTTCCTTTATCTTGCCTCCTTCCTTGGAAACGTTGCTGCAGGGCCATTGCCAGAGGATGTGGCTGCTCGCTGGGGCTATTGTGAGACTGTGATCCAGAGGAAGGAATGGTTTGCTTCACTCATCCCTCAATTTATTTTACATACTGAGGTACAATGAGTGGAGTAGGAGGACATTGTCCAAGGGTCAAAAGAAAAACTACATTCAGGCAGTGAAATGTCTTCAATCTAAGCCCGCCATAGGCAAAGCCACTATCCCGAATTCTGTTAGTCGGTTCGACGATTTCCAGGGAGTACATATTCAGCAAACCTTCTCAATTCACTTTGTTGTAAGTATATACTTCCCACCTAGAACATCCTTTCGGGAAGGTGCTGGTGTTTTGAGTTATTACCATTATTATTATTACAACCTCCGGTAAAAATTATCAGGAAGTGGGGCACGGTGTTTCGGACCCTGATTGGAGCGTTTGTGGCTCTAGCCAATCCATGTCCATGTCTCTGGCCCTTGTTTTCCGGTTTTTTTTTCCTTTTTTCCTTTCTGGTGTAGGTTGTATTTTTGGCGTCTTGTTCTTGATAGGCTAATTCCATCATTCTCACTCCAGGGTCACTTCCTAGCCTGGCACAGATACTTCGTGGCAGCTTACGAGAAAGCCCTCCGCGAGGAGTGCGGTTATGATGATGCACAACCGTACGGCCAGGCCTCTAATTTCCGCCTTTTTTATATATATCCCCCCCAACCCTAAATCAATAGCTTGCTAACCTCGAAAACCAATCGAACAAAATAGATACTGGGATTGGACCCTCGACGCGGACAACTTCCTGGCATCACCATTATGGGATCCCCTCACGGGCTTCGGAGGGAACGGTGCTAATATTCTCCCCGACACATCGCCCTTGGCTGTCCCCGGTGCCACCGGAGGCGGGTGTGTCACCAATGGCCCATTCGTGGACATGAGACTCCACATCGGCCCTGGTGCTTCGCTGAATGCCACGAGCCGCTGCCTGAGAAGGGGCTTTAGTCCTTGGATCGCGCAGACTTTTTCCAACACTGCAAAAGTGAATAATGCGCTCGCACAGGCGGACTTTGGCTGGTTTAATAAGGTCGTAGAGGGAGAGACCAACTTTGTGAACGTGGGGATTCATGGTGGAGGGCATTACTCTATTGGCGGAGAGGTGGGAACTCCTTCACCCCCCCCCTCCCCTCTTCCTACAATAGGGTTTGCTGATATGGGGCTTTTTTTCTTGTGATAGGCGGGAGATTTATACGCCAGCCCGGGAGAACCAGTTTTCTACCTCCACCACGCAAACCTTGATAGAATCTACTGGCAGTGGCAGTCTAAGGATCTACCCGCTCGGCTTTCGGATATTTCTGGGCCTGTAGAGTTGCTGGGGCCGATCACAGGGCCTAATGTCACGCTGTCATTCCCAATAAACTTGGGCCCTCTCGCCCCCGGTGTTACGATTCGGGACCTTATGGATGTTAAGGGGGGTAAGGCGGGGACTGGAGTTCTCTGTTACACTTACTAAAAGTGGAGACGAGACGAATAAGGTGTGGCTTGGGGGGTGAGGATGGGTTATAGTAATATATTGTATCATGCATACTGTACGTAGTTCACGAATGTCACGAAGGGGACGTTACTGCATTTGGGGGGGTTTCGTTTTTAAGAATATATAGGAAAAATAAATTTTCACGTATGATATCATGATATCATACGATACTGTACTGCTATCTACTCTAGTAGGCCAGGGGATGATAACCTTACCGAATCAACTCCCTCCCTCCCTCCCTCCTTCTCTCCCCATACTAGTATTGCAGTATACCACAAAACCCCCTCTCCATTCTAAATAGAAAAAGTAGAGATCAAACCGAAATTAAACTCGAGATCTATACTTCACACCCCTAACCCCAAATGGATCCTATATATGATACCAAACCTCTCAACAGCAACACCAACCGTAACCCTATCGCACGTAAATTGGGACTAGTCTCGGCTTTCTCCAAAGGTTCCTAGGCCCCACGGATACCTGATTCTGCCACATATCATATCATACAACCAGCAAGCCTTTCTTGCTTTCCGCCATGCCATGTGGCCAATCCATAAATAAACACTGCAAAAAAATCGATCGGTAACAGCTATCTTCAGGTTCCGGCAAATATGATCCCTTGCTGATATTCACAGACATATTTGGCTACGGGACAGGGGATATCAGAAAGTACATCTTCCGCGCCTCAGGGTGCTTTTTATCCCCCCCCACAACCGTCCTTCCCAAGGGTTATATACTCGCGCCGAGAATAAGACCTGAGACAACGGGCGACACCATAAAACCCCCCTAAATTCAACCATGACGATAACTATTACAATAGAAACCACAACTGCGATGTCTATAATACCAAATGCCTCTATGTTAGAGTCCCTCCCTCTCCTTAGGAGCCAAATATTTGGTAGGATCTTTCATTTTGACTGTTGTATTGGGTTAAGCGATTGTGGTATTGCGATGGTTGGGGGTTGTGGGGAATTGTAGTGGCATCCGTTGTCTCAGGACTTATTCTCGCCGCGAGTAAGCAAGGCGATAGGCAGCATATCACGTTAGCGGCCGTTTTGTAGGCGCAGGGAGTGGTATGATGGCACTTATGCTAGAGTTTTTTTCAGTTCGATCCGGGTCAATGTATTTGTCATGCGCTTGCCTTGAGAGATTCCAACCGCCAAATTAGCCGAATCATGGTCCATCACTCGGGGGACTCGGGGGATGGTGGCAGTACGCTTCCAAAAGCCACCAGCGACGGCAACGGCAACGGCTGACCTCGCAACTTTCAAATCGCAATATAGCACAACAAAACAAGAGTTTACAAAATCAAGAATATACCGTATAGAGATACAAGAAGGGCTCTAGTCTTGTACCAGCGGGTAGGCCACCTCCTTGCTCAAGACAATTAGCCACACGCCTCCGCATACTATCAATGAAACCATAAATTCTCTCCCACGGCAATGCCTCCCATACCTTCTGTGCTAGTCTAATCAACTCCTTCTCACTACGGAGTATTCCCCTCCTCTCCCAGACCGCTTTCCTATAGTTGGTTTTGAATAAAAGCCAGACATTCTCCGTTGGATTGAAATCAGGTGAGTAGGAAGGTCAGTCCATCCTTTGTATACTAAGGCGCTTTGCGGTATTTCTGCCTCAGTTTGCGGGAAGCTCATGCCCAAAGAACGAAGTTCAATTATTCGGACCCTCTCATTTAAAGGTCGTTTCTCGTTACTTTCTGGCTTCTTTATTCCAAGGCATTGTGGTGTGGAGTTGTTGTAGGGGGTTGCGATCGTGTTGCTGCGAAGCGCTAAGCTTCTGGTGATACTGGTGGCAGGTGGGTAGAGTATCTGCAGCCCCCCCTCCCCCGCCGGGTCTTTCGGGGGGGGTTTAAGCATCCTGGCGGAAAAAAAGTGTTATATCTGAATTTTATATATGATACATTCTCTCTCTCTCTCCTTCTCTCTCTCTCTCTCTCCCTCTCTCTCCCTCCTTTCTCTCCCTCCCTCTCATACGGTTCAGTTAGACTACCAACTGTCCTTCTTCTACTTCCTGAGGTCCCATAGCTCCCTCCTCCCTCCTCCTCCCCTTTCTTTCCAATACTCTATTGTAGCCCAATTAGGCATAGTATGCCCTACAGTCCCCCTCCCCCCCAAAAAAAAACATTCAGTATCTACCGTATTAATCCACCTCCCGGTCCAGATCCGCAAACACCGGGGGCGTCCTCCTCCACCTTGCTAGCTTGTGTACGTTGTTCTCTGTCCGCCCAGGGTGCCAGTGTTCGTACGCGGGCATTGACTTACTGCGCTATGGTGGTAGGGTGCTTGCAGCGGTCGGGAAATTTGGTATTATATAATCTATCGTTGGTTGGTTGGTTGGTCGGTACTGTGCTGTACGATATTGTGCTATGTACCGCTAGCCGATTCCCGAGAGCCGGACTCGGTGTTCGGGATACGCTGTGTTCTGTAATAATAATATCGTTCTCTAATAATAATAGCTCTGTCCGCAAGGTTCTCCTTATATATCCTTCAGGGAATTCTGCTCGCCCCTTGTGAGTGCTTTCCGGCGATCTCTCTTTCGACTGTCTAGTAAGAAGCTGTTATGGGGATGCGCAATGCCCCCCTAGAGGAATATCCAGAAATGGTTATCCGAAAGGCTCTTGCTGTTTGGTTGTTACCAATGGGTGTTGTTGTTCTTGAGGTGCTGGGAAGGGTGCGTGAGGACTTTACGGATGTGGTTGTGCACACTGTACTGTAAGGTACTCATACCCAATGTGCTAGTAATTATCTATGGATTGGGAGGGTTACGGATGATGGGAGGAATGTTTGACGGTGGGTGCTCTTTGAATTGGTGGGATAAGATGGAAATTTCCGGATTAACAAAGCTACCGGTAACTAGCTATAAGGAACCCAACATGAAAACCTTCAAGACTCCATTTTTCTACCATGGGCATGCGAGCGTACCCGCAACCCCAGCAGCAGCACCAGCTGGAAAACTAAATGCCATATTACAAAGAAAGAAGGGAAAAAAAAAATCAAGATGGAAAAAATAATACTTGTGAGACAGCCCAGGACAAGAAGGCGAAAAAAGTAAGGGAGAAAAGGCGAATAAGGTACTAAAAGAGAAAAGGCGGATAAAGTACTAAAAGAGAAAAGGCATAAGAAAAAAGTGGGAAAATATGATCCTTCTTTTTCTTGAAACGAGAAACGTTAGACATAACGGGAGTTTTAGAGAAGTATGATACTGTTAAAAGAAAGAGCTGCGCGGGAGACATCTAATTTACAAGGAAAAAGTATGCCTACTCATACAACTCCTTTACAAGGAAAAAGTATCCCTACTCATACAACTCCTTTACAAGGAAAAAGTATGTTTACTCATACAACTCCTCAACATCCATATCGTCCGCAACATCCATGCCTAGGCCTTCGCCCTCCTCGACATAGTCCATATCCTCGTCGTCTTCGATATCGCTATCGTGATTCGGTATGATGACAATCCGATGTCCAGTCTCGTCCATAGTAATATGCGCATCTTCCCCGTCTCTAATAGCACCTCTAAGTAACAAGATAGCAAGTCTGTTGAGGACCTCCTTCTCAATGACTCTGTTCAATGGGCGGGCGCCATAACTGGGAGAGTATCCGGCTTCGCCCAGGTAGTCCCTTGCCTTATCGTCAACAATGATCCTGACATTGCGGTTGTTGCTTTGCAGACGCTTCTGGATATCAACCAGCCTAAGGTCGACAATCCTACGGATCTCCCTCTTCGCCAGACGGTTGAATATGACGACGGTGGAGATACGATTAATGAACTCCGGGAGGAAGTGCTGCCTGATAGCTTCATTCACGAGTTCCTTCGTCGTTGGGTCGATCTTGCCGTCTACAGAATGGGAACGAGAGGTAATGTAGTGGGATCCGAGATTGCTCGTCATGATGATTACGGTGTTTTTGCCGTCCACAACTCTGCCAGTGGAATCTGTGATGCGCCCATCATCCAGGAGTTGTAGAAGTACGGTGAGGACCTCCTTTGCTGCCTTCTCAATTTCGTCAAAGAGGAGGATAGAGAATGGGCGTCGGCGAAGAGCTTCGGTGAGTTGACCACCAGCATCGTGTCCAATGTACCCAGGCGGGGCACCGATAAGTCTGGATACACTATGCTTCTCCATGTACTCGGACATATCAAAGCGGATCATACTCTTAGGGTCATCGAACAAAAACTCGGCCAAACTTTTCGACAGCAAGGTTTTACCAGTTCCAGAAGGTCCACAGAACAAAAAACTGGCGATCGGTTGGTTGGGGTTGCTGAGGCCGCTTCGGCTCAATCGAATGGCGTTGGCTACCGCTTTAACAGCCTCGCGTTGCCCAATGACTTGCTTCGACAGGTACTTCTCCATGTTCAACAACTTCTCCTTCTCGGTGGTCTTCAGTCTTGTCACCGGGATACCAGTCCATTTGGCCACAATCTCGTTAATTTGTTCGGGACCAACCAGATCGGTCAACATGGGGTTGTTCTCGCCGGTGCCGTTAGCAAACGAAATAGCAGCGTCTTGCTCGGCTTCTAGCTTCTCGGCCTCAAGCTTCGCAATGTATTTCTTGAGTTCGGGGATAGCGTAATACTTCAAATCAGAGGCTATGTCGATATTTCCAACACGCTCAGCCTGCTCGCACTTCGCAGTGAGAACGTCAAGCTTTTTCTTCGCTTCCTGAAGGTCTGTCGACCGACGCTTTTCGGACTCATATTTTTCCCGCAGAGGCTTAAGCTCCTCCTCGACATTCGCTGCCTCTCTCTTTGCATCGTTAAGCCTTGCCCTAGAACCCTCATCTTTTTCACGCTCAAGAGCATGGATTTCAATCAAGAGTTGTCTATGGCGGCGTTCGAGAGTGTCGACGATTTCGGGAGCTGATTCTCGGGTGACACGGACTGCAGACGCAGCCTCATCGATCAAGTCGATAGCGGAATCAGGAAGACGACGTGCGGTGAGGTACCGAGATGCAAGATTGGCAGCAGCAACGATGGCTCCGTCGCTAATCGTCACGCCGTGGTGCACCTCATAACGCTCTTTGAGGCCTCGAAGAATAGAAATAGTTTCAGGAACACTCGGCTCCGGGCACAAAACCTGCTGGAATCTGCGCTCAAAAGCGGCATCCTTTTCGATGTATTTTCTATACTCTGCTAAAGTTGTGGCGCCGATACAATGGAGTTGACCTCTAGCGAGTGCAGGTTTGAGAAGATTTGCTGCATCCTATAGATGAAGTTAGCTTATGTAGGGCTACGTATCGGGTGATAGCAACTCACCATTCCGCCTTCCCCAGAACTTCCGGCTCCCATTAGTAGATGGATCTCATCTATAAATAGCACAATCATCTGCTTAGAATCTTCAATTTCCTTCAACACCGCCTTCATGCGATCCTCAAATTCTCCACGATATTTGGTTCCCGCAACGAGGGCCCCAACATCGAGAGAGAGTAGCTTGCAGCTAAAAGCAAAGTCAGAACCATTCTCTGAAATAGGTAATTGTGTGGATCGTCACTTACCTAGCCAAATTCGCAGGAACATCGGCATTGATTATTCTGGTTGCTAACCCTTCCACAACACTGGTCTTACCAACTCCAGGCTCACCAATAAGAACTGGATTATTCTTCGTTCGTCTAGATAAGATTCGAACAACACGAAGGATCTCTTGTTCTCTTCCAATGACCGGATCCAATTTTCCATCTCTGGCCCGCTGAGTGAGATCATTGCAGTATTTTGAAAGAGTCTCGCTCTCCACACTCCCCTCATTCTGCGAATCCACTCTCTTGGTCCCACGCAGAGATTGGACGGCATCATCAAGCAAGGAAACCTTTGGAATGCCAGCCTCGACTAGTAGTTTTTGAATCCCCGAGTCCTGGGCCGCCGCCGAGATCAAGTGGTCTTGAGCAATGTAGGAGTCGCGTTGGGTTTTTTGTAACTTCTGAGCTTCACGAAGGACTTTGGAGAAGGATGGTGAACCCGAGACTTGATCTGGTGGTGGCTCTTGCGAAGGCATCCGTACCAGCGCCTTCTTAACTGCCCGTTCGAATGTCTGAAAATCTCCATTTGCTTTCTCGATAACCTGGCGCAGTAATGAGGGTGAAGACGGCGAAGCCGGTGCCGCTCCCGCGGGTGCCGTGCCATTTTCGACTTGCGGTCCGCTCATCAAGGCAAAGACAAGATGTATAGGAGTGACCTATAAAATGCAAGCATCAGTGTCGGTAGACTGCGCTTCCAATCTGGCATTCTGCTAAATGGCGTAAAATCAAGTAAAACATACCTGTGGATGTGCATACTGGGATGCACAATCGTGCGCGTCCGATAAGACCTGGGAAGCCTTGTCTGTCAATTGCATTCCCGACATTATTAGTTTTTTTTTTTTCCTTTTCGTATGGTCTGGGGGTCTTTTAATTTGGAGAGAGGGCCGTAATATTGCTTAAATAAATTAATGAAACAGACTCGGGATTAAGGAAGGGTCTTCGGGTGAGGAATTTATACAACGTGGGGAGGAGGAGGGGAAGAAGATCAGCGGCTTTCCCAGAGGCTGCGAGGCGACTCCCCAAGGGACGTGGGGCTGCCAGAACTTAGAAGAAGCTTCCGAGGGAAAATGTCTTGGCATTTTCTTTTTTTTTCTATTTGCTTTGACGCAAGCGACTCCCTATTTGGTGCAAAGAGTTCCTGTTTTAGAAATAATCAGTTTTTTTTGTAAGGAAGTGTCGCCACTTATTATTGCAAAAAAATAGAATTCCTTGGAAGCACTACACATCGCTTATGGCAAAAAGGACGTCATAGTGAAAAGCCTTTCGCCTCTGAGATGCAGCTGTTCGTACGAGTATCAGTCAAGATAGCATCATCCGATAATCAATAATAAAGTTAGTCCGTTTTAACTCATCGGTATCAACCTTACGAGTACTTTCCCTACTGCGATGGCAGTGGTGCACGGGATGCGAGACCAAGGGATTACAAGTACCTGTAGGACTCAAGGCTACGGTTAGATTACCATATCGTACGAGGTATGATACGATACGAGACAAGCTTCACTATTGACTAAGCGGAAAACTGTATAGGCAGGCAAAATACTCTTACTCATTCCAGCTACTACCACCGTACCAGTTAACCAACATTTAACAGAATTTTCACCCCATAATTGCAACAGCAATCTGGGGATTAGCCGGCAAAAGGAAAGGAGATTTCCGATGTTTGTCCAAAAAAGTTCTGTCTAGAAGTCATGAACCAACCGCAGCCAATGAGATGGAATGAGAAGAAGTGAATAAGTCACGCAAGACAAACAAACAAAAAGGAGTATTGAATGATACTAGGTTTTAACATTTTCTAGAAAATAAAAAACTAATTAAGGTGTTACAGGTAATGACAGGAGAGAAAACAAAGGTGAGAACGGGAAAAGAAGAAAAAAGCATGCAATACGCAAATATCAAAAACCAAACACCACTATGCAACCTGCCCATGACTATCGTTAATGCATTATCACGAGGGGACCCTCTTAATAAATAGGAACCTTGGCAGCCTTCGCCTTGAAGGCCTCCAACGTATTATAGCCCGATGCGGGAGCGTTGATAGCAAACACCATACCAGCCTGGCAATGGGGCTTACCATTCCCTGGCTGAGCACAATAGAACCACTTAGGCTTGCTATCACGGACCTCAACGGTGAAGAGTTGAGCACCGGGGATATTGTCCTTGTTGGGGCGGAAGCCAGAATTGATTCCTCCGTTCGGGACACAAGGATAGTCGAAGGACGATTCAGTGACAGTGTGGTTTGCAGCGAGTATATCGAATTGGATGACATCTCCCATATTGGCCTGGACGGATTCAGGATCATACTTGAGAACTGGCACATTGCCTGCAAGGCCTCCGACTTTGACGAAGTGGGTTACGGCAGGGCCGGTAGCTCTAGCGGTGGTAGGCGAGGGGCCCCCACTGACGGGGACGGCGGCTGCCAATTTCTTGAAGGCTTCTAAGGTTTTGTCGCCGGTCTTGGGGGCGTTGATGGCGAAAACCATGCCGGCTTGACAATGGGGCTTTCCGTTACCAGGCTGCGCGCAGTAGAACCATCTTGGCTTGTCATCGGTGACAGTGACAGGGAAAGTCATCTTTCCTGGGATATTGTCCTTGTTGGGGCGGAATCCGGAGTCAACACCTCCGGCTTTTGGTACGCAAGGAGCATCGAAGGTGGACTCGGTGACAGTATGGTTATTGGCAAGGATGTCGAACAAGACAACATTTCCAGGCTTGACATCGGCAACGTACTCAGGGTTGTACTTGAGAATAGGGGTAGTTCCATCAAGACCGCCAACCTTGACGGTGTAGGTCGCAGCAGCCCCGCCTGTTGGAGTAGGATATCCGCTAGTCGCACTGGATGGAGCGCCAGGGACAGGAACAGCGGCAGCGAGCTTCTTGAACGCTTCGAGGGTCTTGTCGCCAGTCTTGGGGGCATTGATGGCGAAAACCATGCCGGCTTGACAATGGGGCTTTCCGTTACCAGGCTGTGCGCAGTAGAACCATCTTGGCTTGTCATCGGTGACAGTGACAGGGAAAGTCATCTTTCCGGGGATATTGTCCTTGTTGGGGCGGAATCCGGAATCAACACCCCCGGCTTTTGGTACGCAAGGAGCATCGAAGGTGGACTCGGTGACAGTATGGTTATTGGCAAGAATGTCGAACAATACAACATCCCCAGGCTTGACATCGGCAACGTACTCAGGGTTGTACTTGAGAATAGGGGTAGTTCCATCAAGACCTCCGACCTTAACAGTCTGAGTCCTTGCCGCATAACCAACGGGAGCTGTGGTGGATGGTGGAAGGTAGTTTGAGACATAAGAAGGAGTAGCAGTAACAGTCTTGATCTCAGTGACGGTTTGTCCATCGGTAACCCTCCAAACTTGCTCGGAGTAGATGATGATGTCAATATTAATAAAGACAATGACCTCCACGTTCTTGGTGCAACTAGCGCAAATTGCCTCTTTATAAGGGTAGATATATGCAGTTGCCAAAGGAACCTCATACTAAGCAATCAAGGACCTATCAGCACCGAAACCAAATGGGGAAGTGCGAAAACAAAACTTACAGTGACCCATGTAGGCTCGTAAACAGTCCATACTTTGGTCTGATGTGGCGGCGTATAAACACCGGGTTGGTCGCAGTGGTACGAGGTAGTTTTTATGCTCTTGCATATGGATGTCACCTTCTGGTTATCGGCAGTGATAGTGGCTGTTGGTCCGTCTCCCCCAGCATAATATGTAGTGACAGCAGAGGCACACTGTAGTAATGCCGCGGCTACTACTATAGCAAATCCTGGGCACCGCATGTTTATAGGATGTTGTCAAGGTATATTAAGGAATTCGTTGCAGGATTTTTTCCTCTAAGATATCGCGCTTCTTTGAGGGAATAGGGGTAGATATATGAGCAAAGGGGGCTGGTCGTGATAAAGAAAGGAAATAAGAGATGCGTGAAATGATATAAGGAAGAAAAAAAAGGAAATGATTTACTCGTGAGAGTAGATCGTGAGGAGTGAAGGGGAATTAGAGGGTGGTGAAAGGAAGGCAGATATTGAGGGCGCCGCCGCCATTATTTATTCACTTCACAATCCGTATCTACCAGTACCGTAGAGCCAAGGGCAAGAATAGTAATAAGAAAGAGATCTAGACAATAAACTGCTTACTCTGCTCAGAACACACTTCTTGCGCCTCCAGTCACTCCGTCACCACCCAGATAGGCGGTAAGCCAGCCAGGGTGAGCTCAGAATAATCCTCCCTCCACACACATCTAGGGCTACCGAGGAACTGTGTGAACCAGCCAGCCCCAGTCAAACAACAGCACCTTCACCAGGTAACCAGCATCACACGACATCTCGCCTATGTTCGTGCGCGGTACTGAACAAGCACCCCTGTGTGTGTGTGTGCATGTGTGCGGCGCAAAATAGAAGTATCCAAAGAGTGATCATGAATATTCTTCGCCGGGGCAGGAAGAAGGGGCGGACAGCCGGCAAGTGTCTGCCATAGAGATTACTGTAGTTGTTTTCTTTTCATTTTTTTTTCATTCTTTTCTTTCGATCGTGGCTGATGGAAGCGCACGTTGCGCACATCTTTTGTTTCTTTTTCGAAACGTTAAATTAGGTGCAACATGATTCCTATTCAGGCTAGCGTCCGTTGTCTCACTCAATGACGGAAGGAATAAATTTAGATGTGCAGGGTTCTGCTTCGGAAGCTTATCTCGTTGTTCCTGATTAAGCACGGCCCAAGAATGACCCACGATACGAGTCAGCGGGAAGGGGCAAATTCGACAGCGCTGGAGTGCAAGTGGCTTTCTTTACTAATTTTCACTTTGTTTTTGTTTTTTTCTCTCTCCCGCATGACAGAAAACAGAAGTTCAACGTGCTGTTTAAAGCCCTCAAGGTGATTTGCTGCACCCCTGGCGAGGCGCAAAATCTTGGGATCCGGACTGGGCTACGGTATCGCAACGGTATCGATAACTTCTTCTACCAGAGTAAGAAAACAAAACTGGTATTGGGAAATTCATCTGTAGAGGCGGAAATGCCAAGGCTATGATCGTAGATAGAATTATATCTCGCATGCTGACTTACTTGGCCCTGCTTGATTGGGAACTCATAAGCTACGGTATTTACGATTACAAAATCCCAAATCCCACACCTTCTCCCGCCTCCACCTTACTGTGTACGATGCAGGGTGAAAAGAACCCAGTTATTCTTTTAAGGAACCACATGTCAGACATTCTTGCAGCTAAAATTTGATGAGTGCGTCCTTGTCACGCTTGGTCATTGACAAAACACAAGAGCTAATGGTCCGAGAACCTGATCGAGCAAGGCCGTTATTAATATCATACATACTCGTAATCGAACAACGCTTGTGAACATGACCGCTACTACACACACCGCCGGGGCCCAGCCTTCCTTCCAGCCTAGGCCCCAGCACAATTCAGCTGTGGCCGGCCCCACAAATGTTGTTCAATTCCGAGTATAGGTAGTGTATCCCCGGGCCCTATGGGGCTTACTGCGGTAGGTTCGCAAGGCCAATATGCAAGACGGGAAGTCGGAGGATGAGGAGGAGAGAAATCTGTAGGAGGGGTGTGGGAAGAAGCTTGGACCTTTCACCACGCTGTTGGAAGTGGTGGTACCACTGCATGTCACACACCATGGTTTAACTGTGGGCGGGTGCAGCGTCAGCACTGGGGATCACTGTGCTTGTAAAGCTGAAGTGCGGTACTGTACCGTACTGGTAGACCCATCCCTCCCTATTCCTAACCAGACCCATACTGTAATCCAGAATCCCCCTCCAAATAGACCCTCTTGGTAGGCCAGATAAGCCAGCCACGTATCATATTGTACTCGTAGTACGCACTCACGCCTCCCCAGCATAATCCCCTTCCCTTCACAAGTACTTCTTAGCGAAATCCAGCTAGCTAGCTACCATGTGAGGTTCCAGTATTAACAGCGGGGCCCTCATTTCGGCAGAAGAGACATTCCTTTCCCCTCCTCCCCAGAACCCAGTCAGGTACTCGAGTAGGCAGGCAGACCAGCAACCAGGGTGTCGGGGACCCCATGATCGCCACCCCTCTTCCTCACTCAGGAAAGGCCCTCCCTATCGACGGCCGGAGTAACTTTGATAAGCTCCGACGTGCCTCACTCGCTTAAGATATCTATCAGATCGTATCGTATCGGTTGCAGAAACACGTTTCATGTGCGACATTAAGACAAATATCGCGCTTGATGTCAGAATCCGTTTCTTCCCCATCTTATCATGGCGCCTGGTTGGTTCGGATACAGACCTTACCAAGTGGGGGTACATTTATTATAGCTACCGGTATTTGAGGGTTGGTATAGGAGGGGGGCTGTGAAGTTGTGGCTAGGGCGGGATCAGTTTGAGGAAGGGAAGAGACATAATTTAGACGCCCGCGCTTAACTGAAGGTGAGGCTGATGGCGGTAGTATGGGTTTGTGATACGCTAGGTTTTCCATTTCCCTATTTCCTTTATGGAACTGACACCGTGAAGATAGGGTTAGACTATCATATTTCCGGACATGGATAGCCACAGTGTCTGCGTATGCGCTGTCAAGGGCAAGTTTGTCCTGCTCCCCCTTGTTGGCTCGGGGCCTTTTCCGCCACCTAGATAACGGTGGCTGCCCCAGCCACTGCGCCAAGATTTCGCCGACTCAGGATATGCACACACCCCACCGTAAGCATGTAGGGTATCGTACTGTATGTACCGTGAAATACGGAAACTCCCAACCCCGGCCCCGAGAGACAATTCCGGTCCACTGCATCACTCGATATAGACCTACACACCCATGCCGGTATTCATGTCCCCCTAGTCCACCTTTACCTTTCAACTAATCAACACTCTCAAAATAAATAAGTGTGACATACCGCTACCCGAGTGCGTGACAAGAGCATCTAATTTACATATCATACCGTATACTAATCCACCGATGTGGATTTCTCCATTTCCACAACTATGATCCCACGCCTCCCCAAAATGTGATAGAAGAAGCAAAAAAACTCACCCCGAGTCCGACCCTATCTTTAGTCCACCGATATAATAATAATATTGACACTATGGTACCCGTTTCTCTTCCTTTTTCTCTTTCCCCGAGGATCACCCTCTCTTGTAACCCCCGCTTTGGGGGGGATCCCGGATAGGGCTAGGAGAAGTATGAGCGGTGGCTGATTCGCTTTAGGTCCCAGGGATATTTACGGCATCTGCCTATTGACCTTGTTCATGACAAGTGGGGTGGCGGTAGTAGCTACCGGGTCGCCCGCCAATAGGCTGTGTCTTATTTTGGGGAGGGAGCGGATATTTAATTGGATTGCGGTATGGTAGCTAGCTATTTGGTAAATACATCATGGCTTCATTATGGTGCTCACAGTGCGTGGTTGGAGGTTTGGTATCTGTCACCTTTTATTTTGAGGGAGTGGACATGTGGAGTATGGTAGATATTCAGCGGCTTCCTCTAGACTTTTTACCTTAGGACAGATCTTCCGGGTTTCTGCTGGTATATTCCGCCACTGAAAAACTACTGTTTGAAGTCATACGAAGAAAGATTGCCATCGGGTGTTTGAAAATTATTTAACTAAGGTTATACCAATGAGAAGGCCAAATTATGCTTGTGGCAATCCACCTCAAAGAAGCCACCCATTTGTTGGTATGCATGCAAGGTCTATTCTTATCATTTCCCCCTCTTTTTACGAACCCAATGATCCAAGTCCATCTATATCTGTTCTCGTATTGAATTCTTTCTTTCCTGGGCTGGTGGGGTGAAGTGCCCGAATGCCTATCTATCCTGCAAAACTCCCAACCGCGAATACGAATGTATCCCAAGGCACCAGAAAAAGAAAGAGATACTTATTAACCAAAGTTAGAAGACTGCTATTCCTGCAGTCAATTCTCTTGACCAGCTTACGATCTTGGCCAATACCCAGTCAGGCACATGCTCAATCCAGGGCATCGTGTATCCTGCAGATGACACGCGTTCAGAGAAGACCTAGTGGTATGATACCAAAAACATCCAAATCCAGCTACCTGTGGGTCACCACTTTCTATGGGGGCAGAGGAATAGATTGTCAGATTGTCAGATTGTCGCTATCATGCCACCCTAAATGAACTCCATTGGGAGCAAATTTTGCCAAATGGGCAGCACATGTGTGGACAGCATCATGTCCCAATACTCGGAAAAGGCCAACCATTACTCTCTAGAAAGCCACGCTCAACCCCGTTATCCTCGGGTGAACCCTCCCGGCGGTCGCTGGCATTCTAATAAGAGCATAAACTTATCTCGGCCCCTCCCAACAGAAGCGCGCAATGAGGGTGGGTGCTTAGTCTGTCTAACTCTTGGCGCAGCGGGTGGAGCAAACACTGTCATCCGAGTGGTTGAAAGGCCCTCGAGCCAACCGGAGGGAGTCCGACAAACTTACTCTTCATGCCCGGCACTGTACAGAAGGAAGTCATCAATGCTTACCCGAGCGCTAATCCCCCACTTTATGATTGTCTTACTAGAATTTACGCTCAAGCCGAGTCTTGGCATATCGAGCGATGATAGTTAGCCCCAGCTTGAAATTTGCCTGGCTAGGTTTATCTTAGCAATGTACACACGGTTGGCTCGATTCTGTGTAAGCTTCTCAGAGCTTCTGAGAAGGCTGTGGAGGCGGTTGGTCAGGTGCGGAGACGAGCTGTGCCCTGAGTAAGGACGGAGTCGGGGCCACTATGATATAATACATCGAAAATTAGACAGAGAGCAGGGTAGAGGGTGGATATCAAGTGTTGGACGTATCATAGTCAGCTTGAGACCAACAGGTAGGAGGCCATGTACAGTGAGATCGGAACGTGGAAAGAGTATTGCCAGCTGCTCCAACTATGCTTAACACCCCGCCCTCAAGCTTACAGACCTGAGTACCGTATTTCCACTATTTTCTAGTCAGATTCTAGATCTGCATCATAGTGAGTCACTCGTTGTCCCTTCGCCGTGAAGAACCCAAGGGGGTGTGACTGATTCTCTATGAACTCTGATCTAGGTACACTTTAGTACGATTTTATGGCTGCTAGGCCCCAATTGAAAGCTTTCATAAAATGGATTCGTCAGCGCACCCCACGCGTCCTCCTCCCCAGTATTGCTTATGGCCAAAACACCAGGCCACCAGCTGAAGTCTACAACCCCAACGAACTCACATACCTCCCGTACCTGCAGAGGTACAATAAACACGTCGCTGCTCAACACAGGTCGTACAAACATAACATTTCATTTCCTCAGACTAGTAAGTACTCGGATGCCAGAGTTAGTCCGTGAACACGATTTTGGAGGGGTGGGTACGAGGTTTATAGGCCATGTGCACATGCAGCGGTATATATGTTGAGGGAGAAGAAATTCCGTGAACACTTTAAAACAATAATTGGTGAATTTTGATTTTCCAAGGTGCTGACTGGCTAAGCTCGAATATTTGGTTATCGAGCCTGTTGCCAATCACTACGCCTGTTTTCACGGATTTTATCCCTGCCCCGAGTAGCTGCCATGGAGATCTGCATGAGGTTCTAAATCGCAAAATAGCATTCAGTGCCAGGCCCGGCAATCCCAGGTAGCAACAACACCTCACGATGCCAGCTCCTGACATCGCCTTCACAAACCCCCACTCTTCGGGCTCAAGCTACTTAGATGGCTTTAAGTTGGGCTAAAAACAGCTAACTAGTGCTTCCATTCTAGTTTTTCTTTATATGAACTGAAGGAGCTAGGAGATATCCTGAAGAGAAAGTATGTACGTCACTGCAAATCTCCTTCTACTTTATTTTTGGTCTTAACTAATCCACTCAAGTAATCATGCTCCAGGAGTATGATTTTCCAGATCTATAATATCTACAATACACGTATCACTGTTTTGACGTAATTCGTGGCACTCTCCGATACCTTCTAGCAGTTGCCTGGCGCTTATGAATGCAGCTGCTATTGCATGTCAGGTCAGCCGAGGCCTCAATATTTTGCTGCCATACAATAACGATTGGATTCATAAGCGTTAGGGAACCACAATCAATCGGTATGAGTGACCCTTTGATGCTGCTCCGAGGGCACTGGGGTTCTACACCATTGAGCTCAGCATCGAACTTGCATCCCTTGCTCGAGTGGTTCTCCATGTGACCCATCACAGAGCCAGGCGCTGATGTCATGCTTGGGAATAAACTACCGCATGATTCCTCAGGATCCAAAGGGTTAAAAATAAATTTACAAAAACAAAATACATCCAAAACCTCGATCCGTTATGACTTAGGAGTCGGGCGAAGCTTAACCATAGTGACCTTGCGTGTAATATAATAAAGGATAGCCCATCGGATAGGTTGAATAATCAATTGACAAGTCTAGACTTTATGGTTATCCAACATTCCGCCGAGGAGGCGGCCAGTGGTGCTATGTGTCGGAAGATAACTAGTAGATGGCGCAGCGATCAAAAGCTCGGGCTGGAATAGGGCTGGATGGTAGGAAAGGTATGTACGATTAGAAACTTGGTTCACTCGTCGCTATCCAAACTAACTTGTCAAAAATGGGTTACCATATCATAATTATTACCGGTATAAAATACAAGGAAATCATCCTAATCGTTCCATCATGCTCCACACCTGCTGATTTCTCTCCATGTATGCCCCATTTGTTGCTGCCTCCCGTAACAATGAAGGAAAGACATGACCAGAGAATGGTCTCCGTGAATCACTCTAACTCTAATTCCGGAACTAATGTAATCGATAAAAACATTCTGTGCACTTTTATGGGCGGCCACAGCACACTCTATTTTAGGCAACTCTCAAATCTACGCTTATCCGTCAGCTCTAACAACTATCAGCTTCTGTTAACTCTAACACTATGGTACCTAGCTACTTTGAGATAATTACCTCCATACCGGTTTTCTGATCTCAGATCCTATCAAGGCCCAGAGATCAAATAGTGGAAGGGAGACGCTCCTGTTGAAACACTACCCTCCTCAGAAAACCTTTTTGAAGACACCACCCAGTTATACCCCGAGCTACGACGGAAACCTTGAAAAACTTGAGGGTGATCAGCCCCCAGATGGCTAGCCCCTCACTTGGTTCCGAATTTGATATAGAGTGCTGTACCAAGTACGGGCTGGGCTGCCCCTCACAAACTCCCTCCTAGTGGTGGATTATCTCACCCACAATCATTGGAAGGCTATTAAAGTTAAGGCTGACAAATAAATTATTAAGATAGTAAGGTAGCCGATGGTCTCGTTCTAGACACCCCAACCCGCACGTCTTCAGTTGAACACTAGCTGACTCTTGGGGTCCAGGGAACTCCCTGTGGTCACCGAAACAAGGTCTACTCCGTCCATTGACTCGAGATACCTGTGTTCTAAGCACAGTATCCCAAACGAGCGTGCGGCTACGAGTTTAGCACCAGAACCTCCTTCAATCCTTACGATAGCCAAACAAAGCATCACAATCATAGGTTAGTCAATCACCCAGCTCGCCACGCGTCCTTAGACGGTTTCAGTCCTCAACTCCTAAGCCCAGGGGTTGTCAACGTTGGCGGCATGCGGCATTGCCGGGCGCCGATTTTCAATACCGGTAGGATAGACGCAGATGCTCGTTGCATCTACGGTCACACCAGCAAAACAACCCCGGAGTGAGTTCCGTTCGTGGTGCTGGAAGGATCGGTAAATATTGCGACTCTCTTCACAACCTGGGAGAGCTTGGGAAGAAAAGAAGAAGAAAAAATCGCATGTCTTAAATACTCTCAGGAGCTCCGCAGCCCAACCTGCTAAGAAAAATGAAGCCTGGCGCGGTCTTGATAGCGCAGAAGTTATCCAAGGGTAACTCCTTTTCACTTTTTCCCAAGCTCTTCCCGATTATCAAGATTTTCGCAAATCGCAATAAACGATACATGGCACTGTTCTCTCACACTTCTAACCACCGCCGTGCGCCCCTCAATCCCAGCCTGCCTACATTACGGTAGTACCGGGCTCGATATACGTACCGGCGCCCCCCACATTCCGGTGCCTAGATATTCACCTATAGTACTGGTATCGCAGAGGTTCGGTACTTGGCTGATATTTTCCCCCCGAGAAATTTCATGATCGCTTACACGACCCCTGAAAAAATGCCTATCAGTGTTATATAAATTATCGTGTTATTATGTAGCACCCAGCATAGAGGCGCCCAGGTGATGCCATCCGCCATGAGCCTGATAGATTGCAGGAGTGGTAATTGATCGCGCCAGGTCCCAAAGGCCCCAAATTGAAATCACGAATTATTGGGTGGCTGGTGGTTTTATGAAGTCTGTGACCCAATGGCTCATGGGAAGTCACTCACTCAGCTCGGGCCTCAGGCCACACCAAAATCTCTCTCTCGCACAGCCGATCGCCACCTTGACCTCATTCTGCACGAGCAAGCGGATGTTCCGAAGGGCGAGATCGAAGATCGTATACTAGTACTCCGCCGTTAGGCAGCACTTTAACGTAGCTAAAACGTTCTTGAGCAAGGCTCATGGCGCTCCCGATGCCGGTATGGTATGGTATACGTGTGCCATTCTACACCCGCCCCGAACGCCCGAGGCCCCGCCGCGAAGATACGAGAATCCGCTAGATAGGCGTAAGCTTCTGAGGGTTTCCCCGGGCTGCGGGATACGTACCGTATTGCTTCAGAAAGAACCCCATATGATTTAAAGGCAAGTTCCCAACTACCGGCGTGTGACTTTTTCTTCTCATCTTTCCTCTGAGCCGCAGACTGTACCCTGTTCCCAGCAGCGGAATACAGCACTACGTAAGAGTATTCGAAAAGCTTACACATGTTTTACCTAGCAATTCCATCCGCAAGGCGCTCTCCTATCACGCTTATACCGCACCGGCGTGGGCACAACATAGGCGAAAAGGTCCTTTACGCTTTGCAAGAGTTCATCCGGCGTACCCCACAATACAATACAGTGCACTTTCCCCTCCGGCCGGCATTTACCTCAAGCTAGCCCTAGACTCAATCTACAATAATAGTGCCCTACGTTAGTGCATCCTCTCCGAAGCAAGTACGGTGCGCCATCAATAGATCACCCGGAGTACCCACCCACCCTTTCATAAGATTTGGAATAATACGTTCCAGGGAAAGGTTTCAGGCTTTCGGCCCAAGGTTTTTTTTAAACTTGATCCAACTTTCCCCCTTCTCCTTGGGCACATTTGTAATACGCAGAGGAGAAGACTTGTCAGCCTCCTATCGAAAAAGGGTTGTTTCCTAACCCCTCCAAAACCCTAGAAATGCATACCGGTAAAGTGCGGGATAAAACCAATCAAAAAACCTAACCGAGGAAGGAAGGAAATCAACGGGGAGTGGGCAAGAAAAAGAAAAACGAAAAACGAAAACCCAAACCCAAACCCAAAAACAACCGTTAGTGAACCCAGCACGCATAAAGGGTCACTCGAACAAGGATCCTCCCTGATCCAAGCTCGCCCACCGGAAGGGTTCCCATGTGCTTAAGCATGTTTTAGTTTCTCTAGCTAACCGAAGTCTAGGCCGAGCTACCGTATCATCATCATCATCATACCGGCACTTGTCCCAAGCCGTAAGCACGAGCACGAGCGCCCGGAAGCAGGAATTAAAGAAGTTGCCAGTCCAGCCGCACCCCGCTGCTCCGGACGGCCAAAATCCAAAAGAATCTCTCCGGTACAGCGGGTGATCCGGGACAACAGGTGGAACTCATAGGAATTCATACGGGGTAAGTTAGCGAGGTATCCGGATTATCGAGATTCGGGATAGTCGGGTGTGAGTGTACTCGAGTACGAGTTACTGTACTCGCACTCCAGTACTGTGCTCACGACTTAGAAACAAGTGGCTACCCTGCAGTGCCGGTGCCGGTACCAGTGCTATATACCAGCACGGTGCTAGTATTGTTGAGAATCCAGATTCCGAGCGACCATCCATCCAATCCATGCTTAAGATGTTGTGTCCACTAAATGGACGAGCAGCGGCCTTAATACTACCTATGAATATCTGTAGAGATATAAAGCTTCTGATGGGAGTGAGGATGTCTTTTTTCTTCTCCAAATAGGTAATACGATTTTTTTTTTCCCCCTCATCCCGTCCTCCCGACTACCCAGTTGTCCTGCATGAAAAAAAATCCTGAAATCTAGCCATCCGGGATAGCGGGGTGCGGGCGTGGGTCCACCCCCCCCTGCCCCCCCCCCTTCAAATACCGTCAGGATTTCCGATTAATAAACAAATCTTTATCAGCGGCTCCTACCGCAGTTCCATAACAGTCCCCCGCTCCGTGATACTGGTATCATACAGTACAGCACCTCCACCCACCTATCCCTAACTGAAACCTCCTCCAATCCTCTCTATCCATCCATTCAACCATCTAAACACCCTTAGCGGAGGGATATCATACTCTCCAAGAGTTTGGAAGGAAAAAAAAGGAACGGCCACCATCCCACCACCGGCACCGGTAGATGTATTTCTTTTCACTTACCAAGTACTAGTACAAGTACAGCACCGTATTCACTCCTCCTCCTCCTCCTCCTCCACCCCTAGGGAAAGTAAATAGCAATCGAAAGTACGGAAATTAAAAAAAGATATAAAAAAATGAGAACAAAGATAACAAAATTCCCTGGCGTTACTACTCTAGTCCCCATCCAGGCCGGTAAATTAGTAGTCCAACTAACTACGGTATATATCATAAGTATTATAATTATAATTATAATTATATTATTATACCTGTAGCATTATAGTACCGGTATACTGTATACTCGTCCCGAGCCGACAGGCAAGCAGGCAGTCAAGCAAGCAACAAGTACTATTGCTATACTGTACTATATCCGAAAAACAGGGATTTTGCAAAAAATATATTGCAAAGCATCGGATCAATGCATGGGCTAGTTTAGGTTAGTCTACCATATCCGCTGAGCGTCCATATCAAATCTTCAACAACCGCCCTAGTTTTTGTACACCTCTTCTTCTTCTGCTTCTTCTGGCCCGGGGAGGGGGGCGGGTAGAATAGGTCGTCGGGTAGTTTAGGGTTGCTGATAATTACATTGACTACTGAGTATATAGCAAGGTATTGTGTCTCCGAAAACTTTACTTACGGCGGTTTCGTATTTACTCCTGTACTCGTACATGTACTATACTGTACCTGCCTCAGAAATACACAAACTCTCATCCTCATGTGGAAGATTATTGGCTTGTTCTTTCTTTTTACTCAGTGAAAAATAAATAAAATAAAATAAAATAACCCTTGATGTCTACTTCTAACTACAGTAACTTGCCACTTTTTTTAGCTCTGGTCTGGTCACTATCTTCTCCATCCCGTCATAGCTAATATCGTAGGCATGGGTGAAGGATGGTATATACAGTACAGGTTAGCTTTTCAAGAGAGTGGGGGGGGGGGACAAGGAGGTTTTTACCGTGCATAGTAGTAGTACCGTATTTTCTATAAAATGCACCTCTGCCGGGCTCCATGTGCAGTATCATGTGAACAGTACAGTACTGTGCCTTCCCGGAACCGAAGGCTTCGAGCCTCCTCCTCCCCCAAGTGGTGGGTCAACTAAACTAGGGAACGTATTAAGCCTAAGGTCAGGTATCATAACTGGAAAAGAGTGCCATGCATGATGTTATGTCGTAATGGGTGGGGGGAGGATGGGGGAAATGTTTTCTCTTGTTCATGGTATCATATATGTGATACATAGGTCCCCCACATCTAGGTGTTTAGCCTGTCAGTCTGCCTTAGATCGTCTTTCGTCTTGTGTGGTGCCAGTCATACTGGGCCGTATAGTATTAGCTTATACCAGTAGTTCAATTGCGAGTATCAAGATACGGCACGTTACTCAATACGAGTAGATCAAATTCAAACAAAACATCAAAAGCCATACAATTCAGGGGAAAGAAAGATAAACTAGGATAGTCAGATAGCCACATCAGGCAGGGGTGCAAGCAAGTAATATGATAGGGGAAGACCGGGTAGGAGAAACAAATTTAAAGATTTCTAAAAATACAGGATACGTACGATCAGGCGTATCGACGTCAATGGTGACAGATGGAGGGGGGGAGGGGGGTCTAGATACCGATATATATATACACGACCTTCAGGGGAAGAGAAACTGAATTGAACTGAACCGAGCCTGAAAATTGGAAATAGTATTCAATAGCGCAAAAGGAAAAAAAGACAGCAGCCACCATATTTTTTTGTTTAGAAAAAAAAAACAATAAACCCCCACCAACCCCGTCGACATAAAAAGAATTGGAGAATTGGAGAGAAAGGAAAAGAGTAGAGTGCTTACTGCACTGTTCGGCAAGAAGCGAAGGAGGAGAAAGTGGGTGGATAGACCGAGATGCCAAAAGGGAAACTGGAATCTGGGAACGAAAAATCCAAATAAAGCAGAGCACACAAGCAAACCCGGAAAGGATTGAGAATACACGAGGCAAGAAATACGGATATAGTAAGAAAAACACCCCGCCGAAAAGATAAACCAGAGAGGACAGGAGGAAAAAGAGAAGCCGAACCGGAGTCATAAGGAAATGGCAAAATGAAACGAAAACAAATATCGCAAAAAAAAACCCCCCCGATACAGGCCCGGGCGAATCGGTGACTTGCTGGTGCAAGCCTCAATGGCTCCCCCCCGGCCCATCCGCGCGTCTCACATCCTTTGTCTCTACCAACAGATAACACCACCCATCAAAATTAAAAAGAAAAGACATGCACAATAACCAGCCCACCCTATATCAGACACTTCGCAAACCATTGCGCCTGCCCCACTTGACGCCAGCCCTCCTGTTCCCCACCCCCAAAACCAAAGAGACACCAAAGACCACTCCCTTCATCCGAGTAAGCATGACTGAATTATATGATATTGGCGATGGAAATCCGGGATGATGCTGTCGGCGCTGGAGCCGATCGACCAGACCCCCCCACTCCTGCATTCCAAGGTACCGGTGCAAGCTGATGTTGATGCGGTGGCGGCGGCGGTTGCTGGTGCTGGTGCTGCTGGCGTTGTTGCTGAGCATGTTCCCTCGCAAGCTTATCGTGGGCCAGTTTCTGAAGCATCGTCTCCAATTGTGACCATCCACCCCAATCTGCCGCTTCCTCCCTTGAAAGGCTCGCAGAAGGCTCTGCATGTCCATTCGTATGAGAATAGTCTTTCCCATTGGCCAGAGGGGTCTCGTGATCCGGAGAGCCATGGTTCAACGCCTGCCCAGTCTCACTTCCAGTCCATACCCACGAGGATTCCGTGCTTCCCTGAACATCCCCGGAGACCAATGCCATCATCCCTTCATCATGTTCCAAATTAACCCCTGCATCGAGCCTCTCCATCAATAAACGAAGGAAACCGTAAAGATTCCTTCCACAGGCAACATTTACATCCCTTATTTCGCCGATCGCATTACTAACCTGTACACATACCAGAGCGTCGTTATAAAATCCACGGAAACACAAGAACAGCGAGCAACGCCAGATGTGAGTGCAAATCATTGTAGATGCACACGTTGCTATCATGTTCTGCCACTCTGCACCATAACCGTATTGCGTGACACGAGATAGGAAATGAACTGTGTCTTTGGCAGCTGAGACGCAGGAATCCAGGGCCGCCACACGAGCCTCAAAGGGACATAATGTGGATAAATTATGCCGATGAAGCACTAGCCGGCAGTTCTGAAGGTGGAATATAGGTGATAAGTGTCGGGGTTCAAGGGGATTAGGATTGTTAATGTGGCAATTAGCAGGGAATGCCGACAAGCACGATGTGAAGTGGGTATCAAAGCAAGCCAGATTTTGTGGAGATATGACAGGTGCTTGAAGGTTTCTCAACAATGGCCCAATAAGACGAACCACGTGAATGGTCGTTAGAAGGAAATTCGCAGGCTGTTGTGATGACCCGTTGGGTACCAACAAGCCCTCATCGTAGATGAAATGGTCATCAAGGGCACAAGGTAAAGAGATATCACAATCCTGGTCTTCGATCTGCAGGACTCGCCCGAGCTCGACTGACAAAAGTCTGCAAAAGAAACATTAGCGCCTGGTAATTACAATTTGAGCCTCCGCGCATCCCGATGCTCAACTTACCGATCCCACACATATATTCCCCACCAAACCCGACGACGCATTTCTCCTTCAACAACCGGCCATGGTCCACTCTCCCGGTGCAACCCTATGTCTTGTGCAATTCTGACGCTCGAGCCCAACCAAGTCCAAGCAGCGGACTTACAATTTAATTCTGTGAGGAAAATACTTGTGAGTAGCGCAGATCGAGCATGGTCTATCGTAAATTCGTCGTTAAATAAATCCGTCAATTGCCGAGAATATCCAATAAATGACCTTCCGTTGTCGGGATAACTCGCTTTTATCTGTGGATCCACAGTATACAACAGACCACAAGCAAAGACGGCAAAGAGCACTGATCCCCAACAGGGCGGAACTCCCGACAAATCACCTTGCTTCCGCACTTCCTCGTAACGTTGCACAAACTGCGGCCAATGAAGAATAGGGATGACAGAGTGTATCGTCTGATAATATTGGGCCAAAATAGCATCCGCGACCGATTGTGGAGGAAGCTCTGGGAGCAGTGGAGAAAAATTGGATTGAAACCCAACTTGTCTATAGGGTGGTGGAGATTTGAAAACACCTCGGCTATAATTACGGAGGTGCGCCCGAACATCAGCCAAGCCCTGAGTAATCGGTGGTAGAGGCCGTCTCTGCGGATTCGAGTTTAAGTCGGGAACTGTTATAGGTATATCTGGAGCGCTGCCATCTGTAGCTCCATTCTCCAACATGTGCTCCTTTGTTTGTTGCCCATTCTGGAGCTTTCGAATCTGTTCCTTTGCCGCGAGTAGCTGTTTCTCAAGATCCTGCACCTGCCTTCACCAACAGCCGTTAGCATCCTACGCCCAAGCACCAACGCCTAAGAAAATTATACTTACTTTATCGATGACATGCGACGGTTGGTCTCTTTTGTAAATTGGCATTTGACGTTCCTGGAAGCGCATTCAGAACAGCTCGCAACGTCTGTAGCATCGCACTATTTGCCCAAAAAAAGTAAAGAGTAAGCTTATTGTCTAATAGAAAGTTCGATTCGGGGGATTGTGATGAGAAATCCAAGAGATTTTAAGTAAGGAGCAAGGAAAAACAAGATAGACCTTGACTTTGCGCTCTCTACACGCATCGCAAGAGGGATCTTTCCGCCGCTGTCGATAAGCCCTCTTCTGTGTCCCGGTCATCACTTGACCCGGATGCATTGGCGTTCCAGCAGATGGTGAAGGCATCTGTCCGTCGCGGGAGGGACCAGGAGAAACAGAGTTCGAATTGTATGGCTGGAAAGAAGCGTGATTTGAATTATTGATGCTCATGTGTTGACTCTGAGCGCTCGCGGTCCCTGAAAGTGAAGCCGATGAAGCAGTATTCATACCCGGGTCATAGGAATGCATTCCATTCGGCGGAGGAAGTGTACCTTGAAAAGGCGGGTGTCGAATTGAATTTGTTCTGTCTTCCATGATACTATCTTCGCAGTTTCCGCAGCCCAGGAGGCTAAGGCAATGCTTGTAGCCGTTAGACGATATAGTCGTTCAGGAACGCTGTCACGGAAGGTGAAGATGCAGTCGAGCAGAGAGACAGAGAGGAAACGTTGAAATTGGATATCTTTTTTTCAACAGCAGGGGCGAAATTGCATGCATTCAGCTGACTCCGAACCTTGTGATGAAGCCGGATTTCGAGTGTCCCAGTCCTCGTCAGTCTTGGGCAGCAGCGTAATGGCAGCTGTAGAGCAACAGAGGCGTCACGACAGCTTGGATTACCAGTTCAGGGGGCCTGTAAAATGCGCAATTCGGTGAGGCAGTTCACACAATGAAAGATGGAAGAAGATGGGTGGAAGGAGATTTTAGTAAAAAGGCGAAGGGGGAGGGCGGATCCCTTTTTCTTTTTCTTTTTCTTTCCTCCTCTTCTTGGGAGGGCTTTCTCTCAGTGGGCTGCACGAGCACGAGACGATTTCTCTTTTCTTGCCCGCAGTTTCCCACTCTTTTTTTTTTTTCTACTGTTCCTTTCTATCCTTTTTCCTTTCCGGTCTTTTTTTAATTACTTCCCTTTTCCACGTTTTTCTCTTCCCTTTTCTTTTTCCCTTTTTTTCCCTTTTGCACAGCTCTTTGCAATGGGTGTGCTTAGGTGGTGGTCTTGAAACGAGCAGGCCGAGAGGCGTTGGAAGCTGTGGAGAGGGAGTGAAGGAGGAACAGGAGCAACAGCGAACGGGGAGAGAGAATGATCAAGCAAACCAAATAGAAGGGAACCGACCACTTGCGGCGGCGGCGGCGGCGATGACAACGACACAACCGGAGGCAGTGGCAGGCAGAGAAAGGCAGAGAGGCAGGACAAAAAAGAAAGGCACTTGACAGCTGGTAGGCAACTAACTTGCTTGTAGGTTGGTAACGGGGAGAGCTGGGCTTTGGAAAATGAAGCAAGAAAAGGGCCCGGATTCACAGGATATTTCCCGACCTCCCGTTCCCCACCCAGGGTGAGGAAAAGAGCAGCAGTGCAGCAAGTGAAGGAGAGCGAGGGGGAAAAAAAGAAGGTTCCTCTCATGAGCAGGGAACACCGTAGAACAGTGAGGACAGTTTGGCTGATGAGATAGTACGAGTACAGCAGACTTCCTTACCTCTCATTTTCTTATTACAACTCTCTCTCCATTTCCCGTTCACTCACGCTCACTCACTTCCTCAACTCCCTACTTACTCACCCACTCAGTCACCCAACCGCAAATAGCAAACTCCCGGCCCTTGTGGCTAGAGTCTCATCGGCACCCCACCTACCGTGACCAAGGTCCCCACGGCACTCCGATGCCTTCCTGCTCTTCCTCTTGCACACTCGCTCGGATCACCCAGACCAGAATCTTGCTCCCTGGCTTCCGGCTCTTCTCCTCCACTTATCCCCACCAGCCCTTACACCCCTACCGACCATAACCCTCATGAGGCAAAGGGCGAAGGAATAGAAAAAAGAAAAAGGAAAAAGAAAGGAAAAAGAAAGGAAAAAAACAGCTGTCCCAGTAAGCAGCCAGCATTCGCCCAAACAAGCACCGCCACTCCACCTACGATTCCACCCTTTGAAGTACCCAAGATAAATAAAAAAAAGCAAACGAGCTAAACCATGATACATGATGTGCTCCCGGTATTAACTGCGAGACTAGGACAACGTGTTGTAAATGATGTGTGAAGGAAGAGGAGGACAATCAATGAATCCACATCAAGCCTGCTGAGCTGGGACAAATGGGACGAATGGGACGAATGTGAACTATGGAGGGGAAACCGTCGTGCTGTAAGACACAACGGGGCGGACGCAAAGAAAGACAACTGCGATGGCTCCCCAGTTACCGGCTACCGAGAGTAAAGAGCATACGGTAGCCCTAGAAAGCACACCAGCTGCTCCCCTGGTTATGCTCGGCATGCACAAAATATAATATTATGTACAGTACGGTACAGTACTGTTATTAATGGGTTCCTACGCATACAGTACCCCCGATGATTACCTGTCCGTCTGTTTGGCCAATCTGGTTGGTACTCGAGTACTGCCCATTTACCGAAGGCATGAACATAGCAGTACCCTGCTCCACGGTAATTTATACTACATAGTGTCACCCGTCCGCAACCGTCCGCACAATCCGATGGCGATTTAGTGCTGATATATCTGAGGAATAACTCGTGAGATGGACAAATGCATACGGTGCTATATACATGTTAATGCCGGCAGCACAGGATGATGGGAAAAAAAAGAGAAAGGGATATTAATCACGTAAGCAAGGAGTCAAGCGGCCGACCCAGCTACGGGTATGATCCAAGCATGATACGGTAACTTACGGGATCCAAAACACCTGCGGCCCAGTCGAGGAGGTTGGAAAGCTGAGATGGCAGTTCCCATACCGGTACAAAGTGTCCATCTTCTCGGCCGTGCTATGTCTCGTCCGGTAGTGGCTTGGACAGAGCGTGGCTTCTGAAAAAAGCTCTTCCAGAGGAGGAAGGGGGGAGACCTGTTTGCAGTATGGGGAAGTGACATGCGCCAGGCACGGGCAAGACATTTAGAACCGTTTTCGTGGCTGATTTGGAAGAAAAAAAGAAAGAAAAAAGACAGCAAAAAGATGGGCAGCCACAACTAATGGGTGAATAAAAAAATCTCGAATAACCTAGAGTGCGGATGTGCTTCCGTATCCCAAGCATCTATCTCTTCCTCCTTCTCCCCCTCCCTCCCTCCGGCTGCGGCAGAAAAAAAAAAGAAAATCTGCACCCCGGCTACATGCAAAAGAAAAGAAAAGAAAAGAAAAGAAGAAATACAATACGCCAACAAATGGAAGGGAGAAAAAGGTAGAAGAAGAGGAGGGGGGGAAGAAGAGGCTGAATATGGGAGTTGTAAGAATAACGATGTAACGGTGTAACTTCTAAATGCTTGATATGGTCGTCCCTTGAATGGTCCTTCATCACAAGCCTTCCTCAGCGCACGATATGAAGGAATGGCAGGCAAGTGCGATAGGAACTTTCGCTAGAGAAGATATATATATACACACACATTGCGGTCGTACAGTCCACTCAGCGGTAATAATACAGACCCATGCTCTTCCTCCTCGCTCCGGTAGCCGGCATGATACGGTGCTGTGTGGATGGCTCCTTCCGACTCGTCTCCCTTCTTCCCTCCTTACTTGCTATTCTGTGGGCTTCTTCCACTAACACTAGTATTATGGTAACGTTTGCTACTGCTGTACGGTACCCTATGGTATCCACTCGAACTGTCACCCCTAAGCATTCTAACGAAAGTTTGTCGAAGCCTCTCTCCCTTCCTTCCTCCCTTCCTCCCTCCACAAGAAAACTAAGTTAAGTCAGACAAAATCTATGATAAGCATGAGGTATCATATTATCATACTACGGTACAGTGCCAAATTAGCGTTATAAATACAGTGCGCGCAAGCAACAGGTAAGTAAATATCATAAATAAGTGGCATCCGTACACAGGGATTAGGAAAAAAAACTATGGTTAATTATCTGTGCGTAATTGAGCATCCATACCGGTACTCGAGTACTACTACTACATTGGTACCGGTGCTCGTTACTATAACTCGAGATGTTCTGCCTGTTACTTGTGTAAAGAGAGAGTGACACGGTAGGAAAACACCGTAAGCTAAAGTATCATACCGGTAATAATAATAATAATAACTTGTATATACTGTATATTATATGATAAATCTAAATTATGATTTTTTTCCTGCCGAATTTTTTGATCGCCCAGATTATCCGGGGGAGGGATGTGGCCGTCCGGCACTTCGCCCGAATGAAACTTCGATGCTTATGTTCGTTCTTGGCCATGCTTGTTCCGCTGGGTTTTTTTGGTTTTTGCTTTGAGGATGGATGCGTGTGTTATGGGCTCGTGCGCTCCAGCAAAATCTGACAATTTGATATCTGGATCCGGTTGGAAGGATGTGCTTCCTTGGCAACCAGTTTTTTATTCCGACCACCCGTGGCCAAGAAAGAAAAATATGATACCGTAGCATTTGCCAATCTATCTAGGAACAAGGTTTTCCCTGTGACGGGTACCCATCTTACTTAACCGACTTATTGGATCATGCAACGGATCGTTCAAGGTCTCGAATAGTTGGGGGGGGGGTAAGCAAATGAACATGGGCATTTCAAGGTCGAGGAGTTTGTGTACTCAATCTTCCAAAAACTTTTTGCACAACATAGCCGAAAGCTGTGCACCATCGTACATATTATATAATTTAATATACCGGCACTCTGGACTTCCTGGTGTGGAAATGGGCGAGATATTGGGAGGGATTAACAACAAGGCAAATAAGATAATGCCGGAAATCTGACTCGCTGGCATCTGTTTTTCAGGTTTTGCAGTTTGCACATGGGATACCGAGGGCAGGGCGCAGCCGCCCCAGAAACGGCCATTTTCGGTAAATTCCGCCAGTGGGTACGCTCCCGCATGCCTGCTCTGCCGTGCTCCGAAGATACAGTAAGAAAGAAAAGAAAAAAAGCACCGACTACCCAGTGATCGTATGCCATCACTACCTGAGTACCGTACTCGTACAGTACAAAACCCAATTATGGGTATTCTTTCTTGTGCATGTTGGCCGGCGAGGGGATACGTACACACGCACACATATACACGCTCTGGCCGACGCCTTGGTTCAATTAATATATCATAATATTATGCCGCTAAGTTCTCTTCCATGTGCTGAAGCAAAAAGGAAATCGGGGATTACGATACTTGAACTCGATTGTTTGCAATCGGAACCAACGCACCGAACGCCATCACTTCCGTGCTCCCCCCCCCTTCTCTCTAGAGTGACCTAGATGGAAGCCATCACGATCGAGAGCAGTCTCGTGGGCCCAGAAGAAAAAATCTCCGAGGACAAGATGTACCGGTAAGCCCTCTGCTTCTTCTGCAAGATCCCACACGGCTCGTTTGCATCTCTTTCAATTAATGTATATCTTCCGCAGCCTGAGCCGGTGAAGTTGGAATTGGAACACGGAATGATCCGGGTGTTTGAGCGTGTGGTTGCACTGCCGAGACCCATGTTGGTTGTCAAGGCGCCGATTTTTTCTGGGGTTAGGCCAAACATCCGTCTCAGAACGAGCTGGTGGGGAATGATTCCCATTGGCTATTTAGCAAATGGGAAAAGGTCAATAGCATTTAACACACCTTAAAAAAAAGCTCATTCCGGGAACCTTTCCTTATCGTTTTTTTTGTTGAGTTCTACTCGTCGTCGTCGGCTTGAGACGTTGCTGTGTGTTTTTTTTTTTGCTTTGCTTTTTCTTGGGGTCTTTTTCCCTATCTTACAGTACCTTTAAGCTTCTCCCCTTGGGTTTTTTCTTTCCTTTCCCCCTTTCTCCTGCTTCGATGACCTGTTGTGTTTGAGTGCAGTAGAGTTAAGTGCACCAACCCGGCAACGCATGGAGGGATGAAGGGAGCCCTACTGGACACGACATATAATACGGATTCCAATTGATTGCCACAATGGTGCAATTCTCGAGGTAGGTACGAGTCCCGTTCGAGTACCGGTACCCCAGCTGCCTACTCAAATGCTCGTGCAGCATCTTCACGGGTTTCCCTTCTCGTCTCTTTGCTTCTTCTTCACAAGCTTGGGGGCCATCTATCCATCCATCAGCCTTTCCCAACATCCCGTAATATCTGCACGCGGGATAATCAGACTGATATATTCCAAATCCTTCCCGATCCCTCCCACCTTTCCTTCCACTCGTTCGTCTTTCGGTCCAGCCCTACTTGCACCGCGACTTCCACGTTGGCTTTGCGTGAGACAGATGCATTACAATAACCCATCGGTTTTGGTCGAGTCTTCTGCACCCCATCAATTGTAACAGCCAGCCAGCACATATCGTGAATAATTGGTGGGACAAAGTACCAGGAGGGCGAGCGCACACCTGGGCCGCCATCGGGCGTTTTTCCAGATTGCGACTGAGTTTTTTTGTTTCAGGTGGACCTTAATTTTTTTGCTTGTGTAACCAAACCCAGGGCAAAAGAGTGCCGGTTGCAGCCGAAACAACCGGCTCCAGAGCGAACGATCCCATTGTCTCACAAACAGTGATAATCAACTCCCATTTCCTTCTTTATCCTGAACCCCCGTTGCCCCGTTACACCCATTCCCGTGATTCCCACTCGGTTACGGGGTGACCGTGAGAAGGATTTCGACGGATGAACCATTCGGAGACGCCACACTATGGCTTTATTAATTTTCTTGTATCATAAGAACATCGAGTTTGTCCCTTAAGAAAAGTATCATAGAGCACTCATATCAGTGTGGTGCCCTATCCTGAGTACTTTACAGTCAGACCACTGGTGGCTTTTTTCAGGTCATCTCTGGCCTTTTTCCTTTTTCCTTCTCTCTGTTTCGGCGCGCATCGTGCATTGTATGTTGTGTGCCTCCAGAACAAAAGAAATCCGACCACCTCGTTTTAGCCGGGCCAAAATATCGTACAGGTATCCAATATCGCACTTGTGCACGCAATCCGATCTGTATGGTCGGCGAAGAGGAGACACGACAGGGGGAGAACTCTTTCTTCGTCAGCCATATTTGGGGAGTAATATACCTCTGAACAAGGCCTCCATATACATTGGATAGCTTTGTGAGTGGGGAGATATATCAAATCTGGAGAGTGCCGTATGGGGACTGATATCTGCGGCCGGTATGCGCATCTGAAGTCAATCCCGGCACTTGGGTACCAGCACGGCAGAGATGCCGTATGTGCTCGAGTACCATACAAGGGGCCTTTGAGGAGCCTTAACTTACCTGCTGCTCCTATCATATGATAGTCACAACGTTTTTCTCCCAACAAACGAACACTTGCCTTAACGACCTTTGCGAAATGGGAAACACCCTGAGCAAAGCCCTTGCTGCTCACAGTGTCATCCAGACAAGTTCGGGTTAGACCATCAGATGCGTCCGATACGAACCTTCTTCTGTCGTGAGGTCTTAGGTGTTGTCACTCTCCCGGATGGCGGGCGGAATTTTAACCCGATCTTGGCAATTATTTCCTACCAGGCAATTAATGCGCTTACCGACATTTGAACAAGCTTGCTGATCCTCTGGAGAGTTTGTTGGGAGCAGGGCTTGGTCGTGTCTGACGTTGCTGTGTTTCCTGAGCTAGTGCAAAAGTACGATTCGTACTGTGTCATAATTTAACGTCTCCAGATGGCCCGAGCAATTGCCTTGCTCCGATATGAGAACTATGCGCCCTGAGAAAGATTACTCTGCGGCCGGCGTATCGTGCGTGCGTGCGTGCGTGCCTGCCCGCCTGCCAACGAAGAGCCGTGTTTTGTGCGGTTGTCGCATCGTTACTCGAGTAAAGTGCTCTTTGTGCAGAGCAGCAAGGCTTTCGGCAACGGTGCCGTAAATCCCCAGAGTCGGCTGTTATCTAATGGTTGTTGAATGGAGAGAAAGGAGAAAAAAGAAAAAAGTTCTGTCTAGATCACTCCCATTGGATTGTTGACTCGAGACAGAGTTTTGTACTTGGGGGGGTCGTTAAAATAGGAGTACGGTACAAAACCCTTGTCTTCGTAGGGGTTTGTATGGGGTCGGTAGACATGACTTTCCGGTTTTTACTGATCCTCCCGAGTAAATTGGTTGAAGTAGTACCGTACCGGGTTTTTAGGCACTTTTTGTCCTAATTTGAGGAAAATATTGAGTCTCCTATGGCACCCTAGGAGAAACTTGGTATCAGTCCGGGTCCAGCAGGACTGGGGGGTTTGAGTGGGTGGTGAGTTGGTGGTGAGATAATACGATTGGAGTGCACCATTAACTTTTTTTTTAGTGGCCTCAGCTAGTCGGTCGGATATCGGTAGTAGACTTATTGCTCGGGTTAAGCCGGTTTTCCTGAGTTCCCTAGGAAAAACCTTGCGATATAATAGCCTTGCTTGGGGTTCTGATCAACCTATGATCTCCCCCTCGGTACGTCCCTCGTAGCCGGGGATGGGGTCAGAAACTATGAGGGAGTCCAGGGGTTGTGAAATATGATATCTCGGGACTAGGGGTAGGGAGTTGATATCATAATATGTATAGTATCGGTATAAATGCCTATGATAGCTGTCCGTCAGTGCTTTCTGGGTTTCAGGAGCACTCGCCCAGTGAGGAGGATGTTTGCTGCTTTTTTCTCTCCCCCTTTCGCATCTAAGATATGGTGAGAGTGCATGGAAACGGCCCGTGGAATTTCACTATTGGGTCACCTAATGTGATGGTCAGATTCCTGTGTGTGTCTATGATGCTGGGATCTGGTTTTCGTGTTGGATCGAGTGATAATTGCGGATGGTGGCGGTGGGTTAGTGGTCTATTTTCGCTCTGGTGAACGTCGAGATGGATTCCTGGAGCTGGTACTGTACTGTACCGTACGCTTTGGTTTATGCTGGGATCGAAATATTGAACATTGTGCTAGTGAAGTTTTTGTTTTTTTGTTAAGTCATAGAATTTATCTGTTTAAGGTACAGACCTCGCATTCGGGAAAAATCCCATGGTGTCAAAAACCACCACCTCCGGCCAGGGGAAAACAAGCAACCCCAAGTCCCTCTGGTATGGAACCAACCGCATATCCTGAACAAAAGACACCAAGCAAGTAAAAACAAACATGGCACTCGACAAGCCCAAGCAGGAAGCGGCAAGAAAAACCCCCCTGTAACTGGTACAGGTTACAAGTTTAGGTATGGATTTGTTTTATGTTTTGTTTTAGGATACAAGTTCAGGTGACTTGTATGGCTTGTTAGTTTGTGGTATGTTTTTATTTAGGATACGAGTTCAGGAGATTTGTAGCCTTGTTATATGTTACTTGAATTGTTTCAGGATATGAACTCCGGAAGTTTGTAAGCCTTGTTTATTATTGGTTGTTTATGGGTTAGGTATCGTTTAATGCCTTAGGATTTGGATATGATAGATGCAAGATGGATTCTTGCAAGTGTATTTAAAGACCTGTAGCTCTCGGGACTTAGAGAGACCAGACTTCAACAGACAGAGTTTTCAATATACTTAGTTGAGCAGTTATCTTCTATTCAGTTCGATTCGAGACTCTTTGAGCTTCGCACATGTCTAAAGCACTTGGCCTTCTCTTAGTAGTCTCAATAAAGTAATAGAGACTACTTGATTACGAGTTAGCGCCTTCAGTGATTGATCTCGTTTATGCTACCGGTTTGGTTAGAGTCAATACAGTTATCTCTTGCAAGACCGCTACCCCAGGGGAAGCGGTTTTACCCCTAGATATCTCTGACAAAAGAAACCCAACCCAGTCTAATGAAATCCGAAACCCTACAGCCCCTCTGGTCTGGAGCCAACTGCACATCCTCCTACAAGGATGTAACGGGGGCACCCTATAGAGAGGTGAACTCTAAGGTTGCAAGCACACCAAACACTCAAAGTAGAAGATAAAGATGAGGTAAAAATTCAAAAGAATCAAACGGTAAAACTTAATATAGTTAAGCTTGAAGCTTCACTCAATTTTGTTGTCTCGAGGAAAAGTTGGTTGTCGAAGTAGAATGCCAAATGCTTAAACTTAAGTAGATATCAGATATAAGCCTTTGACATTCACCACTACTCTGACCTTGTGAGAGTACCCTGTCCTGCTCAGGGCTTATCCGAGTTCTACCCTCCATCAGGAATTATCCTTCTGGAAGTATCGGACCAACTCGAGTACACTTAACTCTGTCAATGGGATATGAGTTTCTGCAATGCATCTCCAATACAACCACAGGTGGAAAAACACTTCCTATCGAAGTCATGCCAGTGGCTAACTGTTATGACAACAACCGGAGTCAATACCTAGGTGGTGGACTCAGTGGCCTAGTGGTAGTTTCGTCAATACAAGCTTTACAGTCCATCATTTAATCTACGCCATTGTCTAATGACATGCAAGCTCCCCCCCGGTGAGATATAGCCGATGGTTGGCTAAGTGGGCGCTACATATCGCCAGCCTCTCGGGGCATAGTCCACCGTAATAAGACTCATACCTCTGGAGTCCATTGACAACCCATAGTAATACTACCAATCAAGGGGAGAAGGTCCGGGCTGGTTACTGAGGTAGTTGTCCCGAAAGCTCCCTGGTCTCCTTGGACTACCTAAGTACCACTAGGAAGACTACCCTACTACCCATAGGCTAAGATAGACTCCTAGGTGCTGGAGAGTGTTAGGCATACCGGAAGGCTTAGCCTTTCATTAGTGAATAAAGACCTATAGTTACCCTACCTTAGGATTCTGAGTTCAAAAAAAGGACAAGCCAACACCCCCCTCCCGCACCAGCGTTGGGACGGCGCTACATCAGCAGACGCCGCCGTAGTTGCGTCCTATCACCAAAGACATCGTCATTGGAACCCTCCTTGTAACCCCGTATACGTCGCGGCCATTCCACCTACCGGATCCCGTTGGCAGGATATAAGAGGGAAGACCTTTGGCGAGCTTATGCAAGTGGTTTGAGCCAAATCGGTCAACGTCGCATAAGGTTACTGAGCACTAAAGACAAGAGTCACGAAGGTGGTCACTAGGTAACGGGACGTTTTTACGGACAATGGTTAAACAACACATTCTATACTCGATGCTCTTGCGATGAAAGTCGCAGAAGTGAATGGTGTTGTTGGATGAGGTGGTTTGAGAAATCAAGCATACCCGCACTCATGCACGTCAATAGCATCCGTAGGATGCTGATGGAACCATACGATAATGATATGACTATGGAGGGATAATGGCTACTGGTGCGATTATGGTGACAAGTCTATCTTATGCCTCGCAGATGTTGGTTGCAGGATATACCTGCAATGCTGAGAGGTTCGATAACAAAGCTGGCCCCTTTGTTGGTTCGCTCATGAAGACCATTCTGCATATGCAAATGGTAAGCAAGACTCCATACTGACGAAGATAGATCGTAACCAATGGACTGATGTGTGGGAGCACCGTCAGGAAATTTCTTGGTAGTGTGATTCGGAAGTCGAAGTGAGATAAAAGAATTGTCAAGGTCAAATGATGTTCACACTTTTAGAACAAGGTGGAGTTTGTTAGTAGGTACATAGTTAGTATAAGAAGTAGATGTAGCCCGTGACCACCCAGACGCAGCATATAAATATCGAGGTGTCTCCCAAGCTTTTTCAACATTATCAAGCAACGGAGAAGAGATCTTATCAATATAAGTTTTTACACTAGAAAAATCTTTCTCGCTTTACCTGCCTCTATTTTTGAAACATTGAGCCTTCCTAGACAATCTCCGTCTACGATTAAGATTATCGGCCTGAGTTATCTCGCAAGACTTTGAGATAGGCTCCCGCCTAAAAGAGAGACCATATATGGGCAACCCCCATTTTGGCGGTTAGCCATACTCCCCTTATATATCCTGGGAATGACATTCAGTTGGACGGACGGCGACGACGTATACGGTGTTACGGCAGCTGCTCCAAAGACCTCTTTTTACTAGCAAACGAGCAACTATGCAGCCGTCTGCCTATGATGCGCCGTCCCAACGCTGGGGTCAGAGGGGTGTGTTAGCAAAACCCGCCCAAGTTCAATAGCATGTTCGGGCTACCTTTACTCAGGTGTGGGCCTCCTCACGCAGATGCGTGTACGCCTATGATGATCTAAGAGCCCATTGAATGTGAGGCAATCGACTTCTAAGTTCTAGGATGACTTTGCCGGTGAAGGTAGGGTAACTTGGACTCCTCAGTAGGGTAACTGTGTATAACGGGGGCACCCTATAGAGCAGTGAACTCTAAGGTTGCGACCGCATCAAAACTCAAAGTAGAAGATAAAGATAGGGTAAATAATTCACGAAGAATCAAAACTGTTAAACTTAATATCGTTAAGCTGAAAGCTTCACTCAATAAGTTCTCTCGAGGAAAGTTGGTTATCGAAGTAGAATGCCAAATGCTTAAACTTAAGTAGATATCAGATTTAAGCCTTTGACATTCACCACTACTCCGACCTTGTGCGAGCACCCTGTCCTGCTCAGGGTTTGTCCGAGGTCTACCCTCCATCAGGAATTATCCTGCTGGAAGTGTCGGACCAACTCGGGTACACTTAACTCCGTCAATAGGATATGAGTTTCTGCAATGCATCTCCAATACAACCCCAGGTGGAAAAACTCTTTCTATCGAAGGCATACCAGTGGCTAACTGTTATGACAACAACCGGAGTCAATACCTAGGTGGTGGACTCACTGGCCCAGTGGTAGTTTCGTCTATACAAGCTATGCAGTCCATCATTTAATCTACGCGTCTATCCAATGTGATAAATTGACATGCAAGCTCCCCCGGTGAGATGTAGCCGATGGTTGGCTAAGTGGGCGCTACCCATAGCCAGCCTCTCGGGACATACTCTACCGTGATAAGACTCATACCTCTAGAGTCCAATAACAACCCATAGTAATGCTACAAATCAAGGGGAGAAGGCCCGGGCTGGTTACTGAGGTATTTGTCTCGAAAGCACCCTGGCCTTCTGAGACTACCTGAGTACCACTAGGAAGACTACCCTACTACCCGTAGGCAAGAATAGACTCCTAGGTGCCCGAGAGACCATATATGGGCGACCTCCATTTTGGCGGTTACCCATACTCCCCTTATATATCCTGCGAACGACATTCAGTCGGACGGATGGCGACGACTTATACGGTGTTACGGCAGCTGCTCCAATGACCTCTTTTAACTAGCAAACGAGCAACTACACAGCCGTCTGCCTATGACGTGCCGTCCCAACGCTGGGGCCAGAGGGGGGTGTTAGCAAAACCCGCCCAAGTTCAATAGTATGTTCGGGCCACTCTTGCACAGGCGTGTGGCCTCCCCGCGCAGATGCGCGTGCGCCCAAGAACATCTAAGAGCCCATAGAATGTGAGGCAATCGACCTCTAAGTTCTAGGATGACTTTGCCGGTGAAGGTAGGGTAACTTGGGTTCCTCAGTAGG
>Ga0307509_10001188_pt1 | contig 44320 bp, 31 predicted proteins | sample 10_EM_MG_FD_202245 | JGI IMG/M metagenome (GOLD analysis project Ga0307509, IMG submission 202245) | Populus trichocarpa ectomycorrhiza microbial communities from riparian zone in the Pacific Northwest, United States - 10_EM | ecosystem: Host-associated > Plants > Roots > Unclassified | place... | reverse complement strand
ACCCACAACTGAAGTCTCAACACGTTCCCTGGTGTTCCGCCAGGCGTTGGCGGCCGCATTCAAGGCCCGCCGCCAGAATCTTCCCCCGCCGCCCGCATCGCTGCCGGCCCTGCTCGAAGGGTGCCGTCACGACGTAGTGGGGCTCTTGGGAAAGCCCGGATGCCGTGATGCGATGGGCGAAATTCGCGCCCGTCTGTTTCATGTGCCCGGACGTGAATCCGAAGCGCAGGAGTGGTGGCACGAGAGCGTGGCGGCCGCAGTGTTTGCCACTCGCGTTGCGCAACTCAAGCAGGCATCGGTCGGCGCGTCGTTCCTGGGCGGACTGTTGCATCGCTCCGGTGAGATCCTGGCACTGAAGATTCTCGCGCGAGTCGAGCTCGAGTATCGAATGAAGCTCGACAGCGGATCACGCCGCGAGTGGTGTATGTCGCACAGCGAGGAGCTCACGGAGCGGCTGGTGCGCTCGTGGAATCTGACAGCCGACATCGGAACATGTGTCCTCGGTTGGATGCGCTTCGGGGAGTTTGCTGAAGTTTCTGGCGAGAGCGCTGCTGTGTATTTCGGGCGGATGTTCGCTATTGAGGCGTTGCATCCGCAATTTTGCGTGCCGGGGGCGTTGGATCATGCGGCTGCGGATCTTGGGCTGAGTGCGGATCTCGTCGCGCAGGTGCGCCAACAGGACGCGCAGACTCGTGAGCTGATCCGGGCGCTCGACTAAAGAGCCCGACCTATGAACTGACCACCCGTACGCGATGCGGGTGGTAGGGCAGCACCTCCAGCACTTCGCCCTCCGACAACTTCTCCTGCACTCCCCGCCAGAACGCGGCGGTCAGGACTTCCCCGTGTACGCGCATGAAAGCGGCTTTCTGGGCGTCACTGAATGCCAGGAAATTGATGAAGGTTTCCGGGAAAACATCGTTGTCGGCCACGTAGAACCACGCCTCGCCCCGCATCTCATCCTCGGGGTTCTGGGCCTGAGGCATATCTCGAAAGCGGCAGTCCGTAACCTGGCACAGCTCGTCATAGTCGTAAAAGATCACGCGGCCGTGGCGTGTCACGCCGAAATTCTTCAGCAGCAGATCGCCGGCGAAGATATTGGTGTACGCCAGATCCCGGATGCACTGTCCATAGTCCAGCGCTGCGCTTTCGGCCGCGCCTTCAGTCGCTGACCGCAGGTATAAATTCAACGGCGTCATGCGCCGCTCGATGTACATGTGATCGAAAATGAGATCGTCACCTTCCTCGTGAACGGTGAGGGCGGTTTCCGTGCGCAACTCTTCCAACAGCTCCGGCGCGAAAAGAGCCCGCCGGAACCGCAATTGCTTGAATTCCTGCGCATCGACGAGTCGCCCCGCACGGTCGTGCTTGAAGACGAGTTGGTACTTGGCCTTCACTTCTTCGCGCAGCACGTTTTTGGGATAGGGGAAGCGGTCGCGAATGATCTTGAAGACCACATCGAACGAGGGCAGGGTGAAGCACACCATGACCAGCCCGCGCTCGCCCGCGGCGTGTACGAACTGGTCCTTGGTCTGCTCGAGATGTCGCATCAGCTCGCGGTAGCGTTCGGTCTTGCCTTGTTTGGCCCGACCCAACACGGTGAACAGCTCGCTCACCGGCTTGCGGGGCATGGTGGACTTCAGGAAGAGAACGGCCTCGCCAACGCGGTCCAGGTCAACGTGGAAATAGGATTTCGTGAAGCTGAAGACGATGCTGACATCGCCTTCGGACAGCATCACGGCATCGACGAGCACACCCCCGTCGGTGTTTTTCAGAGCAATGACCAGCGGCACCAGCAAGTCCCGCCCGAGGATGCGGCCCACGATGTAGGCGCGGGCCACCTGGTAGAAAACCGGGCGAATGATCTCAACCTTGACGACTGCGCGCCGCTCGTTCATGTCCTTCAGATGGCGCGTCACTTCGGCGGCGACGTGCGCGACACTGCGATCGAAGTCACGCCAGGCCGAATGAAAGCGGATGTCGCCCAGTACGTCTTCGAACAGCAGCAGCAGCGAGCCGTGATTGATGTAGGTGTTGGTCCCTACCGCGGTGTTGATTCTCCCCAACGGATCGAGGTCCGTGGCCACGAACTCGATTTCCGGGGCCACTCCCACGGTGCCGTACAGTTGGCGGGTGATGGAGCTGAAGAAGGTCTTGGTGAATTCGGCATCCGGCAGGGGTTCTATCAGGGCTGCGAATTCGGTGCGGATCTGTGCCCACAGCTCCCGGTCCAGGCCGCGCTCACCCAGTTTCAACCGCAACTGCGCAATTGTCTGACTGACCATGCGATCGTAGAGCTCGATGCGCTCGACGGCGTCGCGTTGGCTTCCTTTTGAGTCCCGGGCATCGAATCGCCCCGGGGCACGCCGGGTGATGAGCCGGAATTCAGCGTTGTAGTCAGCGAAGGCTGCCGCAATGAGGTGAGCGCAGTCGGTGGCAGTCATGGCCGTGATGGACGGTGAGCGCAGTCGATTGCGGGCATGGGCGAGTGAAACTCTCCACTAGTCGAAGTCGGTGGGCAGGCCCCGATTCAACTGGTGCTGATACAGGCGCTCGATCTGCGCTTGCGTGGCGCGTCCGGTCGACAGGGGCGGCAGCGCCGTCACCGGGAAGAAATCCACTCCATCGGTCTCGTTGCTGAGTGTCGCCGTCCCGCCCGTGCGCTCGCAGATGAAAAACAACTTGTAGATATGGAGGATGCTCGGCGGGTGGCCGTGGGCGGGATTGTTCCGGTCCAGGAGGGCCGCGAGCTTGATGGCCTTGGCGAGGTAGCCGGATTCTTCGCGGATCTCGCGCTCGACGGCGAATGCAGGTGAGTCGCCGACGTCGACCCAACCTCCCGGCAGGGTCCACTTGCCGTCCGAACGCTCCCGCACCAACAGCACCTTGTCCCGATCGAAGACGCCGCCCCGCACATCGACCTTGGGGGTGGCATAGCCTTCATCACCGAGCCACAGCCCTTGCAACTGGCCCGGCGTGATGCCGGTTTCCGCGGTCAGAATGGTGCTGACCAGCTCCTGCAATTGCTCATAACGCTCGCGGTCGAAGGAATCCTGGGTGAACTGCAGGCCATTCTGGGCGATGGCCTGCACTTTGCGCGCCCATTGGAGAATGTTCATCCGCGATTGGCTTTGGCAGCGTGGCTCGTGGGTCGACTACATGTTGCCGATCAGCGCGTCCCCGAAGGCGCTGGTGGACACTTCCTTGGCACCTTCCATCATGCGCGCGAAATCGTAGGTCACGACTTTCTGGCCGATGGTGCGATCCATGGCGGTGATGATGGCGTCGGCCGCTTCGAGCCAGCCCATGTAGCGCAACATCATCTCGCCCGACAGGATCACCGAGCCCGGATTCACCTTGTCGAGGTTGGCATACTTCGGAGCGGTTCCGTGTGTTGCCTCGAACACCGCGTGACCGGTCAGGTAGTTGATGTTGCCACCCGGGGCGATGCCGATGCCGCCCACCTGGGCCGCGAGTGCATCCGACAGGTAGTCGCCATTCAAGTTGAGTGTCGCGATCACGTCGAACTCGTCGGAGCGCGTCAGGACCTGCTGCAAGGCAATGTCGGCGATCGCATCCTTCACAATGACCTTGCCGGCTTTCTTGGCGGCATCCATTTCCGCATTGGCATCCTTTTCGCCGCGCGCTGCCTTGGTGCGCTCCCACTGCTCCCAGGTGTAGGTGCTGGAGGCGAATTCACTTTCCGCGAGCTGGTAGCCCCAGTTGCGGAAGGCGCCTTCGGTGAACTTCTGGATGTTGCCCTTGTGAACCAGCGTCAGGCTCTTGCGCTTGTTCGCCACGGCGTACTGGATCGCGGAGCGGATCAGCCGGTCCGAGCCTTCCTTGGACACGGGCTTGATGCCGATGCCCGAGGTATTCGGGAAGCGGATCTTGGCATACGACTTGGGGAAGTTCTGTTTGAACAGCTCCAGGAACTTCTTGTTCTCCTCCGTGCCGGCTTCAAACTCGATGCCGACATAGATGTCTTCCGTGTTCTCACGGAAGATGACCATGTCAACCTTCTCGGGATGCTTCACCGGCGAGGGCACGCCTTTGAACCAGCGGACGGGGCGCAGGCAGACGTACAGATCCAGCATTTGCCTCAGCGCGACATTCAGCGAGCGGATGCCGCCGCCGACGGGCGTGGTGAGCGGACCTTTGATGGACACCAGGTATTCGCGACAGGCCGCCACGGTCTCATCGGGCAGCCAGGTGTTCAACTGCTTGTTGGCTTTCTCGCCGGCGAGCACTTCCATCCAATGGATTTTGCGCTTGCCGCCGTAGGCCTTCTGCACGGCCGCGTCCATGACGCGCACACTGGCACGCCAGATGTCAGGGCCCGTTCCGTCGCCTTCAATGAAGGGAATGATGGGATTGTCCGGGACGACCAGCTGACCGTCTCGAATCGAGATCTTCGCGCCTTGCGCGGGCGGCGTGATCTTTACCGCTGCTGCCGTGGACATGGACCATTCTCCTGGCGACTTGAACCTGCAAATGGGGGCCGGCGCGCACCCCCGGCGCCGGGCCCCGAATGCTAGCATGGCGCCACCAACAAAAGAGCCGGGGGTTTCGATGTCGTCCATCCTGCGCCAATGCTTCGCTGTGCGCCCGGTCACCGAGGCCGACAAGGAAGGCGGCGGCAGGCTGAAAAGGGTCCTGACCGTCTGGTCGCTTACGGCGATCGGTCTTGGTGCGACCATCGGAACCGGCGTATTTGTGCTGACGGGGCAGGTTGCGGCGAACCAGGCCGGGCCCGCGGTGACTCTGTCGCTGCTCATCGCGGCCGTCGGCAGCGGCCTGGCGGCGCTGTGCTATGCGGAACTGGCTTCGTTTCTTCCGGTACCTGGCAGCGCTTATAGCTATACGTATGCGACGCTTGGCGAGGCGGTGGCCTGGTTCATTGGCTGGAACCTGCTGCTCGAGTACGGCATGTCAGCGTCCGCGGTGGCGGTGAGCTGGTCTGCATACACGGTCAACGTTCTCGAGAGTGCGGGCATCCATTTACCCAAGATACTGACGAATGCGCCCCTGGCGGCAGTGAACGATCACATTGTCACGACGGGCGCAATCTTCAACCTGCCGGCAGCCTTCATCATCGCGGCCATGAGCGTCATCTGCTACATAGGTATGCGGGAAACCGCTGGCATCAACACCTTCATGGTGGCTTTGAAGGTGACCATCATCGTGCTCTTCATTGTCGCGGGGTTGAGTTTCATAGACACCGCCAACTGGCACCCCTATATTCCAACCGCCCTCAATGACACGCCTGGACACTTCGGCTGGAGTGGTGTCATGAAGGGCGCCGCCATCATCTTTTTCTCTTATGTTGGTTTTGATACCGCCTCAACGACGGCGCTCGAAGCCCGCAATCCGCAACGTGATCTGCCACTGGGCATCATTGCCGCGCTGTTGATCTCTGCCGTGCTGTATGTCGCGACCGCGGCCGTCATGACCGGCATGGTTTCCTACACCCAGTTGGGCGTAGACGCGCCTGTTGCGGTGGCGCTCGACGCTCATCCGACGCTCAACTGGCTGGGGACGTTTGTGAAAATCGGCGCAATTGTCGGCATGACATCGGTCGTGCTGGGCTCCTTACTGGGGCAACCCCGGATTCTCCTGGCGATGGCGGATGACGGTCTGCTCCCACCGTCCATTGCCCGCTGCCATCCGCGGTTCAAAACTCCACACGTGGCTACCGTAGTCTCGGGAGTGATTTTCGCGCTGGTTGCCGGGGTGTTTCCTCTGGACATCCTGGCCGACCTCATTTCGATCGGGATCCTGCTCGCATTTGGCGTCGTCTGTATCGGCGTTCTCATCATGCGCCGGACCCGACCGGACGTTCCCCGGCCCTTTCGCGTTCCGTGGGCCCCGTTCACTTGCGTGGTAGGCGCGGCCTACTGCGTCCTGATGACCTTGTTTCTTTCGAAAGGCACCTGGTGGCGGCTCGTGTTGTGGACCATCCTGGGCTTCTCGATCTACGCCTTTTACGGCTTCAAGCACAGTCGGCTGCGCAAGAGATGACGCGAACACTGACGAGTACACCCGCCGCGGATGGATTCTGGATGCCGGCGGAGTCCGCACCGCATGCCGGCTGCTGGATGTTGTGGCCGGAGCGCTCCGATAACTGGCGCGAGGCGGCACGGCCGGCTCAACATGCCTTCGTGGGCGTGGCTACGGCCATCGCCGAGTTCGAGCCTGTTTCCGTAGGCGTATCGGCTTCGCACTATCAGACCGCGCGATCGCTGTTGCCCGAGCAGGTCCGCGTCATTGAGATTGCCCATGATGACAGTTGGATGCGCGATGTCGGACCGACGTTCGTGGTCAACAAGCGCGGTGTCGTCAGAGGCGTGGATTGGCATTTCAATGCCTGGGGCGGTTTGAACGGCGGCCTGTATTTTCCGTGGGACCAGGATGACCTGGTCGCTCGCAAGGTGCTCGAGATCGAGAGTCGTGAGCGGTATCGGGCGCCTATCATCAATGAAGGCGGCGCCTTGCATGTTGACGGGGAAGGCACGGTGCTCGTCACCGAAGAGTGTTTGCTCAACGCGAACCGCAATCCCACCTTGAGCCGCGAGCAGATCGAAGAACAGCTACGCGCTTACCTGGGCGTGAGCCAGGTCATCTGGCTGGGCAAGGGTGTGTTCAACGACGAGACGGATGGGCACATCGACAACCTGGCTTGCTTCGTGAGGCCGGGTGAAGTGGTTCTGGGATGGACTGACAACAAACGCGATGTGCAACATGCCATCTCGCTCGATGCGTGGGAGCGTCTGCACGATGCGCGTGATGCTCGCGGCCGTCGGTTGAAGGTTCACAAGCTGCCGATGCCGCGGCCACTGTCAATCACCGCCAAGGAAGCGGCAGGCGTGGTCAGTCATGAGGGCACCAAGGCTCGTCCCGCTGGAGAGCGACTGGCCGGCAGCTACGTCAATTTCTACATCGCCAATGGCGGCATTGTGATGCCCCTGCTGGATTCACGTACTGACAAGGTCGCCGTTGCCAAGCTGCGGCGCTTGTTTCCCGAGCGGCGGGTGATCGGCGTGCCGGCGCGCGAAGTGCTGCTGGGCGGCGGAAACATTCACTGCATCACACAACAAGTGCCTGCCACGGGAAGCGCGCGTCACAATTCGTGACACTCGTCGCGAAACCTTCGTGACGCACGTTGCGGATTGTTAAATGTCGGTGATCACAGCCGTCGTTTTCAACCGACATTGTCGTGCACTCAAGGAGCGCAGTAGGGTGAGTCACGTGCGGAGAATTCCGCAGCCGCCCTGAGATCGTGCGCCGTGCAAGCATCTTCATTTTTGCGTCATTGTCTCATTGGTGTTCTGGCGGCCTTCTCCTTGGCCGCTACCTCCGTTGCGGCGGGAACCAGCGAGCACAACCCCGTTCGCACCCATCCAACGGCCGCCTCCGAGCCTGCGGAGCAACGGATACTCATCAAGCTACGGGCCTCTGAAGCGGCTACCGCGCACGCGCAAGCGCTGTCGGTTCAGTCAAAGTCGAGTCAGGCGGCGGCGGCCAACGGGACGATGCAGGCGCTGGCTGTACGCTCGAGCCTCACGTTCAAACAGTCGCGCGAGATCACCACCGGGCTGCATCTGTTGCAAGTGCAGTCGTCAACGGGCGAGCCTGTTGCAGCGACGTTGGCGCGGTTGCGTGCCGATCCCGCTGTAGAGTCCGCTGAGATTGATCAGCGCCGATTCCCTCATGCGGTGCCGAACGACCCTTTGTTCACGGGACAGTGGTACGAGCAGGCAACACAACCTGCCGGGACGGATGTCGTGACGGCCTGGGACACGACGACCGGGCGCAGTGACGTGGTCATTGCCGAGTTGGATACTGGAGTTCGTTACGACCACCCCGACTTGTTGGCGGCCACTGCCAGCGGCCGCCTGCTGCCGGGATACGATTTTGTGTCGGACACGGCCGTTGCCAATGATGGTGGCGGCCGGGATGCGGATGCTTCGGACCCGGGCGATTGGATCACCAGTGCCGACGCGGCGACTGCAACCTTCTCCGGGTGTACGGTTGAGAACAGCTCGTGGCACGGAACCCGGGTCGCCGGAATTCTCGGCGCGCTCTCCAACAATGCAACCGGCATTACCGGCATGACCTGGCAGCCGAAGATTCTGCCGGTGCGTGTACTCGGCAAGTGCGGTGGAGTCGACTCGGACATCCTGGATGCAATGCGCTGGGCTGCGGGTCTGCACGTCACCGGTGTTCCTGACAACACCCATCCGGCCCAGATCATCAACATGAGCCTGGGAGGCACGGGTGCCTGTACTCCTGGCGAACAGACCGTCATCAATGAGGTCGTGGCCGCTGGCGTCACGGTCGTGGTTTCTGCCGGCAATGAAGGCGGTCCGGTCGACTCTCCGGCCAATTGCGTCGGGGTTGCCGGAATTGCCGGCGTGCGCCAGGTAGGCACCAAGGTCGGATTCAGCAGCCTGGGGCCCGAAGTGGCCGTGGCTGCTCCCGCCGGCAATTGCGTGAATGCCTCAGGAGCGTGCCTGTTCTCGATTGACACGACCATCAACAACGGCACTACGACGCCGGGCACGAATGGTTATACGGATCAGATGAATCCGAATCTCGGCACCAGCTTCTCCTCGCCCATTGTGGCCGGGATTGCGGGACTGATGGCCAGTGTCAATTCGAATCTCAAGCCGTCGCAACTGATTGCGCGGCTGAAGGAAGGTGCCAAGCCTTTCCCCGTCTCGAGCGACCCGACAATCATGAATTGCCAGGCGCCGAGCAGCGCCAACCTGCAGACCTCTGAGTGCAATTGCACCGCGACGACGTGCGGTGCTGGCATGGCGAACGCTCCGGGTGCCATCAAGGCGGCCTTGCGACCGATCGCAGCCATCGCCGTACCGGCGAGTGTGTCGGCAGGGCAAAACGTTTCGCTTGCCGGAACCGGCAGTGCGGCAGCTTGCGGCCATACCATCAGTACTTATGCCTGGTCGAACGTCAGCAGCGCTACGAATCCGATTCAGGGTGCCAACACTGCGACTGCTACAGTGGTTGCGCCCGCGTCCGGCTCGATTACTCTGCGATTGACGGTTACGGACGATGCAGGCAAGCAAGATGCGGCCGATGTTGTAGTCAGCTCGACTGCGGCCACTACAACGGCTCCTGCCAATGCCAGCAGCGGTAAGTGCCCCGCGATCGTGATGCCGGTTGCGGTTGCAGTGACGCCGGCTACTGCCAGTGTGCAGGCTGGAACTGGCAAGCAGACATTCACTGCTACTGTAACGAATACATCCAATACAGCCGTGACCTGGAGTGTCGGCGGTGTTGCCGGCGGCAATGCGACGGTCGGAATGATTTCTGCAGCCGGCGCTTATACTGCACCTGCTTCTGTGCCGACGCCCGCGGTTGTTACTGTAACGGCGACGTCTGTCGCTGATACCACCAAATCCGCGTCGGCCCAAGTGACCATCACGGCGCCCGTTGCCGTAGTGGTTACACCGGCAACAGCCAGTGTGACGGCCGGAATGACTCAGATGTTCTCTGCTGCCGTGACCGGCACGTCCAACATGACAGTCAACTGGAGTGTCAACGGCGTGGCAGGGGGCAATTCGACCGTAGGCATGATTTCCACCGCAGGTGTCTACACTGCCCCGATGACTGTGCCCACACCGGCGACCGTTACGGTGACGGCCGTTTCTACTGTGGATTCCACCAAGTCGGGCTCGGCTCAGGCGACTGTGATTGCGACGGCCGCAGCCTCGTCGGGAGGCAGTTCATCGAGCGGTGCGGGTGGTAGCGGTAGCACCAGCAGCAGCGGTGGTGGCGGTCCGATGGATCCTTTGACCCTGCTTGCCGCCGGGCTGGTTGCCTTGGTAGGCGTCTATCGACGCGGTGTTGCTATTCGCCGTAAGGACTCGCCGTCCGCTATGGAGACACCGCGCCGTATGTGAAGGGCGACAAGTTCCCTACATGAAGTTGCGCTATTGTGCGGCGGATGCGACTTCTCATCTGTGCGATGGCATTTTCGGCCGCTGCGTATGCAAGCGTCATTGGCGGGTCGACCGAGTCGAATCCGGTCCGCTCCCATCCTCACCAGCAGACCCGGGCCGCCGTTCAACGGGTCATTGTAAAGCTGCGCGCCTCGAGTGGTGCGGGTGCTGGGGGCCTCGGCGCGGGGTCGGCTTCCGCGTCGGCGGCATCCGCGTCCGCGTCTGCTGAGGCGTTGTCCGCGCATGACCGCATTGCCAATCTTGCGGTGCGGTCAGGTCTGACCATGAGGGAGTCGCACGCGATCCTCGACCGCATGCACGTCATGCAGGTGGAGCCAGCCGCCTCCGGTGACTCGATGGAGGCCACCCTGAAGCGTTTGAGGGCGGACTCTGAGGTCGAATACGCCGTACCGGATGGGCGCAAGTACATTCACGCTGTTCCCACCGATACCTTGTATGCCGCCGGCGGCCAGTGGTACGAACAGGTTGACGCTGCCACGCCCGCCGCGGTTGATGCGCAGGATGCTTGGGACGTCACGAAGGGCGATCCCAATCTGGTCATAGCCGATCTGGACACCGGCGTTCGGTTCGATCATCCCGATCTGCTCGCCGTGGCCAATAGCGGGCGTCTACTGCCGGGATACGACTTCGTCAGCGACAGCACGGTAGCCAATGACGGCAACGGCCGTGACGCGGACGCCTCCGATCCCGGTGACTGGGTCAATTCCACCGATACCGCTAGTTCGCAGTTCAAGGACTGCGATATCGGGATCAGCTCCTGGCATGGGACTCGCACGGCCGGCATCCTGGGTGCACTGAGCAACAACGCGCACGGCGTGGCCGGAATGACCTGGCAAGGGAAGATCCTGCCCGTGCGTGTGCTCGGCAAATGCGGCGGTTTCGATTCCGACATTCTCGCGGCAATGACCTGGGCTGCGGGCATGACGGTCGCGGGGGTGCCGGCCAATACCAACCCGGCCAGGATCATCAACATGAGCCTGGGGTCCTCGGAGACCTGTCCTGAGACCTACTCCGATGTCATTTCGCAGTTGACTGCCATGGGCGTGCTCGTCGTCGTCTCGGCAGGTAACGAGGGCGGACCGGTGGATGCACCTGCGAATTGCCCGGGCGTGGCCGGTATCGCCGGTATACGGCATGCCGGTACCAAGGTGGGATTCAGCAGCCTGGGGCCTGAGGTCACGGTCAGCGCGCCCGCGGGTAACTGTGTGAACACCACGGGTACCTGTGTCTATTCGATCCAGACCACGAGCAACTCCGGCACGACGACTCCGGTTGCCAACGAGGACGCGTACACCGGTAGTCAGATCGTGGCGGACACTGTGCCGCTGGGACCGAATCTGGGCACGAGTTTTTCGGCGCCCATCGTGTCCGGTATCGCGGGCCTGATGGCGTCAGCCAACAGCAACTTGACCACGTGCCAGTTGATTTCGCGTCTCAAGGAAGGGTCGGTGCCTTTTCCGCAGACATCTCTTGGCGCGACAACGCAACCGCCCGCGTGCCACGTCCCGACGGGAGCGTCCGATGTCTCCCAGACTCTTGAATGTATCTGCACACTCGATGGCAAGACCTGCGGGGCGGGCATGGCAAACGCCCGGGGAGCTGTGAACGCGGCGTTGCGACCCATCGCGGCGGTGGCTCTGCCTGCATCGGTCAGTGCGGGACAATCGATTTCCCTGAATGCCCAAAACAGTGCGGCGGCGAATGGCCACACCATCAGCACTTATCAGTGGACCAGTGTCGGTAAGCAGGCAGTCAGCGTTCAGAATGCGACGACTGCGGCTGCCTCTGTGACGGCCCCCTCGTGTGGGTATGCAACGGTGCAGCTCGTTGTTACTGATGAAGTGGGGCGTACTGATACAGCCAGTGTTGTGTTGAGTCCGACGTCGGCTACTTCGACTGCGACGGCAAATGCGACCACGAAGTCGTGCACCACAACGACCCCCAGGGCGCTTCTTGCGGTGTGCCCGGCAACAATGAGCATACAGGCGGGCGGCGGTACGCAGAATTTCACGGCAACGGTAGCAAACTTCACGGACGATTCAGTGACGTGGGAAGTTGATGACGTTCCGGGCGGAAATGCGACGGTTGGAACGATTACGTCCGCGGGTGTGTATACCGCGCCGGCCTCCGTCCCGTCGGCTGCGCAAGTCACGGTTACTGCCGTGTCTACTGCGGATCAGACACTCGTCAGCACCGCAACTGTCAACCTCACCGCGCCGCCGAGCTCCCATGGTGGGGGAGCTATGGATTTGTGGACGTTGCTGGTGGAGGGGTTGGGATTGGCGGTCGCGCTTGCGGCGCGTTGGGGGCGCGCGCTTTACGCCAGCCGCTGCGCCGCGTCCAGCCAGGACTTTTGCGCTTTACGGTAATGGGCGGGCGCGATTCGCGCTTGCTCCAACAAGTCATGGGCGACCTTCTGCGCTTCGTCGCCTCGACCTTGCGACTTCAGTAGCTGCGCATACCTCACGGCCGCCTCGGCTCCTGGATACGACGATGCGAGTACCCGGTACTCTTCAATCGCCTTCTGCGTGTTGCCTTCGGATTCCAACGAGCGCGCGTAGAGCAGATGCCCCTCGGGCGATTTGAAATCAGGATTGAAGCGGATCAGATCGTCCAGCGTACCTCGCGCGGAAGTGGCATCGCCCTTCTCAAACTGCGCGCGCGCAATACCGAGCATGAGATTGGGATCGTGCTCATACAGACCCGTCAGCGCTTCCTTGAACTGCGCAATCGCATCGTCGTAGCGACCCTGACGTGACAGCTCTTCGGCGTACCGCTGGCGGGAGGCCACGTTTCCGGTTACCCGCGCTTCGCTTTCGTAGCGGCGCAGGTCCGCCGTCGGGTCCATGGCCTTTTTGATGCCCCGGGCGGTTCGCTGCGCCGTGCGGCTGCGGAACACATCGGGCAGGAGCTCCACAGCTATGTAGGCGATGGCGCCCGGGAGGGACAGGAGCGCCAGCACCCAGATCCAGATCTGGTTACGGCCCGTTTTGATCACATGGATGATCAAAATGACCTGGATGATCAGGGACAGAATAAAAAAGAGCATCGAGTTCTCGGACGGACCTACGGGGAGTCGGTCAGTTTACCCCGGAAGACCCGCTTTGAGTCCCCGGTGGTAATGCGAAGGCAATGACGTAGTCCCCGCGGGGGGTTCCGAGGCCACCATGGCCGCCGGCGGCGATCACGACGTACTGCCGATGGTCCCGGCCGGCGCGATAGGTCATCGGAGTAGCCTGGCCGCCGGCAGGCAGGCGGTACTTCCACAGCTCACGGCCGGTTTCCAGATCGAAGGCGCGGAAATAGCTGTCCATGGCGGCACCGACGAACACCAGGTCGCCCGCGGTCGCGATGGGGCCGCCCATATGGGGAGTGCCGAAATTGCGTGTTGGAGCAAACCACGGGCCAATGCCTTCGGTGGACCCCAATGGCACTTGCCACACGATGCGATTACGGCGCAAGTCGATGCTCACCAGCGAGCCCCAAGGAGGCGCAGTGCAGGGCAGTCCCCAGGGCGAGAGCAGCGGCTCGCGCCGCATGCCGTAGGGCGTGCCCGCCTGGCGCGCGAATTCCGAATGCGGGTAGTCGTCGGACTTCGCCTGTTGCTCCAGCGTTTCCTGGTTGAGGAGCGTGACCACCATCGGCATGTGATTGACTGCTGCGAAGACCCTCTGGCGCGATTGGTCGAAGGCGATGCCGCCCCAGTTCACACCTCCGATATAACTTGGAGACAGGATGGTGCCGCGTGTGTCCGGGGGCGTGAAGATACCTTCGTTGCGGTGCTCGGCAATCATGTCGCGGCACTTGCCGCGGTCCCAGAAGGTAACTCCCCATGCGTCATCGGGCTCGAGCCTGCGTTGTGACACCAGGGAAGGAATGGAGGAAAACGGTTGAGTAGGGGACGCCTCTTCGCCGGCAACCTTGCTGCCAGGTACAGCCCGTTCCGTAATTGGAAACAGCGCCTGCCCCTTGGTACGGTCGAAGACGTACAACATGCCGGTTTTGGTCGCCTGGATGACCGCGGGCACCGGAATCCCCTGCACTTCGATGTCAACGAGCACCGGCTGCGCCGCCACATCGAAATCCCACAGGTCGTGATGGATGAGCTGCTGATGCCAGGCGAGTTTGCCGGTGGCCACATCGAGCGCCAGCAGCGAGTTGGCAAACCGGTCGCTGCCCAGACGCTTGCCGCCGAAGAAGTCAGGACTCGGAGAGCCGGTGGGGACGAGAATGTAACCATGCTCCTCGTCGACCGACATCACACCCCAGGAGTTGGCCGCACCGGTGCCGGCTGCCTGCGCCAGGTTCCATTCGCCCGCGGCCGGATGAGCCGGGCTGTCGGGAATCGGATCGAATGACCACCGCTGCGTTCCGTTCCGCGCGTCGAATGCACGGATGGTGCCACGCTCGACGTCAGTTGCGCGGTTATCTCCGATGGAGGACCCGACGACCACCGTGTCACCGAGAATGGCCGGTGGCGATGTGATTTCGTAGGCGTCGCGATCGCGGATACGCATGTTGCGCGTCAGATCGACTTGTCCGTTCGTTCCGAAGTCCGTGCACGGCTGGCCCGAAGCGGCGTCCAACGCGATCAACCGGGCATCGAGAGTTCCAACGAACACCCGCCGCGTGCAGGCGCCCTCATGTTTCGGATCTGTGTCTTCCCAAACGCTGACGCCGCGCGCAGCCACATCCGAGTAGCCGCGCTTGCGGTCGATTTTGGGATCGTATCGCCACTTCGCGACCCCGCTCTCCGGGTTCAGCGCAACTACGATGTTCGTCGCGGTTTCCAGGTATAGGAGTCCGAACGCAAGCACGGGCGTCGCTTCGAAGGTGAGTTTCGAGCTTCGCGCGAAGTCATCACCGAGCTCGCCTGTGCGATAGGTCCAAGCGACGCTGAGCTTCTGTACGTTGTCCCGTTTGATCTGATCGAGGCTGGAGAAATGCTGGCCAAATGCATCACCGCCGTAAAAGCCCCAGTCGCTGGCATCCGGCGACTGGGACAGCGCCAATCCCGGCAGCAGGGCGCCCAGCAATGCCACGGCTGATGTCGCGATCAGCGCAGTCACAGAAGCGTAATTGGGTCGTGTGAGTTTCTGTAGCGACATGCTGTATTCTTGCGCCGTGATTTCACCACGGGCGGTCCGGCCCCGTCTCGGGGTCTTGGGTTATATATTCGCAGGTCTGTGGCTCGCGTGTTGGAGCATTGCCAACGCACAGAGCGCGGCAGACCCTGCTGCGCCTCCGCCTCATCGCCCACGGATCGGACTCGTGCTGTCCGGCGGCGGCGCCCGAGGTGCAGCGCACGTCGGTGTGCTCAAGGTTCTTGAGCAGTTGCACATTCCTATTGACGCCATTGCCGGCACCAGCATGGGTGCGGTCGTCGGAGGTCTGTACGCCAGCGGGCTGAGTCCGCGTGAGATCGAATCGATCATGACCTCGCTGAACTGGCAGGACGCCTTCCGCGACCGGCCACCGCGCGAAGATCTCACCTTCCGGCGCAAGCTGGAGGACCAGAACTTCCTCGTGAAGTTCCCGCTCGGCGTGCGCGGCAGCCGCATCCAGCTGCCGAAGGGGTTGATACAGGGGCAGAAACTCACGCAGACATTGCGGCGGCTGACTCTACCGGTGGCACGTGTCACCAACTTTGATGAATTGCCCACACCGTTCCGTGCGGTCGCAACCGACCTGGAAACCGGTGACGCCGTCGTGATGAGCTCCGGCGACCTGACGAGTGCGATGCGCGCCAGCATGTCGGCGCCAGGCGTGTTCTCGCCGGTCGAGCGCGAAGACCGGCTGCTCGTTGACGGCGGAATTGCCGAGAACGTGCCGATCGACGTGGCACGCCAGATGGGCGTGGACATCCTGATTGTCGTCGACGTCGGCACGCCCCTGTTGAAGCGCGACAAACTCTCCAGCGCGCCGGTGATTTCCAACCAGATGCTGGCTATTCTCATCCAGCACAATTCGCGCGCCCAGCTGGCGAAGATGGCACCGCAGGACGTGTTGATTGAACCCATGCTGGGGGATACCTCGGCGTTTGATTTTGGGATTGTCAAGCGGGTGATTGCTACGGGAGAGATTGCCGGCCATGGCGCGGAATCCCGGCTGGCCGCTTTGTCCGTGAGCCAGCACGAGTTCGATTCCTACGTGGCGCAGCGCGATCAGGCCCGGCAGTCGCCGCCGCGGATCGACTTTGTGAAGGTCGACGAAGGCTCGGGGCGATATTCAAACAGGTTGGATCGGCTGTTCAAGGATGTGATTGGCGAGCCGCTGGATCCCGATGCGGTGGCGCGTCACGTGACCACCGTGTATGGCCAGGGAAACCTCGAGGCGCTCGACTATCGGGTCGTGCAGGAAGATGACCGTTACGGCTTGTTGTTGGCCGCCCGACGCAACTCCTGGGGGCCGAACTACGTACGTTTCGGGCTGAGCCTGCAGGACGATTTTCAAGGTAACTCCAACTACAACGCCGCCGCGCGTTTTGTATTGTCAGAGATCACGCAGCCCGGCGGTGAATGGGTGTGGGATGTGCAGGTGGGTGAGACATCCCTGATCTCAACCGAAGTATTCCTGCCGATTGCCGACACCTCGCATTTCTTTTTCGTGCCGCACGCCGGTGCCCGGTCGGCCAACGTGGATGCGCTCGATGGGCAGACACGCGTGGCCGAGTACCGCGTGCGCAGCTTCGACTACGGGTTGGATTTCGGCTATGAGTTTGGCAACTGGGGGGAGATTCGGACCGGCATAGAGCGTCAGTCGGGACACGAAGATGTGCGCGTGGGTGATCCCACCTTGCCGTCGGATTCCTTCGACGCGCGAGCGTATTTCGTGCGGCTGTCTTTGGATCACCTCGACGATGTCAACTTCCCCCACCATGGCCAACAGGCCACGATCGAGTGGCGTGGCGAGCGAACCGATTTGAACAACGGTCCCGAGCAGACCTTCAGCCGCCTGTCGTTCAATTATCTGGCCGCGCATTCCTTCGGTCGCTATACGGCGGTGTTCTCAGCGGCCGGTGGCACCACCTTTGATGCCCCACAGGGGCTGCTGCTATCCGGCCAGGCGCCGGGTCCCGGGGGCGTGCAGGTCACGACGCCCACTGACCTGCGCCTGCTGTTTCCGCTGGGTGGTTTCCTCAACCTGTCCGGCCTGAAGGCCAATTCGATCGCCGGGCCGCACTTCGCCATCGCCCGGACGCTCTTCTATAAGCAGATCGGTCGGGGTGGACCGGGATATCTGGATGTGCCCACGTACCTGGGCGTGTCCTTCGAGGCCGGGAATGTCTGGGAGCACCGCGGGGATGCCTCGTTCGGCAGCCTCAGGCATGACGCCAGCGTGTTCCTGGGGATGGACACGTTTTTGGGCCCGGTTTATGTGGCTTCGGGGTTTGATGATAAGGGGCAGCATGCGTTTTATTTGTTTTTGGGAAGGACGTTTTAGGGGGGCGCCAAGCCGCCGGGGGCGCTAAGCCGGGGACGCCGAGTCGGGGCGCCGAGCCATAGCGTGGTCTGGAGCTAGAGCGTAGCCCCGCCCTTTGATGCGCCCATCGTGTTCAGCCTTGCGACCCCGTAGCGAGGGCCCTTAAGCTCCGCCCCCATGGGAATCAGCCAGCCACAAAACCTCCGTACCCCCCCAATTGAGAAGCTCCGTCCCTACGGGATCCGCGTGAGCCTCCCCGTGGGCGACCCCTTCCGCAAGCTTCTTGGGCCGGAGTGGCACCGTCTGCATTGGTATTCCACGCCCGCCGAGCGCGACGCCGCCTTGGCCGAGATGGGGCGTCGCCATCAGTATTCGCGGGCGGGGGATAAGCCCTCGCTGGTGTTCGAAAAGGTGGAGAACCTGGCGCAGAGCCGGGGGTTGTAGGGCCGGGGGGGCGGCGCCTACGCGGCTGTCGTGTCGGCCAAGCAGCGCGTCGCCCAGGCGCGTTGCGCTGGATAGGGCCGTAGCCGAGGGGTTAGCCGATCGGGCGGCTGGGCCGAATGCGGGCCGGCTGTCGCCGGGGCGTGCAGCCTTAGGACGGGACCAGCTTCCGCGCCTGCCGTCCCAGCAGACGCTTGTTTCTCTCCAGGATCCGGATGCTCTCGTGCAACGTTGGTGCCCCTGGTGCCAGCGCCAACCCCGCCTCGAGGTCACGCATCGCTAAGTCGTACAGACCCTTCTCGACGTAGATGGCCGCCCGATTGTTATAAGTGCGCCAATTGGACGTATCGATTTCCAACGCCGCATTACATTGATTGAGTGCCTCAGCCCACTGCTTGAGAAGCACATAACCGGCACAAGCATTGGAGTGACCGGCAGCGTTATCCTGCGCATTGGCCGCGCTTTTCAGCCCCTCAAGTGTCAGCCGGACGCCTTCTTCAATGCGACCCGCTCGCAGGGCCTCGGCACCGTCCACCAACAGGGAATTGGTCTGCCCGATAATAGTCTTGCTGCCTGCTTGCTCAGACGAACGCGCAGGTAAAGACGGCATCCAGAGAGCCGCCGCCGTCAGGACCCCAAGCGCAAACAGACACGCGCGATTGTCCATTGCCTTCCCTTGCGAGCCGTCGCGAGTTACGGCCGACGCGCTCCTTATAGCCATCCTGCGGACGACATGCAAAGACCCTGTTCACGACGGTGTTCCGCTCGCGCGGGTTGCGCGCTTGAGATCGGCACACCGGACCCCACACTTCCTGGCCTGAGAATTCGAAGGAGTGCCACCATGGCCCTGTTCCGCCGAAAAGCCGTCATGCCGACCAAAGACGAAGCCCTTCCCGGACGCAGCGTTCCCCTGCCGGTCCCCGACAAGCACTTCGTCAACGGTCACCGGATCACCCCGCCGTTTCCCGCCGGGATGCACGAGGCCATATTCGGACTGGGCTGCTTCTGGGGCGCCGAACGCCTGTTCTGGCAAACCCCCGGCGTCTACTCCACCGCCGTCGGCTACGCAGGCGGTTACACCCCCAACGCCACCTACGAAGAGGTCTGCACCGGCTCGACCGGCCATACCGAAGTCGTAAAGGTCATCTACGACCCCGAGAAGATCGACTACGAAGACCTGTTGAAGATCTTCTGGGAGTCGCATGACCCCACCCAGGGGATGCGCCAGGGGAATGATGTTGGTACGCAGTACCGGTCCACGATCTACGTGTTGGATCAGGAGCAGAAGAGCGCGGCGGAGGACTCCAAGCGCAAGTACCAGTCGCGGTTGAGCGCGGCGGGGAAGGGGGAGATTACGACTGAGGTGTTGGATGCGCCGGTGTTTTATTATGCTGAGGGGTATCACCAGCAGTATCTGGCCAAGAATCCGGATGGGTATTGTGGGATTGGGGGGTGTGGGGTTAAGTATTCACACGCTGTTTAGGCCTTCGCGGCGTCGGCAAGACCGTATTGCTGGATCGAATGCGCGAAGATGCTGAATCAACGGGAATACAAACCCTGCGCATCGAAGCTCCGGAAAGTCGTTCTCTGCCGCGCTCCTCGCTCCACAGCTCCGGCTGATGCTGAGGCGAATCATGCCGAACGATGACTGGCGCGGCTGAATTCCGAAACGGATTCCGCTAGATAATCCGCTGCACCGCGTAACGAAGTAACAAGGTTGAACTAAAGGGCCGTAGTCGTTCGGCCTAATGCGAGCTCCATCTCTCCCTGAGTTCATCGAAGAACTGTTGATCATCATGCGGGAGACTGCGTACACCGGATACACGCAGAAGTTGGTCGTAAGCGAGTTCGTCATAGCCGACGGACAGAAGAGTGTCGGCGAGCCAGAGGCGTTCGTGGGGGGCCAAGCGCTCGTCCTGTGAGAGGGAGCGGAAAGTCTCGATCGCCGTATCGGCATATCCAAACGGGATTAGCGCGGCGGCCGCAATCATGCTCATGTATGGATCATCGCTCTCAGCCGTTGCTATAGTCATGAGCTCACCACGCGCGAACTCCGCCAAAGGTGTCTCATGCAGTTTCTTCAATGTCTCTAAAAAGGAAGCCGGATCTTTATCGAGAAGCTCGTCTCTTGATGAAGCGATTTTGACGGAGACTTCCCTCCAGAGCTGCTGTTTGATCAGTTCCTCGATTTCTGACGGGGAAGCCGCGGCTTGGTCTTGCGGATGTTCTCCGGAGGCTCGGGGTATTTTCTCAGCGAGCTTGAGCTTCAAACAAAGGCGGCGAACATGATCCGCATCGTAGCCGCTCAGGTCCTGCTCGAGGATCTCGATCGTCCTGTGCCGCGCGAGATCTTCCAGGCCCACTTCCAGGCAACACTCGGCGATGCAGATCCGATCAAATACGGACTTCGGTGATCTTCGCGCAATCTCTCGCGCGATGCCTCGGCTGATTTCGCGAAATCCCAGCCGGAAGCTTGAGGTGCAGCCCTTGAGACGAATCCAGAGCGGCAACGCGCGTTGATTGGCAATAGCTATGAAGGCGTCTGCAGCGTGTTTCTCTTCTCCGAGATAAGACAACATCAGCGCGGCGTGGAGATAGGACTCAGGCTGTTCCTCGTTGCTGTCGAGATGAGGAATCCGTTGTAGGAGAGTTTGCAAGCCTGTTTTGGCTTCGACCGAGCGGCCCTCTGCAGCCAGTCGTCTGAGCGACTCGAGGGACTCAGCCGTCGCCCCGTGCGCTGGCGGCGCGTTGCCCGCTGTCAAAGCCTCCGGCTCGAGTCCGAGGAAGCGTAAAACATCCGCCCACTCGTCGATTGCGCCCGGTGGAATTCGAGTATTCCCTCGTAGGTCTACAGACATCTCGCGCGCAATCTGGATCGCTAGATCCTTCGCGCCGGCGTCGGACATCAGCCGGATTGCCTTGAAGCGGTTGGAGAGCGCGATTCTGGAGCTACGCGCAATTTCATTGAGAAGCGTCGCGGCCAGATCAGGCTCTGCAATTTCCACGAGGACCTTCAATGACCTGAGCAGGGAGGGTATGTCTCGCAGTCCAGAGTTGAAAAAATCATGATATCTCGCTGCAAGTCTCGGTCTGCAGTGATGCAGCCGTAGGAGAGCGGTCTGCTTCAATGACTCAGGTATTCCTTCGTCCTGAAGAAATTTCTGAATAGCGACATCTGTGGGCCACGCATCATCGTGCATCTGCGCCCCGTTGATATGGTCGGATTGCTCGTCCGGACAATCGAGGGCCGTCAGTCTGAGATGCGGCTCGAGGGAGCTGTCGCAGGCAATCTGTTGCAGGTGACTCTCAACAGCGTCAATAAAGGACTTCAACTTTTCGCGTTCCTCATAGCCTACTTCATGTATTATCTCAGTGCGAATGTGGCGCAAGCCGGTCAAGTGCTGCGCGAGTGTGATCTTCTTGTCCCATACAACATCGTTATACGCATCGAAGGCAGAAAACGAGTCTCCCCATCTGGCGACCCGCTTCGCGGCTTCCATCCCCGCCTCAAATGGTGTATCGAGTCCCTCGGCGATGCTGAAGCAAAGATCCCACGGCGCCGTGGAGTTCAGCTCGTACCATTGATCAATCGCTTCAAACCGATATTGAATCTCGAGCGTTTCGTCCAGGGCAACGCGCTTCAGGAAGCGAGTCAGGGTTCTCTTCTCCTGTACTGTCAAATCGGGCGAATACAGGATCTCTGACGCTTTGAGTCGGATATGGAAAGGCTGCGATCGCGTACGCATCACGCGCCAGAGCATTTGTTTGGTATCGTCTGCATGCTCGGTCGCCCGCAATGCTTTTGCGATGACTTCGAAAGAAGCGGCGGTATACCTTTTCCATTGGACCGAATCCCGAAAAAAGCGTAACGCCAGATCGCCGGCTCCACAGCTTGCCAGGGCTTGGATGGCCTCAGCGTGGTCCGTGTGACTGGTTTCAGGATCCGAAGCGATGGCGTTTAGATAGGAAAGGCCCGGATCTCTGACGCCTGCACGGATGAGAAACTCCGCGTCTCTCACATCCTGGCAATGTATGTAAGTAACATACCGATCGAGCGCTGCTAGTACGTCGCGGCTGTATCCGCTTGACTTGAGAACATCGACCAGTTTTGATTTCTCGTATGGGACCATCGTCCCACGCTCGATGACGTAAAGCGCCGCGCGCCGGTACCCGGCCTGGTCCAAAGTTGCGAGTTGCTCCAGAGCAGTCAGGCGAGTGCCTCGCTCAATATATTGGTTACGAACGATTTCGCACAGACGTGCGGTGAGTCCTTCAATAGTAGATAGTCGATCAATAAGTCGCTGCAGCGCAGCGTGCCGCCCAAGTGAATCTCTCTCAGGGCTGAATGTATCGAGCGCGTCGCGAGTCCAGCTCTCGAGATTTTGTCCGGGCAAAGGCAGAATATCGCGCGCTTGCGCATGATCAGGGTTTTGCCCGACCCATCTTTTCACAAAGTCCATGGCGGTTGCCTTGTCAGCCACGGTGTTGTAGGCCCTGGCGATCCATTTTGCGTCTCCCATCTTCATGTCATGCAGATTGCAGAGGCTGTCCAACGTGGCTCGCGCGAATACCGACTCGCCCATGTTGTGGAGGGCTTCGACAGCGCTGCACAAGCCCCACAGGCGTTCATCCGTAAGTCCTTCATTGCTCCATTGAGCAACGAATGCTCGCAAGAGCTGTATGGCTTCTTCTTGCAGACCGATATCATAGAAGCATTCGGCGGCGCGCTCCTGCTCCATGGGACTGTCTAATGCAAGGATTTTTCGCAAGGACTCGCGCGAGATATCGAGCCGGCCATGCCGTGCCAGCGCGACCGCCGCTTCAAACGAATGGTCCATATAGGTCCACCAGTCGAGGGCAATGGTCTCAAGAGCCGCGAGTCCCGCCTCGTGCGAGCGGGCCACAAAGGAGAGATTGCTCACAGCATCGGCGGCGCCTAGCTTCGATTCACTCGCAAGCTGCTGCCATTTTTCAACTGCAGCCGAAACTAACTTCGGTGGCAGGGATGGGGTGGCTCCGGCAATTGTGGAAAATAATTCCAAGCCCTCGTCTCCATACGACAATAGTCCCCGGCAGACATCGCTGATATCCGCTCCATCCGCCATCCATTTTTCCAAGACGAACTGAGCGAAGTCCCATCCATTGAGGTAGGGATTTACCGCCTGCCACACGTTTGCTCCGGGCGTGTGTTCGCTGGCGAAGCTACTCGCCCGGAAGAACAAGCCGATCGATGCATGAGTGAAACGTACTTCTCCAGCGCTGACAGTGACAAGGCCGGAAGCGACCAGACGCTCAGTCAGCGCGCTCTTACCAATTTGTGTAGGTAGTCTTGAGGTGATCAAGCCATGCTTTTCTGCGAGCCGCAGCAGGTGGATGTCGATTAGGACGTGCGTTTCCGCTGCAGCAACCTTACTCACCACGCGTATCAAACTCTCCGCATCCGCAGCAGAGAAATCTCTCTTATGAAGAAGATATTTGACGAAGTCGTCGAACAGGCGAAACTGGGTGAATTGCCCGTCCGTTCCATCCCAAACAGACGTTGAAGAGATGGCAATCAGCAAGGGCGTGTTCAGGAACCGCATCAGTGGACGAAGCGGCAACTCTGAGAACGTATCCGTCTTTACGGCACGACCCAGCACCTGAGAGTATTTCTTGAACAGCTTCAATTTGTCATCCTGGCTTGGGTCTTCCAGCCGGATCACGCGAAAGTCGTGGCCGAACGCCTCCAGCGGGATGGCGGTATCCCGGCACGAGATCAGGAAGCGAAACTTTCGAGTATGCTCGAGGTGCACTCTGCGGAGCGCGTGTATCAACTTTGCGCGAACGTCGAGGTCAGTTATCTCGTCTACACCGTCAATGACGACCAGCCAACTGCGTGAGCTGCTGGTCAGTTCGTGCTCGAAAAACTGCTGTTGAAGAGGTAGATCTAGAAATAGGCCGGCTGCAGACTCGGTAGCCGCTTTCAAGGCTGTTCTGAGCGCCTGTGGAGTACGTGCGAGGTCGGGTGCACGCACATATGCTGGAAGCAAGACATTCGGATTCATCACCGCAGCGTGATCCAGCAATACCTGCTGGCAATAGTGAGCGACCACCGATCGACATAGAGTGGTCTTTCCAGATCCCGGGCCTCCAAGGCATACATAATGGCTGCCATCCATGTTGGATAGATCACGCAGGATCGTGCCAATGACTGCAGAACTCGCGATGCGTGTAGAGCGCTTCCAGCCGGAAGCATCGCTCTCGACGACGCTGACAGGGAGCTCGACATAAATCTCCTCTATGCGAGGAGAGGATGGAAACAACGTCGCCAGGAATGGGAGCTGACTGCAGTACTCTTTGACCGCGATCAGGTAGCCGCGCTGACGTACGAGTTGGTGAACGCCTCCGGCTACCCCGTGATCCGCTTCGAGGAGTTCAAGCGCCGCCTGCTCTCGCTGTATGGTGCTTGTCGCTGTGGCCCATCGCCGCAGGAATTGCTTGCGAGCCTTCGACAGCCGGAGCATGCTGCCAAATGCGCGGCACGCTGATGTCAATGTGGAGGCCGATAGCTTGGTGAGTCCGGTGACTGCTTCACCGCCGACTTGTCCTTCGATCGCTGTGACGATCTCGGCCGGCGAGCTTCCTGACAGAAGTTCGGTAAGTTGGGAGGCGAGTCCGTGATAGTCCATGGCGGGGTCGCTTATGCTTCAATCGTATCACAATTCAAGCGGATGGACCTTTAGGATGTCGAAGTGTGTTGACCGAGCACGACGCTACGCAGAACTACTTACTACTGCGCCCTGGGCAGTTTCCTGAGTGATGACTTGCTCCCGTAGCACGGGCAGGTCGCACTGGATTGTCTGCCAGACAATCTCCAGACCAACTTCAAAGCAATCGTGGATTATACGGTTGCGCATTCGTACATCACATCCCAGGGTATCTCAGGGTGTTTCGCTGCGAAGTCCGCATTTGCCACTCGCGTTTCGTTTATAGCCTCGACGACGATCTCAATGCTGCGTATCACAGCGCCCTGAGTGAGCCTACCCGCTTCGAACTCCGCGAAGTCCATTGTCCTTCAGGTAGTTCGTCGCCCGGTCAATCGCGTCGGCTGTGCGCTGAAGAGGTACTGAGGCACCCAACCAGCGTGCTTGGAGGGACGTCGACGCGGACACCTGGTAGTCTTTCTGCCTCAGGTTGAATCGCAGCGAGTGTCATGAAGTCAGGGATGTGGCGTCGATTGCACGACTTCTGCAGAATGCCGCATGGCAAACGGGAAGGGACGCGAAGCTACCGCGCCAAGGAGACCGCCACCCCAATGATGGGGCCAAGCGGAACTCGTTCGTCATGGCGTCCCAGACTTTGCGAATACAGGCTGGAGACATTACCGTCCAGATAGAGCGCGTCAGCGCATTTGAGCCGGTCGCGGAATAGAACGGCGAAGTCGTAGAAATTAATCGGGTCTTCGCTGATTACAAACAACACTTCATGTGCGCTGACGACTCCCACTCCGTTGCGGATGAGCCGTGAGGTGCCCTGAGGGCTGAACGCGGGATTCACTTGACCGGCGTGAATCAGGAGCGGGCCTGACTGTGTCGCAAAAGTCGAAGGTTCAGCCAGCAAGCGGTACTCCGAGCTTTCGATGATACGCGCGCCAGAGGCTGAGAGAACGAATACACCGTTGGGTTTTAGATAGAAGTTTCCGTAACCGGAAGCGAGGTTGAGACGATGAACCTGGCGGCCATCCATGACGAGGAGGCCAAGGGGTGAATAATCTTCGCGATACATGCCGGCGTTCATAGCGAACACCAGTTGTTCGTTGCGTGCTGTCAGTGAATTGTTGACTCGCCGGAATGAGTTGAACGGTTTGCCCGATTCGTCATTGAGAAACAATTTCAGGCGGTCCGTACGGAGGTCCACCCGGCACACGGTCGAGCGTGCGCTTTGAAACTGAACTTCCAAGCACTCGAGGGCTGACGCAAAGGTGGGCGTCATGCAGAGGAGGCCGACGAGGCACCTCCAGCGCACGTATCGGGAAATCAGCATGAGAGTTTCTTGTAACAGCACGCCGGGAATAGTATCGCAAGGAGCCCGCGCCGTACTGAGGAGCAATTCGAGGATCTAGCCGGCAAGTTCCTGCTGATCCGGAGGGCGGCCGGCCCGCTCCCGCGCCGCCGGCGACCCCTTTGCGCAAGGCGGCTACGAGCCGCCTTGCGGTTGCTCACGTTGTGAGCGGTTTCGATTATTGGGGTCCTGCTTTGAAGGCGCCGAGGAATTCATCCTTGGAAACTGCACCGTCATGATCGCGATCTGCGGCCGCAAAGTTCGTCGCGACCGCGGGTGCCGCTTGGGCTTCATCCTGACTGAGCTTTCCATCGTGATTGATGTCGAGCTTGTCGAAGATCTCCGACATGCCTGGGGATACATCAGCGGGCGGTGAGGTGGCGGCAGCGGTCCTCGTCGGTGGATTCTGAGGCTGCTGCTGAGCAAATGCGGCCGTGGAGATGAGCGCGGCAGCTGTCAATGCAATGTATGTCTTCATTAACGAATCTCCGTAGAGGGGTACAAGTGGCACACAGTAAAGAGCCCGATCGTGCCAAAGTTCCAACGAAGTGCGTTGCGCCTCGCGGAGGTCCATGGCGCAAAGCTGCGCCTCCCGCTTGACATACGAAGCTTCCGCTTTGGCGTGGACCGCAGGTGCTGTTGAGGTGTTGGTTCTTGGCCAGCGTAGCGTCACCGACCCCAACCTTTCGGCGTCCATACTTCGTCAAGTACGCAAACACCTGAACCGATCATATTGAGAAAGCGCGAAATTGCCGCACTGGCAGCGCGCGGAGGACCCACCGCTGTCGCGGCTCGATTGCCACTATCCAGTGTTTGAGCGGAAATCACCCTGATCCAGTAATTCTACGAAGTGCTTGCTGAGGACAGGCATCGCTCAGGCATGCTCGCCCTTGAGGTCGGACGGGTAAAGCGCGTGTTGGTTTCGCGAAGCGGATGACACGTTGCTCCGGACGGGCCTCGAGGTCCGCGCAAGGCAGCACATCGCGCTTACGATGGCGTGCCTCAAGCGCGGCGAAGCCATCGCCCGGCTGTCTTGAGCATGGCGATGCCCCGAGCGCAAATGGCGGTGCCAGGGATGTCGAAGCAACACACAATGTTCGTTGCGACTGCGATCGTGATCTTGGTCGCAGCACAAAGCTTAGGAAGCTTCCACCACGGATCGCTGACATTGATATCCCCGTGGTCCTTCGTATTGATCATCCCAACCTTGTTCGGCGTCCCTACGTGGTTGGTGCCATTGCTCTGGGGTGCGCTGTTTGTTGGTTGGTATCCAGCCTTGATATGGGGGTCGGTGAAAGTGCCTTCACGGACCATCGCACTCTGGTTGGCAACCGCAATACTATCGATCATCTATTTTGTGACGGGCTGGCGGGCCGGCGTGGCGTTTGAAGGTCTTCTGTTTACCGTGCTGGCCCTCGTCATCAACATAGTCGCATTCAGTGCATGTTCCGCGCTTCTCTGGCGTGCTCGCAAGAAACCATCGTTTGGGCGGTGTGTGAGACTTCACGTGAGTCTGTTTGTCTGGATATCCACTTACGCTTTTCCCACTCTCGGATCGGGTGTAATTGGCTGATGAGCGCGGGTATCGACGCTTCGAATTTGCGACCCTGGCGGGATGCGTAGGCGGGAAGAAATGCGGTGAATGGACAGGTTGGGAGGGTCCAGCGGAGATCCAGCCGAAGCGACGCGGGTGGATAATTCATCGGCAGGCAATCGGCCCCGCTGTTGCGAGGAGTTTCGTTACGAGGTGATGTTATGAGTCTGAGATTGAGCATTGCCGCGGCCATTCTTCTGATCGGACCGTCCTTTGCGGTGTGGCCTGCTCCCTCGTCCCCGGCCGCAACGTTCACGATGCACGATTTCACACCGGATTTCTGGCGGTTCTGGGAGGCGGCGCAGAATCAACCCGTCGAGCAACAAGCGCAATTGTGGCAGCAACTGTACGTGGCACGGCATCAGGCTGTCTTCAACGACCTCGCAACGGCGTGCAAGGGCCAATGGGATGCTGCCTGGTCACGCAGCCGCTTCCTCGTGGACCTTCCGCGGGTGGTCCCGGCGATCCGGGCAATGGTTGCGGGTCTACCTCGGCAGCTGGAGGAAGCAAACAGCCGGTTTCTCAAATCCTTTCCAGACATGCGCTGGTCGGGTGACATTTACATCATGGCCTCCGGCTACTGTTTCAACGGACGCGCGCAGATGATCCAGGGGCGCAGTGCCCTGCTGTTCGGAGTGGATGCCACCGCGGCCCTGGGTCAGAAAGACCTGATACCCGGTATGCAACATGAGTTGTTTCACCGTTATCATCATCAGTTCTTTGATTTCGAGGCTTCCAGCGGCTATCCGCTGTGGACGGTACTCTGGGCGGAGGGCATGGCGTCCTACGCTGCAGAACTGCTGAATCCGTCAGCCAGTGATCTCGATCTTTCCAGGGTGCCCCTGGGAATGGTGCGACAAGTCGACGACCGCCGTGGCCAGCTCGCCGCCGATTTCCTGCATCGGTTCGAATCCACTGCGGAGAAGGATGCGACGCTGTACTTCAACGACATCAACAGCAAGGATGCGTTGGTTCCCGCTCGGGCCGGTTACGAATTGGGCGTCCTGGTGATACGCGACCTGTCGAAACAGTATTCGCTACGAACCATGGCGCATTGGTCGCAGGCCGAGGCGAAGCCGCGGGTCCATGCGGCTCTCCAGATGATCAGTGCCACTCCTTGAAATCAGTCCAGGGCAACAAGTGCCGCAGCGCAATCGGCACCAGCTGCACACAACCAACACGAACACACAGGAATCAGAAGTATTCTGTTGTAATCTGGTGGATCTGGTAGAACGTATACTTACTACGTGTGTTCCTGGCTTATCCGATGTTAGGTGCGATGGTTGAAACACCAGCCACTTCAGGGAATTTTGATGGTGCCACCGCAACGCCATCCATATCAGTAGTTTTCATCGTTTAACATGAGGCCGTTGGGGACGGCTTCGGCGCCAAGTTAGGTTCGTGGCTTCGTGTTGAAGCCGCTGGACTGCGGGCCGCCCTCGGATAACACAACAACATGTGGGGCGGCGGGCGCACCGTTCGCAAGGAGTACATGATGACTCTCTTTTGGGAAGTCGCGCCCATGCGGCGTGAATCAGGCGTGGTCTCGCAGATATCGGATGTTGAAGCGAACGGGGATGTCACCTCGAGGAAAACCTTCCTGCATCGACTGGGAACGTTGCCGCGCGCTGCGGCAGTGACCGCCACGCTATGTGGCGCATTCATCAATGCGCCGGTGCTCGCGCAGGAGCAGCTCGCCGCGGGCGATCAGCCGGTCCAGCTTCAGGAGGTTATCGTTACCGGCTCACGCATCAAGGGCAATCCCGACGTCGCAAGCTCCAATCCGATTACTGTAGTCAGCACCGTCGACCTGCAGAACAGCAACTCAGGTGATCTGGAGTCGGTCCTCGCCAAGCTGCCGTCGGTCGGATCCAATGGCCTGAACAGCGCCGAATCGAGCAATTTCGGCGGCAACGGCTTCGAATTCGTCGATTTGCGCAACCTTGGCGCCCAACGCACTCTGGTACTGGTCGATGGTCAGCGTTTCGTGACCAGCGCCAATGCGGGCGCTTTCGCCGGTGTAGATTTCAACAACATCCCCACCGACTTTGTTGATCATATTGAAGTGCTGCGCGACGGCGCCTCGCCAGTTTACGGCTCGGATGCCGTCGCAGGCGTCATCAACATCATCACCAGGCAGCATTTCGACGGAGTGCAGGTCAGCGCTTCGGTCGGTTCGAGCGATAAGTGGGACAAACAGACCTACAGCGGCTCGGCCACAATGGGCGTGCAGTCCGAGCGTGGCGGCATGGTGTTCAACTTTGGCTACAACCGCACCGATCCGATATACCAGCGCAACCGTACGTGGGCCCGCAGCATTAACGGCAGCGGCAACAGCGGTTTTTTCCCCAACGGGCACTACGTGGGTACCAACCCGGACGGCTCGGCCTACGACCTGATTGGAGACGGTCACGGAGGCTTCTCGCCCGCACCCGTTGCTTACGATACGACGCAGGTCCCTAATTTGTTCGGCGGCTCGACCCGCAAGACCTTCAATACTTCAGGGTATTACGACCTGAATTCCGGGTCCACGGACTTCCCGGTTCAACTCGTCGGTCAGCTCATGTTCACGGACCGTGAGTCGCTGGGCGTCGCCAATCCTGACCCCCAGGTAGGCGTCGCCAACACTCCAACAGGCACCGGTACAAACGGGAACATCGGCGGCTTGCCCGGACCGCTCGACCCCGATTCTCCGGGAGGCAATAGCGCCAGCTTTCCGTTCCGTTCGCCGGTGATCGGCAATCGCAACTTTGTAACGGATGTCACCACCTACCGGGCAATCGTAGGTCTACAGGGCAAGCTATTGCAGAAATACGATTGGGAGTTCAAGGTCATTCACGGTCAGAGCGACGGGCAGGCTCATACCCAGAATCTGGTGGACCAGCCCAATCTGGCCACCTTCACCGGCGACATCAACAATCTGACAGCGGCCGACTTGACGCTGCTGCGCGATAACACAACGGACACATTGCGTACCACGCAAGACGTTTACGAGGCTCAGGTATCCGGCCCGGTCTGGTCATTGCCGGCGGGGGATCTGAGTTTCGCCGTCGGCGGCGATGTCAGGCGCGAAGCGCTGGAGGATACGCCCGATTTCGCCAATGCGACGGGTCGCACCGACCAGGGCGGCACGCCGACCAAGGGCGCCTATAACCTGAAAGAGGGTTTCGTCGAGCTCAACATCCCGATCCTGAAAGATCAGTTCCTGGCAAAAGAGCTGACCATCAATGCTGCCGGTCGCTATTCGCATTACAGCAATTTTGGCAACGCCAAGACCTGGAAGGCCACATTGAATTGGGCGCCCACCTCGGACATCCGCCTGCGCACTACACTGTCGACCTCGTTTCGTGCGCCGACCATTCAGGAGCTGTTTCTCGCCAATACGACTGTCTTCAACGGCGTCAACGATCCCTGCGACACGAACCCTTCCTCCAATTCACTTTTGACGACTTCGTCGGGTGCCAGGCTGGCGGCGGTCCAGGCGAACTGCGTGGCCGCGTTGAGTGCCGTTGGCGTCAATCCTGCGACCTTCCAGCCGTCAGCGACTGGATCGCAGCAGGTCGCGGGCATTTCCGGTGGTAATGCCAATCTAACGCCGGAAGAGACGCACGATTTCACGATTGGTGCGGTAATGACGCCGCACTTCCTGCCCAATTTGCAGATGACGGTGGACTACTGGCGTATCAAGTTGTCCAATCAGATCATTCAGATTCCGGACGCACAAACCGCGCTGAATCTCTGCTATGCATCTGTGGGATTGACCGACCCGACCTGCGCCACTCTCGGACCGCGCACACCGGTTCCGATTTCGAACCAACCGACCGCCGGTGGCATTTCGTCGCAGAACTTGACCAGTCTCAACTCAGGCACGATCAAAACGGACGGTATCGACCTCGGTTTCGACTACACCTTCAATCTGAGCGAGCTGGCGCCCAACGCGGGCAAGTTGACCTTCAGTGACACGGCCACCTGGACCATGAGCTTCCTGGTTGCCGACCAGAGCGGAACAATCAATAATTTCCTGGGTAAGATCCAGCAGACCAGCAGTCCATTCACCAGCGCCAATCCGAAGCTCTCGAACCGGCTCACCGCCGCCTGGTCCAACGATATGTTCTCGTTCTCCTGGTCAGCTCGCTTCATTGAGCATGTCAAGCGTTACACTGACCCGAATGCGCCACCAGCTGACTGCTCTGTTGCAGGCGACTGTTTACCGAACGTCTGGTACAACGACATTGTCGCTACCTATACCTACAACAAGCGCATCACAGTCATCGCGGGCGTGGACAACCTGCTCGACAAGGAGCCGCCCTTCTTCAGAGATACGGTGGGGCGTACCAACTCGAACCCATTTGTCTACGACTACATAGGCCGCTTCATGTTCCTCAAGGCAGTGGCCAAGTTCTAGAATTCGACAGCACGAGAAAAATTCCGGCGCGGTGGTCTGTACCGCGCATCTCTTCGCCTGCCGCTTCCTGTAAGCGTGTCCAGCGTTTGGACCGGCGACACACTCCACCGCTGTGCTCAAGTATGAACTGATTCACAGTCCGCCTCTCGGCCGTTTCCGTATTGCCGCAAACAACTGTATTGAAGATGATTGCCCCGGGATACGAGGAGACCCGATGCCAGGATTGAACGACCAGGAGCTCGGAGAGCTTCGCAAGAAATTCGACGAGTGCGACCTCAACGGCGATGGCTTCATCAATCCAGAGGAATTCCACGCTCTTCTGATCATTCTGGACGGCGATGTCTCGAGGGAAGAGTGCATGCTCGATTTTGAAGTCGCCGATAGCGAGGGAGACGGCTTCATAGGGTTCAAGGAGTTCGTCGTATGGTGGACGAGCTGAGTCTGGGGCGGCTCACCCAGATAGGTGCCACTTTCACCGCCCGGTCACTTCGGGTGCTGCTAGGCGTGTTGCTGTTATCCGCTTGTGCCTCGAAAGAGATTCCTGAGAATTGGCGATATATCAAGTTGCCAACCGCCGGGTTCGTGCGTGTCGAGGACAAGACGGACGAAAACGGTCTATACATCGAGTATCAGGGTGCTTCTCGCGAAGAGCTCTTCAGGCAAGTGAGCGCGGCGATGGTTGCCGCCGGCTACTCTGCGCATGGCGAGGCATTCCACGGAACCGTCGTGGGCTTCCAGCGTGGCGAAAGCCAGCTGGCGATGAAGATCGATCAGTTCGGCGAGTCACTCTACGTGGCGATCTTTAACGAGCATGGCAAAGAACCTCTGCTACACGGCGTCGTTTTCGGGCGTTACACCCTCGGACCGGAGGTGTCCGGAGAGCAGGCGCGACGGTCGTTACTCAAAGAGCTCGGTAAGTCGAGCGAGGCAGAGAAGCGCTGAGGAAGTTGCCATGCTTGGTTTGACGCCGTCGCGACGACAATGTCAGCAAGAGGAACAGGGCAATTGACCATCATCAAACACAATCCACCCGAGCTGTTCGCGCCTTATCGCGCCTACAGCCACGCCACGGAAATTCGAGGCGGTGCGCGCCTGCTCATTATCAGCGGGCTCAATGGCTATCTGCGCGACGGCGTCAGCATGCCGGAGTCGTTCGAGGAGCAGGGCGAGCTCATCTGGACGTACATTGGCGCGATCCTGAAATCAGGCGACATGGACTACCGCGACATCGTCTCGTTGCGAACCTATCTCGCGGCGCCCGAATATGACGAAGCTAATGTTCGGCTGCGGATGAAGTACTTGGGTGATTGCCAGCCGTCATCGACAGTAGTCTGCTGCCAACTGCTCGATCCAAAGTGGAAGCTCGAAGTCGAGGCGATGGCTGCCAAATAGGTAGCCAGAAGGCGGCCGAGGAGGCAGCCGATGGCGTGTCGCGGAGTCTATTATGCAATCGACCCGGAAACCCTGGGTCGCGTGCTGGCGGCAAAAAAACTGGTCAGACCTGAAAGAGCCCGGCGGCACGCAAGCGCTCTGCTGCTACCGCAAATCCACCGGCAGGGTTTGCGGTAGATAGTCCATTGCCGCAGGAACGGGTTGGCCGCCCCACAACTGGCCCAGGTGTTCGTCCATTGCCTGCGGCTCGAACCGAGCGAGGCCGGCGCCCGGAGTGGCCGTCATCTCACCAAAATAGATCCGACTACCGATGTCATATAAGTCGACCCGCACGAAATCCATTCCGGCGCCGAGCTCTTCTGCTGTTTGCAACATGAGCCGCAGATTCGGCGGCTCGGGCACGGGACTGTCAAACTGCGCGAGTTGAACGCGCGTGCCCGTGTCGCGCCAATGACGGTCGTAGAGCGCACACTGATGTTTGGTGAACCGTGAGCCATCGATCTGGATCAGATGTGCGGTTCCGTGAAATACATAGAACTTGTAATCTGTGGGAGCGGATCCCGAGCCGTCGTCGATGAATTCCTCCACCATGATCCGGCGAGGGATCTGGCGGTATTGTGGTTCTCGCACGCGGTCGTAATAGTTGGTTGCGAGCCAGGAATGGCAGGTTTTGAGCAGTTCCTGGATATCCAACGCCTCTTTGTCGAGGACGATGCGGACCCATCCTGAACCATGTGTCGGCTTCACTACGAAGCGGTTTGGGAGCTGCGCGAATGGGATTGCTGCAGGATTGCGGGTGACGCAGTAGACCTCTGGAAGAATGTTGGAGGTCAAACGTTGCGCAACGTATTGCCTTACGGCGTACTTGTCCGCGAATTGGGCAAGTATGGGACGGTAGTCAAAGGCTTTGCGCCGTAGAATTCTCTCGTTGAATGTGCGTGGACGCACCAACCTGGGAAACTCGCCATGAGTTTCGCGATGCATCTTTATCCCAACGATCAGGTCGCGTACCCGTCGCGGTAGATACTTGCGAGCGATCGCCCTGAGCATCAATGCTCCCCCCTCAAGATCACAATATCATGGGGGCAGCGCTTTCTTCAGAGGCCCTGTTCGAATAGGCGTTCCCCTCAGAGCGTGTTGTGCAAATGCAGAGGTGCATACAATCTCGCTACCAGTGGCACCAGGAACAATGCCACCAGGAATGAGGCGAGCGCCGCGATAACCTTGAGCGCTCCTGATGGGAGAGGGGGCTTGCCAAAGCTGTTGGTCAGGCGTTGTCCTGATAGAAAACACAGCACCGGAAGAAAGATCACGCCAAACAGGGGGAAGGCCAGAATACGGGCCCATATCCCCGGAACATTCAGGTCCTGCAGACGCCTTTGGGACATGTAGAAGTACAGTCCCCCGACAAGTAGTCCCAATCCCGACACCGTGTATTCCACGTATGTTCTGTTAATGGCGTTCGGCACAATTGCGTAGTAGTAGAGCGCCATGACGGCCAGACACCACGCATTGACGGCTGTCGACATGGACAGCAGGTACGTACCGGCTCCCACCCGGGGTCCCAAGCTCTTCACCTTCCGCTGAAATTGTCGGCCGTCGATTGACGGATTGAGCATGCAGCTTATGAGCTGCATGCCTGTCGCGAAAGCCGCTGATCGTGCCGAGCATCACAGTTCTGGCAAGGTCCCGTAACCGGGCGGCAAGCCCACCCGGTTACGCGAAGATCACTTAATGGCGGCAATCATCTCCATCGCGCCACCGGCCGCAATCGTCGTCGTCCTTAGAAAGCAAAGGTGCGGTGTGGATCGTGATGAACTCGTTGTTGTCTGCCGCGCCGAACGCGCGACCCACGGAGAACGGGAAGTTGTTGTCATTGATGACCAGCAGGGTGTTGTTATCGAGCACGAGCAGGTCTTCGATGGTCTGGAATGGGAAGGTGAACACGGTGTTGATCCGACCGTCGGCGGCGACGTCCCGGGGGTCGTAGATGTTCAGCAGATCGGCCACTTCTTCCTTGATGAGGTTGCCGTTTGTGTCGACATGGTCCAGGGCCACCTTGAAAATCTTCTTGAAACGGGCCGGCGAAGTGAAGCGGGGGTCGCTGGCGTCGCCCTGACCCGGGTCACGCTCGATGATCAGAAACTCCTTGTCGCTCAGGGCGGTCATGTCGCCGATGGAGTAACCCGGGTCATCCATGATGTAGGCGAAGGTCTTGCCCGTGTAGGAGTGCGAGAGGAGGCTGAACTCGCTCATAATGCGGCGCTCACGTACCGGGTCGCCGCTCATTGCCTTCTCGAGGAGGCCATATAGCTTGGTGCGGCTGGTGTTGAGCGCCATGCCCTCCAGTCCGCCCGAGTCCGGCAAGTTGGCGTTTGACGCACTGGCCAGTTGAGGATTGCTCGGTGACTGCACGAGGGGATTGATTGCCGTACCGCCCAATGTGCTGGGGAAGCCGCGCAGGTTCGGCATGGGAATCGGCGCTTCCAACACCCGGCCGTCCGAATCCGTATGCACCAGGTAGGGCCCGAATTCGTCGCCAAACCAGAGGCTGCCGTCCGCCGCACGGCGAATCGATTCGATATCGAAATCCGCTCCGGTCAGCAGTCGGCGCGCGCGGATTGAGGAGTCAACGGCAATCTTGCCGCCCCCGATTGCCGTACCGGGATATTCCGCAAGATCGGCAACGATTGTAAACGGAATGCGATGCCACGGATCGCTCAGGGTGATGTAGCTTGGAGGTGAAAAGCTGCCCAACTCGTCGCCGCTCAGACGATTGATGGGAACGACCTTGCCGGTGTTGAACTCTGGCTTGACGGCATAGACGCGCAACAGCGCATCAGGCGAGCTTGATTTGGAACCGAAGCCATTGTCCGGCATCACCAGGTAGGTGCCCTTGCGTGGACCGGGCAGCACCGCGGAGAAGCCCTGCACGGGCTGCTGGTTGACAAACGGCGTGGCGAAGCCATTGGCACCTGACGTGAACTGACCCGAGGTCGGCCCGGGTGCGAACGTAGCCGCCGGCAACACAGCGCGGTCGAGCAACTCGGCGGCGTTAACGGCGGACGCCGCCACGATTGACCCCAAGCCAACGACGAGCGAGCCGGCTGCGCGCGACAGGCGGTGAGCGATCATTTTCATTTCTGACTCCTGTATGCGGCCGCCCTACGTTCCCCGCTGGAGCGCAGTTACATGGCATGAGACCGCAGCGCGATGCTGCAGGTCATTTGTTGCCGCCACGTGATGAAGTCCAATTGCTGGCCCCGTGCGAACGGGTGACATCGAGGATTGACGGTGCGCCGCTGGCGCAGTTTCAAAAAACTGACATCGCCAGGTCATATGACGCAGGCTTATTCCAATCAGGGCAGCGTCAGGGAGCCTCGCATAGCCCAGCTAGGGTCCAATCGGGCGCCGGCACGATCATTGGTCGTCATGCCTACTGTTGCACCCCTGTCTCCCAAGCCGCGCGCAGCTCGTGGCCACACTGCGATGACGCAAGGCCATTTTGAATCTCGCCGTTGGCCGTGGCGTATTGAGAGATAACCCCATAGAACTTCTTGTTCGATTCAATCCAGGGATAGAAGCCAAATGCTCCTGGGCTGCTGAAGGCGCCGTCGCCAGTGGCGGGGTCGTCTTCGACCCAGTGTGCAATCGAGTAATGCCAGTGGACTGTAGCGCCCGGGCTGTAAGCCGCGTTGCATCCGGAGCCCACCCAGGCGCATACCGGGTGAGTGCCCAAAGCGTTGAGCATTCCGAGATCGCCGCTGAGAACCGCACGCAGGATGGGCGAATAGTCATTCGCGCTGGCATAGATTCCGCCTGCCAGTAGAGGTTGGGTATAGCGGAGCGTGATCCCGCTGACGTTCAATCCTGCGACGATTGCATTCCCCAATTGTGACGTATCGAGGTTATTGATTTCAGGCTGAAATTGGCCCGCGTGGTTTTCCTCATGCCCGCCGTCATAATCAAACACGCCGTCGGTGCTTGGATTGTGGCTGCTGTAGAGCTTCCCGGCAGTCGAGGACGGTAACGTCAAACAATAGTTGATACTGTTGGCGCCGCTGGCAGGTGCGCTGCACGTAGCGCTCTGAGTCAGAGTGTCCATGTACGTGTAGCCACTGGTGAAATTCAGGAACTTGACATCTGATGGGGTCAGGTTCGCGGCACCGCCGCGGTTCTGCACCACGTACATCCCGTAGATCCATTTGGACGCGGAGGCGATCAACCATTTCGTGCCGGCCGTTACGGGGTTGCCGCCCGCTTGGGTGGAACTGCCGCTGGCCATTGCTGCGGTGGAGTCTCCGATTTCCCAGTAGAACGGTTGAATCGCCGTACATTGAGCATTGCTCTGTGCAGTTGCTGATACGGCCGCAACGCTGTTGGCGGTTGGAGGGCCGCTGCTTGCCATGCTGATTGTGACAATAGTCGAATTGGCCGTTGATGTGGCGATTCCGGATGCTTTGTCGGTTGCGCTGACAATTGCGCTGGAACCCGAGGTCGCGCTTGACGACACTGTCACGATCCCGGTCGCATCTACGGTGATGATCGCGGCATTCGAGCTCGAAAACGTTTCGCTCGCTGCGCTCAGAACTTTGGTTGAGCCGTCGCTGTACACGCCGTTGACTGTCAACTGACTCGTACCGCCTGATCCCAGGGTCACGGCGAGTGGGGCAAGCGCAATCGATGTGAGCGTTGCTGTTGGGGGCGGGGGTGACCCTGATGAGCCGCTACCTCCGCCGCAGGACGCCAGGACCAACATGCCTGGAATCAGCATCCGGCGCAAACCAAGTTTTCCGTTCATCTGCACCACACCTTGAGAAAACAGTGCCTCACTGACGAGCAACGCGCTGCCGGTTTGTGCGTTTACAGCATTTATTGGAATCTGCGCGTGTCGCGGCGCAGGCCCCTACCAAACGTGCGCACGATCTCATTTTCGCGCAAATAGGTTATGTGAAGATGAGATCAATTCACCAACAACAACAGGCCAATCCCGTGCCACGGATACAACGAGTGCTCCTGAAGGTTTTGGTCGCCACTGTGATCCTGGGGGTATCGCTGCCTGCGTCGGCGAGTTTTGCCGTCCTGTTCAACGGTGTGCTCAATACGCTGCCGACCGGTGGCACCATCCTCAGTCAGCCGGGCGGTGTGGTTGCCGATTTCTACGGCAACGTCTATATCGCTGACACGGCGAACGGCAGGCTTGTCAAGCAAGCCGCCGACGGGACGACTTCGGTTCTGGCCATCTCCGGTTTGAGTACCGCACTGAGTTCCCCCCGGGAGCTGGCGCTGGACTCTGCCGGAAATCTCTATATCGCAGATACGGCCAACTCCCGTATCGTTAAGGTCGACTCGGCTGGCAGCGGGTCAGTTGTCAATACAGGGGCGCTCACACTGGCGAGCCCCAAGGGAGTCGCCATCGACCCTTCGGGCAACATTTTCATTTCCGATAGCGGCAATAGCCGCATCGTGGAGGTCACCACCGGTGGAACTGCCTCGGTCTTCACCATCACCGGGTTGGGCACGCCGCTGGCCAGCCAGAGCGCAATTGCCATCGACCCTTACGGCAATGTGTTCGTTGCCGACACCGGAAACGATCGAGTCGTCAAGATCAGCAAAACGGGCGTTGGCGCTGCGCTGAGCCTCGCCCTGTCTGCTCCGCTGACGGGCCCCAGTGGGGTGGCAGTCGGTAACAACGGAGTCCTCTATATTGCCGATACCTCGACCACCCCGAGTGGACATGCGACCCCGGGACGGGTTGTCATCGTGGATTCACAGGGGAACGCCAGAGAGTTGCTGAACGCTACACCGGTGTTCAATTCCCCTACGGGTATTGCTGTCAGCTCGACCGGAATACTCTATCTCGCGGACTCCGGTAGCAATGTGGTGGATTCGATCCAGGTCAATTCCGTCAACTTCGGCCGCACTCCGTTGGGCGTCGCCGGCGCGTCCATTGTTCTGCCTTTCGCGGTTTCCGGAAGCGTTACATTGACTTCGGTTTCCGCCACCACCAGCGGAGCTCCCAATCTCGATTTCACCATCGGCAGTGGCAGCACCTGCGCGGCGAGTACCACGAATACGAGTTGCACCGTAGATGTCACTTTCACCCCGTCGGCGCCGGGGTTGCGGAAAGGGGCTGTTGTACTTGCCTTCACCATCGGCGGGACGCCCGGTTCCTTCACCGTGCCGATAGCTGGTGTCGCGGATGCATCGGTGGCAACCGTGTCGCCGGCCGTGGCCAGCGTCTTCAACATCGGCTCGGCCACCTTGAGCTCTCCTTTTCAGACAGCCATTGACGGCGCATACAACATTTATGTCGCCAGCTACTCCGGCAATAAAGTCACTCGTGTCCCTGCCGGCGGGGGAAGTGGAACGACCGTCAATACCGGCAGTTATACTCTAAGCCTGCCGACTGGAGTGGCGTTGGACGGCGCAGGTAATCTCTTCATTGCCGACTACGGCAACAGCCGGATCGTTGAGGTGGCCGCGGACGGCACGGCATCCTTGTTCACCATCAGCGGATTGAGCCAGGCCATCAGTCAGCCTACGGCTTTGGCCTTTGACGGCGCGGGAAATCTCTATATCGCGGACTATGGCCGAAGCCGGATCGTCGAAGTCAGTCCGTCTGGACAAGGTACTGTGCTGGCGGTGGGAAGTTTTACCTTCACTTCGGCCAGCGTCACCGGTATGGCGGTGGATGCGATCGGGAATGTCTATATCGCCGACCGGAGCGCCCCAAAGATCGTGAAGGTTGATCCGCTGGGGAAGGCGACACAGATAACGCCTGCCTCGGTTGGTGCTCTGAGCGGTCCGCAAGGCGTGGCGGTCGACGGCAGTGGCAACCTCTACATTATGGATTCCGGCAATCGGCGAATCATTCAGATCACGACCTCCGGGACGACTTCGGTGATGGCTTTTGCCGGTGCCACTCTCGGCAGCCTCATCTTTGGAATCACCTCGGGCCCGGTCGGCAATATTCTGATTGCTGACTGGAGCAACAACCGGCTGGTCAAGATCGACGTCAGTCAGTCCGCTCTTACGTTTGCAAGTACGCCGGCCGGTGTTACGAGCAGCGACAGTCCGAAGACGGTAACGGTCACCAATAACGGTGTTCTCGACCTGACCTTCCCTGTTCTCGGCAGCGGCAACAATCCCGCGATTTCATCCGGCTTTTCAGCTGGAAATGCCAGCACCTGTCCGCAGCTTACGCAGGCCTCCTCGAGTCCGGGGACGCTGCCCGCCGGCAATCAGTGCACGCTGGCGTTGTCATTTATGCCGCCGAGCGGGGGGGCGATCAGCGGCACATTGGTACTCACTGACAATTCGTTGAACACCACGGCCTCGGCTTATGCCACCCAGACTGTCAGCCTATCCGGTGTCGCAACGAAGGGGACGCCCCCGGTCACCTGGAGCACGCCCGCCGACATCGTGTACGGTACCCCATTGGACTCGACGCAGCTCGATGCGACTTCGACCGTAGCAGGGACCTTCAGTTATTCTCCGGATGTGGGAACGATACTTACTGTCGGTACTCACACGCTCTCGGCCACTTTCACGCCTACAGACGCGGCCAGCTATCTCTCGGCGCAGACGACCACGACCATCAGCGTGACTCCGGGCACCGCGGCAGTCACCGTAGCCGCATCTCCCGCAAGCCCGATTCCGGGCCAGCCGGTCAGTTATACGGCCACGGTGACCGCGTCATATGGCACGCCTACCGGCACGATACAGTTTCTGACCGGCAGTACAGTGTTAGGAAGTGCGGCGTTGGATGCGAATGGCATCGCCACCTTCACTACGACTGCTCCGCCCGCCGATGATGGCGCGGTGACGGCCCAGTATTCCGGCGACACCAACTATCTCGCGGCCACGGGCAGCCTGGCCCGGGTGGAGGCAAGTTTCAGCCTTACGGCGAGCGCATCCGATCTGACAATACACGCGGGAGAAACAGCACAAGTCACCCTGACATTTACGCCTGTTGGCGGATTTACGGGAACCATAACGTTGAGCTGTAGCGGTGTACCGGCGTCGAGGCCCTGTGACTTCAGTCCCCAGACGTTGGTTGCGGACGGCTCTGACAGTGTGCTCACTTCACAACTGACATTCAGTAAGCAGTCAGCGACCGCCGTTGGGGCGGGGATGACACTGGTAGGACTGCTCCTCTTGCCAGGTATGGCAATCAGCAGCAAACGTCGCGGGTCTGAGCGATGCGTGCGCAAGGCGCTTGCGTGCAGGACTCTGGTGTTGGCCGGAGTGGTCGCCGCGTTGAGCGCTTTGTCGGGCTGCAGCGGCGACCATTCACGGTTTCAGGCGGGGGCCTATGCGGTGACCGTGACCGCCGTCGCCTCGCAAACTGCAAACGGATATCAGGGACCGGCGACACAGGTTTTGAGTTTGACACTTAATTTTGTTCCGTAGCGCGCTCTCTCTGAAAGATGATTTGCCCGCCGCGAATTGTGTACACCACTTTAGCGAGGTTGCGGACGTCGTCGGGGTCGCCCTCCAGGACTGCGAGGTCCGCATCGAATCCCACTGCAACGCGGCCTTTTTTGGCGGCCTTGAAGTAGCTGGCGGGTGTCGTGGTGAGTGAGGCCAGCACTTCGCGCGCAGACAGGGCGCGCCGCATGAATTCCAGTTCCTGCGAAGTGTCATAGTGGTTTATGAACCCGACGTCGGTGCCAAACAGAACTGCACCACTATTGGCCGAAAATGCGTGAAGCTGCGCAACTCCAGATCGGACCAGGCCATCAACCTGCGCGGGATTGTCGGTTACTGTTGTCCAAAGGGTCAGTGTTGCGGTCATGGCGGTATGTTGCTTTTTGAACAGTGACAATTCCTCGGGCGAGTAGACGTATCCGGATGGATCGGGAATCGTATGAGTGAGTACGTCCACCCCGCCAGTGATTGCATTGTCCAGTCCGATCCTGTTTTGGGGATGAGCAAAAACCGGTTCCCCATGGCTGTGCGCCACCTCAACCGCGGCTTTGACGATGTCAGTGCTCATATTCACGACGGGAGCGTCGCCCATGAACGCTCCAGTAAACAGCTTGATGCCTTCCAAGTGCATCTCTACGCTGGCGCGCGCAAAGCTTGCGGCTTGTTGCGGTGTTGCAGCTTCGGGAAGTTGCACTTCTGCCGGCAGATAGACAGGATGGCCATGAAGCGGATAAATGGCTCCAGCCAGCAGTATCCTGGGTCCTTTGATCTCGCCTGAGTCGACCCTGCGGCGCAGCGCGAGTGAGTTGTTGGGATCGGAGCCCACATCCCAGACGGTCGTAAAGCCCCATCGCGTCAGCATTTCCTGCATGTGTTTCTGCAAGGTGGCGGCGGGGGCGGTTGCGGCTTGATTCCACACGGGCTCGGTGAAGTGAACATGACTGTTCCAGAAGCCGGCGACAATGCTTTGTCCGGAACAATCGATGATGCGTGACCCTGCCGGGATGCTGACAGTACCGCGCTGACCGACTGCAGTTATCTTGCCTGCAGATGTGATGACGATTGCGTCATGGATAGCGGCGGTGTCCGGCGACGGGTAGACCGTTGCGCCGGTCAGCACCGTGACTGTGGAGTCGCGTGCACCAGAAGGATGAGTCGCAATGAGGGATAGAACCAACAGAAGTACTCTACCGCGCATATGCATGTCGTCGCCCCTTGTTCCTTGTCGGTTTCGACAGATCCTATAGACTGATGGCGATAGCTTAACCTCGCCGCTGTGGTCGGCGGTGCCGGGCCTGCTGTCTTTGTAATGGATATTACTGATGTCGCAGATTACCCTCTACTTTGCGCGCGCCAGCAGATCCTTCACCCCGCGCTGGCTTCTCGAGGAACTCGGTGTTCCCTATGCCATTCAGAACATCGATCTGCACAAGCGGGCGCAGAAGTCGGCTGCTTATCTGCAGATCAATCCCATGGGTAAGGTGCCGGCTCTCAAGGACGGGGATGCCGTCGTTACGGAGAGCCCTGCAATCTGTATTTATCTGGCGGACCGTTACAGCTATGGCGAGCTGGCACCGAGGATCGACGATTCAACGCGGGGGGCCTACTTGCGCTGGATGGTATTTTCCACGGCCGTTTTCGAGCCCGCGGTCTACCTGGCCGAGCCGGCTGATCCCGTTGCGGCGAGTGGCCGTGGTTGGGGAGATCGTGAGACTGTGTTGGGAGTGCTCGAGCAGAATCTCGTGACGAATTCGTATCTGCTCGGGGAGCGTTTTTCGGCTGCCGACGTGATGCTTGGATCCTTGCTCTCGATTGCCTTGTTCAATGGACGCATTCCAGATCCTTCACGTGCTCTCGTTGAGTACGACAAACGGCTCGCCTGCCGACCTGCGTACAAGCGCGCAGCGGAGGCTACTTGGGGGACTGGCGTATAGACAGAGGTGATGGTGCTTTATGAGTAACTAAGCCCTGGTTTTCAGGGCCGGGAAGGATAGAGCGGGCGCCGAAGCGTCTATACCATGCTCAATGAGGCGTGCGCTGCTGCTCGATGTATTGTCGGATCAGGGCGATGGGGGCGCCACCGTAGTTGCCGGCGAAGTAGCTAGGACCACGGCGACTTACGCCATAACATGCGTTGGGTGCTCGGGTGGTTTTCAGCTATATGAGCCGACTGGACACGTGCCGAAGTTGGTTTCCAGTCTTCATGCACAGCGGTATGATGGGCTCGTGCAACGCCGGCAAGCTTTCAAATTCCAACTACAACCCAACGGGACGCAGGAGCGCAACATGCGCCGCTTTGCCGGTGCCTGTAGATTCGTCTACAACGAGGCGCTGGCGTTGCAGAAAGCGCGCCGTGAGCGCGGCGAGAAGAAGCAGGGCTATGCAGGGCTGTGCAAGCTGCTCACCCAGTGGCGCAACAGTGCGCAAACACCGTGGCTTCGGGATGCCCCGGCGCAGCCATTGCAGCAGGCGATGCAAGACTTGGAGCGAGCCTACGAGAATTTCTTTGCCCAGCGCGCAGGCTTTCCGAAGTTCAAGAAGCGCGGCCAGCGCGATAGCTTCCGCTATCCCGACCCCAAGCAGTTCAAGCTCGATCAGGTCAACGGCCGC
>Ga0307509_10001187_pt1 | contig 44360 bp, 51 predicted proteins | sample 10_EM_MG_FD_202245 | JGI IMG/M metagenome (GOLD analysis project Ga0307509, IMG submission 202245) | Populus trichocarpa ectomycorrhiza microbial communities from riparian zone in the Pacific Northwest, United States - 10_EM | ecosystem: Host-associated > Plants > Roots > Unclassified | place... | reverse complement strand
TTCGCCATTTTATGATGGGTCAAATGTGAAGTAATTCTTTGCAAAGGTTTCACTTTTTCGATGGCACATTTCCCGGACGATGGTATCCGAAAGGTTTGCCGCTAAGTGCATGGTATTTAAAAGGTTTCCTCAAGAGCCGCATTTTCCTTTTTATGGCTTGGCAGGTACCGCGAAGTTCCCTACCCCCCCTTCCTGAATTACTGTTATTCTTACCGCTATAAATATCTTTACGACTAATATTTTTCGGATGGACCATCATGGACTGCACAGCATATCCACACTTAGTCAACGTCGGTAATTGCAACAACCGTAGGTTAACAAATAGTTAGAACAATACCACGAATGCGAACAAGCCCAGGGCCAACTTGGGCCCGGAGATTATGCAGCGGCCCAGAGAGCCGTACACCGGGCGAAAAAATCTGGGTGTTGGTACTGACGGGTTTAACGATCTGCGGAAGTAGGATTTAGAAATAAACGAGATTCGGGGGTGGAAGAGTAGTGAAGATCGAGGTCTTGTTTTGCTTCGTGAACCCCCTGAATACGAAAAACGTATCTAAGGTGTCGAATTTGTCTGGAAGAAGCGGAAATCATCGCTAAAGACCGGTAATATTAGTAGTTCATTAACTTAGTGATCGATGACGTGTGTAATCAACTCCGTAAGGGAAACATTCTAAGGGCTAGGTTCTCCTAGTTCTGCGACTTCAGAGACTAGTAGAAGTACACACCCTGTAGAAGTATGGGCAATATTCCGAGGGGGTTAGCAGTTAGAGGGGAAGTGTTGAAGAAGCTTGCGCCTTCCGGATATCATGCGGTAGTGGGGAAGTTTGGAGTTTGCGCTCGTTGTTTGGCAACCACAACAAAGCAAGCCGGGCGGGATGGGAGGGGGAAAGGAGAAATAAAGAAAAAAAGGAGTGTGAAAATAGAATTAATAAATATCTAGGACTACCGGTATATTGAAAGTACAAACGAAAGCTTCCTGCCGGATCTCGACATTACCCGACCTGAGTGTTGTCGGGCTAAAAGTCTCGGATCGGCTGTATGAGGAGAAAATCGTTTCCAAACTCCGTCAGGGTCTCGCGGAGCTTACGATATATAACGCACTGTGTTGAGTCGGATCGGGGCACCTTACGCCGTGCGTTACCAGTATCATAGGTAGTTAGCCATGTTAGAGAGTATTGATAGTATACTTTTGGAATACCCTCAACCTGGTGAGAAATCAATTATTCTACACTGCTACAACTACTCGTAATTTTCTGACGTTTGTAAACACGACCGCTATTGCATGCCACCAAAATATTGCTGCTCCGGGCAATTTTTTGCCCGTATGCAATAGCAGTCGTGTTTACAAACGTCAGAAAATTACGAGTAAAGTACTGTACAGGCCACACCAACTCCACAAAGCCCACCAAAGCCAATTCTAATCGGAGAGAGTTGATATTAAAAAGAAAAAGAAAAAGTATATGAAAAAAACCGCCACACCCTGGAACAAGGGTTTTCAATTTTTCTCACCAAAAATATGAGAGATATGGAAAAGAACTAAATTGACCAGCGAAGAAAGAGGAACAATGATTAACACTAAATAATACTCGATACCGCAAACTGCTGTAAGACGAGAAGGACATCTACTGCAGTCGGATAAAGCCGATTCCTATAGCATATGAGATATCACGAAATAGGAGAGGGAATGTGTGCTATGGAGAAGAGGGGAGAGGGGAAGGGGAGAGAGAAAAAATAAGCATCAGGAAAAATCGGCATAGTACAAATACTGTACGACACTACACAATTCTTAAAGGTAAAGGGAGATGGTAGGATACACGAGGGCTGGTAGATGGATAGCAGGGATGCGGAGGGGTAATAGACAGAAGACGAAGGAGGGCCTGAAGGGGTGAATTGGAAGTGAAGTTTAGTGGCGGGACAGCATACTTTTGTAGGTATTTAAGAGGGGTTATCGGGTAAGGAGATTTTGTCGTCAATTTCAATATCTCCGGATCTTTCTAGAAGAGTAGCTGGGAAAAGGAATATCGAGTCATGGCTACCCACGGACTGAGAAACAGAACGTTGATTTTTTGACCGTCTAAGCGCCGCAAGGCCGGCGGAGTCTATGAGCGCCGGGACCTAGCTAACGGTAGCCCCGCCGAGAGGAGTCCCACCCCGCGTTCCGTAGCCCGCGAGAGATGTTTAGCTGCCTTCACCCGCATCATCGAGGGCGATACCCCCCGGTCCCGGAAGCATCCGCGCGACGTCGTCATGCCCATTTTCAGCTGCCCACGAGGAAGGTGTCTGACCATATTCATCCACAGTGTCGGGAGTGACGTCTTCCCTTTCCAAAAACATCTTAACTATAGCCCCATACCCAGATTCAGCGGCCCATGATAGAGGTGTTCTGCCGTCTCCGTCCGCATCATCGGGAGCGACATCCTCCCGTTCCAAAAGCATCGCTACGATGTCCTCGTGCCCGTGTTCAGCTGCCAACGATAGAGGGGTTCGACCTTCGTCATCCGCAGTGTCGGGGGTGATATCCTCCCGTTCCAAAAGCTTTTCCACAATGAACCCATATCCATATTCAGCTGCCCACGAAAGAGGGGTTCGACCGTCTTCATCCGCAGTGTCGGGTGTAACATCCTCCCGCTCCAAAAGAGTGCTCACGACGTCCTCATAGCCCTGTTCAGTTGCCCACAGCAGAGGCGTTCGAGCGTATTCATCCATAGTGTTGGGAGTGACATCCGCCCGTCTCAAAAGCGTCGCCACGATGTCCTCATTCCCTTCTTCAGCTGCCCAAGATAGAGGCGTTCGACCGTCTTCATCGGCAGTGTCGGGAGTGACATCATCTCGTTCCAACAGCATCTGTACGATAGCTGCACTCCCACCCTCAGCTGCCCACGATAGAGGGGTGCGGCCGCGTATATCTGGAGTGTCGGGAGTGACATCTCCCCGTTTTAAAAGCATCATCACCATGTCCAGATTATCATATTCAGCTGCCCACGATAGAGGAGTTCGACCCTCGTCATCCGCAGTGTCGGCGGTGATATCCCCCCTCTTCAAAAGCATTTCCACAATGATCCCATGCCCAGATTCAGCGGACCATGATAGAGGGGTCTTACCCTCTTTATCTACGGTGTTGGGAGTGACATCTCCCCGTTTCAAAAGCATCATCACCATGTCCAGATTATCATATTCAGCTGCCCACGATAGAGGAGTTCGACCCTCGTCATCCGCAGTGTCGGCGGTGATATCCTCCCGTTTCAAAAGCATTTCCACAATGATCCCACCCCCAGATTCAGCTGCCCACGATAGAGGGGCCCTACCGTCTTTATCCACGGTGTTGGGAGTGACATCCTCCCGTCTTAAAAGCATCTCCACAATGACCTGATTCTCATTTTTAACTGCGCACAGGAGGGGTGTTCGGCCGTATTCATCCGCAGTGTTGGGAGTGACATCCTCCCGTCTTAAAAGTATCTCCACCGCGCCCTTGGACTTACTTTCAACTGCCCACCAGAGAGGTGTTCGACCGCCTTTATCCGCAGTGTTGGGAGTGAGATCCTCCCTTTCCAATAGCGTTGCCAGGGCGTCCGTAGACCGACTTCCAGCAGCCCATGATAGAGGTGTTTGGCCGTCTTTATCCACGGTGTCGGGGGTAACATCCTCCCGGCTTAGAAGTATCTCCACGACGTCCGCATGCCCGTGCCCGGCTGCCCACGATAGAGGGGTCCGACCGTCTTCATCCGCGGTGTCGGGGGTAACATCCTCCCGGCTTAGAAGTATCTCCACAACGTCCACACGCCCATTTTCAGCTGCCCACGATAGCGGGGTCCGACCGGCTTCATCCGCGGTGTCGGGGGTAACATCCTTCCGGCTTAGAAGTATTTCCACAACGTCCGCATGTCCATTTTCAGCTTCCCATGATAAGGCCGTCCGACCGTCGGCATCCGCAGCGTCGGTAGTGACACCCCCCCATTCCAAAAGCCTTTTCACTATGTCCCTATTCCCGTTTTCAGCAGCCCATAATAGAGGGGTTCGATCGTCTTCATCCGGAGTGTCAGGAGTGAGATCCTCCCTCCCTAAAAGCATCTCCACGACGTCCTCATACCCATTTTCAGCTGCCCAGGATAGAGGTGTTCGATCCGCGATATCTCTGGTGTTAGGGGTAATGTCCTCACGTTCCAAAAGCATCTTTACGATGTCTCGGTGCCCCTTTTCGGCCGCCCACGAGAGAGGTGTCCGTCCCAGCTTATCGGCAGTGTCAGGGGTAATATCATCTCGGCTCAGGAGCATCTCTACAATACTGCAACGGCCCTGTTCGGCTGCCCAAGAGAGAAGTGTTCGGCCATATTCATCCGAAGCGTCAGGAGTGACACCCTCCTGGTCCAAAAGCACCTTCAGGACGGCCCTATGTCCGTTTCTAGCAGCCCACATGATCGCTGTATCACCCATCACATCAGTTGTGTCGAGATCCCATTTCTTCATCTTTAACAAACCAATTACTGCCTCCACGATCCCAAAACATGCAGCACCATGTAGCCCTGTAAACCCCGTCGGTTCAAGCCAGGGAACCCATGACACATCATCGCGGCTGTGGTTCAAGAGTATTCCAGAGGATACATGCTCATCAAATGCATAGAGAAGCTTCAGAGCGAGTGTGTTCACACTGTCTGTGATTTCCCTTGCTGCATGTGTTCCCCAGTAACAAGAGGCATATTTAAGTAACGGCGTCTCTGGCCAGGGCCCGCTATGGATAGGCGAAAGGTCCCTGACGGACTGAAAGTTGAGGTACGTTAAACAAGCCTCGGCAATCACTGTGTGAGGACTGTGAAACAGGTCGGTATTCTCGGATAGATACTCTTGAAGAGTGTAGTGGACAATACGAATAGTGTAGGTAGACTCTTGAACTATTACAAGCCCCAAAGAGCATCCGAGCAGTGTTTCTATAGTAGGGATGTTCTGAGGATTTAGGTCTGTGGACCCTATCTCTACCCCCAGGGCATGGCATAACTCGTTGACATTTAGTGGTCTCTCACAATGTGATAGCCACATTAATACCTGCATACCGAGATTCGACTTGCTTCCCTTCTGCGCCTTTATTCTTGCCAATGTTGCCGAGTAAGCATCTCGAAGGCCATTCCCTTGGACCATTTGCTCAAGCCTCTTCTTTCTCTGGTGGATCGTAACTTCCTCTAGGACCGCTTCAATGTTAAGAGAGACAAGCAAAAATCTATACTCCGTTGTTAGCCGACATCCAACCAGCCCTGGATTGGTTAAAGATGGTGTTTCTACGCACATTTGGGAAATAGTTCTCGGAATTACTCTCATAATTTCCGCCCTCAAATCGTCGTCCATTGCTCCGGGTGTGGGATCTCTGTCTAATCTCATCTTCAGATATCTCACAATATCGCCAGTGGTAGGGATGACGGGTATCGCTATCGCCTGGGGGAAATATATTTTAATCTCATCTCGAATGTGAGGTCTCCCAGTGATGAACACCCGCATAGCCGGTGCAGCCCGCACAAGCTCTTGCAGTGACTCAAGAAGCTCTCGTCGATTGCCGGGAAGGCATTCATCTAAACCGTCAATACAAATGAACGCTTCCGGCAGCGATGCGATGGTCGTCTTCAGTGTCTTCACCAAGAAGGAAAGTCGTACAGCCCGTCCGCCAAACCCCCTTTTCCCCTCGCGAAAAGCCTGCCGCACGTGACTTGGGATTCCGTCTCTCTCCAAAAGCTGCTTGAAGATCGCGCCCAACATGTTCGTGGCGGACTGCTGCTCGTGGGCAAGGTAATCGCAGTACATGCCGGCCACGCAGATATCCCTATTGGAAACTTGATCGCACAACCAGTCAATAACTAAGGAGCTATTATTGCACGCCGTTAGTGACATCCACTTTCTCGTGAGAGCTTTCTCACTGACCTGATATGTGTCTTCCCCACCCCCGGATTGCCGTAGCAGAATAAAACACTCTGTTTCGGTGGCGCTTCATTGCCGCTCCACCCCCGAAACTCGTTCGTTTCCAGAAGCCAATCTCCCACACCATCTACCCGGTTGGCTTGCACACTTTGATGTCTGTATTGAGGCTCTAGTGGCGAGAGCCACTGTTTAATCTGGTTGTCTTCGTCGTCTGTTTTGTTCACTGTGATAGCATTGTTGTAGCTATTCGTTACGTTGCCACAATCGACATTGCCTGAACCAAATGATTGCATATTGGTTATTCGTTCCATGGTGCGTATTGTGTCTGCTTCGTTTTGCTGTGAATGCGGTTCCGCGATAATTCATGAGGCTGAATGGGTTCATGAGCTTCTCGTGCTCAAGAAAGGCGGGGTTATTTGGCTTGCTTTTTCGGTCGCGCCCTCTCATCATTTCAACGCCAAGAAAACACCTCTGCTGGGAAAGCACCCAGGGAGCCAGTAAACCGGCAGGAGCCCTCACAAATTGTAGGGCAATTCTCGGGTACGGTACTACGAGCACCTGTATGTGTGATATCGCATTGTGCCTCTCAATACTGCATATGCCTTTTGAGCCAGAAGAAGCAACTCCAACCCTCGCTCCATGCCGGCACAGGAACCGGTATTTCCAGAGCCCCATAAACAGTCTTCAGGTTCAGTGACTCGCAGCCTAGCACATGCAAGATAGCGAAGCCAAGGTATCACAGGATGATTGAAAACTGAAGTGCATCAAACAAAGATCACATTTGCATGTGTGTTCCTCGAAGCTGAAATTATGATAGCTCACTTCCAATCATACGAGTATTAAACAACCCACAACCTTCCTGATTTCTCCGGATTTGGGGGTGAGGCTCTGCGATTGGCCCCGCCCATGCCACCCGTCGGGCACTTGAGTATCTAGGGTAATGAAGCGAGCAACTGATTGAATTACGGTACTGCACTCCAGAGATACCGCAGTACTGTACCGTGCCGGTATTTCGTTTAGGCTCTTGAGGCGACGGCTCGGTTGATGAGCACGCGTGTGATCTATTATACGATAGAAGTCACCGGAGCAGTCCACATTCCACCCCCCTCCACCCTCCCTGGTCATTCTTGGTGAGATCTCGTACATAAGACACTGATCTAGGCTCCCGCCGGCGGAGATCTCTATCCATCGAGTATTAAATATTTTATTTTCTCAGGATTCTTGGTAATTTCTCAGGATTGGTTTTCCCGGCATTGATGTCATCGTAGCGATGTCGGGACGATCTATTGTCCCGTGCAGTACTGTCCCAGCACCCCCCCAGTGCCCGTATTCCGATGCTCGGGCCTAGGCCAATTACGTATCGGTAGTATTGTGTAGTCGCCAGATCCTTTCTTACCCAGAAACGCCCACAAACTATCTCTCTTTTTTTATCTACAGTACTCGAGTATACTCAAGCACTAAACCTCCCAGGTTATTCTGTGCGCCCATCAACCCTATGCACTTTTACTCCCAACCTTGATCGGCGGCTCGGTACCTTAGCGACCATTGGCTGTTGGCAGGGCACGGTACCCGCGATCCAATACCGGTATCCACCTAAACAGGAATAGAGTGACTGGGTTACGAATCTACGACCTTCAACCATAACTGACTGTACTGTACGAGTACTCGAGTGCTCGAGTGCAGTACAAGGGAGTGTGTGCGGGTGATTGCCCACCGCACCAACAGGTGGGGGCGCGAGTTATAGAGGTGGATATAAGAGCAACCAGAGCACATGAAGATAACCGGTTGCGGTTTTTGGTAGCGTGGAACCTGCTTTAATAATTTAGATGCGGGAGCGGGTGAATGTTGGTGGTATATAATTACCGGTAAGCGATGAATCTGTGTGATCTGGGTTGGTGTTAGGGGGAACCGGGGGGAGGGGTACTCGGGTATAGCAGCGTCAAAACTGAGATTGTACGATATTGGTGACAAAATCCGTGTCCCTCCTCCATTTTACACCAAAAATGGGCATTTTCACCTCATAAGATCATAGCCAATTGCTTGGCAAAAAAAATATTAAAATTCCTCAGAGTCTTTAGACCCATCTAGATATTATTATTTATATGTGACGCTCTGTTAGTTAATGCCTATTGTGTGGTGCCGGAAATAATGGTGGTGGGGAAAAAGTGCCTCTGAATGTGTATGAGTTTCCCATCTTATACAGAAGGTGCATTGCGACCACATCCAATGACAACCCTAAGCACCGCGATTTTTCGCTATCTTCACCAAAGATTCAGCTCGCGGCGTTTTCCCCTGACGTTGCCGAGTTCTTACCGTGCTCGAGTATGGTAAGTTCAATCGAGTTGGCTTGGAGAGAAACTTAACATGGTTCGATATGCTTTGGGGATGGTGAAGGGTGGTCGCGACAGGTAAACCTACCGTATCTAGCTCGTGCCTAATCTAAACTTAGCCTCCTCTATCGCAAATTTTACTGCGAGTAAATTTACGGTATCCAATATTCTAAACTTATTCTAGTAGGAACGCAGCCGATAAAATACTGGTATATCTATCGGCCGTCGTTCTCGTAGGCAAACGCCTGCCCGACGTTCTGCAGAGGTGAAATGATTGGATAATAATTTGTCCCAAGAGCCGCATCTATCCTTTTCAACTTGACGGGTCCCCCCCCCCCGAATCACTATCGTCCTTATCTCTACAACATATTGTATCTACGACCAACGGTTCGGATAGACTATCATGGGCTGCACAGTGTATCTGCACCGGGCTAACGCCAGTAATTTCAACAGCTAATTTATAGCATAACGAATAGCCATAATAACACACCAATGTGAACAAAGTCATCGCCGGTGAGAACACAGAGGTTATGCGGTAGCTCTCACCGCTGCAGAAGATATTAAAGTGTGGGTACAAATGGGCTCGACGGTATGGGGGATCGCTTTTTGGAAACAAACGAGTTTCGGGAGTGGGAGAGCAGTGAGGGTGGATCAAATAAGGCTGTCTTGTTTTGCACAGGAAACTGGGAGTAGGGAAGGTATATCTAAGGTAAGTGCGTGATTTCTCTGGAAGAAGCAGAAATCGTCGCTGACGGCTGGTGATAATAGTTCCCTGTAAGGGGAAGATTGCAACCGCAATGTTCTACCGGTGCTACGACTTCCGCGACTAGATGGAGTACACAATCGCTAACATTATGCGAGCTACCCTAAGGTAGTTAGCGGTTAGTGGGGAAGTTCCGAGGAAGCCTGCGCCTTACCGATATGGTAAGGTACGGTAGTGGGGAAGCGTGGAGCTCGCGCTTGCTTTTTGGCAACCACTACCACCACCAGACTTTTTTGCTTTCTAAGAAAGAATGACCACACATCTGCTGTATATGCCAAATTCATAGTGACGTAGTGACATACTCTGCTTGTAGCTAATACTTTTTCTTGGCCTTCCATATATTTTCTAAACTTCCTAGCATCCTATTGATCCACTTATAAACCCAATCCCATGGCGACCCCTCTCCCGCGAAAAGCGGGTATGAGGGCGTGGCAAAGTCGCTATCCGAACGAGGGTATATCAATCCTACTACTGCCAACATTAAATATAGTCGAACGCCACTCTCTCGTGGGTTACGGGGAAGAAGCATGAGGGCGTAGTAGAGTAGCTCTTGGGACAGGATACCAATTCTGATACTGCACATATCATATTTAGCCCAATGTCACTCTCGTGGGGTGAATAGAGGGGGAATTCGGGGGTGGTAGGGTTCCTATCAGGGCGAGAAAATATCGATCCTAGCTCTGCGGACACCCAATATAGCCGAGTACCACTCTACTAGGTTACCTCTTAAGCCACGAAGACAGGGCATGAAGGGGTATTGAAACTCCTATTAGAATGAAACAATGTCAATCGTAACACGCGGGGCCTCGGGGGCGAAATAGCTCTCAAAATAGATATGTATCATACCTCCCGTTATACAGGAGTTGTGGATCTATTCTCCACACCTAAATCCTCCGTTCCCATCATAGTAGGTATCGACGAGGTCCCAGAACACCTTTCGCCCAATCGGTCTAACATACTGTACTTTAAAACCCTTCTTAGCCTATCCGGTCTGTTTCCCTTTGACCGCCGCCGCCCCTCCCCTTCCCCCCCTCACCCACTTCCCCTCGCTCCTCCTCAGAATAGTGGTTAGTCCCCTCATGACTATTCCCCCCTCGGTTGTTCACTCCTACTCCCTCTCGGTCCACATTCTTCCCTTATTGGCCCTTTCGTTACCACAGCTTCACAAACGATTACTGTATCAGACATGGTACAGAATGGAAATTAATTCAAGGGTCTTACTGTTGTCTGTTGCGCATATTTATGCTTTCGGAGTTTTATTCATTGATCCTCTTCAATCTTTTTTTCTCTCCTGTTTTCCACTGAAATATGAACACCCCTTATTTCCTTTTATTAGATACTCACGGATGTATTATAACCTATCAAATGATGAGATATTTTTTCTTCCTTCTGTCCTCACGTCTACCCCCAGCAGTAGCGGGACATCCCTGGCAAGGAGGGCAGAAGGGAAGGGTGAAAGATGGAGAATGGCAGAAAAAAAAGAGTAAAGGGAAAAAACAACTGGCGATTTGGACATAACTACAAATAAAAAAGAATGCTTCCCGCCAGATACCCTGATTGCCAGGGGCCAGGCGTTCTCGAGCGTGGAATCCCGGATAAGCTATGCAAGGAGCAAATCACTTCCAACTTCATCAGGGTCTAGTAAAGACTACGCTATATAATGCACCGTGCAGGGATATACAATGCACCGAGTTGTGGGCCCTTATGCAATATACACTGCCGGTCTCATAAAGTCAACCTATCTTGACCTGAGCCAAGCTGGTTATTCATTTTAGGTAGTATTGATAGCTTAGGCCTAGAATGCCCTCAACCTAGTGAGAAATCAATCATTCCAGAGTATTCTAACTTCGACACTGACCAAGCTATACTAAACTCCACAAAGCCCGCCAAAGGCAATATTCTCTCTAATAGGGGAGAGAGTTGATCTGAAAGAGAAAATGAAAATAAAAACAGATATAAACAACTGCCATACTCGGGAACAAGAATTTTCAATTTTTCTCTCTCAAAATATAGCTGATATAGAAAATGAATAAATAGGGCAGCAGGGGGGGCGGGGTGATAATTAACGCTCTATTAATACACAATAAGGGGAAACTGCTCGAGCATGGAAAGACAATCTACATTACCCTTACGAAACCTCTTCTTATAAAATATCGGATAGGACGAAATGGGAGTGGGAACGTGCCCCACGCAGAGGGGGTGGAAAAAGGGGAGAGAAAACGAAGCCATGAAGCATTAGGCAGGGGTCGACATCGTAAAATTGGTGCCAGTGCTTTCCATGGGCAATACCAGTACGTGATCTTTCACAAGCCTGTCGGCTGAGCCTGGATGGGCCTTGGCCCACAAAAGCCCGTGGGTTTTGAAGTGCCCCAAATGTCCCATAGGAATTTATCCAAAAAAACACTGCAAATTCGTCCTCTAGGGCAGAAGGAAACAATCGATATTAGACCATCACGTGTGATGAATAATAAGTGAATTATAAAGATTCTGAGTCCATAACTATTGACTATTACATAGTCTACCCAAATACTATTTACAGCCTTAGGTTCGTATCTATTATGATATCTTGGTGGCTTTTTTAACTTTACCCTAAAACCCTTTTTAGCGCCAAGAAAAATGTGATTTTTCTAACTTTTAGAATTTTTTTGCAAGTGGAATATTGCACCATTGTATGATATTATACAGTGTTATTATTTAGAGCTTCGGCTTAAGATTTTCGATCAACCACGATTTGTTAGCCATAGTTCCGATTTTGCTCTTGCTCTTGGGCAGGTGGGCCAGGCGAGGCTCTGCAAGCCTAGCCTGGCCAATGACAAGCACTCCTTGGACAATGTGAGCGCCTTCTCCCCTACCTCTTTGGTTGGTAACACAGGGCGCAGCTCGCCTCTCCCATTCTGTTATCCCACGAACTCTAAAAGATAACCCCCCCCCTTTCATCGTACTGTACTTGAGTACATAACTTTACCTTTCTATCGCCCCTTAAATTAAGTTACCAAAACTGCAAATTCCCGCCCATGCGGACAGGACCCGAGAAGTGATTCCGATTGCTTGGCACACATACTCTGTTTCTTTCCCCCACCCCGATTTTACCCCACTTCCTCCCGTGCTCACCGGCATTACCCCGACACCCGCTGCGATGTCGAGGTCTACGGAGAGCGAGACCGCCGCTGCGAGCGGACCAAATTGGTCAGGAATGGTCAGGGAGCGGACTTCCTCCTCGCCCTCCGATAGCTCCTCGTCGAAATCCCCAAGTTCGGGGGAGACCGTTCGTACGGGCGATCGCACGAGAATTTCGCTCCTGCAAGCGCCGGCACAGGCTCATGAACGACCACTTGACTTTCTTCACTTGTTCTCGCTTGTACGTCGGGTGTGGCCACAGAACGACGGTTTTCAAATCTGTAGGAACATGTTGATGGCAGGATTCGACAATTTAGGTGCAGGGTTGTCGTTTAAGGTTTCGCTACATCCAATTCAGGGGGAGCTTCGTGACTTCATTAATACGAGTGCTGGGTACGATGTGGGCAGTAAGATGGTAGTAAAAGGATTGAAGTTTGTTGATGACTATAACAACAACGTCGCGAAGAAGAGCTTGTATAATGCCTCGCTAAGGGAGATCCCAGCCCTCACGCATCCGCCACTGCGATCCCATCCAAACATTATCATGCTTTTGGCGGTTGGGTGGGAGCCAGACCTTAATCACCATGACGTCGCCTGGCCACTACTTGTGCTGGAATACTCTGAGGAAGGCACACTAAAGGACTATCAGAGGGAAAGGCCAGGGATGGGGTTTTTGGAGAAAATGCAATTCTGTGAAGATGTTGGAAGGGCATTATTGGCTATTCACGGAAGTGGTATAGTTCATGGGGATGTCAAGAGTGAGAATATACTCGTTTTCTGGTCAGCTGAGAACGGACGGATGGTTGGAAAGATTGGGGACTTTGGATCTTCAGTCTTGGATTTCAGGGAGGACGAGCATAGGGGTTTACTAGCGCACACGATAGAACGCCCCTGAATATGACGAGGATATTCCAAGAGATCACCTGAAATTTACGGACATCTATAGTTTTGGGATGTTAATATTCCGTGTCATGCTTGACGGCATCAATCCGTTCAAAATTGCTCCATTCGTGTCCAAAGAGGTAGATATTGAGCGACGATCACAAGAACTTAAAAAAGACCCCGAATTTCTATCACCGGTGGCCATGATGTTATGCGAACGCTGCGATGCTTCAGAAGCGGCGGCTGTTTGCGAAGTGCTGGAATTCACTCTTCAATACCTACCAACCCGGCGGAATCTTGAGAGTGCCGTGGTGAAGCTTCGCGAGCTTACAAGGAGTGCAGATGATATCCCTCCAGCCACCCAGTTAGAGGAATTTGATTACGAAGATGTCAGTCTTATCTGCGCCCCATCAGCCGATCACATGCTGACCTCACTAGATCGTTTTTGCCACTCACCCTCTGAAAGAAGATAGTTTTTGCATGCGAGCTTCCATCATTCATGCCTTAGAAGCAGTTGTGTCTGGTAACTCGGTACACACGAATGAAGCCAGCTTTCAGCTATATCAACCACTTGTCAATCGTTATGGCACGGGAATCACTAGTCCCTCAGATATGGCACTAATGTGGCTAAGGGACTACGCGGATCGTTGGGGATACGATAAGGTAGGACACTCAGTTGGTAAGATCTTTGATGCCTTGGGTGTTCGGCTTGATGAAGATATTCCGTTCCAAGCTTTACTACGACAAGGGGCACTAAAAGGATCACATACGGCATTTGAAGACCTACAAAAGTACCACCCCAACGCTTACGACGAGACTCTTGCGCTGTTCCGTCAATGTGGAGGGGCTAGGGGCACGTTACAGCGGGCAGCGCCGTTCCCATGGGTAGATGTAAGCTCTATGGAAGGAACAGGGGAGGTAATTGAGAACTCCCCTGGTGTTGAGCTATGCGATATTTATGTCTCAGAAGAGGAGGACACCTTATTGCATTGCGCTGCTCGGTCTGGCTACCTAGAAGTGGTCAAAGGTCTCATAAACCTGGGGATAGGAGTCAATGTTATCAACTGCTTGGGGGAGACACCTCTGCTAGAAGCCAGCAGGGCAGGCCACTATGAGGTTTTTATATGTCTCCTGGAAGCAGGAGCCAAGGCAGACAAAACGAGTGTTTTCGGAGAAGGCCCTATCCATTTCCTACCATTTTTCGATGAACAACATATCGACTCGATTTCTGAGTTGATGGTTAGGAAGGGCGCAGATGTAAACCAATGGGCAACCGGAAATCCACGGGAGGGCGACCACGGATTTTGGGGCCACTCCCCATTGCATTACGCAGTCGCGGGGAATCATATAGCTAGTATTAGGGCTCTTCTCCGTCTGGGTGCTGATCCGTATGCCAAATTTGCGGGCGAATCGGCTATTCGTTGGGCATGCGCATTTCGCCGCGCCGAAGCACTCGATATGATGGCAGCGGTATTGGGTCGCGGAATTTCATTGGGAGATTTTGTGCTTCTGTCACCGGAAGAGATAGTCCTTGGCCCCGTACGCCCTCTCGAAAATATTAAAGAACATGGGGGAAACCAGGAGAATGCCAAGATAGCCACGCTTAAAGTTCTGCATAAATACAATGCGGTCGATTACAGGGATGTAGGCGGTCGCGGAGTGGGTACAGTCCTCCACTATGCTGCTTTAGCAGGATACCCAGAGGTGGTGAATTACCTTCTGAGCCACACACCCTCGAAACACTATCTCGATACCCTCTCTCAGAACAAAACTCTACTAATGGACATGATCAACATGGGATACAGGGACGTGTTCGAAGTCCTTCTCCATCATGGAGCAGACATACACTTAACATTGCCAGGTACCTGGAACAATGGAAACTACCTTCACATCTGTGCGCTTGCAGGTCACCGGGATTTGTTCTTTCCAGAACAGTTATTAAAGCGTGGAGTGCAGATAGATCGGGTAGATGAGGGTGGACTAACCCCATTCGGTGCAGCCGTCACTCATGGCAACTACCCAGTCGCCGATCTCCTCCTTCAATACGGCGCGGATCGGGACTACCTCGTGAAGGGTTCTACTATCTTGGCTCTGAGCTTGCAGATTCCTCTGCCACTGAAGGGTATAAAATATTTGATGACATGCAAGTCAAACCCGGAAAGGCCTCCTCCCTCCTTCGGCTGCTCCCCGGGCCGCGGCCGGAACGTTTTCCATGCTATCGCTGGGGCGGGTGAAGACGCGGAAAACTCCCCCGTTGAAATGAGGAGTATCTTTCAATATTTGCAAGAACTATGGCCAGGGAAAGATCACATAAATGCCTGCGATAGAATGGATGACCCCCCGTTGGTGATTGCAGTGAGACACCCCAAGCTAGATCTCATTAATATGATGATTGCAGCAGGTGCAGACACAAATTTAGGCCCACTGCCTCCCCTATATATTGCAACTTTGAAGCAAAATTTGGCCAATGAACAAATCACAAAGGTTGGGGGAAGGTGGATGACCAGACGAATAAAGAAGATAGCCGATACCGTGGTCATGATTCTCAAGAGGGAAGGTGCAAAGGCAGATATAGATCCTCATACCGGTCTTCTCAGAGGGTTCGATGCGGGCGGCGTGTTCAGGAGAACGACAGCTGAGGTATGTCGCCGCATCCCAATGAATGGCTATTCAACTCACTAGTTTAAAGGATTTACAAGAGATTTTTAGGGAGATTTGAGCTGGGCTGAGTAATAGCGAAGCTGGCGTTACTGGAAGATACGGCCCGGGCACGGCCAGCCGGAAAAACTGGGAGATTTCTATGTCGAAGCCCGGGGCTAGTATGGCTAGGGCAGCTCTTAAATTCTTCTTAAGCTTAAGAGAATCGAGTAGCCAGTCCAGCGCTACGGTAATCATAGCCATTAAGCCTCCAGTTGGAATTATGCTAAATTAATCCAGGCTTCGTCGGACCAAACTGCTGAAACTTCGGGTAGAAGTCAGACCCAAAGCGCGCCAGCGAGCACCGAGGGGAACGATCTATCAAACTGGGGAGAAAGGAGTGAGAGATGGGAGAGGGGGTTGGAAAATGGTTCTAGAACGGTAATGGACGGTATCAATGGCGTACAACTACCGAAGGTCGGACCCGTGGACTCCTGTGTTGAAACCCATGACCGGAGCCATTGATTCATGTAATGTTTTGCTAGTATCCTGCATTAGTTCTTGTTTCGTTTTGTTTCACCAACAACCTCAGACAGAATCTCGTTGCAGAGTTAAAGGAGCTTGTATCGTGTGGAGGAAAAGTTTTCTAGTTAGTTTTCTAGTTAGTTTTCTAGTTAGTTTTCTAGTCGTTTTCTTCTCTCATAGTTCACATGGGATAAAAGCAGGATCTTTTTCCCTATTCTCTTACTCGAAAATAAGTCTCTTTACTCATTCACGTCTTCACTCTTTTATTGCCTCGCTATAGTCAATTCAAATCGCATTCATTTCCTCGTAACTTATTAAGATCCTGGTCAAGAGGGCCAGAGATTCCCGTTAATCCCGGAGGGGGTACATCTCAATTATTTTCATCAAACAATGACTCGCCACCACTAGCTTGCGGACCACACCCAAGAGAGCCAAAGGTGTCTCCAAATACACGGAGGGATATATCACAATTATCTCCTTCGCGTAATTCCTCGTCAGTGCAAACTTATGGACCCCAGCCAAGAAAGCCAGAATTACCTCCTGGTCCACAGTGTCATATACCACGACCGTCTCCTTCGAATACAACCCCAACGGACTCATCTTACCGTATACCGCCCAGACACTCAATTCTTCCGGCGTGCAGATCACCCCCTCCTTCACTACTTCATACCCCTACCCCAAGTTCACTTTCCCCAAACCCCATGGATATCCTCTTACCTGCCAATGGGGATACCCCCCGGTTGTCACAATTAACAAATCCCGCCACACAATGGAATTATCGGCCACCGCCCCCACGGTGCGTCCCAGCACCCCAATACTCTCCAAGTGAGGCCCCCTCATCATCCCCTAGACCCAAGGGCACGACTATGCCTGCTCTCACCTGCGAAGCACAACTTGCCTTAGCAACGTCTCCACCTCAAGCTTCATCCCAATCCCTCCAATCCCCCCACCTCCCCAAGGCATATCAGAGCTCTCACCATCCCTCCAGTCGACCCCATGCGCTCGCCAACAAAGCGCTCCCTCCTCCTTCCCCTAGCACATTCCCTGGACTCTCCCCCACCGAAAACCACCTCATGAAATCCTGAACTCCCTGCGCCCCGCTGTCCTCCCATTGATCACCGCCTTAGTAGATTCCCGCCGTAGCCAAGTAGTTCCACGGCGCAATTCAAGGATTTGCTTAGAGAACCACCTTTGTGTGCCAAACCTCATAGGTATCAAATGGGATCCTGTGGCCCCATTGGGCAGCAGTTCGGTCAAGGATTTGCAATCAGGAGTCAATGAGATGCTGAAAGGGTTTTCAATTATTATAAATTTGAAACTTAGGGTTGAGATGGGTGGGCAGTGGGGGACGAGGACCATGCTCAGGGTTCTGATGAATGAAGAGGGAGAAAACTCAGGTGGCGAAGGGTGGGTGAGGACCGAGGGGGCGGGATGGGAGGACTTGGAGAGGATTGAGGCAGGTATAATGTTTGCTCAGGAGACATAAGCAGGTTAATGGAGCCGGTTTTCTTTGGGTGTCATGGAGAGAAATTAATGGATGGTGATGAGTAAATTTAGTTAGGATATGGTTTGGTCAAATTGTCGGACTTGGTTTCGGGTATCAACTTTGCCCCAGTTGTGAACACGAAATCGACATACTTTTGTTTATTACTTGTCTCTATTTTTCCATTTCGCTCCGCACAATAGTTTACCCATATCCACCCAGCGCTTGTCACACACCAGGCCGGCAGGTGGATTTTGAAGTTGACCACATGGCTAGTAGGCTTTCTCATCCTTGTTCACTGTGCATTCGTGGCCTAAGGCGAACATAATAATGATTGATATTAGCATTGCAGTAAAACTTGTGCTGAAGAACAACTATCATGCAGCATAAGAGCACTAGTACTGTAGCTCGGATAGGAAGGGTCCTGTCCAATAGCCCTTCTGCATTATAAGTATGATATCCATTTTCAGTGTTCCCAAGCGGTCAGTCCGGACCATGGGTCGGCAGTCCGGCCAGTCCGGCCGTGGTTTTGAAAAGCCTGGGTTAGTCTAGCTTAAATTATTACTGGCCGCCAAAGCCTGCAGGCACCCAGCCAACCGCCAGGTCGAGAGGTAGGCAACCCAGGCCAAATCCCACAGATGCCCAAGCAAAGCCCGTAGATGCCCAGGCAAAGCCGCCAGATGCCCGGCAGCCTGCAAGTATCTGTGAACGGCCTTCAAGCTTTGCATAGCTAATCACTCAGAATATGGGAATAGAACAAGAAACTTACAGCGCTAGTAGATTTCGCTTAAGACGCGGAAATGTCCTCTACGCAAGTACTGATCAACAACGATTGTCTTCATATCCACACTACGCGACCATGATCCTTCCACTCATCACTTAGCGCAATTATTTTATTATTCGGGCTGGCTTACCCTGGGATTGCGCTACCATTAAGAGTTGATAAGCTTGAAGGTGCCGCTCTCTGCTATATAGCTGAATATTAATATTGAATTTATTATCTCTACTTCTAGTACTCGTATAGTATATTAATCTTAGCCGAGATACTATCTCCAGCCTCATCTTCACCAAAATTTTATCTCCCAAGCAGGATATTATTGATATTATACAAGATTTAGAGAGTACATAACACGAAAGAATTATGATAAAGATATCCTCCTCCGACATAAGAGCTTCCACTACGCATGAAGTCAAAAGTCCTATTAGCGATAGCCTGTTTCAACCCTGACCCTAATACTCGGGAAGTTATTTTTGGGTATTAGGGTCAGGGTGGAAATACCAAAAGCCTGCAGGTGACCCACGCTGGGCCCGGCTTTGGTTTTGGAAAGCCGCTTGCCCACAGTCCGGCCCGGCCGTCCCTGAAAAAGCCTGGGTCAGTCCGGCCGTGCCCAAAGCCAGACGGACTGGCCGATTGGGATCACTGTCCATTTTCACCCCCTCTGAGAACATCAATGCCTACGAGAATCTACCAAAATCATATATCATGGTTTCAAACCTGGATACAGGTGGGTAAATGTATAAAACTTTACATTATTCTTCTTCAAGTTTTTCATAGTTTATTCGTAGTTAGCTATATACAGGAAAACCCATTATATTCACTCCAAACTATGGGCTATGAAAACCTTTAAACAAACGAAACATACCCCTTCCTTATAAATGACTGCTATTCCTATCTATTGAATGAATGGATCTTCCCCCCCGAACGGGTGTGTCATTGGCCCTTCTTTTAGATCATCGGCTAGAGCGGCCAGGGCCCATTCGGGCCCTTTCGGGGATACAATGGGCCTAGCTAAATGGCAAAGAGGAAAGATCTACTTGACTAACTATAGAGTACAGTATCTCAAGAGACGCATGCTCCACTATTCTTGCTCTAGGAGGCAGTTAGTCTGCACAATTCCTACGCTCGTGTTGACTTTCCGGCGGGGTTGCCACAGGCACTACAAGTATAATAGTCGGTTTAGCCTCGAGGAAAGCAACAGTGACAGTAAACTGAATCGTTTCTCTGCCTTGGTAGGCACGATTACGACCCTAGTTATATCGGGCAACCCTTCTCTTGATTTGAGAACCAAGGAATCCCAGACGATATTCGTGGGCGAGGCCGGCTTGGAGTATTACTGGCCTGTGGAGAGGTGTTTTTGCTTGACCCGGTCTATGGAACTCCGAAGTTTGGCTTAGGGAGAGGGTAGTGATAAAATTGTGGGGTTTTGACTGGTAGGTATCTTCCCGGACAGGAAGGTTGATGGCACCTAGTGTGAAGCGTTGGCAGTGAACTCGTCGGTAGCACCGGAGGAAAGTGCTGTGGGAGTGGGCGGTGGTTGTGGGCGGTGGTGGTAGTGGGTGGTGGTTGTGGATGGTGGCCGTGGGTGATGGTCGTGGGTGGGTGGTGGGGGTGGATGGTGGTGGTGGTGGCGGCGGTGTAGAGATAAGGAGAAGCTCTGGTGGTTGTAGATTAAATACAGGTAGAGAGAGCACTCAGCACACAAAAAAAGAAAACCCCACAAAACAACTGTCACGAACCCTCTGCTGGTCATACCCCAAACTCACCATCCTACCCTAATACCTATCAGATAGGGTTACACCTTAGTGTGGGAGAATGAGTTGGTATGATAAGGTTATCGATATCCGGGGGCTAACTATCCGCTATGAAGTTGCGAGTCACACTTAGCGAACGTCGTTTACATTTGGGAACCTGAACAGATATAATTCCATCGATAGAAACCTAGGGATGGGGTTAGACGGGAAGGGGGTTTCGAAGAAAGGATGGGTAACTTGATGGGGATTGATGAAAGTTGAAGGATACATCAGGTATTTATTTATTTATTTCTTCTTAAAAAAGGATATAAGCCAAGTAAAATAATATCGTTCCTCCTAAATTTCTCCCGAGCCTCCCAAAGCTCGTAATTGTGCTTCCCCGTTGCCAGTTGTGATGTTAACAAGGACATCTCTCATGCCTAAGAGAACCTGTATTATTGGTACGCATCGCACACGGGTTGCCAGCCCGAGGGGCGTATCTCTTTTGGGGCCATGATTGGCGTCAATCCTCTCGTCATCCAAAAGTAGCTTCACCACCTCTTCTGCCTTAGAATTGACAGCGCAATATAGTGGCCAGCGTTTATTGACATCAATACCCTTGAGTTCCAAAAGGATTCGTTCGGTTTCCACCAGCCCATTCAAAGCCGGTACCTCTAAAGGTGCGAGATCGGTGGCAATGCTGTTAGAATCTGTTCGCTTGTCGGCCAAAAGAAGTCGGACCATATTTGAGAGGCCAGCCCCACACGCCCAGTACAATGATGTTCAATTATACATGTCCGGGATATTGAGCTCCAGATGTGGATTGGCCAGTTAAACCTCGACAACCTCAGTTTTGCTATTTGAGACTGCTGGAAATAATGCTGTTCGGGAGACATGGTCTGTCAAATTGATGTTAATATTAATCTGTATGGCCCAAGAGAGGCTCCACTACCTCTTTATCTCCGTTCCTAGAGGCTAGGCTGAACGGCCCTTTTCCAATCTTGCCTAGCACTCTCACTTCAATGTAGTTCCTGGCGACAAGCATTTGAACTACATTCACTCAACCCGCTGCAGGCGCGCGTGACAATATCATCCAAGAGTCGAAATATTCCATCCCAGGGTCAACGCCACAGTCCAGCAATATCCTTAGCCACTCTCCTCTCTCGTCTACTACTACACGATGGATGATATCGATCCAGAGCACTTCCCCCAGCTGTTCTTTAACCCCACGTGCTAGGATTCTTTGAAGCCCAACTCGGTTGCGGGAGCGGACTGCATGAAGCAAAACATTACGGACCAAATGCGCAGGTAGGACCAAATGCGCAGGTAGGACCAGGGCTTGGCCCACAGACCTTCATTAAGGAGGGCAACGAAGACGGATGGACTGGAGGGCTGGGAAACTGACCTTAAGGAGGAAGACAGCCCGGCGGTCTACTCGAGTACCGGTAGTAGGTCCGCGGAATTGCCGTTATCATGAGGAAAGCTGTACAGTACGGTGCATCCTTCCGGGGGCGTAGAGATAAATGAGTTCCAACAGATCTCCATAGGTTAGTTTTAAAAACCTATACAGAAGTATTCAAGCTCGCTCGTGATATCAGATATGCTATCTCAGTCATTAAGAAAGTTGTTTTGGTCAAGGGAAATCCTATTATCGATCTGGCCAATTGCGGATTAGGATAGTATAATTAACGGTTAGGTATCGCCCTATCCCCCGAATTTTTCAAAAGCTGAGAAACAGGTACGTTGAACAGTGACTATCGAGGAAGGAAAAAGGAAAGACCTGAGAAACAAAGGAAAACCAGGTAGCAGAAAAATAAAGTCCATTCTTCCCTTCCTTATTGCTCGTAGTGTAATACCATTCCGCAGTCGGAGGTATTACTGAGGCTTCAGCTGCACTTGTCGCTGGAGATCGTTGGCACCGATATATCGCGAGACGAAGATGAGAGCGCTTGCTGCCGAGGGAGGGGTGGTGTGAAGGCAACGACAGACGAGAGCCATAGGGAGCTTGAGGATCTCGTGTTCGGGGGATTGGGTAGTGTCATATGTTATGGGTGTTCCACAGACCCAGGGTTCCGAATGGTCCGAGCAAGACTGGACTGGACCAGTTAGTCTGGTCAAAAGTCAAGTCTAGTCCAATGGTGGAAATTAGACCGACGAGATGGTCAGGATTAGCAGACCAGACTTTGCCGGACTGGTCCGACCAGGCCCGCCAAGCAATAGGGTATGCACGGCCCTTTGACAGCATTAGCATGCCTTTTTGCATTTTGCTACTTTTATCACAATATATTACGTTCAAACAAAACTTTTCTTAAATAAACTCATTTACATCAATTATAGTGTGGAATCTCAGGAGAGTCGGAGTGATAATAGTGCTTCGCTTAGATTCGGGGCAGCGAAAATATATTCCCGAGTATCAAATTTTTTCAGACTGCAATATGAGTGATATTACGTGACTATACAATCTTTTATACAGACTAGTCTGGGACCAGTTCAGACCCGACCGAACCACCAGAGTGAGTCAGGTCCAGTCATTGACATCAACCTGGCCCGAGAAGTCTGGTCCTGCCTCCAAGACTTGACCGGTCGGACTATTCGGAACTCTGCACAGACCTATCCTGGTGGAGCTATAACCCCGCTGTAAGTACACCCTCTGCTATACCTTTCGCCCAAGACATCTGAGAAACTGCTCGCACCTGGGAGTGATATCTCGTGTGCCTTGCCCAATTAGCAACAATTCTCCCAACCCGACACTTAGCTAAGCACACAGCTTGACATATTGTAGTTGACTTGCTTTCAACCTACTAATTCCAAAGACAGCACAACCAGAATGGGACCGCCAAAACAACTCATCTCACAGATGAGATAATTTATCAATGATCAAGGGATGTTTGACTCCGTAATACTAAAACTAGTTGGTCATTCTAATACCCACGGCAAGACGATCTAGGATACAGAGTCTGACTAAAAGACTGTCGGACGACATTTCATTGACAACTGGAGTCACTGATTTCCCTTCCACCCGGCTGTCAGTGTCGGTGTCGTGTCCAATGATGTTTGGACTCATATAATTATATCCTAACAACCATTCATGTGCCGATGTTTACTAGTATTCATTATTCTCATCTTCTACTAGTAATGCTTGTCCAGCACTCTGTACAGTACAAGTAGAGGTGAAATGATTGGATGATAATTTTAGCCCCAAGAGCGGCATCAATCTTTTTTAGCATGGCAGGTGCGTTCTCTAACTCCCAAAATCACTTCCGTCCTTATCTCTACAACATACTGTATCTATCTACGACCAACGATTCTGATGGACCATCACAAACTGCACAGCACTCCCTCACTCGATTAACGCCCGTAATTTCAACTGCGATAGTGTAACGATGGTTACAGCAAAGTCGTTTCCGATGAGAACTTGGGAATTATGCGGCGGCTCTCACGGCTGAAGAAGGCATCAAGGTGAAGGTACTGAGAGGTCGTTTCCGGTTCGTAGTAGGAGTAGGAGTCGATAGTAGTAAAGTCACCTCCGGGAGTGAAAATGACTGAACAAACGGAAAAGAAATGAAAAGACCGATAATACTTCCGGGGGTCAATCACCGCTCACACTGGCCGGAGTTAAAGAAGTCTGCAGATGATCCTCGATGATCACGATAAAGAAAAGAGAAGTCACGCACGAAAGCGTAAAGAAAATCATCCTCGCCCTGAGGTTGCTCGCGGTTGTTGTTCTCTATCTACCTATAGACACCTATAAACCGCTAAATACTAGCAAACTACGTAATCTGAAGCTAGCCCATTCTGCAACCCATGCCCACCACCTATCCGCATACTTAATAAATGTACTAGCTATCTACGGAAGGCGCTATCCTGTGCAATCCATTTCTATACACCACAGTACTAATAGGCCTGATTTTGGGGAATCGGCTTATGGAAACAAACGAATTTCGGGGGTGGAGGAGCAGTGAAGGTGGAGCGAATAAGGCTGTCTTGTTTTGAATGAGAACTCGGGGAAGAGAAGGCATATCTAAGGCAAATGCCTAGTTCGTCTGGAAGAAGCAGGAGTCATCGCCGACGGCGAGTAATATTAGTTCATTTGTGATCGATAGCCTGTACGGCGGGCCTTGTAAGGGAAGCATTCCAATGGCAATGTTCTACCCTCACTACGACTTCCGCGGCTAATAAGAGTACACAACTGCTAATATAATGGGAGCTATCCTAAGGTAGTTAGCGGTTAGAGGGGAAGTTCTGAGGAGGTCTGCCATTTACTGGCATGGTGCGGGGGTGGGGAAGCATAGAGTTCGCATTCGGTACTTGACAACGACCACCAACCGACTTTTGCTTTCCAAGAAAGGATGGCTACACATCTACTGTATAATAAATTCATTGTGGCATACTTACATACTCTGCTTGTGGCTATTAGCTTCTTGGCCTGGCGTAACCTTTCCAAACGTCGTAGTATCCTATCAGTCCACTTATAAATCCCAGCCCATGGCGACCGTTCCCTTCGGCAATGATCGGGTTAGGGCATGGTACAATTGCTACCAGGATGGGAGGATATCAATCCTGACATTGTAGACTCCGAATATGGCCAAACACCACTCATGTGGTCTGCACTGGCCGGGAATGTGAGAGCAGTAGAGCTGCTATTAGAGTAAGACGATATTAATCCCGACATAGGGGGCCTCGGAGGTGAAATATCTCACAAAATAGCTGCCTCCCGTGGCCATACAAGAGTTGTTGAGTTGCTCTCCTCACCCAAACTGTCCTTTCCTATCACAGTAGGTATCATTGAGATCCTAGAGCACCCCTCACACTCTATTTCTTCTGTTTCCCTTTCACAGTCGCAGCCCCTTCCTCCCCCGATGTCAGGCCCCTCCTCAGAGCAGCGATTTGCCCCTTCATAATTATTTCCTCCGTTGTTTTCTTCTATTTTCTCTCTGCAGTTAGTCCCTCCTTATCAGCTATTTCATTATTATCGTTTATAAATGATTATTGGATTATACATCCGGAGTAGAAATGAGAATCAGCACCGGGATTCCGTCATGATTTGTGGCGTATAATCAATGCTTTCCTCTTTTTGTTCTTTCTTTCTCAACTTTTTCACCTTCCGCCCCCCTTCTGCAATTACAACAACGCCTTTCTCCTTTCATTAGATTGTTGGTGGATTGTGGATTGTGGCTTATCAATTGAGGAGATATGTCTTGTCACTTTTGTCTAAATCTATTCTCCCAGCAGAAATGAGGCGTCCCTAGCAAGCCGGGCGGGATGAAAGGGTGAAAGAAAGATAAATAAAGGAGAAGAAGAGAGCGGAGATAGAATTAACAAATATCTATGACTTTATTGAAAACACAAAAGGAAGCTTCCTGCTTGATCTCAATATTTTCAGAGCTGGGTGTTGTCGGGCGAAAGATATCGGGTTGGCGGCAGAAGGAGAACTTGGCTCCCAACCCCATCGAGGTTTCGTAGAGGATAATGCACTGTGCGGTATGGTGAACTGAACTTGGGTACTTTACGTCATATGTTACAGGTATAACAGGTAGTTATCCATCTTGGATAGTATTGATAGCTTGCTCCTGGAATACCTTCGAGGTAGTGAGAAATCAATTATTCTACACTCATATAACTATAGTGCTGTACAGGACATACTAAACTCCAGAAACCCCACCACAGCCAATTCTAGTCAGAGAGAGTTGATATCAAAAAGAAAAAGAAAAGAAAAGGGGCACGAAAAACCACCGCACTCCGGAATAAGAGTTTTTCAATTTTTCTCCTCCAAAACACGAATATAGAACAAGAACTGAGTAGACCAGCAAGGAAGGAATAATAAATATTAACATTAAATAAATACTCCATAAGTAGAGACTAATATAGGACGAAAGGGCCATCTACATTAGTTGAGCAAAGCTGATCCCTCATAACACCAAATATGACCAAATATGACCAAATAAGAGAAGGAACGTGCGCTAGGGTGAGAGGGGGAAAAGGAAAAAGTGAGAAAATAAGCACCAGGAATCCGGCATAGCACAGGTGCTATAAGATATGGCTCTTATGGGTAATGGGAGACGGTTGGATACACTAGAGCTAGTAGATAGATAGCGGGGGCGCGAAGAGGTAATATTGTCAGTGGACAAAATTAACCGCGGATCAGCGATCCATGGCAACGCACGCCTCCTTATCACCCTGCGCTTTCCACACCATTTATAGAACTTTATCTAACTCAAATATTAATTTCTACTATGTATTCTGCCCTATACTTATATCGTTAATTTTTATTCTTGGTTTTAGTAATTGCTGTGTTGGTGGGGGAGTGTTGTTGTTATAGAATAAGTTTTTCCCTCTTGGTTGATCCGCGGTTAATTTTGTCCACGGACCATACATAGAAGACCAGAGGAGCGCTGAAGAGGGTGAATTGAAAGTTAGGTTTTTAGTGGTAGGATAGGGTAATTTTGTAAGAGGGCCTTTTGGGCGAGGAGCTTTTGTCGTTGATGTCAATATCTCCAAATCATTTAGGAAGGGTGCTGAGATGACTCGGAGGGCCCAGCTATGGAGCTATAGCTATGGCTACCTGCGGACTGAGAAACAGAACCATGATTTCTGGTCAATGCGCTAGGGTCCCCACTAGGTTGTTTTTTTCGGAAGTCTAAGGGCCCGTTTACCTATAGACAGCCGTCTAGCAACCAGAGACAGTGCCGACTGTCAAAGAAAGTTATACAGTTGAAGGTTTGTAAGGAAAATAGAATAATTGTATGTTTAGCTAATATACTGTCTAGTATATAGCTTAAAGCCCGTTTATCTATATTGTCTATTTCTAAAAATTAAGTTTATAATAGGTGATTAAACTAGACGGTGGCGTCTCGAGCGTCTTCCGATAGCGGTGAGGAAATGTTTGGCCAATTTTCCACAGTCATAGATTCGTGAAGCTAGCCCGTCAAAAGGTTACGTTGCCTACTCTAGGTAAAGGTCATCTACTTTGTCGCACCCCCCTCCGCTGTCAAGTGCCACTTAACGGTCGCCATTGTCTCGGGCTGTTAGACGGCCGTCTCTAAGTAAACGGGCCCTAAGTACTATTAGGTCTGTGAAGTCTGTGATCGCCGGGTGCTGGCTAACGGTAGCCCACTCGGATGAGTTCCACTAGGGGCCCCGTAGCCGACGAGAGAGGTGTTTAGCTGTTTTTATCTGCGGCACTGCGGGTGATATCCCCCAATCCTAAAAACATCCGCGCGACGTCGTCATGCCCATTTTCAGCTGCCCACGAGAAAGGTGTCTGACCACCTTCATCCACAGTGTCGGGAGTGACGTCTTCCCTTTCTAAAAACATCATAACAATAGCCCTATACCCAGATCCAGCGGCCCATGATAGAGGGGTTCGGCCGTCTCCGTCCGCAGCATCGGGAGAGACATCCTCCAGTTCCAAAAGCATCTCCACGATGTCCTCTTGGCCGTGTTCAGCTGCCCACGAGAGAGGTGTTCGACCGCCTTTATCCGCAGCATCGGGAAAGACATCTTCCAGTTCTAAAAGCATCTCCACAATCTCCGCGTACCCCATTTCAGTTGCCCACGAGAGAGGGGTTCGGCCGGCTCCGTCCGCAGCATCGGGAGAGACATCCTCCTGTTCCAAAAGCATCTCCACGATGTCCTCTTGGCCGTGTTCAGCTGCCCACGAGAGAGGTGTTCGACCGCCTTTATCTGCAGCTTCGGGAAAGACATCTTCCCGTTCTAAAAGCATCTCTACAATCTCCGCACACCCCATTTCAGTCGCCCACGAGAGAGGTGTTCGACCGCCTTTATCTGCAGCGTCGGGAAAGACATCTTCCCGCTCCAAAAGCATCATCACTATACCTACATGCCCATTTCCAGCAGCCCACAAGAGTGGTGTTCGACCATCCTTATCCACAGTGTCGAGAGCAACATCCGCCCGTTCTAAAAGCATCTTCACAGTGCCCTCCCTCCCCTTACTCGCCGCCCACAGGAGTGGTGTTCGACTACTTGTATCAGTAGTGTCGGGAGAAATATCCGCCCTTTTCAAAAGCATCTTTACAATGCCCTCAAACCCTTTCCCAGCTGCCCACGAGAGAGGTGTTCGACCATTTACATCCGCGGCGTTAGGAGCTGCATCCCCCCTCTCTAAAAGTATATTCACAATGCCCTGAAACCCTTGCCCGGCTGCCCACAAGAGAGGTGTTTGGCCGCCTTTATCCGCAGTGCCGGGAGTAACATCCTCCTGTTGGAGAAGTATCTTCACTATGCCCTCAAACCCTTTCCCGGCTGCCCACAAGAGAGGTGTTCGGCCGCCATTATCCGCAAGGTTGGGGGCACAATCCTCCCGCTGCAAAAGCATCTTAACCATTGCCTCATGCCCCTTTCTAACAGCCCACAAAAGTGCCGTCTTACCCCCTACATCCCTTACGTTGGGATCCCATTTTCTCGTGTCCAATAAAGCAGCTGCTGTCTCTACCATCCCAAAATATGCAGCACCGTGGATCCCTGTGAATCCCGTAGGGCCACACCGGCCAAGTTCCCCGTACCAATCATCATCGGTGCGGGATAGGAGTATCCCACAGGATCTATGCTTCTCGAATCCATCAAGCAGTCCTAGTGCAAGTCTATTCACACTCTCAGTGGATTCCCTTCTAGCATGTGTTCCCCAATAACAAGAGGCATATTGAAGAAACGGGGGTGATGTGAATGAGTACCGGTCATCAAGCATATTTGGAAGGTCCCTAATGCTTTGGAAGTTAAGGTATGTTAAACAAACCTCAGCGATCATGGCATGTGGGCTGGGGAACAGGTCGGTATTATCCGATAGATACTCCTGAAGAGTGTAGTGGACGAGGCGGACGGTATATGAGGACGCTTCAACTCTAACAAGGCCTAATGAGCACCCCAGCACTGTTTCTATTGCAGGAATATTGTGAGGGTCAAGGTTTGTAGATCCTATTTCTACCCCCAGGGCATGGCATAACTCGTTGGCATTTAAGGGCCGATCCGAATGGGATAGCCACATTAGAGCCTCCATGCCGAGCCTAGACTTGCTTCCATTCTGGGCCTTTATCCGTGCTATGGTTGCCGAGTATGCATCTCGAAGACCATTCCCTTGGACCATCTCAGCAAGCTTTTTCTTTCTCCGGGTGATGGTTACCTCCTCCAGGACCGCTTCGATATTCAGAGAAACAAGAAGAAATCTATATCCTATCGTTAGCGAAAATCCAATAAGGGGTTATTTAGCAGAGGGAGCTGTTTCTAGGTACATTTGGGATATTTTTCTCGGAATTACACTCATAATCTCGATCCTCAAACTATCGTCCATCGCGTGAGGTGTTGCATCTTTGTCTAATCTCATCTCGAGATACCTCTCAATATCCTTAATTGTGGGAGTGATGAATACCATGAACCCCCGGGCAAAATGACTTTTAACCTCGTCTCGTATGTGGGGCCTCCCACTGAGGAACACCCGCGTGATTGCAGAAGCCCGCACAATATCTTGCAGTGACTCAAGAAGCTCTCGTCGATTCTTTGGAAGACATTCATCTAAGCCATCAATACAGATAAACACTTCCGGAAGCGACCTGATAGTCATCTTCAAGATTTTCACCAAGCCTAAAAGTTGCAGAGCCCGTCCGCCAAATCCACTTTTTTCCTTCCGAAAAGCCTGCCGCAAGGACTCCGGTATTCCTCCCCTCTCGAAGAGTTGCTTGAGGATTGTGCCCAACATGTTCGTGGCGGACTGCTCCTCGTGGGCAAGGTAATCGCAGTAAAGGCCTGCGACCACGATTTCTCTATCACCAACTTGATCGCATAACCAGTCAATAACTAAGGAGCTAATATTGCTGGCTGTCAGTCATGTCCGCCTTCTCGGGTGACCTTTATTACCGACCTGATATGTGTCTTCCCCACACCCGGATCACCGTAGCAGAATAACACTCTTGGCTTCGATACCCCTTGGCTACCGCTCCACTCCCGAAACTCCCTCCTCTCGAAAAGCCAATCCCCCACGCCTTTCACACGGTTGGTTTGCACACTTTGATGTCTGTGGCGAGGCTCTAGCGGGGAGAGCCACTGCTTGATCTGGTTGTCTTCGTCCTCTGTTTTGCTCACAGTAATAGTATTGTTGTTCAGAGTGATAGTCTTGTTGAAGCTATTCGTAACATGCCCACAATCGACACTGCCCGAACCAAATGATTGCATATTTGTTATTCGCTCCATGGTGCGTTTTGTGGATGCTCCTGTTCACTCTAGATGCGGTTCAGTGGTAATTCGGGGGGTCAAACGGGTTCATGAGCTTTCGAGAAGGGAGGAGTCGGCTGGCTTTTTTTCTTTCTTTTCAGCCGCGATCTCTGATATTTTTTCAACGCCAAGAAAATACTGCATGGGGAGGGCTACCTAGACAGCATCAGTATTTCGAGGGCCCTAAACTGTGTGACAGCCAAAAGGCAGACATGCCAAGGTATGATATGATACCTGTACTCGTACAAGTATTGCTAGGATAATTGCAGACTGGATGGCATCAAGAATTACATTTCCATGTGCACAGTACTCGAGTACTCGAGCACAGTACTAGTACAGTATTTTCAGGGGTCGAAATTATAGCAACACACTTCCTAATCGAGTACTAGTACAGTAATACCAGTGTTAAACAACCCCACGGCGCTCGCCGCACGAATGAATTTTTTTTTATTCAACCCTCTTGCTTTCCCCGGATTTAGGGGTGGGGTGGTGCTGTTGGCCGCGCGCTTGCCACTTGTCGAACCCTTGTGTGTCGAAGGTATGATAACTGAAGTGAGCAGCAGCTCGTTGAATTGAGCTAGGGTTAGTAATTTATTGTGCCATGATATCATAATATTTCCTTCAACCAGCTGAGGCCGCAGCTCTACCAGTTTATGAGCACACACCCAGCTAGAAGCCAAAAGTGTACTGGTACGGTAGCTACGTCCCCCTCTCCTCTCGCACTCGCACTCCCCTGGTTTGTTTGTTTTACTGTGAGAAATCGCACATACGGTAGGTAATGGATTGGCCCAGACTCTCGGTAGGCGAGGCCACATTCCACTGGGTTTTGAACGTTCAAGATAAGTTAGATTTATGTTTTCTCGGGGTTCTTCTTGGTAATTCCGAAAAGCTTGGTTTTCCAGGTGCTTGTATCACACCACACGGGGGACTTGGAATATGCTTCCGTATAATGCACCGAACACGGGGTCTTTCCAAACTCTCGAATCAGGGCCGATCACGTAATACTGTGTTGCTAGACCCTTTCTTACCCAGAACACCCACAAACCATCACTCTCTTTTTTTCCTCCACTCGAGCAATAAATCTCCCGGCTACCGGTATTCCGTGCGCCAATATCGGCTCCAAGAACTTTCGCAGCAGGCTGACAGTACCTACCGCGACCTCCCTACACCATTCCCCAAGAACATCGAACCTTGTCAAGTTTCTCTCGCAATTAAAGGCAACTCCACTTAACATACTGTATCGTGGTCCAAGACAGTAAGAACTCGGCTATGTGAGGGAAAACGCTTCGAACCCAACCTTTTACTAGCACGTTACTGTACTTGTATTCTCATGGTGTATTCGGAATCTGGTTGCTAAAAATGAATAAGTAAGTACGTCGAAATGATGTTAAATCGGGAATGATATGACTAGGGTAATCAAAGTTGGGAGATATAGCTGACAATGTGTTCGGCTATCATTACCTGGTTTTTCAGGATTGACATCGTCCCGTTCAAGCAGTATTTCCACTACTCCCTCGTGCCCATGAATAGCAGCCCAACAGAGTGATGATAATGACGATGAAGAATCGTAGCTACCAGCTGGAGTGAAAAGTAGTATAAGAGGCGGAATGGTGGATTATCGTAGTCGTTATCCTATTATCATTGTCAATGTGAAATGATGTTGACCAAGCAGTGTGGGCCTACAACCTCTCTGACAAAACGCGGCCAAATCGTCAGACTTGCAAATCTGAATGGCAATCGGCGCTTGTCTCTCAAGGAAATATCAGCAGCAACACAGATTCCTCTCTCTACCTGCTCTGATATAGTCCGCTTTTCCACTCTCCGCATGTCAGAAACCCATATTCCAGATCCATGTGCGGAGGAAAATCTCCGTCCAAGACCTACTTCAACAAAGGGTCAGCACCAAGCACTATCCGAAGACGAGAAAGCTAGAGTGATTGCACTTGCCCTGCAGGATGCAGTGCATTGCCGTAAACCACTGCATGAGCTGGTTAGTGAATCTGGACTTCGGATTTGTAGTAATACACTATCGAATGTTTTATCCTCGGATGGTATCCACCGCTGTCGTCCTACCAAAAAGCCTTTTTTGACTATGAGCGCTAAAGCAGCACGCCTGATTTGGGCCAGAAGATACCCGGATTTTGATTTCCGCAAAGTTCTCTTCACCGACGAGTCAATATTCGAGGCAAGTGCTCGTCGTTCTGCTCGGGCAAAAGGGGTTTTACGCAGAGCAGGAGAAGAATATCAACCACAAAATCTCAATCGCCGTTTTCACAAAGGGACCTCAGCTATGTTTTGGGGTGGTATTATGTATGGGTATGAGGGGTCTCAGCTTCCGTATTACTTTTTTCCTACTCCAATCGAAACCACTGCTCAAAGACAGGCTGCGATTGTTCAACTAGAGCAAGAATTTGCCATGGATACTGAGGACTAGCAGTACTTCACTGCTCGTGGCGAACCCCATACAATCCCTGTTCCAAAGACTCACAGTACCAAGAGAAAAGGCGGAGTAGACTGGTACCTTTACCGGGAGTGTATTCTCCATGCGAAGATATATCCATTTCTCTATACTGAGATGACCAGACGAAATCAACTACTCTACTTCCTGGAGGATGGCGCCCCATCCCATACCAAAGACTACAACATTGCCGAATCACTTGATAATGGATTTGACAAAATTCGCCTTCCTCCGTGCTCTCCGGATTTGAACCCCATCGAGCAAGTGTGGAATTACATTAAAGGCCGTGTAAAGACTCGCATTGGATGGAATTATCAGAATGAAGCAATTTGCATGATTGTGATTGACGAATGGCAACATCTGTCAATCGAGTATATCAATACTCTGATCTTGTCAATGCCCCGCCGGCTTGAAGCTGTCATTGCTGCTAATGGAGGAAACACCTTTTCTGGCTAATTGCCTCTACGAATCACACTCAAATCATCTTTTCTTTCTTTCTTTCTTTCTTTCTTTCTTTCTTTTATCTTTCTCCTCTCTTTATTTCTTCCTCTCACCTATTTATTCATTGACTTATTTGTTTATTTATTTATTATTTACTCAGTTATTTGTTTACTCAATATTTATTCGTCCACCCACCCATTCACCCATTCGCTCATTCATTGAATCATTCACTCACTCAATCACTCACTCACTCACTCAATCACATAGGGCCTGTTTGGCAAAAATGAGACTGTTCCATTGGAAGACCGTTCTGTGGGGAGACCGTTCCGTTGGGAGACCGTTCTGTTTAGAGACTGTTCCCACTGTAAAAATCACGTTCTCTTCATTTTGAAACAGAAGGCAAAGGGTCATTTGTATGGGAGAATGGAACGGAACCATTGTACCAAACAGGCTCTTATTCGTTCGTTCTCTCACTCACTTATTCCCAGTTTGTGTATTTGTTCACCCACTCATTCATCTATTCATTCGTTCATTCATTCACTCACTCACTCAACCAGTTATTCTTTCTTTCTTTCGCTCACTCAATCAGTCTTGCTTTCTTTCTCTTGCTTACTCAATTAGTCCTTCGTTCTTTCTTTTGCTCACTGATTCACTCATTTGTTCGTCTGCTCACTCACTGACTCCTTCATTCATTCATCCGTTCAGTTATTCATTCGTTTATTCATTCATCCACTCATTCATTCATCCACTCATTCATTCACTTGTTCACCCAATTATTTCTTCCTTCTTGTACTCATCTTCCATTGATCCATTATTCTGTTTGTTTGTCCTTTTCCTTGTTTCTTTCATTCTCAACATACTGCCTATAAGAGATGTATTATAAAGTGAGAGTTTGAAATCAGAAGAGGGTATAGGAATAGTAAATAACATGAACTTGGAAAGTAGAAGAAAGGAAATCCACTCTTCTTTCCTTTTTAACTCGGTTATCAGAATTTATTAGTAGCTTGAGTCTCAGCTCCAGGCACCAGAAGAACACTAGGTTTACCGTGCTGGGACCAGATATGATGCAATTAATAGTAACAACTACTAACCCTGTTCTCTTATTGTACTAATAGCTAAATCTGTAACAATACCCGATTCCGAATACACCATGAAATTACAAGTACTGTACTAGTACTACAAGTAGGAGAGGCAATTACAACATCTATATTTACAGTTTGAGCATCGGCGCTGCTACAGGCCAGCACCCCCCCTGTCCCCCCTAATAACTACCCAGATTACACAGGTTCATTCCCGAATTATATCCAAATTTTTCGCGTAACTTTAATAGTAAGTCCCACACCGCGCAACCGATCATCTCAAGCGCTCCGGTTACTCTTATGCCCATCGCTATCCCACACCGCCAACCTATAAACGCGGCGGGCAATCGTCCCACACCGCACTGTTTGGTCGAAAAATCGTAGATTCGTGACCAGGTACGTTTCTCCTGCTTTGGGGGGGACATTGGATCACCGGTGTCGTGGCCTGTTGGTGGCAAAGGGTCGCTAAGGTAGCGAGCCGCCGATCAAGGCTCGATGTCTGGCGGGTGACTAATCTAGACCTAACATGCTATCCTAAATTTTACTCTCAGAGCCTCAAGATATCATGCCGCACCATGCCAAGCCGAATTATCAACCCTTGTGTATGGCGTAAAGTGCGGGTAGCAGCACCTCGCGAAACCCAAAGAACCCCCGGCACAGCAAGCAACCCGCGGGAGCAAGTCAAGTTTCATAGTAATTTTCTTTTTTCTTTACTGAATTCGCAGTATTTAGGGAGAAACAGGAGGGACTGTTAATTTAGCACCCCTCGAGTACCACCTCAACTCCCATCGCCACTAGAGATTCAGATATCCGATCATCGCGGATGAAATAACGGGTTCTAGACGCGCTATGCTTGTATGATAAGGTGGTGACTTTTCCGAAAATCGGCTAGGATCTTGGGACTCTAGCCAATCTTTAGCAGAATGCGATAGAAGTCTATTTTACAAACTTCACGATATTAGGGACCTTGCGTGACTATGTTCCCTAGAAGCTCATTGTTTCGTGCAAGACTAACTTAAGGCGAAAGGAAACCTGGCTGTCTACTCGGGTAGTGGGTCAGCGGCATTGCCGCTATCATGAGTATAGTTTTGTACTCTGCATCTTTTCGGGGCCGTGGATATATATGGGCTGCAATAGATCTTTTTAGGTTAAACTTAAAAAATTGTCCAGTAGTGTTCAGTCTTGTAATAGCGGATATGTTATCCCAGTCACTAGGCAGCTTGTTTTGCGTAAGGGAAACCCTCTTATTGATTTGGCCAATTGCCGATTGGGATTTTATAATGGGGGGTTAAGTCTCAATTGACTCCATTAACCATGCCCTGAACTTGCCTGATTGTGGTTGCTTTGATTTTAGACTATTAATACCGAAGAACATCTAACTAGTATGCGACCGCCAAAACAGGTCACTTCAGAATTGACAGAGTTTACCGATGGTCAAGGGGTGTTTGGCTTCAGAATACTGAAACTGGTCGGTAATTCTCATAAACAAACACAGAGGGGTGATCTTGGATACTGAGGTCTGCCTGAAAGATTGTCCGACAGCATTCATTGACTACTGGAATTATTGATTGCCCCTCCGCCTGGCTATCGGTGTCGGTGTCATAGCGGTATTCGATGGTTTTTTGGAGCTCATACAATCAGATTCTTACAACCGTCCATGTGCCATTGTTTATAAATATTCTTAAGTTATTGTATCCGAGTGATGCCTGTCAAGCGACATGATTAGGTAATGATTCTAGCCACAAGAGCCGCATCTGCCTTTTTCAGCTTGGCATGGGCGTTCCTAACCCCCCCTGAATCGCCTTCATCCTTACCGCTACAACTTCTATCATACAACCGGTTCGAATGGACCATCAGAGACTGCGCAGCATTTCCAAACTTTCTTAACGCCGGGTAATTTCAACAACATTAGGGCAACAAATAGTTATAACAACACCACCAACGCGATCAAGGTCACGGTCAATGAGAGCCCGGGAATCACGCAGTGGATCTCACAGCCGAACCCCGGGAGAAGGCACTAGGACGTGCGTACTGACGGGGCTAGTGATGTGTGGAATTAACATTTAGAAACAAACGAAATTCGGGAGTGGAAGGACGGTGAAGGTGGATCGGATCTGGCTCTCTTGTTTTGCTACGGGAACCCGGGAGTTGGGAAGAGAAATCTAAGCTAGGTGCCTAATTTGTCTGGAAAAAGCTGAAATCATCGTCGACGACTGGCAATATTAGTTCATTAGTGATCGGCGGCCTATCCGATGGGCCTTGTAAGGGAAACATTTCAATATCGCAATGTTCAATCACCGGTGCCACGGCTTCCGCGATTAGTAGGAGTACACAGCTGCGAACATTACGGGAGCTGCCCTAAGGTGGTTAGCAGCTGGAGGGGAGGTGCGGGGGGTCTGCGACCTATGGCGTAGTGGCGGCCCGGAGGGGGTGGGTGTTCACGCTCACTGTTTTGCAAACACAACTATCGTACCAACAGGCTTTTGCTTCCTAAGAACGCATGACCACATATCTACTGTATATACCAAATTCATAGCAACATACTTAAATACTCTGCTTGTGGCTAATACTTTTTTGTCCTGGGGTGGCTTTTCCAAACGTCCTAGCATCCTATCGGTTGTATCTATCACTCATGAACTGATGAGATATTTTTTCCTCCATTTGTCCTCACCTCTACGACTAGCAATGGCGAGACATCCCTAGCAAACCGGGCAGGAGGGAAGGGTGAAAGATGGAGAAAGAAAGAAAAACAAGAGTGTAGAAGGAATCAACGGGTGTCTTAGACTTAATTAAAAGTGGAAAATAAAGCTCCTCGCCAGTTCTCCTCCGCATTGCCAGGGGCTGGGGCGTTGCTAGGCCAGATATTCCGAACCGGCTACACAAGGAGCAAATATCTTCCAACTTCACCAGGGTCCGGCGAAGCTTGCGCTATACAGTCTTTCCTGCAGTACATTGAGCTGAATTCTGCTCTTTATGTCATGCACTACCGGTACCATATGTGATTATTTATATTAGCTAGTCTTGATACCTTACGCCTCGGATACCCCCAACCAGGGGAGAAATCACTTCTTCTACAACATTCTAACTACGGTATAAGCCATCCCAAACTCTACAAAGCCACCAAAGCCAATTCGGGTTGGAAAGGGGTGATATCAAAGAGGGAAAGGACTGGGAAACGGGCTGGAGAACCAGCGGGGTCAGGAACAAGAATATTCTTTTTCCTTTCTCCTCCGATGTATGAGGAATATCGGAAAAGGACCAAATAGAGCAGTAAGGAAACAAGCGGAAAATGCTGGAGTATGAGAAGGTCACCTGCTTTTCTCGTAAGTTTATTCTCACAAAATATCAGATATGACGAAATGGGACAGGGAATGTGTGGGATGGAGCGAGAAAATAGGCTCGGGGCAAAGCCCCAAATAACACAGGTACTGCACTATTATAAGTGCCTCGTATGAGGTTCAAACCCGAAGCTGGTCTAATTCCCATCTTATACACACTAGCCAGTATTCCGATGGCCCTGGAGAATACCTGCCGGTTGGTCTGACGAGTGCAAGATAGAGGCGCTAGTTAGAGTCAAGGAACTGTAGTGGAAATAGTACTTGCATTTGCTTTCCCGGGTGGAATTGGTATACCGGTACTTCCTATGATAACCCAGGTCGTGTTGGATAAATAAGGATTTTCTTTCACCCTTCCCTCCTACTTTCTCTATATTCTTTATTCCACCTCTCACCCTCTCCTATTTATGTATGATAGCTCACGGTGAAATCTCGTATATATATGATGGACGAGCCTAAGCACCTAGTTCGATAAGTCTCCGTCCTCGGGCTTTGAACGCTCAGGATACACAGGGTTTTTATTTTTCCAGGATTTTTTTCGATAATTCTAAAATGCTTAGGTTTCCTGGTACTTCTGGTATTTGTGAGAGTCCTTATGTTCAGTGCAGTACTCGCAAGCTTTAGTATTCCAAACCGGAACTTGGGCTGAATACGTAGAAGCCGTGTTTAATTGTCTTGCTATTTCTCGGAAAGGCAACACTAACAAGCTGTCTCTGTTTTCTGATTTCGTATATACGGTACCTCCGGGTTACCGGTATCATATACGGATACTTGGGCAATCCCATTCGTCCCTCTCCGTACCCCCAGCCCCCCCCCCCAAAAAAAAAACAATCTCTCCTGCGCACTTTTTGGGCTCCCCCGCGGCGAACCCCTCCATACCATTCCCGAAAATATCCAAATCTGGCTGTCGTACGCTCATAATCCAATGTAGGTAACTGGACTTCACCAACGCATTGGGCAACACCCGAGCACAGTAAGGGCTCGGCTGCACCAGGGGAAAGCCACCTACCACCGGTATCATAAACTCGACCTGCCCTGCTTTAATGGAAGTGGTGGTTTGAACTATCTGGTCGTCGTGATGCCTTGAACCTCAGTGTTCCTAGCTGTCTAGTCAGTGGGTCTTCGGGGTACGATAGGACGGGACGGACTGCACTCATCGTCTTTTTCGGGGTACCAGAACAGACTACCCCCGGGAGGGTGACTACCGGACGGACTGTAGGGGACTATTCCTAGCGATTGGACTTCCGGTGCTAGCCCAAGTTGAAATCATACACCGCCGATCAAATCATTAAGGCATTATAAGACATCACTCGTGCCCCCCCAGCTTAAGACCCCACAAGGATAGTTCTAATAGGGTAGGATCCCCCGCTAGAAGGAGGGGAAACCGCCAGAGAAAACATGCACCAAAAGCTGCTACTCTGGAACAAGAGTGTTCTTTTCTTCTCCCCTAGGATATGTAGGGTGGGGGCAAAGAACCAAATCGACAGAAGTAAGGAGGTGACAATTATGGACGCGAGTTGAGACTCGGCGATTAGGAATTGCTAAGCATTGAAAGGTCACCCAATGCACTTTTATGAAGCCAATTCCCACGAACTATCAGATAATATTGTAACGAAATGGGAGCGGGATATGAGCAATGAGGAAGAGGAGAAGCAAAAAATGAAAGAAAAAAAGTCACCAAACACCGAGGGAAAACCGACACTATATATAGGCACTATACTGTGATACAGGGTCTCTAAAGGGAAAATGGAGATAATATGACTTAGATACTTTAACGGGGAGAGGCCTATTGAGCTGCTCCCGCCCCTGGCCGAGGGACAGAAGGCTGATCTCGCAACTCCCTACACCTTCTCTATGTCGCTTCTTAGAAGCCCGTGTAGCAGTTGTTAGGCTGGTGAGGTGTGCAACTACGACGTCCTGGCTAATATTACACTTTCCCTGAAGTGTTAGTACTACTCTGATATGTCCGCGTTCTACAACCATGAGGGGTGTTCTCCGGTCTGTGTCCGCACAGTCCGGAGTGACATTCTCTGGTTCAAAAAAGATTTTCACGACGTCTTCATTGGAAAGCTTGGCCCTCATGAGCGAGGGTGCGAGGGAATTTATTCGGAGCGTTGGGAATGACATGATCCTGAACCAAAAAAGCATATTCGCGACGTCCTTCTTCCCTAACGAAGTTGCTCACGAGAGGAGAGCTCGGCCGGCTATATCGTTAGTGTCGGGACCTCCGTCCTGCCGTTCTGCAAAGGGTCTCCACGATGTCCCTATGACTGTGCCTAGCTGCCCAGGAGAGAGGCGTTCGACCGTTTTTATCAGCAGCGTTGGGGTCGACATCACGATGTTCAAAAAGCATCTCTACAATCCTCCCACGCCCATCCCCAGCTACCCACGAGAGAGGTGTTCGACCGCTTTTATCCGCAGTGTTAGGATCGACATTCTCGCGTCCGTAAAGCAGGCTCACAGCTGCCGCGTGCCCACCCCCGGATGCCCATGAGAGAGGTGTTCGACCGCCTTCATCTGCAGTATTGGGATTGACATCACAATGTTCCAAAAGGATTTTCACCACATGCTCGAAGCCGTTTCGAGCGGCCCACGAGAGGGGTGTTCGGCCCTCTCCATCCGCGGTGTTGGGGTTGACATCCTGGCGCTCGAAAATAATTTTCACTACGTCCCCAAAACCTTTGCGCGCCGCCCACAAGAGAGGTGTCCGACCGTCTTTATCGGCAATGTTGGGAGTGACATCCTCCCGTCCCAAAAGAATTTTCACAACATTCTCACACCGGTTTCCGGCTGCCCACGAGAGTGGCGTTCGGCCGTCTTTATCAGCAGCATTGGGGGTGATACCCTCTTGTCCTAAAAGCATCTTTAGGGTATTATCATTCCCTTTCCTAGCAGCCCAGGAGCTCGCGGTATTACCCGCCACATCAGTTGCACCAAGATCCCACTCCCTTATCCCTAATAGAGCCCGTGTTGTCTCCTCCATCCCAAGATATGAAGCACCGTGGAGCCCTGTAAACCAGGTTGGATTACTCCAACCAATCTCCCAGTCCCAATGATCATCACTGCGGGATAAGAGTATTACAGAGGATATATGGTTTTCGAACCCATCGAGAAGCCCGACTGCGAGCGTGTTCACACCCTCCGTGATTTCCCCACCGGAACCGATTTCCCTTCTGGCATGGACTCCCCAGTAGCAAGAGGCATACTCAAGAAAGGGCGCTTCTCGCCGAGGGCAACGAAGGACAGGGGAAAGGTCCCTGATGCACTCAAAGTTGAGGTATGTTAAACAAGCCTCGGCAATCATCAGGTGGGGGCTGTGGAATAGGTCGGAGTTATTGGATAAATATTCTTGAAGAGTGTAGTGAACTAGACGAAGAGTGTATGAAGACGCTTCTAGCACCACAAGCCCCAAAGAGCATCCGAGCACTGTTTCTATCGCGGGAATGTTCTGATAATCCAGATTTGTAGAGCCGATTTCCACCCCTAGGGCATGGCATAACTCTCCAACATTTAATGGCCGCTCCGAATGTGATAGCCACATTAGGACCCCCATACCGAGTGTCGCCTTGCTTCCCTTCTGCGCCTTTATTCGTGCCAGGGTGGCCGAGTATGCATCTCGAAGACCATTCCCTCGGGTCATCTGGTCAAGCCTTCTCTTTCTCTGACTAATCGTAATTTCCTCTAGGACAGCCTCAATGTTAAGGGAAACAAGAAGGAATCTATATCCTATCAGCTAATGTCCAACAAGGATTGGATTGGTTAAAGTAGCTTCCACTCACATTCGTGAAATTTTTCCTACAATCGCGCTTATTATCTCGGCTTTCAAATCTTCGTCCATTGCGCTAGGTGTGGGATCTTGGTCTAATTTCATTTTCAGATAAATCTCAATATCGTAATAAGTTGGTGTGATCGGCATCATAATCGCTTCGGCGAAATAGCTCTTAATCTCGTCCAGAATGTGAGGTCTCCCACTGAGGAACACCCGCACGTTCGCCGCAGCCTGCACAATGTCTTTCAGTGACTCAAGAAGCTCTTGTCGTTTTTTTCGGAAGACATTCATCTAAACCATCGATACAGATGAACACTTCAGGAAGCGATGCGATAGTTGTCTTCAGTATTTTCACCAAGTCTGAGAGTTGTAGAGCCCGTCCGCCAAACCCCCTTTTCTCCGCACGGAAAGACAGTCGCAAGGGCTCTGGGATCCCATCTCTTTCTAAAAGCTGCTTAAGGATTGCACCCAACATATTCGTCGTAGATTGCTGCTCCTGAGCGAGATAATCGCAGTACAATCCTGCAACACCAATATCTCTCTCACGAACTTGATCGCACAACCAGTCAATAACAAGGGAGCTAACATACTGGCCATTGGCTGGGTCCACTGGTTTGAGAGAGATCTCTCACTAACCTAATATGCGTCTTTCCCACACCTGGGTGACCGTAACAGAATAAAACGGTCTGCTTCGGTTCCCCATGCTGGCCACTCCATCCCCGAAACTCGTCCTTTTCAAGACGCCAACTCCCCACACCATCCACCCTATTGCTTTGCACGCTTTGGTGTCTGTGCCGAGGTTCCAGTGGTGAGAGCCACTGCTTAATCTGGTTATCCTCGTCGTCTGTTTTGTTCACAGTGATAATATTGTTGTGACTGTTCGTTACGTTCCCACTGTTGATATTACCGGAGACAATTGCTTGTATACTTGTTATTCGTGGCATGGTGTGTTTTGTATTTCAGTTTGCTATGGGCGCGGTCCCACGGCTGTCCGGGTGGCGTGATTAAACAGGTTTATGAACCTTATCGTGCAAAATCAGGGAGGGTTGATTTGAGCTATTCCTTTGGGAGGCGGGGGCATTGTCCAACTGTTTCTACCCCAAAGAAAACACCAGCACCCGACCAGCAAGGCTGACCAAACTCACCACAGCCACCACAAGGCGATAGGCAACACTGCATCTCGAATCAGAAAAAAAAAACTCCAACAATCTATCTAGCACCAATAAAATAATTCATTAAGCTTTCCCGTTTCTCCAAGATTCAGAATCGGAATTTCCCGATTCAGGTATAGTAGCCTTGCGACTTGTCTAGCAAAAGGGCATCAAGGGTTGTGAACGATCCACTGGATTGGGGGCAGTATTTCGTTTAAGCTGGTGAAGTGGAAGCACAACAGCGTTACGATCACACATAAATTTGAAGCCTACTGAATGATTTCCCCCTCTCCCCAATGCTCTCTCTTTCGAATGTTTCCTATAGTAAAATCTCGTACATAATGGGTGGTAGTCCCCGAGAACAGTACCGTATGCGACTCCTTATAAAACACTTGGGGCGCTGCTACGAGTAGCTGAGGCGCTTGGGATCGAGGAGGAATGATTGGGCAATAATTTTATCGTAGCGCCAAGAGTCTCATCATTCTTTTTCGGTTGGATGAGGGCATTCCATAAAACCCGACGACATCGCCTTCATGCATATCGCTACGACGCATCTGCGACCAACAGTTTGGACATATCACCATGGGCTACTCACCACATCCGCACGCGATTAACTCCGGCAATATCAACAGCTATAACGTGACAAATAATTATGGCAGTGTCACCAGTGTGAACAAGGTCATAGCCGACGAAAACCCAGAGATTATGAGGTGGCTCTCCCCACTAGACCCCGGGAGAAGACATCAGGATGTCCGCACCGACAGGCTTGATGGCGTGGGGAATTGGCTTTTGGAAACAAGCGAGTTTCGGGAGTGGAGGAGCAGTGAAGGTGGGGCCGATAAGGCTGTCTTATTTTGCTACGGGAATCCGGGGGTGGGAAAAACATATATAAGGTGAGTGCCTAGTTTATCTAGAAGAAGCAGGAATTGTTACCGACAACCAGCAATATTAGTTCATTAGTGATCGATAGCCTGTGCGATGGGCCCTACGGGGGGGAAATTGTAGTCGCAATGTTCTACTGTGATTTCCGCGACGAGCAACAACAGACAACTACCAACATCATGGGAGCTATCCTAAAGCAGTTGGTGGTTAGGGGGGAAGTGCTGGAGAACGTTCAAACCGCATTTCAAAAGGCGAAAAAGGAGGTCGGCGGTCGAGGCCTACGGCTTCCGGATATAGTGCAGATGCTGAAGCAGGCGGTTTCCACATTACCGCCGGTTTTCATCTGTATTGACGCTTTGGATGAGTGCCTTCCTAAGTATCAACTGGAGCTTCTTCGGTCACTAAAGGATATCTTTGAGGAGTTACCAAGGACGCGATTGTTTGTCACAGGGAGGCCTCAGATTGAAACCGAAATTTCGAGATCTTTCTCTACTAGTGTTGTAGTACCTATTAGCCCTAAGACGCACGACATAAAAAAATATTTGGAGAAGAGGTTAGAGATGGACACCGAGCCTGATGCTATGTCGGATGCTTTGCAGGCTGATATCCTGAGAATTATTCCCGAAAAGATATCTGAAATGTGTGTAGGGGCGTCTATGGCTCCCATCTCCATGAATGATTTGTATTGACAAGTGACCGTTTGCAGATTCCTCCTTGTTTCGCTACAAATCGACGCTATCTTAGGAGAAGTTATGGTTCTGGCCGTCTATAACGTCCCCCAAGTCTATAGCAACGGGGACGCTGGCTTGGCACACTTATTAGGGTAAAAAATTACAAAATCAAGATGCTAGGGTTCTTTGATGTATTTAGTCATAAGA
>Ga0307509_10001186_pt1 | contig 44368 bp, 38 predicted proteins | sample 10_EM_MG_FD_202245 | JGI IMG/M metagenome (GOLD analysis project Ga0307509, IMG submission 202245) | Populus trichocarpa ectomycorrhiza microbial communities from riparian zone in the Pacific Northwest, United States - 10_EM | ecosystem: Host-associated > Plants > Roots > Unclassified | place... | reverse complement strand
TTTTGTGGGTATTGGCAATCTTGACTATCGACTATACTGGTGAAGATCACCAGCAAGAGAAAAGAGAAGAAACTAAAACTTATAATTGAAAACGAGAGACAAGCACTGGCGGTTTCGATAAACCGCGATGCTCAGCTCACAGAAAGAAGACGATGATGATGGAAAACTAACTGTTGACAACGGCAAAGGAAAATCCACAATCACACTCCGTCCTCCCACAAGGTCTTTCCTACTAGCTAACCAACAAACCCTTATCCACCGTGACTGCCCTTTGTCCGGCTATGAAACTAGCTACCCGGCCCATGACAATAACCGCAAATTCCAGAAAGACCATCCAAGCCTCCGACAGAGTGCTCGTAATTGCCTAATAGTTTACAATCGGGCAATCACGTGGAGTATGAGGATGGGGGTCAATAGCAAGAAGTTCACTTACCCCCATAGGACACTTTCTACGGAAGGAGAATCCTATGGGGCCTGGGTGGCTTCCAGCGGAGGAAGATATATGAAGATTTTGTTCTCAATGGAACAGGCTTAACTAACCCTTTAAGTCTTGGTCAACTCTCGCACCTTTCGGTTGGAGGACAGTTGTGACCGGATCGCTAGGGTATGATCTGAGGAAGTCAGTACTAGCACAGTCGCGACAAAGGGAGTTTTAGTTGCTTACTGATGGTGCTTCTTGGGAGATTGGCGAAGTGAACGGAAGACTCGGCTCATAGATGGCCAGAAGTCAAGGTCAAACGGCAGCTTAGTGTTTTGTTGGCAAATGTGCAGTACCTCTTCCAAGTGCTCTACTGCCTGCTAGTAGCTGGGAAGCCGTTCCTACGGGGAGTAGGGAGAAGTAGGGATACCGCTGGGCTGTGGGATTTGATAAAGGAAACCCGCCACGCTCTGGGGAACGGTACACCACACCTACAGTCCCTCCAAGGAGGTTGCTAAGGGTGGACGGTAGTTATTGTAGTCTTCTTGGGATTTTTCGGGGCTGATTTTGTTTCGTTGGTGTTCAAATAGTTAGATGGAATGAGGACAAAGCTCATGTGAGTGAGTGAGTGAGAGCTTCCTATATGTTTACATGCTTTTGTTGCGTTTGCGGAGCTTATATCCAAGTTATGCTCGTAAGTTACTGTTCTACCGTATTAGGGGACCTTCGGAGCACAGCAAAGAAGAGGCGTATCGTGGCCTGGGAGTTGAAGCGTGGCGAAGGTCGCTTATTAATAAAAGGAGCGGAGCAAACACCACATGGAGTAGGAGGCATACGGTGATGTGAACGACAAGCCTACCAGCAGCTGGAAGAAAAGGTAAACTCAAAGGTTTTGTCTTTTGGTTGCTGGAAGGTGGAACGCTGCCTCCTTCTAGAACGCCACGGCCATAACTCAGACACCAGTGTCCTCATTGTGGATGTCGGTGCTGGTGGGTTTACCCTATCCCCAAATGTTCGACTCGCCCCTAGGTGAGTCTGCTCAACTGCCTTTCGTTATGCTCACAAGCGTAGCCGAGTGTGGATTGCCCCCTTGGCTGTCCAACCCAACTCGGCTGCGCGTGGGAGGTGTACCGATTTAGGGGCTTCTTTCTCTCTTGTCGGCCTGACAGCCCTTGACTTTCAAGAAAAGATATGGTATCTTATGAGGTCATGCATGCATTCGAATTGCTCTCTAGACGACTGATCTACCCCCGCCTCAGGCCCAACCCCCGGATACAGTGTATCTCTCACGAGGGAATCTCTTGTGTGCTTTCCGAGCTCCTCTAATTTGGCTTGTTGTGGGTACAGTACCCTACCCTGTGAGTCAACCATAGCTCAGAATTCCGTGGACTGGAGCGGAGTGATCGTTCCACTGAACGTACCAGTAAAGCACAAATCGAGATTTCGGTGCCAACTGTTCTCCAGGGGTTCACAGCCTCCTGTGCTTCGAAATTCTGCTCAAAAACTGCCGACCGCCTCCTGAGAACACGACCTAGTGGGGAGAGTTGGTACCGGTGAACTTTCGAGGAACCCAAAGCCGCCCCGCGATATCTTGTTAACCATAGTAAATTCGTTTCCACTTCACTAGACCCCCACAAACGCTGCCTATAGTACGATACCCGATTTCACTACGGTTACGGTATCGGCGCGTTCCCGGTCCGCTGACACGCCTCACAACAAAATATACCCCTCTTGGACATCTACCATCCATGATTGTCCCCCGCAACACCACTCCCACAACACAAATGTCACCCTCTAATCACACGCCCCCGAGTGCCTACCCGATAGAAGCCTTCCGAGCTCAATGGACCCAGCCGGGCGATGTAATGTCACTGCTTCTCATTCTAGGTGGAGATGTGATCCAACGAGCTCTAGCCCAACTCGCGGGCGACAGTCTGGTGACACCCGTGGCGTTCTCATTCGGGTGGGTGACATACAGCATAAGTGCCCTCCTGGCAGTCGTTGGCGAGAATAAGCTCCTGCCCACGCCCGACTGCTCCGGCCAAGTCGTAAACGTTCGCTCACGATACACACGGCAGAACAACTCGTGGATACTGGGGCGGGTGATGAGGGATTTTTCGTACTGGCGGGGAAGGGAGGTGAGGGATGCTGAGAGAAAAATGGCAGCAAAGGATCAGAGGGTTGCACTTTGCGTTGCTGTGTACGAGGCCGATCCCAAGCAGGCTGCTGGGGTGCCCAAGAGAGATTGGGTGTGGTATAGTGGCTTTATATGTGCGGTCCTGCAGCTGGTGATTTCGACGGTTCCCTGGATTTTGCAGGGGGATTGGGCCATCTTTTTCACGACAGCTTGTGGCATATGTCTGGTTTTGGGGAGCGGGGCTCTCCCACAGTGGAAGCAGGAGAAGTGGGCTTGTCGGAGGGGTGCGAAAAAGACGGCTGTGCTGACGAGGGGGAATGGGCAGAAGGATTGTATCGTAATTATTGGCGGCGGGGTCGGGTTGGATTTGGAGGATTTGGCTGGGGGACGGGGGGTTGATATGCCTCGTACTCGATATTTGGCCAGTGTCATGGCAGCACTCTGGATTGCACTATTGATTGCGGTCTCTGGGCTGAAGCGCAACACTTGGTTCTTATTAGTGGTGGGTATTCTTGGGATGATACAGAATATCATTGTCTGTGGTGCCCCACGAAATCCGAGTGCCTTTGGAATTCACCTCCGGTTCAAGGAGGTGATTGTCGAGAAGAAGGTGATGGAGGCATTGAAGGCAACCGAGAGGAAGTATCCTTATGTTGGAAGGTCACTTGTTGATGTCTATTTTCCGGGTGGTTTACGGCCTGACGAGGAGGAGTATTGGAAAGAAGCTGATGATATTGCAAGGGCGAAAGATTCTAAGACAAAGTAATTTTTCAATTATCATTAATCCCATCATCTCACTGAACACTATACACTGAGTTTGTACCTCAATGCGGGAGATTTCCACACCATTTCGGGTAAGATTTAAATAACCCATAAATTCACAATTTAGTCCCTCACAAAAGTGCGGGGGTTGCGGGGGCTTTAACTTTGTGAAACCCATTTCCATCAAAACGCGCCCCCAATCCTATCTTTACATCCCTTCTTCAAGTTCGTCAGGTCAGCCCCGGATCTCAGTCATTAGTGCATCACCAAATAAACATTATGGCTGTCCAGCTCGAAGACCACCCACAATGGCATCTCCCAGATGTCCTGGAGCCCGGGAGCACCCTGCCAAAGATTCCCTGCCTCTGCGAGCCCAACAGTTACGACAAAGAGGGGTTTTTCGATTTTCCCACTCGCCAGGGCTGGTTTTTCGACATTGAAGGAAGCTCCGGCCCACAACGAATCAACCGGGACGAGGTACTCTCTTCTGCAGAAAAAGGGGCTTTTTTACAGTCATGGTTATTCTTTGGAGTGATATATGAAGTCTTGAGACTTTTGGACGTCGAGGTAGACCTAGAGGATTGTGTTGTCCGCAATCAAGACGGAACGAGACGATGCATAACCACTTATCCACTACGAAAGTACTTTTCGAATTGCCTCCAGCGCGGGAAATCCCGAAGCAGGACTCCTCGGGAGGACGCACTCGCCAATATTGCCAAAATATTAAGGCGTGTTGATTCGACTATTCGACGGTATTCGGACACTCTTTCACCTCGAACTTGGAGGCTGTCGGAGGCTCTATCGTTGGATACTGTACTCAGTATCTTGATCCTTGGGGAGTCCCTCTTGAACATAACAAGGCTGGCAATGCCGCCTCCAGAAAATGATCAGTCGGTCCTCCAGGGCGTCGGTTTCGCTTGGGCTCGGAACCCTTTAGAACAGCGTATGCTGGGTGCCAACTGGTGCACCAGTACCACAACAATGCTGCATACTTTGCTTGATGTCAGTGGGTTGTATTACGCTAGTAGGCTTCGATTACCGACCCACTCTGGCCGGCAATCTCATAGTAATTGCACTCCGCAACAGTGCTTTGCTAATCACGTTGACGAGAGCACTTACCAGACCCAGCATGTCGAGCAGTGCCGGGGGTGCGAGCACATATCAATAGATGTGGAAAAGGTGGCAGAGGTCATTGGGCAAGGAAAAACACCTGTTGTGTCTATCGATTATCTAGATGCCGATAGCGATCACCCGGATATCCAACTTAAAGTCATAACATCAGCACCCTACGTCGCAATCTCGCATGTATGGGCACAAGGACTAGGAAACGCTCGGGCCAACAGTCTCCCCCGCTGCCAGCTGACAAAAATCAAACGAATGGTCTCAGGTATACACCCAATGAGCAATATGCATGGCGCCTCCGAGCTCGCGGTATGGATGGATACGCTTTGCATCCCCGTGGCGCCCCATCTCAAGCCGCTCCGAAAACTCTCCATAGCACGTCTCGAGGAGACATATAGAAACGCAGATCAAATCTTGGTCGTGGACAAAGACTTGATGAGCGCCTCTCGTTTAGCCAGTCGCATTGAAAAGGCAACTCGTCTGCTTTGCTCTGCCTGGATGCGACGCCTATGGACTTACCAGGAAGCCGTGGTATCCAATCTACACCCAACCTGCGAGAAGCTGCAGATTCAATTCTCTGACGGACCGGTGACCTTCCACTCTCTCTGCGTGGACCCCATAAGTTCTTGTCACTCGGAAATGGCTATAAACAGCCTCTTGTTAGCTTTGCCAGTGACGGGGTCTGTTTCCTTCAGGCTCTCAACTCTAAGCCGAGCTCTGCGCTACCGCACCACCAGCCGGCAGTCTGACGAGGCCATCTGCTTAACCGCCGTATTGGGCCACGACGTATCCCGGGTGATAGCAACAGACAATGCGGAAGAGCGCATGGCAATATTCTACTCCTTCATAGACACTGTCCCTGCTGAAATAATATTCCGAAAAGTATCCCGCTTGAAAATTGACGGGTACCGTTGGGCACCCCTCTCCTTCCTCCAGCAAATGGCGCAGATCGCAGTAGCGCAAGGTCTGGACGCGCCCAGAGACGCACACGGGGTATATGTAACTTTTCCTGCCCTGCAATTCCTCTCCATCGGCCCGCCCAAAAACATCGGTAATCACTTCCTTCTCGGAGAGGATCCGGAGAACCCGACGATACACTTGAGCTCAGCGGGTGCGAAGAGCGGGAGGACCGACGAGGAGTGGAGCAGAGTTGTTAGGGGATGGGAAGAGTTCGATCGTATTGTTCTTGGAAGCGGGGAAATTGCGCTCATTCTGAATCCTGATCGAACATCTCCGCATGTGTTGGTTTCAGTCTTAAGGAAGGGGCCGGATGGGACTAGATACTGTCGGTTTCTGTGTTTGGCTGAGACGGGCGCAGTGCATGCTACCTCTCTTAATGTTTGCGGGCGGGTGGCAATAGAGAAAATTGATGCTGGGACAACATGGTGTGTGGGATAGATGAGTGCGTTGCTCTTTGCGCTCTCACTGGGACTATCAGGATAATCATGGTTTTCCGTATGTAGTGTCGGGCAGGATCAAGAGTCAAACCAGAAGTCTCACGCAAATGAATAAAGCTGAGCTACACAGTAAATATGATGGACGTTCTTCTAAGCTGTTGCTGTCCTCAAGTCGGCAATATGTACTTACCCATATGTACTCACATATCCGTACAACCCTACGCCCGATTTGGAACCCGGTTTTTAGTAACGGAGGGTTTCCCCGAGGGTGTGCAGGATGGAAAGATCTAGGAGTGCCAGTGCACACGCTACCTTAGGATTATTCACTAAATAGTAGAGCATCAAGCACTAGGCCAGGGAAGTATTATAATAGCATTGCGGTTTCTACCATTCTCTCATAGTAATCAACTTGTAGCCATGGCCCCCTCTTCGACCAAAGAGTCCTTGAGTGGAGTGGGAAAGGAACACCCTCTGGCAAAACTCAGTTCAGCTGCTTCTCGAAGCAGGAGTTATCATTGATATTGATATCTCGGGTTTGGTGATATCGATCTTGGCAGAGGGGATCTATCTTGGGAGCGACCACATCGAGTGAGGATTGATGTTTGTCATTGCACCTCATTTGTAGATACCAGGAAGGGTGAGGGGAGAAAACTACTTTGTGATTCGGAATTTATTATCCGGGGTTCATTATTAACATCTCTATTAAGCTGGTGGGATCTCGTAGGCTCGTTGTCTCTGATGAAACAACCGCCGAGTTACGCTATGATAATACTTCAAATATAGCCCACAAAACTGCGGGGGGTCTGGCGAGGTTGAGCGAGGGTGGCTGAAAGGTCAAAGCCCTCCGCTCCACAAAAGGGAGGGTGAGAAAAAAAGTCTCTACCAAAAGGCCTTAACCCCAGCAAACAACCATCTGTTGTCTGATAGAAGGCGCATTTTCAGCCAAGGCGTCAGGGCCGGCGGCTGGCTTATCACACCAACTGTAGCCTCCAGGAGAACTTTTTGCCAAAACTAGAATACTCGTATGATAGCTCGCGCACTTTCTATTCCTAGACACTGTTTACCTACTTCAAAGTTAGTGATGTAATACAGTAACATTGGCCGAGCATGAGTGCTTCGCCATCATTGGCTCCCTTACCGAAATGGGCCCTATTAATTAGAAACTATTATTACTTGATGACGGGGAAACGGTCTGTACAAAACGTGCGGTACGGAAAGAGAGGGTTAAGTCATTAAGGGGAGGGAAGGGGAATTTACCCTGGACGGGCTTGTAACAGAGAGGAACATACACTAATATGGTACTGGTTTCGTTTTCATTTATTTTCATTAACTTTTATCTTATTTGAATTTATCGCAGTCTGGAGATTTTTCCCCTCGGTAGCCCCCTTCTCGCTTTCCCCCCTAAAAAAAAGGTTAACCACCATACCTAGCCAACTCTGGGCAGGGGGGCACACCTTTCCAACGGCCTAATTTAGTGTAGAAGTATAGCTATCATAGCATAGTTTAGGAAATTGGCCTGAATGTCAGCCGGAGGTCATCAATCATGCTACTATCAGGATCTAAAGTTCAAGCGGCCCTCTTCTTTGGACCGTGCGCCTCTTTCACTTTTTGAATCACCCGTTCTTGCTAATTTATTCGTCATAATCGGCATAAAAGTATGGTCTGGTAATCGTGAGTACCCAGCTCGTATGGCACGCACACAGAGAGCTACTATGATATTTGTATTGTAAAGAGCGGCACCTTATCCGTGAGCTACATTTCAGCCTCAGCCCTCCGAGTTCCAGCACCGCTCGGGTTGCACGTAGTTACTGATACAAGTAGCACTTTTAGGTGCATCAAGTGTTGAGCTGCTTGAATGATACGGTGGCTTGGCCTTAAACTGCCTTTCGGCTCACTGACCAACCCTGTGGTGTGTTACGTCGTGCGGCTCGGAATATGTCTTGCGTAAAAAGACCGTGCACTTTTAAGCTTAAACTACTCCTGACACCATTCATTACTAGAATGGCATCTTCCCAAAGCTCAATCCAGTTCTCATACCAGAGTAGTTGAAACCCTTTCTAACTCATCACAAGGCTTACCAACCTAACGATCAACCTCTCAGCAGTTGCATTAAGCATTGGAACTAGGTAGTTTCGTGGGGGCCCTGCTTGGCGCCAAGAATTGAGCATTCAATCCGAAACCAAGCTCCGTTAGGTGTCTAACTTTAGAATTCCCCATCTACAGTAATTACAGAGACAGAACCATATCAATAACGCAGTTACTCATCCTCCGCAGTAATGGCGGAACAACTTCGGCAACAATGGCGAAATCCACGGGACATTATGTCGGTACTGATGATCCTTGGTTCGGAGACCGTGCACAAGACGATAGCACAAATGGCTGGGGGGCCATTTGTCCCGACCCCTTTCTCGTTCGGCTGGGTAGGATACTCTTTCGTAGCGCTGGGCAACGCCGTAGGGTCGGGCAGACTGCTTCCAGAACCTGACTGGCCGACCTTCGTCATCAATCTCAAAAACGGGTACGTTCGGCAGAACTGCTCATGGGTTCTTGGAAGACTCCTGAGGGATTTCGAGATGAAAGAGAAGAACAAGGACTACGCGCTCAAGATTATCGTCTACGACCTCAATCTAAACGATGTTGGCCGCCGGCCTGCGAGGTGGTGGTGGTGGTGGACGAAGAAGGACAGAGATGTCTATATCAAGCCAAAGCGGGACTGGGTTTGGTGGAGTGGCGTTGTTACGATAGTCATTCAGTTAGGGATCTCGATCACACCGTGGCTGACCGAGGGCGATTGGACTATATTCATGACATCTACTGCAGCGACTTTACTTGCCGTTGCGGGCGCAAGCTGGCCGAACCTGAGCGCCGAGAAGTGGGCTGGGCGTCGGAGCAATAAGTGTGTTGCACTCACACGAGGAAATGGGGCTAGATACGCTATGATTCTAAAGTACCGGGATGGCGAAAAAGGGCTGGACCTGGAAGACCTCGCAACGGCGATGACAACCCCTTCGCGTTGGGACCGCGTAGTTACTGGCACACTCGCAATAGCCTGGGTCCTCCTCCTCTTCAACATATGTGGACTTCAAGATAAGACCTGGTACATTCTTGGAGTCGGTGTCATCGGGATGCTTCAGAATCAGCTCGTCAGCGGAGTGCAAAGGGATCCCGCGTCGTCGGGAATTCCCCTGACAAAAGTCGAAGAGATTCGAGAGTTCAAGGTCATGAATGTCTTGAAGAAGGTCGAGACTCGCTATCCTGGGTTTGGGGTATCGCTATTGCCAACATTCTTCCCCGGGGATTTGTGGCCGGATGAAGTTAGTTGGTGGGAGGAGCGCAAGATGGAGCTCAAAACTATTAGGGAGGCGAAGAAGCAAGCAAAACTCACTCAAAACGCTGTTGTCTAGTCAGGTCTGTTAGAATTTCATGCATGGGGAGTATTCCTGGAGTTCACTTGGTGGGCGCACATATCGAGCTGCATACATTTACCTTGATTTGGGTTACATGGAATTTCTTTGGCTGGTATTCGGGATTTTTATTGTTTCATCTCGCGGAGCTCTTCACCTGTGATCACCCTTGCTTTAGCTATCTATTGAGCTATGTATGTATATGAATTTATGTGGCATTATTTCGAACACATCACATTGTACGGGTCGGTAACGCAATTATCGACTTTTGGCTGAGGTATTATGATATTATCAAGAAATATATCTCAAAAATATTCACGCTGTGCAGCATACTCAATAGATCACCGCCCACAATACCACCCTGCATGCCCGAAAAACATCACGGTTGTTTTAAGGATCCTTAAAGGGTGGGCTGCTCTAGTTGGCTCTAAATGTTGCCCCAAACCTTTATACAGCTCACACAATCTCGCCCCCCCCCCTCGATTCGATTGCTCCAACTATCAAGATAAAACTGTATCTAAAAATATACGCCGTACAACCGGATGTAATTCTGTCAACCTGGGTCTATCCATATCATAGGGCATGATGCTTAAAGAGTTAATATAACGTGTCTAGCCAGTGAATTGATCCAGAGGCCTGACAATATACAAGAGTGCTCCAACAGGTATCATACTCAGAAGTGCATTTCCCACGTGGTGCCATAGTGGAGGGGTCACTAGCAGCCATTTAAACCTTGCATCCAGAAATGAAGTCCGTTCCTTTGTACATTCTGCTCTGCCTGGTGTTTGTCGGGAAACTTTTTTCTTTGCGGCGTAGTTAATACTGAAGAGTCTTTGGTAATTGGTGGATGATTATGGTATATAGGAGGCCCTTTTTCTCGAGGCTGCTGTAACAGAGAATCCAAATGGGGCATTGCTGACATTTAAGGGATATGGGCTTTATGGGTCCTAAAACATTCAAGTGAGGCGTGCATGTCGGAAGTATTACCTCAGTGTAATGATTTCAAGTTGGTGCGAATATGTTCGGCCAGTTGTCAGGCAACTTGGGATATGCGGATCTAGGAAATGGCAGATGTCATGTTGGTGTATATTCATACTGCTCACGACCACAAGTACCGCAGTCTCAAGCGCGTCCGTAGGCAAGCAAGCAAGATAGAAATCGTCTCTCTCTCTTCCTTTCTTTCATTGATTAGTCCCATTACTTTACGCTTCAACTCCGGCTGTTTCTGTGTGCCCTCCGACAAGGCCCATGTTGAGGTGAGTGAGTGACATCGCATGATTTATCCTGGAATCACCTGGGCCACGTCCCCCGAGACCGTGGGACACAGCACTCGCTCAAGCTTGTGAGGCACATGACACAAATAACTCTTCAAGCTTTACTTGGTGTTATTGACGGGCCGGAGAGGCGTCATATGCTCAAGTATCAATCCGATTGCGTACCTTATCCCTCATGTTGCTACGACGAATAATGATATATCTAGCACCTAGCTGGATTGTGTGGCATAGTATGTACAGTACTTTACAGGATTAAAAAAGTGTCGTCCTTAATCTACGCTCTGAAGAGTGGTATCCTTGAGGGAAGCTGCGCTCGATTTTCATGAAAGTAAAATTGTGCCTCGAGGGCGTAAACCAACTATATGAAGCAAACACACCTCAACTCACCTATAGCTTCATATAACGTATGTTGGGTCACCTACAGGGCCGGCCGTTGAGGGGTTGGAGTTTCTGTATTTCTAGGGTATTTGGCTTTGTTTCTTTCCTTAATTTTCGGTTGTGTTGTGTTTTGTTTCCAGAGCTCTCGCCTCCCGGAGGCACTTATGCCTGGGCCCGTCTATGGCTAGTATCCTTCCCGGTTTCTCAGTCCGTCGTTCCTCCCCTTCAGCTGCGCTTCCTCCACCGATGTCCTACTTTCTGCTCTGACGCCCTAGCCGCCTCTGCAATAGTTATCGGTGCATATCCTTCTCCAATTCAGCATTTGTAGATCACCTTTCCCCCCTACTTTCTTTTTAGAGAATTGATACCGCTTTAATGCCTCCCCCCGAGCACACGAGGGTAAGGAGATAGTTACATGTGGTCGGTTTGCCCTAGTAAATTTAAGAAACTTTCCTGGGTGCAGGGGAGGAAATCGAAGACAGGTATGATATTGACATCTAGGCATAGCACTTGTTCCACCCTCAAGCCCTATCTAACTGCAGCAAAACAGAGGACGAAGCATGAGCATCGAAGGAAATCTCACAACTTGTGCAATGGCAGATGAACAGGGGTGAAGATGCCACCTCGAAATATAATGGTCAGGGCTTCATCGAATTCCCCCCTTAGTCCCGTGGGAGGGATGATATAATGCCAAACCTTAGAAGCATGGCACCCTGAATAAAATTTCCTCCGGGCCAAGAAATGGGTTGATTTCCTACCCACGGAGGGCAAGGCATCAAAGCTATACCAATTTAGAATCCCCTCCCCAGCTCAGGTCCGGATGTGTAGCGGCCCCAGGGCGGCAGAGGTATCGGGGCCTCCGAGTGAATAGTTTCCAACACTAATAATCACCGGTGAGAATGCTTGTAGGACTAACCTAGCTCGTCATTGTCCACGCAGGATATGTGCTAACGGGAGGGATAGGCACTTGGGGCGTTTTTCTCTCTCCTCATAGCCAGGGCATCTATGTGTTCCAAAACTTTGGCAAGGCCACCGCACCTTCAGGTACTAACTACTAACGGTACTCTTAGGCTGTAAGTAATAAGAAGTGTCGAAATTTGGGGTTTGTTTCATATGTATATTTCTCTTGATATTTGGAGGTCAAAATATTGTAGAAGGCTAGAGAAGGCTTTTCCTACTGCATATCGGCCCGCTAGTATTGCTCTTTCTTCTGATAGAGAATGTATGGTATTGAGAATGGGGTAAGGTGCATTCGCGCTTGTACAAGCTGGGAAGCGGAAACTAGTAGCACACGTGCTTTACCTCTACTAAATTAGATTTTACTTCTTCCCGAGGTTATTGAAAACTGAGTCTTTTTTTTTTACTATTATAAATCATCATAGCCTATAACTACACAACATTACTCTTACTAAAGCTACACCATAACATTCCATAGCACCTGTTGCCCATGGCCAATTCTACCAGGCGCCCTTTCCGGGTGGCCCTAGTTTCTTGCTCTCCTCGCAGAAAACACGACAGACCTAGAGAGAGAGGAAAAACAGAGGGCGGCGAGAGAAATCAAAGGGATATGTGGAGGCACAGAGGAAGGAGAAACGAAAAAAGCAGGAAGAGGAGAAATTGATAGGAATGGTATGCTAAAATGTTCCAGGGGGGGAGCGTCGCCTTGAATGTGAAAGGACGAGTTCCCTTTCGCAAATCCCCACGCAAACCCTAAATTCATAGAGGGTTCGGGCTGGGTCTCAATGTCGATGATATTGATGCTTGTCTATCACTACTATCTGTACTGTATGGACCCAACTGCTAGAGTCATATGAGAAGCGACCTAAGACCGAGGTAGAGCTCGCTATAGTAGCAATAATGATATACTGTACTAAGTCAAAATGGTTGGTCGGACATCAGTTTCCAGACTAAATTCAACGAACAATATATATTTTCATCAGCTAGATGATTTCTATATACTCAAACCCCTTAGAAATAGAAGTGCAAGGGACCAAAACTACCTTCATTGTTTATGATTGTTAACCAGTGCGAAAGTGATTTGAATCTTTGCATGGGCCCACATAAAAAATTACATGACAACCAATATCTCACACTTGAATGATATTTTCTCCACTCCTTTGTATTTAAAAGTTTTTCAATATCCCCCATATTACCCACAGGCTTGCTGATGCGCTGCCAATTTTCGCATATTCTCATAGGTATTGTGCTGAGAGAGAGTGTGGTGTAAATGGATCCTTTTGGTGTAAAAACGGCATCTGACGAAACGTTTTGACACTTTATCTGCCTATAAGATCCGGCCAATGATATCCCTGCCTCTCTTGACCTATCAGCACCTATCTGAGTGGGGTGGTGTCCGAGTGGCTTGTGGTTCCGTCTATTACAGTTTACGAAAATCTCTACAAACTGGCCTCGGGAAAGCAAAGCCTCTGGATATCTCGAAACATGCCAACACGGAAATGAGAGCCCCCTCGAGGTATCAAGACTTCTCCTGGCCAGAGTTTGCTAAGGAAATCGACCCGTTAGCGCCGCGGCACCGTTCGTGTGTGCCCAAGACATGCGTTTTTTTTCTCTCCCCAGACACCATTTTCTCAATGAAATCCTCCCAAACCCCAGCAGAAATACACCGAAGCGCTATTATAAAAGTACGAAAATAGAGAGACTAGCTCCCCAGGAACTCGAGGGACGGAGTTTCAGCTCCCCGCACCCCTGCCCTGCCCCATCCACTGTGCCCCACCTATACCTCGTGATACGGTGAAACGCCATCCTAACCCTTTCCCTGCTACAGAGGCTCCATCCAGTCCACCTCAGAGTACGATTCATCTTTCGCATATACAAGTACTGGCGCTTCGGAGCTTGGTACTCAGACTAGTGTCTCACAAACATCCCAAACACAAAACTGCAATTAACCCAACCACTTCGACTTTACTCTTGCGGTATCCACTCTATTGAACCACGAAGTTCAACGTTGGATAATTCATGGCGAGGCAGAAAGCCCCGCACTAGGGCAACCTCACATCACCGACCAATTGGATGAGGCCCAAAGCTATCATCCGGCAATTGCTTGCCATAATCTAGGGCAGATCTAACCCGGGTACAATCCTGGCCTGTAAGTATCGGAGCATTTCCCGGGGTCGTAAACGCGAAAATCGACGCGAGAGTGACAAGGATATTTGACACAGTCTAGAGAAACATACAAGTCAATCAAGCCTCAGTAAAGAGCGCCATCAGTCCTCGGGAATTGCATTACGATATTGCTCCGCCTAGCTACGGCAGTTCAACGGGAGGTGGGGGGTAAATTTAATATAACAAGGAGGCGCTCATTGGCGGACGTGTCAAAACGGTACCGAATCGTTGACACCCTAATGTTTTCCTAGTTATTTATCTATCTGGGATGGATGGCAAAACTCGTTGGGTGGATAGCGTAACGAGTGAGAGGTAATGACATGGTTAGAAGATTCTGGGGAACCATGCCGATTTTCCACCTCCGCATTGGGGCACTGCCGCCGAGATAAGCAGTTACCAGCACGTCAATCGCTAATGATTAAACTGCCAGCACCCGAAGGGCCGATGAAGTTTATCTGAGTACAGTGCACCAAGTCACCGCAAAGTATCACCCATAACGACCCCAAAACACCATGATATCAACATCGGTGAGCGTGCATGATGCAACACGATAAGGCGGGTAATCTAGGGTTCAAGCCACAGCAAAAACCATGATAAACCCCCGGTGTTCTAGTCCTGTAACCTGGGGAGAAGTCAAGGCGGAAAGTTCGCCGCATCCTATCCTGTAACCCCTAGCACAATACGGACCCTACCGCCGTTGACAGCCAGCAGTGCACCGTGCCGTATACAAGTCCACGAAAATCTAGGCAAATTTATTGTTGTGGGAGGGGCTCTGAAGTACTAGGCTTCCGGCCAGCTTCTCCCGTCCTCTCACTTGCGAGTTCGGTGAGTTTATTCTGCAGTAATCCCTGCTCTTCGACGAACCACAACCAGTATTATGATCTGCGGACGGGACCCACCGCCGGACAAAGACAAATGAAAAGGGAAAGGGGGGAGAAAAAAAGAAGGCAGCAATAGGGCACCATAGGTACGCGGAGATTTCTGTTTGTTGGCAATGGGAAAAAGTGATGAACTAGTCACTAACATTAGGTATTCGCGGAAGCGGCATTTTCCCTACCCCCCCTCATCTGCGTGCAGTGAATAAACTAGATAGTGCATGGTTGTTAATGCGTGTGCGGTCTAACAGGAACGGCACATCCACCCTCTGCTCCTTTTTTCTTACTCTCTATTCGGGAAGCACTCTCTGCCCTGTTTTAGCACATCGCTTGAAGGGAAAAAACTGTTTTTTTTTCAGAAGAGCGTGTTTTTGCTGAGACTCCATTCTTCCTTACTAAGGGCAGAAGACAAGCCATATTCAGATAATAGCTACCCCACCGATCGCTATAATGAAGGAAAAATCAGGTTAAGACCTGCGAGTTAGGCTTTAATAATAAGCACAACCCCTAGATATTCAATTTACGAGAGCCCTGAAAACTCCCCCCCCCCGAAAAGCCAGCCCTGCTGCCGCCCCAAAAAAAAAAGCTGAATTGGTTCAGAAGAGCACAGGGCAGAGTAACAGCGACCCGGGGAGGTAAGCCACCAGTTTGAGCATCTGGAAGAAAGAGAGGGTTGCCAGAGTTTGCGTCAGGGGTATGAAAGGTATATCCTAGATCATGATTACCCTGCTCGTATATCTCTGCAGATCTACACATCTACAACTGGCTAATTGAAGAGTAGCACTGATGCCCCCGCAAACTCCTTATCGCTACCGATGCATGTAGGAAATTCGCATGTAGGAAATTCGCTGTGCATAAAATGGTAATTGCAATTGATGTATGAAATATTGCGCGAGCATGAAGGTACCACCGAGCTGCGATCAATACGACTGGGAGCATCACAATCTCCGATGGCCTTCTCGTAAGCACACTCAACCGGACGAACTAAAAGCTAAAACTGAAGAAAATCCAACGATGGCTAGTCCTTAAATAGTGACCAACTTTATAGAAGCAATCGCCTCTATAATCAGCTCAAAAGTAAGGAAAATGCCAAGCTTCATATAAAGTCACTCGTCGGCAGAAGCCTAGACAAGACCACAAGGTCTGGATATCTCAGAGTTATTGCCGAAGGCCCTAGTGTTACATCTTCCGTTAGTTCTTTCATCTGCTCCTCCCTGTAGAGCTGCGAGAGTAGTAGTGCGCTCGAGACTATTCTTACTCTGGACAAGTTTTACATTTGTTCCGGCACTGTCAACCCTGCCTAGAACATTTACCGCGAGATCGTTTTTGCCACTGCTGATATCTTGTAACTTATGATGTTTCTCTTGTGGGGCAAACCACTGCCTCCGAAGTGGGGCACGGCACGGGCTAGGCTGCGGTCGTGTACCACACCACAGACTTGCATGGACCATTTCTAATAGCGTAGTGCACCTTATTTTATGATGCGCAGGCAGGTCCAATGAAAGACTATCCTACTCTTTTGTGGCGGAAGACCGACAGTGGTTCACCAGTACAATCGCACCTCGCCATACTAGAACCCTTTCTACAGGAAACCTGGCTATTGCAGATGATCCTTCAGGGAATTTACACCCCTGCTCCCGCACACTACCCTCTTGATATTTCCTCCAAAATCTCCCTATAACGAATGAAAAATTCCGGATTCCTGGCGTTCCTTATAGCGAGGTGCGACTGTAGCCCGTTTGTATCAGATTATTTCATATGATTTTGGTTGTAATAATACACCCGTTACCCGTGCAAAGCCTTTGGCGGTTTATTTCAACTCTCCGGCACTAGTGAGAGACGTTAACTTGCAGGCAGGGATGCCTGGACCCTTTTTATAAACCCAGGCCTTGGGTATACCTAGCCTTTCGCCCAACCCCCATTATCTGTGGGATAGTGCCCTCTCACTGTCTTGCAAAAAGTGAGAAAGTTCATATTTATCTAGAGATCTACCGAGGTAAGATGTAGAGCTGCCCTGTCCCCTATTCTCTGCTTTTACGTCATGAATCTGGCGTGTCCCCTCTGTTTCGCCGACCAAGATTGTTGAATCAGAGTGGTTAACCTACTAACCCCGACCTCTTCCACCTGCCCCACCACTAGGCTACTATCTGTCAATACGCGTGGGCAGGCTCTGGCCTTGCATCATTTCTAGAGCCTTCACTTGAAGGTATGCTGGGATATACGGCGGTGTACTGCAATTGTCTTGCAGTCTCAGGGCATAGTCACTGATGATGCTCTAAGAAAATTAGCAACTTCACGTGAGCAAAACAAGTAGTTAGATGGGGTGTGTATGGTCTAGAATACAAGTCATAGTTCATACGCTCTAATGCGAATCGGGTGGTGACCGCCCCCACTTGACACCTGGACTAATCAAGCCGGACATCTATATACTGTAGTTCGCTTTGCGGTGGCAAACCCCAACACCTCCTCATTCCGACAACAAATTCCCACCCTACCGTGATGAGCGGGAGGGTGGTTCCGTATTCCGGTGCCCCGAGCCCTAAGCTTACTTGGCTGTTACAGATCCTATCTCGCAACATTTCTCCTATTTGGCATCAGCCCCAAACTCCCCCCGCTGCGAGACTCCCAACGAAACAGGCCCCAGCGCCAAACTCGGAAAGATAGGCGGACAAACGTAAGCAGGGGGCTGTTTCTGTGTGGGTATTACCCTTTCCTCTTACCCTCTTAGAAAATATTGTGTGTTATAGGCCAGTGATAATCCGCCCAAGTACGCCCGAGTGATACACTATGACCCCATTTTGTAACTTCTACTCCGGAAGAGTCAGGGAATACCGAAAATCGATAGGAAAGAAACGCCCTAGTTGTGAGACCTCCTCACGCCACCCCGAAACAAGGCTAGTGCACCACTAGGTTAGCTTTAGTTGACTGACCAAAAATATTTGCACAGGGTTGCACAATGGGGCGAAAGCTTTTCTCTCCTACACATTTGCTTGGAGATCCTGGCGGGCGGACGCGACCTCTGAAAATCGGCCCCGCGCGCTGCGAGATTATTTGTTTCGGTTGCACACAAATTCCCTCGAGAGATGGGGTGAGTGTGTTATTAATTCCCGCTGAATGAAAAATTGAGGGGGAGATTTTTTTTTTCGGTGCCGAGACGGGGAGGGTGTGGGAATATCTCCGACCAAGGTTTTTTCTAGCTGACTAACTGATCATCGGATTTAGTTCTTGAATATAGCCTTGCGCAACGATCTTTCTCAGCCTGCACATTTTCCTCCCTCCTTTCCCCTTGCAATGCTGCCCCGTTCAAAGATTCCCCATACAGCTACCATCAATGACACCGCCCCGGTATCGGGCTTTAGTCCGAGGAGCAGTGTTCCTGTGTGGCTTGCATTAACATGCGCGGAATAGAGCTCACCCCATTTTTCAGACCTATTTACGGCTTCGGCTTGCTTTGTGATGCCGCAAAGAATCTTACTGATCTTTACTGTGCCTGTGCTAGTACAGTAACCCCAGAGTTTCCGGGAAGTGAAAAACACAAGAGCCAATCACGCAATAGGAGCGGAGGCACGTTAGTGCACTACCGTAGCGTGCCCGTTCAATTTGCACCAAAACCTAATCCTTCGTTTAGGCCGGTCGCACGAGATGACACCCAGCTCACCGGGGTGCCCCGTACGCAGGTGCTCTACTCCAGGGGCACCGAGCCTTGGACCCTGCATCCAGAATACGCCTCTGGCATCTCGATGTCTCAGAAGGTCGGTGCAGATCGAACCTTGGACTCGCGGGGGGGGAACCCCGTGCGGACGGGTATCGGGCATCAGAGCCGTTCGGAATGCCTCCGACCGCTGTGGGGCACCAAATTTTCCCTCACTTGGAGATGGAAACTTCCTTGAAACTTTCACCCAGGGGAATTTTGACAGAGGAGAGGCCACTGGCTTCGGAGGCCTAGCTAGCAAGAACCGGATACAAGATCTTCGGAATCCAAATAAGCTGGAGCATGAGTACTCACAGAGTCGTGACCTTTGCAAAACGGGCTGCTGCCACCTACCGCCGAAAATTAGACCGCGCCTCAGAATTCAGGTGATGGGCAGTCGTTTTCCCAACTATCTTGACATTATGAGTACTTGGGTACTAGGGTTGTCTTGTGAACATGGTCGTTTCTAATATGCAGCTAAGCCTATTCATTGTAAAAGAGAAGAAATTTCGTCAATGCATCATAATTTTTTGCCTGCTAGAAGGGGTATCCATGGTAGTTCGACCAATACAAAGGTGTTGACGGATTGACCCCCCCCCCACCGGAGTACAGGGGAGTGGGTAATGCCATCACTCTGCCTCAGTTATATGCAAGTAAAATTAAGGTTACCAGATCGACTATCCCAAGGTTTTCATCTTACCGCGGTCACACTATAGTACGAGTACAATATTCGCGTTTCACCTCACATTTTTTACTTTTTTATTTGGTAACACCGTCTAATGATGCTGCGAAAAGGGAGTACCGGTAGAGGTAATAAGAATATTCCGAAAAAAACTCACGCAATCAATGTAGAGATTCAAATCGAGGCTGGCAGATTATGCTTTCATATTATTAACTCCAGAAAAGCGATAGCCGAGACAACAACCAAGGATCGACAGCACAGGAGCCGACCACGCTGCTGTTCCCGGAACCACATACCGGTACTTGGCCAAGAAAACAGGAAAGCCAAACAATCTGGAAATACAAGTACGACTGTACGAGTGTGGCGGATAGGTATGACTATCACGTGAACTCGAGGAGAAAAAACGACCTGAAGAAACTCCCATTTTGTGTTGAGCATTCTCGCTCTGACCCACTGCTCTTTCAGAACAGGTGATACTTACCCCCTGCGCTCGAATGGCACCCTGATAGAGATAACCTCTTTGCCTAAGCCCCTTCTCCGTGCTAGGCGTTCCATACAGTATGGGGGAGAGGAAATTCTGGCAATCCACTCGGCTTCACAGTGCTATTTGTATGTTTCAAGCAAGTGAAAGTGCTGTGTCAGCATCTCGCAACTTATCGCGGGATTATCTCAATCTGGCAGAACTAAATCACTAGACTAAAGATTTTGGTATCACTGCTGCTGGGCGCGGCAATCGAGCACAGCCGCGCCATTACCTTAATACCACATCCGACCATATCAAGTAATACTAGGGGGACACTTTTTAGACATTGATAAAGCATAATTAATTTCTCTCAAGGGTTGACATTCGTCCTATTTCAAGACTGGAAGGCCATTAAATCATCCTTCTACTATCCTTCAGTCCCTTTTCCTACAATACCAACAGCTCGGAAGATATCCAGTAAAAAAATCTCCCCGTCCTAGGAGTTCTAAAGCCCTTGATAACCATATCTACTGCTATCTTGCTAGAGTTTCTATGAAGGTATGCTGTAAGACTATAAGAGAATGATATAACAATATTATTCCAGAGGTTTCAGTCAACTTGAAGGCAGCCAAGCACTTCTTACCCTTTATGAATATTATCAAAAAGTAGAAAGAGTAATGACAATAGGCTTCAAGAACAAGCTTGCTATAAAAAGGTTAGCTTGAGTACTAGAGTGCAAGGATAGAGAAAAAGAATGATATTGAAAGTATTATTTCCTGTAACAAATGCAATAAGAAAGATTTGAAAATCTTGGAAAAGTTCAGTTCTCGGAATTGGAAGGAAGATGTGTCAGAAGCTTGAGGTCCAACTCTATTTTCAAAAGGAGACCAGAATTGAATTAGTAGTTTGAGCTCATATTTAAAGGAGATATGAGAATTGCCTGAGCCAATCTTTGAATAAAGAATTGGAAGATATACATTGAATTTCTTAGCAATAGTTTGATAGAGGGTACAATCGAAAATACTGTTTTTGATAGATTATGCAAAACAGCACATGCTATAGAAGATACCATGGCTTGGATCAAGAAAACAAGATGCAGGCTAAGGAATAGTCTGCTAATTCACCTGATATTAAATCTTGTTGAGCACTGTTAGATAAGACTTAAAGAAAAACTACATAGGAGGTTCAAGTTTCCTTTCATTGACAAGACCAATAGTAGCCCGCATAATGATACTTAGCAGAAGCTCTTCGTAGCATTTGAGCTGGCATTTGGATTGGGTTTTTTCCTGTTTGCTTTTTTTTCGAAAAAACTATTAGAATCAATCCCCGAGTAGGTAGCTATAGCTTTAGTTGCAAAGGGATTGTATACCCGATATTAGCTTTTTCTTAAATCCCCCCCCATTCAATCCAACTCTGCTACCCATACTATCTATTTTTAGAAACTAAGTTATGTCGAGCCCCTTGTGGTGCGGGGTCAAATGTCGATTGTGCGTGCACCTCTCATCGCATCCACCGACGAAGATATCTTCCATCGTGCTTTAGATACATACGGGATATGGGATATTAAGAATAAGTTTTGAATCCGAGCCCCCCCCGTACGGCGGTAAGTATACAATACCGGTAGGCAAACGGAGGGAAGGAATCCGGAGAGCTTTCTGACTGGATAAACTATGATCCGTGTGTCTTGAGGTCCGTGTGTTAACGAAATAACATTGCAGACGGTAAAGAGCGGGGGAATCTTTTTAGCATCTAGGTTCCATGGGAGCTCGTGAATGTAGGTACCATTTGAAATCGCACCGGCCTGATGCCTTCTAGTTGCATGCGACTCCGGCCCTATTGAATTACCATGATTCCGAGCCGGACAAAGTGGGAGATGGCCATTTCGTGCGGCCAAAGTATTGTGATAGCTACTGTGTTCCTTTGCCCTCTTCCCCCCCCTCTCTCTCCTACTTAATATCACTGACCTTGCGGTATCTCAGGTGAGCTGGAGAGCCCGACACGTGAGGAGCTCATTAGTCCCAAATCATTAGGTGTTTATTCGAGCACATTGCTCTCTAGTAAATGAGAGCGGGCCACGGAAGGCTTATTCCGTGATACCGCATGCCACGCAGGTATGATATGTCTTCCTCTGCGGTCGCAATAACTCAAAGCACCGCAGGGCCACGAGTTGTAGGATAGTGTGGTATTGGTTGCGATATCTCCAATGAATTGATAGGACTCTCTTTCCTCGTTCCCTCTGTTCCTACCGCTTGTTCATTTTTTATCCTTATTATTTTTATTTTTTATTAATTATTCCCTCTCTCTCCCCCACAGCGTACCTCCCTCCCCACCATCTCTTGTTGTTTTCATTATTGTGTGTCGATGGCAGACTTCGTAGTTGCATGCAAGCGCGAATCTTGTGAGGGGTACTGTACTCGGGCTTTTTGAGAAGGGCAGAGAGAAAAATGTCTTTGGGTGTTCAGGGTCAGGACATATAACCGATCCCAGACCACATACCCCCCACCACCGCTACCACCCCCTCCAAGAGTTGCCTATTAAAAAAATAAGATAGTCTATACACACGGGGATAAGTTCATCCTCGCCATGGGGGTCTCACAATTTCTTCCCTCCCTCCCCAATTTTACCCCCTGTAAGACGCCAACCGCTCGAACAAATAATAAGCGAAGGTTAGCCGAGCTCTTACTTGCGAATAGCATGATTTCGCAGCGCCGGTTGGCGAGAATTTCTGGCGAGATAAACTGATAACCAGGGTTAGGTTTTCCTTCAATCCTCTTCAGCTGCATCCGTTGGCATGTACGAGTACTGTACTTGGAGGAGCATACATATGCGGTAGAGCTATTATAAAGATCCCCCCCTCCATCGCCATGGGCCAATCAACACCATTAGTTTCGACCTAACCAAGCGTAGGACATAAATGTAGGCAAAAAAAAAAAGTAGAGAGCAAATGAGAAAAAAGGAGAAAACCTCGGAGTAAGAGAGGGTCGGAAGGATTTTCAAAAAGTAAAAAGATTAATCGCTTCGTTAGATAAGGTAGGTCTCTCCAGACCCGAGCATCTTGTTTTGGCTCTTCCTAACAGATACCTTTTTCCTCCCGGTCCCTCCACAGCAGTCAACCCGCTCGCGCGACCTAGAATCTGATTTCCAGCCGAGTGCTTCTCCGTGACCGGTTCTTGCGAGTGAGTTAGTCTTGAAGTAGTAAAAATCGCGCAGCCCAACAATTTGCCTTATAAAGAGTAGACAAAATCCAAGTTCCCACTCTGGATTCGGCATCAGTAGCCGAAACGCCCCTTGGTTTGCTTTTTATTTGTTTATTTATTCACTGCCGTTGAATACGGGGGGAGGGGTAGTAAAACCTTTGCCCTCGAGTGTTAGAGTACGAGCACTAGCGCCCTATTATGATGGAAACCGTTCGTCCGGAGGCAAGACAATTCCTTAGAAAGAGGTGTGTGTCTGGTTGTGTGGGTGTGGGTTCTATGAGCTGGCTTGGGAGAGATACAATACCGGTACAGTATGTACGTATAAAAAGTTGGCACAGTACTTATGGAGGTCTCCGACCATTTGGGTTTCTATGGTGTACAGTACTGTCATTTCTGGACCACATGGAAACACCCGTCTGGCTACTTGTAGGTCGTTCGAGGTTAACTTTTTTTTCTCTCTCTCTCTCCCCGTTGGTTTGAGTGATTTCACTGATCCTTGGGGGCTTGGCGGATGTCAAGAGGGGGTGTGGCCTGAGGTTTAGCATCAGCCAGTAACCAGCCAGTGCTAGATGAGAATATAAACGACTTCTACGGCAGAGTTAGTTAATTAATTATCCCAAGGGACAATAAAAAAAGAAGAATTTCTTTTTTGTTCCGTTAAAACAACTTATAGTACCTTCCCCTTAGTTACTGTGCAAACTTCTATGTGAGATTCAACGCACGTTCTAACCATTCAGGCGTGGAAAACAGATTGGAACTGGAGGAGGGAGGAGAGCAAAGGAGGGGGAGGGGTTTCGGTAGTCTAGCATACCCATACAGACTATTTGGCCTCCGACGTGCCGCGACGCCCCGACCTTGCCCGATCATGAAGGCTTTCCGCATTCACTTGGTTACACCCATTCACAAACCAAATAGATCCTCTGCAAGGAATACACAGAGCTTAACTTTTTTAAGGTGTTGCTGCATACGGCAACTATCAGCTGGGGTGTAACTACTCGAGCAACTATGGAGTAAGTTTTTGAACAGTTTGGGGAAGGGAAGTAGGGTTCTTTAATCTATTGGAGTTTCCAGAGGACAGCAAAGACATAAAAGATTTTCTCGAAGTTGACGACCATCCAGGGAGACAAGACAATCTATGGAGGTGAAGACCCATGTTGCGTGCAGCAGCCCCTCAGGGTATCATTTGGCAGTTTGGTATCTGTGGGATACCTAGAGTGAATACTTGCGCATGCAGGAGCAATGAGCCTCTCACATGTAAGCAAGCTCCTTTGCTGCACCAAAAAAATAAAGTCCCCATCACACCAAATGCGCGCCACCAGTACTAGTAGCAGGGTTGATCATCCAGAGACTGTAACTGATTTTTATTTTGATCTTTTATCCCTAGGAGCATTCCCCTTTTCGGATTCTTGACCAATTGAATAAATTTTGAGCAAAAAATTATTTGAAGCCCTACAACCTTGGAGCATCCTCTTGCTCTATCTTCTTGGCCAACCCAGCATGCCTCGCCTTCGCCTGGCTACCAACTGACATACCTACTGACTACTTACCTTCGGTGGTAAGCCCTTCGGTGACAATAATTCATACGAATAAAAAGATGACGCATTAAAATGCGGAGGTGCAGTAGGTGGTGGGGTCGATTTCAGCAAGCCAGTATTAATTGCTGTTATTGGCTACATGGGTATAGCCTTCAAGAAGACCACTCTTCCACTATCACTTGAAAAACGTTCGCACTTCCCAAGATCATTGAACTTGGACATCGAACTCTTTTTCCACTCTTACCGATAACCGTGCCTCACGACAGAAAACAAAAAGACAAAACAGAGAGTCAAAAATGCACCACACACAAAACTCCGACCCAAGCATCATGACACGGAGGAGTATGGGAACCAGGCAGAGGGTTTCTAGGGCCTGCGATAGATGCAACCAGCTCCGTACGAAGTGCGATGGCCAAAAGCCATGTGAGCACTGCTTGGGTGAGAACACCTTCCATCGATTCCCAGTCGGGGAACTCGGATCTCAGGAAGAGGTATCAATCTGACTTTTCCCCCTTCTCCCTTATTAGTTTTTGGACTGCAGTGCGAATACAATCGGGAGCAGAAGAAGCGTGGAAAGGCCTCCGTGGTTAGCGGCGCAAAGCAACGACGCTCCAGCAGCACCTCTCTCGAGGGCTCACATCGGTCAAACAGCAATCGCATCCCGACCACGCCTATAAACACTTCAATCCAAGCCCATGACAGTTCCTCCAGCTCGCGATCGCCCGTGTCACTGCCAACATCACCACTTTACCATCATCTAAGTACGCCTGGGGATAGAGATGGCTTCCAAGGGGATTATGTCTGCATGCCCTCCGGAACCCAATCACCACAATCCCGCACGTCGACCCATCAACAATACTTCAAGCAAGAGCCGGACTCAGCCCTAATCTCTTTCGCAAGCAACTGTATCAACGAGAAAGGTAGAAACGACCCAACAGTAAGCCCACAACAGCCTCCAATGTTCCAGACGCCGGACTGGGCTAGTTCTACATATCAGCCTTACTACCGGGGGTCCGACATATTCGACCCCTCAAAGATTTCACCTTCTAGCGTCCTCCCAATAAACCACCAAGCTCTACCCTATGTACCTCTCTGTGCCGGCTGCCAGGTGAATCCAGCACTACGATTGTATCCAGGGTCACTGCTCTGGCTTCCACAGTACGGTTACTCATCGGCCCCCCGTAACTCCTCCGTCAGCACTGTTTTGGAAGACGAGGCAGATGCTTGTTTGGCCGGACGACATAAGGCAGTGATGGAAGACGCTTGGGATACAGGAGATATTTCCGGGAGAAGAGATCTTCACCCGTTAGATGTGCAGTTGGGTTGTGTGGATGATAGGTGATTGGGTGGAAGTTTGATCTCTTATTTGACTTTCGCAAAGGGCGGTTTTTTATTCTATTTTGTATAGTGTATGAGAGGTGTTGTGGAAAGAAGGGGGGGAGCTGTGGAGAGGCGTTACCCCAGGGAACACTCAGAGGAGTTCTGTAAATTTACTCCCCAACTGCTGCTGCTGGCAGAAGTACAAAGTAATTCGCTTTTCCTATGTTTTTTGTATAGATGAATAGAAATTTTCAGAATTGGAATACTCTAACCAAAGCATCTCCCGCTGGCTGAATCCCTCAACTCCCCTTATCCGCACCCGCTTATATCTGAGCTAATTTCAGAGAATGTCCGGTAATATCAGTATCCAATTTTCATTGTGGTGTGCCAGAAAAACACCAGACGCGAGCGGCAAACCCGAGCCATATCAACACTAGAAGCCTCGACTCTTGATAACTATTTGGCAGAAATACTGTAGTTTCTAGCTCTTGATAGGCTCCCGCGATTACGATAAATAAAGGTGGGGTTCATGATGGTGGGTGGGCCCTACATTCGCAGGTTCCGGTTTACCGTACGAGAAAATGTCTAGTGATCCGAGTGATTCGCAATGATCTTGGAGAAACGTATGTTTCCATTAATCTCGCGACATATATAAATTTACTAAACGGCCCTATCGCTGCTGCATTGATAGAGAAGGAAGAATGAAGGGTCTCTCCTTCGTATGTGCGGGCAACATGCAGGACACAACAAGAGTTTGTGGGAATTGCCAGCTCGCCGATAAAAAATAAAAAAAAGATGCGCTACACAGGTTTTTCATCAATGCACGCAAAGATGCTCTATACCAGGTACCACAGGGCGAGAAGAGCGAGAGGGAGAGGAGGGGAAGAAGAAGAAAAAAACTTGGATTCAACAGGCCACGCTGCGCCCCGCCACCAATTATTTAAGGGTGCCAATTCGTGCCTAATTCGTGCCTCCTACCTTGTCCAGTAGATATGGCGCAATAACTACAGTGCGCAAGCAGTCAATTAATTATTTCGGATCTAGGCCCTTTAGCTGACCGGAAGATGTCCAATGAAGCCCTAATGGCCAAAGAAATTTCAACCCAATCAGATGGGACATTGCTCAACCATCAAGACATATTGTATGAAAATATATCTATGCCACCCCTCCCGTCCTCAATAAATCCATTCAGTCGACCCACTGCTATATGGCCCTCATTCCTTCTTTACTCCGATACAACTGGTGATATTCCAAAGTAAAGATACCACCCATTACTGGAGACATCCTTGTCTAATTATGTTTACGTTTCCCGAGAGCAAGTTTTTTTAATTTTTTAATTTTTTAATTTTTTAATTTTTTTCTATAATTTTCTAGTTGTTGCTCTCATGCTTGCTGTCGCTGCAAGTATTGAATCTACCTGTACAAAATACACTTTCCTAAGCAGAACGCTCAACCTTCCTCCTCCCTCTCCATCAGACTACACCGCCTGCACCCCTCCTTTCTTCAACATTTTGTTCAGATTTACCGCTCGGGTCATCCCGGGCTCAGCTATGAAAGTGTTTCTCAAGGACAGTACAACCCCACGCACATGCCTTATTTTTAAAAAAGGTGGTACCGAGGTATGAGCCAAAAATTCAACATAGGTGCAGCAGCAGACTGATACAGCTTGCGACCTACAATTCGAGCATCTCGCCGGGGTGGTGGTGATCACGGCTTTTCGTAAATGGTACGTAGCCATGTATTGTACAAACGTTTTGGCAGCTCCTCTCACTAACAAGGCCTGCCTGGATGTGCTCTAGGAATAGTAAGTTGGAATTGTCGATAAAATTTTCTTGGAAGGGTGAGAGGTGCTAAGGCTCAGTCTTGCCGACCAAAAATATTACTGTGGGGCCTGTAAGTTGAACTCGTCGATCGTTGTTTCCAAATAAGACAGCAGCCAATATCCGTCCCCACGCTCTCTCCGTCCTCCTTCCCCTTATGCTATGCCAGCATCATGAACTAGGTATCTATCAATCTCGGGGCAACATTCCAACATGTTTCGCTATGCATGTGTAACACCAAAATTAATCAGTATGAAGAAGCGACCTGCCTGCCATCTAACCTTTGTGCGCGGCACACTGTGGAGGGTCTTGACTATTTTTTTACTAGGGGAACTAAGCCAGCGAGTTGATCTAAGTCCATTCCAACCACATCAGAAACATAAAACAAGAAAAAGAAAAGAAGAGACCATTTCGGCACTTCTGTTTCATCCGAGTACGACATATGCAAGCTGAATTAAAACCTAAAGGGGATGGGCAGGTGTGGTTTAGATTTTCCGGTACCGGCACTGCGGCATTCGGCGAGCACTGCAGTGCGCGGCAACGGAACTACTACGATACACATAGATAGGCTTAGTTGGAGGCGTGGAGGGGTTTTGACATTCGCGGTGTGTATTTTGTACAACAGTACCAAATAAGGCATCTTATCACTTGTACGGGAGTGTCTAATATATTAATGTCACAACTCGTAGAGCGAAGTCTGAGGAAAGGAGAGAGAGAGAGCCCGCTAGGGGTTCCTGTATCAGACATAAGATTGCCGTACCGCAAATGGTTTATTTTGCATCAGATGAAATCAATCCCACCTCGTGTAACCTTTCCCTCACAAGAAAGCACTGTGTGCTTCTGCCAGAAGAGAGAACACAAGGGGTTCCAAGGTAATTGCCAAGATTTAGAATGACAAGACCTCCGTTAGTTGCACAAATTATCAGGAACAAATGGGCTAGAGCAAGAAAGGAGAACAATGCGATCCACATAAAAATCATCTATGCCAGCTGCTACATGTGTCGGGAAAGCTCGTAACTTGATCAACAACCTCCAGGCCCTCCACATATACCTCATAGCTTTATATTGACCAGAGGTTTCATGAATATGCACTTCATTATTTTGTTTTACAACTAGCATGTTTTTGCACGTCGAAGTTGGGGAACACTGGGGATTTCATTCTATAACATAATAATGTAGCCATAGGATCTCAAGCTGCCAAGATAGGTGCCATGCCATCAGGCTTCGGGCAGTCGGCAACTTAGTGGGTCATAATGAATCATCGATGCCAAACTCGAACTTCATCCTCCTTGTAGCGTGTTAAGTGCTTGGGGGACGTAGCAACATCAAAAAAGAAAAGCGCTATGTAAACGCCGAGAATCTGTACTTTGCCCATATATATATATATAATTTTCAAGGGGAAGTAGCGTTAGGCTAGCAGAGCGTTGCGTACTTCCACGCCTAGTCACTATTCTATCTCCGTACCTTACACCCCCCCGTTTTTCTTTAATATTGGGCCTATCCCAAAGGAACATTATAGTTAGAGTTATGCGAGCCCGGAAATCTCTTACGGTGCTCCTCCCCTCATACTCTCATACCCCATTCCCCTCCTCTCGCCCCACCTGCTAGTTGTATGTAGGATCCTGTACCACTCTCATTGCATTTGTCATCGCTGCCCTCCAGTGATCACTTATGACCTTTTACATCTTGTCTAAGCACTAATGAACTCTCTCAGCCAATTATTATTCCCTCCTTATAGCTCTAGAAATTCATAATGCCACCCTTGGAGGTCGAAGCCCAATAGTGGGATTGGTGTACTTCGCTCAAGCTGTTAGTAGGAAGGCTTTTGTTGTTCTCACGTGGAATCCCCAATCCAACATCCAATCACTGCTATTTATTACGCTTTTAATACGCCTTCCTTATTATTCAATTATTAACTGTGCGGAAATGTGCTGCTCATAGTTGATCACTCGCCTTATCTCTAGGGCGATCGGGACCCACCCAGCACCCAACTCGCCTTTCAGCATCCGTACCTAGAATATCTATCAGGGGTCTATATTTCTGAGTTCCATCTTCAAGCCTTCCATACTTCTCCTTTTTGCAGATGTGTCTTATCTCCCACTCCCATTTTCAAACCTTAGTACCTAACCCCCACTATTGCCAATCTTACTGATTATAAAAACCGACCCCACACAGTCCGCTGGATGCCGGCATTGAGGTTCCCTCTCTCGTCTGAGGGGTGGTAACTGGGATTAATCCTCCGCTGGAGAAGGCCGATGCAGCTAAAATCACATTCACAATAAAATACTTTAACACGTATTCGGGACACTACGTAGAAGCCTGATGATGCTTGTTCAAACACCTCATTTCCCTAAGTGCCGTAATGTAAATTCCATCACATGAAAAAAAGGAGAGCTCCAACTGCACTTCCAAAGCGGAAGAGTACTACCCCCGCCAGCTCACTTGGGCTTCTAGGCGCAGTAGGCTGAGAAATACAGATTTTCTTTTTTTATATCTGATATACAGAATTATAGGAAGATTCCTCACTCCTCACCCAAGGCACATTAATATACATGGCACTCCCAGCGAGGAATAAAGATGCCCACCTGCAGATATTTTTTGAGGATTGGCTTATCTCCAAGTATACAAAATGAGCTAGGCACGGGCTAGAAAGGATAAGTTTGTGTGCGCAGTGCCCTACCAATATATGTGCTATTCTGTCTGGGGGGTGGATGTAGTGGAAAAAGACTGGCCACCCGTGTCATTCTCAGTCCTTTAGCTCATTTCAGAAGCCAGACGAATGAGACTACAGGACTCACAATAGTAGGCATGTCCTTGTTTTTTTCTCTCCACTTTTTTCTTTTTCACTTCACCTTTTCTTGCGCTGTGAGGCTTCGAAGGTCTTAGATTAGGTGACAGCTGTGATCACCACCAGGATAGACGTCAGGACTTCACAGAGTAGCTGAGCCCCTCTGAGGGAGAGGAGAGATCCTGGGCCATGACAACGTGAGTGTCAAAAAGTGAGAATTTACTATAGCCTAGCGGAGTTAGGATGGAGGAGTACATAGAGAGAAGTGCAGTGCCCTTCCCCAGATGATTTCAAGCCCAGTGTTTCCGGGGTTTAAAGGGATAAAATTCTCCCCGGGGCACCAAAAGTGTTTAACTGCGTGGTAAAGCAAGGGCTTCCATGAGACAACCGCCTGGACCCCTGATGTAGCTCAGACCAAGCTCTACTAGTACTAGTATTATCTATTGCCATGTCTTGCTGCTGGCTTGCGTACTCGAGTACTTGCACTGTAGTCAAGCCCAGCACTGGTCTTTGTGTGCTATCACCTTTCTCTGACTAACCTTTTGTCCTGCGCCGACGAAAAATGGGGGTCCCAGGTTGGACTGCAACTGACTCACCAGCAAGGCTTGAGGAGCAGACTGATAACCCTGTAGCATTTTATATGAATAATCCGCTTCTTACAACAAGGTTTTCCGTGCTATACCGTATTATAATCTGGTGAAAGTTGGATTGACGCTAGTGAGGAGTTTCTTGAACCTGTCCAACCACCGCTGCCTATGTGTTTAAGCTGTGGCAAATTTGCCTTCTCCGTGCGCTCCTGTTGGCTCGGTTCCCTTAGTTTCGCTTTAGCTCCAATCCGACTTTCACCAGATTATACGGTAGGTGTGAGCTCCTTTCTTGAATACAGTAGCTGGTATATCATTAGTCGTCACGGTTGGTTGTGGTACTGTACTTGTACACTACTGTACTTGTACACCACGCAACCATTCCCCTCTACACCTACTAATACGGAGTGAACAGTAGAATTATTTGTGCGAGAACCCACCGAGATTCTTAACTCTACTGATTCGTAACGCGGTGCCGGTATTCAACTCCTGTATGCTTAGTAATACTAGACCGCGAGGCGAGCGAAGGCATCACCATCTGGGGGATTGGACAGTCTGAGACTGCGAGACAGCTGCGTGGCCTGCAAGAGCTGGGTCTCGCTCCCGGTTACAAATGTGGTGCATATTCCCCGATGTGGCTGTCGCGTCCCTGACGGCCCGGAGAGTGGCAAACCCCGATATAAAATCTTATGTAAATCGATCCCTGCGGCTCAACGAGGCAGAGGTTTGCTCCAGAATCTAAGGTACCTGCACCATGCGAACCCTCCGGCAGCCTAGCTTCCCATCGCCCCACGCAACGGGGAGACTACTAGTGCCAGGACTGGACCTAATAAGCGGAGAGGGAAGGCGGGCCTACCAGGCCTGGTAGTATTTGCGAGTGACATAGCATGTCTCGCACATTCCCGGCCGGGCCAGCCGTTGGCAAGGGAGGCTTGCGGAGACGGCGCCCGTATCATACCACGACTTGCTTACTGGCTGCGCCATTGGTGTGTTGCCATTTGAGAAGATCCTGAAGAGAAAAGAAATAAGCATGAGAAAAAAACTCATGTCAGGGATATCTCCAAACACGCCAAGAAGAAAGTAGGAGCACCCTTTGAACGACTTCCTGGCCACCAGGACCCGTCCCGATATCACTTTTCCAAGAAAACCAGTAGGCTGTCGGCTTGGAACCATTTGAGTGCACCGTGTCCAAGACTTCTGGTGTTTTTCTTTTCTCAAGCTCGGGTTTCGCAATCGGTGATCACGGGAGAAATAGGATGAACTTCTATCCTAGCCATAAAGTTAAATCACCGTGTTAGTTTTTCCCCAGAAAGGCGGTAACCTAGTTTGGACGGAAATTTCTATTGTGTTGCGGCATGCCGTTTCTACGTACTCTAAGTGCCGGTATTATTATACCGACCCCACCCTATGAATTCCATGGGTTGTATGCTTTGAGTGATTTTGACCAAGGAATATTTCGCAGGCGCGCCCACTTCCGGCTTGAAATCCTAAGAGTCTATTGGTCGGTAAACTTTTTGGCACATCTCCTACCATATCCCTCGCACACTGGTGCTCACCTAGGGGAGACTGTCACTACGGGACGGCTCCCGTCGGTGTCTGAAATTGACTAGAGCCAGAGGTCCACCTTGCCGGACCCTAGCACTAAGTTATGGACCGTTCTTTTACTCCGTAATTTAGTAAGTATCGTGGTAGTGTCCTGCTATTTTTAAAATTTACCAACACTCCAATCAAATGACATGAGCAAAGTCTTAGATAAGGGAAATCGGCACGGTGGGGCTAGCTGTGTTTTCTACCAGTAGAGTCCGATATGGTTTGCTACAAGTTGCTTAGAGGTAGGCCAAAAGTGATGCTCGCCCCCCTCCATGATCTTGGTAGCCCTGTGGAACTCCTACTACTTGTGGAATAGTATTCTACTGGACCATGAGTACAGCTAAGCGGTTGAAAATACAACTTTCGCCTTTTCGATTCACACTATCATAATATCATAGATCGAAATTCTGCCCGGGCGGGCCCCTATATGATTTATTGTACCTTTGGGGCCATTGGGCATAACCCTGGGAAGCTCTTGTACTAGGGGTGTGAGCATAAGTACGGCGAAGTCTTGGCTGCCATTTACATATCATAATATTATGATAGAAATTCTGAGAGCCACGTTCGTCAGGCTTACCCACAACCCCCGGTACAGGTAGTGACTAGCAGAAGCCCCCCCCGTCGAGAACCTGAGGGTTCGTATCTACTCATGGGAGCATGGCTCATCGCAGTCGGCAGCTCCTTCATGGATTCCGCACAGAAACCTTTCCCTTTTACCGGCTTGCATTCCATCGGGCCTTTAAGTATTGCTTTATTTTTAGTAGATTAGCTTCTATGATAGCATAAAAAACTGTCTGGACAATGCACCGGTGGGTTTAGTTCTGCATACTACTTAGCAGGGTGTTTTTCCTTCCATACTTACCCTTTGAGTTAACATTCAAGTAAGCTGCTAGAAGAAGTTAGAATGTGTACATTCGACTCTCAAGAGGACGGTGCAATACAGAAATAGGAATTTTTGTTCCTGCATAAAATTCTGTATGATGTGAGATGCATATATATGAAACTGCTTGGTATTTGCGGTAGAATACAGTAAAAAATAGAGGATTATTTCCTCAATAAAAATTCAAAATTGTTTTTTTCCCCATTTTATTGTGGGTTAGCATTAACTATCATATCCTTAGCGTATTTGCCTGAAAAAGTATATCCAAGTCAGCAATTTATGCAAGCCCTAACTAGTCCTAGTAGTATGATAGTTCCGATTACTCCTGTTTTCATTTCTCTAAAACCTACTAGCTATTGAAGTGTTGTCTTAGAAATTGCTAAAGTAGAGTTGGTTTTAAGTATTATAAGCAGTGTTGGGTTAGTCAAACAATAACCTCTATTACCAATTAGGGTCATTTGGCACAGAGACCAAAACACACCAAAATTGCAGGTTTTTGAATCGCCATTACCCAACTACTATAGATGGAAACAAATTGGAAAAATAATTTGCTACAATACCTTTTTACACTTCAGACAAGCTATATTTTTTCAAAAAAAAATCCAAAGCTGAGGTTCAGGATATCTGGAAATATGATGGCTCGAAACCCAGCAATTTTAGTGCATTTTGGCCTATCTGATTACCCAACAACCCATACTGCTGCTCGGCATCGAGTGATGGACCGTGTTTGCGAGGGGCAGGCCGGGGAAATTATTTCTCCAAAATAAATAGCAAATATGGGCTGTTAGCGGTAAAAGTAATAGTTCTGAGTTCCGTTTGTAGTAGAAAAATGGATGAAATGCAAGAGAGGGTTCTAGATGAAATGCGCTCAAAAAAAAAACTTCTATGAACAAGGGCCTCCAACATTCTAAGTCCTGAAAGCTGAGTGTTCTCACAGATGTAATTCTGAATCTAGATAAAAGACCAATTGAAAATATCGAAAAACTATCATGTGGGTTCAAGGTGTAGTGGCAATTATGGCGGAAGAATTACAGAGTGGACATTGGTGTCAGGTTGAAATGAGAAACGAGAAAGGAAGAGACCGCGAGGAACTCTATGGCCTCTGATCTCATAGCGATAAATTGCGGAGAGTCAATCTAATCCTTGCCTTGGGTTAGCTCACCACATAGGTTTTCTCTGTTTGCGTACCCATTCCGTGACCTAGGTCACCCCGTCTCCCCAATCCCGTGCCCCTTCACCTCACACCCAGCATTCTCTGAACCCCTCTAGCCTATCATTTCCCACCCTTCCTGCGTCGAAATTCTTCCCTTATCTCTCCCTCTCATCAGCCGCGGGCACCTTCTCTGTTCCCATCGTCCCCCTTCTACCACAACGTCCACCCCTTTTCTTCCTCCTCTCCACTAGTTCACATTCAGACAAATCATACTTAGTTCTAAACTCAAATATGGAGCCCACCAATTTGAAACAATCATCTCGCCGCCCGACCATCCGTTATTCAATCACGGAACTTCTTGAGTATCGTAGTTCACTAAACTATGTTATCTGTCCAATTGATGGATTTACTCTCGTCGCATGGGCGGAAGGACTTCTTGACAAGGTAATAGATCTCAGCCTGAGCTACTATCTTTGATATCTCTCTCTCTCTCAACCCCCCCCCCCACCCTTTCCCATAAGAAGTGGCCCGGTTGTTAACTTTATATACAGATTGGCCACTACGTGCCGGAGGAACTGGCTATCCGCAAGCAGTACGCTAAAGAGGTTACTGACATGGAAGGTAAGTAAAAACACCTTGCGATACGAGCCTCTCACCCAAGAGAAAATGTAGCCCGCAACTAACCCCTTCAATATTATTTCAACAGAGGAGACTGAAGAACTATCGAAAGCTGGTAAGAGGCGACTTAGGGGGCGCCCTGCGGCCGTTATCGCCCATCCTATTGGTTCGTGAACTCTTTCTTTACTAACTGACACTCACCCTAGAAACCATGGCGAAACGCAAGCTTGAGTACACCGGTTTAACCTTTGCGGATTTTTTGAACCTTGGCAAGTACGGAACTCCCCCGAGGAGTCAAGCAGGATCTATGCCTGGTTCCCACTCCCAGGAAGCACAAGTGACACCACCCCTTGCACAAGTAAATACTTGCATCCCCCCTAAAGGGCCAGGGTCCAAGAGCGGAACCTTTACCATCAATCCAATTCAGGAGAAGAACACTCTCGACCAACCCACTTCCCGCAAAGGGACCGAGATATCTGACACTGGTAGAGAAATTGTTGAATTTACCCCGGATGAGGGAGCACATGCCAGTTCTCATGCGGAAGCTGTGGAACCTGCTCCTTCTATAGATGCCGTGGAGGAGCCTGAGGAGTCCGGGGATGTTGTCGACCAAGACGCCTGGATTAATGTGGGGATTTACCTAACTATTCTCTGCCTAACCTAAACTAACGCGTGGTAATACTAGGCAATGCTCGAACGTACTAGGATTTTTGCCGGCAACAAATATAAGAAAACCTAAATAGGAGTCGAGATCTACTTGTATCATACACGTTATCCAGTTTGTTCTACCAGATAGCTACGGCATTGGTGGTTGCTAAGTATCTCGCGGATTCCATGTTTTTCACTTTTGTTCCCAACTCCACTGGACGTGTTAAACCAAAATAAATAATCGAATCCGGTGGCCAAAGCGAATTCGCAGCCTAACCAGAATAGATTTACCCAAACACCTTAGCATATTTAGTTAGTGTCTCCGAACTTGTTGTGTTGTGAGCAAGGATGAAATATATCTATGTTTTCACATAAAGCCACCTAAAACAGTTGGAAAATCCATACAATACAGACACCCGTTATCCCCACATCAGCAAACAAGAGATTAGAAATCCAGAAAGAAAGAAAAGAAGTGGCTCCCCAACAAGTATCAACCAAAGGCAATCCGAGCACCGGCGCAAACTATCATGACAGTTATTTCGTAAAATGCAAGAATAAAAAACAAACAACTTTAGCTCTTCAGTGCCTCCAATCGCTCCCTCATATCCTCGAGACCCATCTCGGAACCTTCCTCAACCTCCTCCTCCTTCTCGAGCTGTGAAGGCACGGCACTTGTTTGCTCCAGCTTTCCACCCATGATCTCTCCAAGAATCTTTCCGACCTCGGTCTCAACCTCTTCGTCATCCTCCTCAAGAGCATCATCGGGTAATGAATCAGCAATCATCTCCTCAATTATGCCAGCCCTAACAAGCTCCATGCTCAGCTCCCTCATGGTTCCGGTCAACTCGGGCAGCCTCACAAGACTATTTACATCCTTCATAACACTCGTAGAAGCTTTGATGCTGCCTTCAATCTTTCTCACCGAGAAGGCCTCGTTCACTTGCATCCCCACAGACTGAAGCTGAGCCTTGGATGTAGCCAATCTTGAGGACTGCCGCCGGATGCGGACGAGTTCACGCGCGAGGATGCGTGTTTGCTGTGCGCTGCTATTGGATTTCGAATTTGAAGTATCAAGTATCATCTTCTTAGTCTTTGTCTCGAGGAGCCGGAGGCTTTGCATGTGTCTGTCAAGCTCTCGAGCGTTCTTGCGAAGTAGGGCGTTGCATTTCCGCAGCTACACCCGTTAGCCTCCTCTTAAGCTGTGAGGAGGGTGGATGAGAGGTTTTACCTGAACAGCTGGATCTGGTTTCCAGAAGATCGCCTTAAGTGATTCCATGACTGTTTATCGGATGGTTGGAGAGTTCTTGGGAGGGGGTGAGGTTATGCACTGCGCTGGTGATGACGCTTAATTTCTGATGTTGGTGGTTGGTTTGCCGAGACATGCTCGATGAGGTCTGAGTGTAACGACAACTTGTGCTCGCAAACTGTAACTTATATTAATTTCCCAAAAAGTAACTTTAACGTATATTACGATGAGATGGATGGGGTTAACCCGGTTTCAGGCAGTTATTGATGGTGGGGGGGAATGTTAACCCGCAGCTCCCCGCTGTGGGGGGAATTTTCATTCGATTCAATTCCCTGAGCTTCGCCCAAAACGAATGGAACAGAAAGAAAGAGAAGAAAATAAAATTCACAAAACAAAGGCGTCACTCAGCAATAGGCAACCGCACCCAAGTCACCCTTCAAGAAGGTTCGACAGCAGCAGAGCCGGCTAGTTTAACGTTTCTTCCTGCATCACTCAACCCTCTACCCCTACTCCAACGACAATCAACACACCTCCCGTAACAAGCCAACCCATCTCTTCTCTCATCATCTTCTCTATTCACTGCCCTTCCCCTCTTCAACTGATCCATCACCCACACTTTAACTTTCCACCTCAATCAAACATGTCTTTACCAACTACTGTTCCTGAAGGTATGCCTTTCCCACATGCCCCGCTGCGGCTTTCCCCGCCGATTGTTTGCTTGAACAACCCCCACCTGGAACAACCAGTTTGGGAGCCTTTCTGATCAATCGCAATACACCCCTAACGGAGCTGTTTTCGAATATCTTATCATTTTCTTCCTCTACTGGAAGAAGGTTGTGATTTTTATAATAGAGGATGATTTGTGCTAATACGATGCAGTTCTTTGGGCCCAGCGTTCTCATGAGGAAGAGGGCACCAAAAACGTCATCTATCTTACTATAACAGCACCAGACTGCCCCCCGGACGACGTTGAATTGAAACTTGAGCCAACAAAGATCCACTTCAAAGGAAGCAACAAAATTAAAACCTTCGCCGTGGATCTAGAGCTCTATGGGGAGATTGATGTCGATAACTCGAAACAGCACCTGAGCGCACGAGGTGTTGACCTTATCCTTCGCAAGAAGGAATTCAAGAAAGAATTTTGGCCAAGACTTTTGAAGGAATCCAAGAAGGCACATTACCTTAGAACCGATTTTGACAAGGTTTGTTGATCAGTCTGGCCCATTCGATAATGTCTAGCTCAATTCTAACTAATCCACCTATAATTAGTGGGTCGATGAGGATGAGCAAGAGGATGAAGCACCCGGTTTCTCTGATATGCCCGGCGGCGGTGCTCAATTTGGCGGTGGGGATGATTCTGGAGGTTTTGGTGGCATCGACTTTTCGAAGCTCGGAGGCATGGGAGGCATGGAAGGCATGGATATGAGCGCTCTCCAAGGTCTACAAGGAATGAACGCTCTTTCCGGTGGCGCCGGCGATAATGGCGATGTGAGTTCCTCACATTGAAGAACCCCCACGAAGTCACTGACTCCTTTTAGGAAGATATGCCCGAGCTTGAAGGTAGCACCCTTGAAAAGTCTGAGGATACTGAGGGCACTGCTCCTACCACCGAGGGCACTGCTCCTACCACTGAGGGCACTGCTCCTACCGCTGAGGGCACTGCTCCTACCGCTGAGGGCATTGCTCCTACCGCTGAGGGCACTGCTTCTACCACTGAGGGCACTGCTCCTACCACTGAGGCGGCGACATCCCCAGGTATCGAGGAGATTTCGGAGGACAAGAAATGATTATACCAAGGAGTTTCTTGAGGAGGGGTATTGGCATCAATTGCCGGGGGAAAAAAACAAAGGTTCTAATGCCTTGAATTCGGAGTGTATGGTTAATGCATTAGCGATCAATACACACATATTCTGGATTAATCAACATGATCCCTTTGCGATATATACTGAAGCCTGTGGGCTCCCACATTTTAAGCAACTATCTGTGCGTAGATTGTGATTTATAATGAATTTGCCAGTCCTCACACAGATGTCAGGGGTCTCCATCAATGGAAAATACAAGACGTCTTGATGGAAACGCGTAGGTTTTTTTGTGGTTACTCCTAGAGCAATTCCTCAGGACTTGTAGGTAGCTTAGATAACGAACCATAGCATCATGAGAAAAACAAAAGAAAACAGTGTGGGAAATCTTTATCAACCCCTCTCCAAGCATCTACAGCTCCTCACTCTCCTCTGAGAACCACCCCGGCCTCGCTACGGAATTGAAAATAAAATAAAATAAAATAAAAGCAAAAGAAAGTAAAAGCACTCCGTAAATGCAGCACAAACCCACCCAGCCTCATGATGAACAAGGAAATTTTATTTTAAACACAGGCGCAATGCCGAACAAAAAAAAACATCCCATCTACAGAGCACCCGGTAAGGAAAGATGGTATTTATGTGAATCAGATACTTCCATAGCTCTTCAGATTGCTATCATCACCGCCTTCGAGAGCCCGAGTTTCCTTACGTAGAGCATTGAGGTCGAAGGCACCGTCCTCCTGGTCGGAGGATCCCTCGTCTTCGCTGTCGTTTCTCCAGTCGCCCTTCTCGAACAGTGCCCTTCCAGTTGCTTCCTTTGCCCTTCGGGCTTCCTCCTCAGCTTCCTTCTTGGACATACGTTCGGATTTCCATTTTTTGAAGGTCTCTTCGGTTACAGGGGTCAGGGCACCGGTGAGTTCATGTCTAAACGGTATCAGCATCCTTAAACCGCACATATAACAACAGGGCATCTTCCTACCGTCGAGCTTCTAAGAAGTCTTCCAATGTAAGCGTCGCCAGAGGAGACTTGTCCATCAATGCTTTTTCCGCAGCCCTCTGTTCCTTCGTCTTCAGGACGAAACCTGCGGGCAATGAATGCTTATACATGCAATCGTTACCGCCATTTGGACCTATGATAGTTAACTCTCTGTTATATTCATTTGTCGGAAAAAATTAACAAGGGTCCATACACTGCCAGAACCACCCATACTTTCCATTCTCCACCGCCTCAATAAAGTGCTTGCAAACCTTATTAGTAGTAGTCTTCGGATTCCCATGCTTGCTCAAAACAACACTGCGCAGTTTCTCCTCATCCCAGTTATCACTCGTCTCTTCCTTCTTCTTCTCATCCTCGGCTTCCTCCCCTCGGGAATCTTCATAAAGGTTCTTCTTCTGTGACTTGCGCTCAATACTCAGGTCGTGGGAGAACTTGCATCTACGACCCTTCTCGCAGTTGCCATTCTTGAAGTGGACGCACAGCACGCTCTTAGGGTCTACACCGAAGGGAACCTTCTGGGTTTGTACAGGTTTGAAAAGTTCAGCGACTTCCTTCTTTGCTGCTTCAGCTGCTTTCTTTTCCGCTTCACGCTGGGCTTTTTCCGCCTCTTTGCGTTTCTGCTCAGGGGTGCCAGACGCGGACGCTTGCGAGGCTAGCTGCGCTATTTGTTTTTGGGCCTTTCCTCCTTTTTTCTGCTCCTCGTCAGATGGTTCCAATTTTTCCAAGGGGTGAAGAATGTTGGAGTGGGTGGGTGGAAGGCGGAGAGTTGAAGACGACGTACGTTTTTGAGACCGAATGTCTAGACGTGGAGAGTTTTAGCTTCGTGACGTTTTGCATGGTACTAGGAGACGGGGAGTTTACCTTGTCCTGAACCACTTTCTGAACGGAGGGTTTAGCGTTCTTGACGTCCTTCTTTGGTGGCATTGCTACTGCTGTTGTTCCTGTTGGCTGTGGCGGGTGTATCGGTTTATCTGCTCGAGGTAGTTATGCTGTAGGGTGTGTTGCTCAAATGTCGAAAGTTCGGCGTGAGGAACCTGTGTCAGAGTGGGTTCGAGATGCTTGGCGGGTTTTGGAGCGGAGGTTCATGGTTGCCGCTAGGGGCGCTTGTTGGTAAAGCGGCAGCTGATTTGGAAGCCTCAACCGGATGGAAAGTACGGCTACTTAGGTTTTTGTGAGTACGGTATTGATGCTGGTGGAATGTCAATGATGGACTTTGCGGCCCTATAGGCTGTGCGAACATAAGGACGAGAACCATACGGTGCCATGTCATGTGTCGCGCCCCTACCTTCCTTGTACAGAATCCTACTAGTAGAGCCTAAGAAAAACAATCACGTCCCTAAGTTAATTACATCCTAGATAGACTAACGAGTCTGAACTTACCATGGCTCACAGGGCCATCTGACCATTGGGTAAGAATGATTTCCCTCACTATATTACTAGCCTTATAATACTAGCATTGCACCATAGTCTAGAGCATGGCGATGCCCAATTACGGCTTTGTAGTATAGCGTAGCCTGCTGTAAGAAACCGCCTCTTTCCTCTGTGGTAGTGTCATGAACGACCGCAACGCGGAAAAGTTAAAGAGCAGAAGAATCCGGGAGTACGATACATTCTACGGTGAGTTTACTTCTCTCTCAGTTGTTTCGTCGGGGAGGCTGATGCCCATAGATACCGCCCCTCTGGAACACTCCCTTATTATATCATACCTCTATTCGTGTTATGACCTGCCCTCTTACCGACTGTAGGCTTTATGGGGCTTGTTTTTCTGTCACCATCACCATCACCCTCTACTCAGGGTAAGTCTTGGTAGATATGTGTGTTGTAGTCGCAAATAACATGTTAGGTCTTTTACAACACCCTAAATTTACCCTATCGTGGTTTAATCAATACCATATCGGTGGTGTCCATTCAGTACTATATAAGAATAGATTAGTGGATAGCTTTCTATGCCCCGGGAGAGGCTTTTCTCGAGAGTGCTTCCGGGGGTTGCCTATTCCAGCACTACAGCAGCAAGACTAGTTGAAACGATGATGCCAGGAGAGGGTTTGAAAATCTTATTGTCTGATTACTTGTGCTCGAGTACTGGTGACTGAAACATGGATATTGAAGAAAGATATCAGTATTAGCAACAGATGAGTTTGTCCCAAATATTAAAAATCTTGGGGCTTTAATAGCCAAAAGAAATTCATTGCCAGGGGAGTCTTCCAACACAAGCAGTCGTTGTACTCGGGGTGTCAGTAAAAATCGGAGAGATCAATACTTGTACGCTTGTCATGCAAGGCTGGTGAGCAGAAAGCAACAAAACTTGGAAAACTCCCTTGGGGATCAGCAGTCTAAGAACCCATAGCATGTTGAAATGAAAAGTACATGTATGGGGGACAGATTCTCATGAAGCAAATTTAATAGAATAAATCTATCTTAGTGATACCAATGACAGAAACTTTTAATCCCAGAACAAACAATATCCTCCTTACTTTTCTTACTTCCAAACAACACTCTCACCCCTCAGTTCACTTTCTACCAGTCTCCCAGTCCCTCCTCCTGCTGTGTACAAGTACTAATTCAGTTCAACATACCTTGTTTAAGATGTCCAGATAGCTGAAGTTACATAGTTAAGTTTTCCAGACATTGTGATCGCCAGATCGTTTCGGCCCTGATTGGCACGGGTACTTCCCAATTTTTACTGACCCTCGAGTGTGGGAATTGTGGCGGTGGTAAAATAAGGTACAAATAGGGCCCATGGAACTCGCACACTCTCGCACGACACAGAGCCCGTGTACTTACGATTTTATGTATGGAAAAGAGAAATAATGAAAGCACTCGTACTGTGAAATGATATAGTAGTCCATTTCTATGGTTGGCCAGTGACTGCTGCTTTTGTAATTTTTGGGGTTTTACAGCCTGGGCTAGCGGTGTCTTCCGTGGCTGTGCAGCTGCTTAGTCACCCTCGGTACTGCTTTCTGAGCCGCCAGTCTGTCGGTTGCCTCAGCTGCCATCTCTCCTTTTCTCTCCCTGCCCTTCCCCTTCGTTTCCCCTCTGCTTTCCTCATCACCTTCCCACCTCAATAACACCACTACCTTCTTCGTGCCTTTCTTCCTTCTTACCTTCGCCAACAACAAGACAAACCGCCTCTTCGTGCATCCCCACTCTACCCACCTTTTTTTTTTTTACTTTCCTCACCGTGATCGGAAAGCTTCGTCTTCTATCCCGCGCCAGAAACTCAACAAAAACCGCGAACTCTTGCTCACCTTCCTACCCCAAACTCCAAACCTTTTTTTTTAACTTCAACCTCAATAATCATGACTTCCAAACTCGACCAGTCTCTTGATGAGATTCTTGCTGAGCGTCCCCGTGGCCCTCGCCGTGGTGGAAAGGGAGGTGCTTCTAACGCCCCTGCTGGCGGTATTCGCAAACGCTCGCAGAGAGTGGCCGCCCATAAGGCCAATGTCGCCGTTACCCAAAACACTTCGAAGGCCTCTGGCAATGTCCCTACTGGACCTTCAGGCAAGGTTACTGCGTCAAAGATTATTGTTTCCAACCTGGTGAGTCATTTCATTTTTTTAATTCATTTTTACACTGCGTGTTTCTCGCGTCGTCCACTAATACTTTTTCGGATAGCCCTTCGATGTTTCTGAGGCGATGATTAAGGTACGTTGACTTGCAGAACGAAGTCATAGCAGCATGTGTTGGGGATGAAGCACAAACGCTACGGAGCCGGGAGCGAGCAACAAGCTTCAACTCTTCTAAGCTCTTCGATTTTGAGGGTGATCGATTGAGGATGAAGACCATATACCCCCTTGTGATACTTCTGCCCTAAACTGCGACTCGATTCCAAATCCGTGCAAAGCGAACGATGATGTGGCTCCTGATGAGACGTTTTGACGTCTAACTTCTTTCCGGTGGGGTGTCATTTCATAACCACTGGCAAGAAAATTTCCCCTGTTTTCATTCAGGCGCCGACCTTTGGGCAATATCCCTTTCGATGTTTGTGACGTCACTGCTTCAGGGCAAAGGTGACCCAAAAATCAAACTCATCTCAAAATGAGGCCTTGTTGGTGAGGCTTAGCGCGCGCTCATTTGATTCACCCTCGAGGAACGAAACGATGAAAGATCGAAAGCACTTACTAGCAGCTTACATCGATTGGACTCGGATCGGGAGAGGTTGGATCACTGGGAAGGCAGCTAAAAAAGCACATGAAGCCCAAAGTTATTAAGGTGTCGCATGTTCAGCTGTTGTTGTTGAAAGGCATATCATGTTCTGCACGATTGTCAAGTCCCGTTTTTCTTTTGTGTTTTCAACTAGGATTTCAAGCTTGTCGAGTCTCAACAGCATCTACTATTCAGGGCCATACATCGTCGTTCGCTGCGGTTGCAATTTGGAGTCACTTACAGTTTTCTCGCAGCATCTTGGGACGCTTGTTGGCTCAAGGCTCGCTCTGGTCTCCGTAGCTTTGTTGCATGCATCCC
>Ga0307509_10001184_pt1 | contig 44409 bp, 44 predicted proteins | sample 10_EM_MG_FD_202245 | JGI IMG/M metagenome (GOLD analysis project Ga0307509, IMG submission 202245) | Populus trichocarpa ectomycorrhiza microbial communities from riparian zone in the Pacific Northwest, United States - 10_EM | ecosystem: Host-associated > Plants > Roots > Unclassified | place... | reverse complement strand
GAATTGTTTTATGTTAAAGGCAATTTGAAAATGGGAGTATGTATTGAGGAATGAAAGTAGTCGACAGGTAGTAATTGGCGAATGCTGGTCAGCTTGTTACATAGTTAAAATATGAAAAGATTATAGAGAGTTTTATTAGGGCTTATCCAGTTTGCAAGAGGTTCAGGTTTAACTTAAGATATTTTGTATTAATAATTATTTTTTGGCCCTAAAAGCCTACTTTCTAAGTGTGAAATATTGAATTACTAAGCATATCAACTGTGGCTAACGTAACACAATTTCCCTTCTTCCACCAAAAGTTCAACATTTGAAATTAGATAGGCTCTCTCAATATTAACATAATGGGGCAAAAGAAACCTCACGATTGTTCTCCATCTTCTTCTCCATAGTTCTGAGGTTTTCTTTGCCCAATTATGTAATTGGCTGTAGAGCCTTTCTATTTTAAAAATCGATGAAAATCTGGTGCACGTTTTGAATGGCATGAACCATATATGATGTCACAATCGTGAGTCATGAAACCAGCAACCAATCATAATATAACAATGACTCGGACGCATGTTGTCATGTGAGAATTATGAGTCAAGCGATATCATAATATAAAACTAACCTACCTTATGACTAATAAGTATTCGTCATAGGAAATCTGCCTTGCTTAGTCACAATTTGTGACAAGAATCAGCACCAATTACTTGAGGGCACAACCCAGCATCTCAATAACGTTACTGAGATGAAGAACTCTTTCTGCGATGAGCTTGTGGCTTGGATCTGTATCTTCACACACAAATAATATGACAATATTTGGTTATGAAAAACTAATAATTTGCTTCATAGAACCAGACAAAACCAAATGATTTCAGCTTCGACATCGTTTGCCAATGCTTACAGGCTAGCACAGACACTTTCAAACCCTCACTCCATTTTCACAAACTGCTTGCCTACAAGCTCTCCTAAAATGTGAATTGAAGATTAAATCTCTGCCACCTCAACCAACGCATGAGATCAAGCTTCCTCCTGAAGCGAATAACTGGAGGCAAATAATCGATGATATTGCAGGTGACTTTTATAATCATCATACCTCATGCCCTGAGGTTTGAGCCCCTGAACTCTATGCTAAACTTTCCAAGCCCCTCCCTCAAAGGCAACCTCAATAGCAACGACCAAGGTATCACCCCTCACAAACCTATCACCAACGCCAACACCAATTAAAACCACATTGTCAGAAAACCCAATTCGACCTGCTTGCTATTTCCACTGCGAAAGTGTCTTTGTCCAATATGTGGCCAGTATGTTTCACAATTTTGCCACCAGAGGGGTAGGCCTGCAGGTTGAATCTCAGAACATACACGATGGGTGGCAGGTGGTAAGAAGCAAACAATGCATAGCCAAGATTCATAAGACCATAAACTGTATTGTTCCTGGCAAAGACATTAGTGGGCAAGTCGAGACAGATGCAACTACTCAGCTGTAGGGAAAAATACCCACATTTGGCTATATTGGTGTTTCAAAACTCAGCTGTTCAGTTTGCCATCTCTGGATTAGTGAGTATAATAAGTCAGGAGGGTCTAGTATTCAAACACGTGGAACACATAGTAGGTTGTACTGGCCATGGCTAATGCCCCAATTTGGAAAGAATATTATTGGTCAATAGTATCTGGTTAAGGAGATTTCCTCTCTGTGCTTGCAACAATGTTGGGCCAAGCACCGACTACGAACCCTTTCGGATGGTAGTAATGCCGAAATGTATAATGCATTAAGAATAGTACCCGATCCTTTTGTTGAGCAAGAACCTACAAATCTTCTGTTATCCCATCCTGATCTATGAAATTAGAGAAAATCTTTCTACTTAGTGTTAGGTTTGTCAGCTACAAAACGTATCTTGGCCTTCCGCACTTTCACATTACTTGCCTTTGTTTGGGCCAATCTGAGTCCCTCTTACTACTACCTCTTTATTTTCCCAGTTACTAACTCAAAATTTGCATTTCCTTCTCAAGCTTGATGTTCCCTTTTTTCAGCCTTGATTCTAATGTCTCACCCTAAATTTCTACCCTAACACCTTTCATTTTCTTCATGTGGTGATCACTTTCAGTATATGATTTCCATTCCACTTTGCTATTATCAGTGGTGGTATATCAAACTCTGATTCTGAGTACTGATTGTATTTGAATTTGGCTTTCTCAACATGCTGTTTTCTTTTGTGGCGGAAATTTTCTCGGTTTGGTACTTTTAACTGAATTGGTTTTACAAGGTAGTTTAGTGAGCTGAAATTGATAGTGACTTATATACTTTTGTTCGCTACTCAAGCTGTCTTAAAAGTGACCACTTTTTTGATCATACTCCCCGCCTTCCGTACAGTAGATACCATTCCCTGGATTTTCTTACATTTATTACCATTCAAGTTATCTTTATTCTGCAGAATAATGTTTGTCTGTCAATTAAATTCTTTGCTTGATTACAAAATCCACAAAGCTGCGTGAGAATCTTTTTATCCTGCTGTTCCTCCCCTGTCCCCTACACCCTTATTGTACATCTCCAGTTAAACCATTGATATCTAATCGCCTTGTTTTCTACTCAGAAAATATCTTCATTTCTACTCATCAAAGGTTTCACCTTACTTCAGTTAGGTCAGCAGGGTCAAACTTGCAAGACCCACAACTTGGTTTTCATGGAATAAAAACCTTCCACTAGCTTTGTTCTATCAAAAAGAAAATAATTATCAGGCAATACTCTCTGGTTCCTGCTATTATGTCATGTTCATGTTTCATAATACCCAAGTTGATTGATGGAATTATCACTGTTGAAGTAACCTGTTCTGCCCAATTTTCATACACAGATACTTTTAGTGTACAAAATGTTAAACAATTACCAGGATTGCATGTTAGAGGTGATCTTTTTATAAGAAGGAAAAAGGGGTGAGGTTTATTCGCCGAACCAGTTGTTTTTCCTACCTATCTCTGTTCTATTCAATATGCTTTATCTAAAAAAGTCTACTACTGGAATCATTTTGGCAGACCTTAATAACATATGGTGTTGCACCCAGCATTATGTCACTCCTCCAATTCGGTTTCAAGTTTTCCATATTCCTACTATGCAAGCCCTCATTAATGATTTGTGTGATCAATCACCTGCCCGTCAATTGTTGACAATCAATACACAGCAGGCTATTTGATCAAAGGTAGCGTTCCTGACAAGGCGTGTCCTAATCAGTGGTTGCCGTGGGCCAGGCAGGCCCATGGGGTGGGCCAGCCTTGGCCGCTGCCCACAAAAGCCCATGGGCTGAATCGTGGCCCAGGTGGCCCATGGGCCTCCACTGCCCTTTTAAATTCATCCCCTAAATGTGGAAAAATATACTAAATAGGATAGGAAGGAGGGATTCGTATCAATGTAACACTTGCATGTATCATGATTAGACTTGCACTCATGTTGTTAGATAGTGTCTAAGATTGTTAATAGTACTCTACTCAAGACATTTCACCCTTCCCACACTCTTCTGCTAAGACACAAGTTCACATACCATGAGCTATATTCCAAATCTTGGGCCAGTAGAGCCTGGAGACCTTTATTCATCCCAAATACCACCCTTCTCTCCACCTCCAATTGCTTCTGGGAATCTATTTTCTCTTACAATACAGGCGCCAATCTTAGTAGTTCCCAACGCATTTCTGATTCCACTAATAGTCTCCTATTACATCCGGAATAGTGTTCGTTACTGGGTGGAACAGGGCGGTTTTTCACTCGCCAGACCCCGCCCTTACATGGGGCCGGGGAGGGTATTTTCGGGTAATCCCCACCCCGCCCCTGTCCGGGGCCCACCCCCACTCATTCCCTGAACGGGGCCCCGTTTGTTACCACCTATTTTTAACGGGGACCCGTCTGGGGTATGGGTGGGGTGGGGGCTTGAGCGGGGACAGGGGCAGGGAATGCCGAAACAGACACCCCACCCCAGGCCGTTGAGTGGGGCGGAACGGGGAAAAGGGCCAGGGGCCCGCGTTTTTCGGGGCCCCGTCCGGCCCGTAACAAACTCTAATCCCGAATATGAAGTTTTCGCCAGTGGCTCACCAAGTAGAATACAAAATAATACTCATGTTATTATGAGTGGTTCTCTTTCAGGTATATTCTGACCTATCTAATGTAATATAATTAAAATAACATGGAATTCATAGGCATCGAATCTTCGAACCTTGATCATGGGTCTGCGCTGTCCAACTCTACAGCCTGCTTCTGGTGATATTCCAAGTAGAAATACCTTTCAACAGCCTAAGCCAAAGGCCCACAAGAGTCATATTCATGATAAGGCGAATGGTGAGCCTTTCATGGTACCTGGCAAGTTGTGGTGGCAGTGTAATCGATACACAGATCGCTTAGCCCCGTGGACCTTTGCCGCTACCTCTACTCATAACGCTATCGATCATCTTTGTCGCGGTCATGAAATTGGACCAGAAGGACATATTATCTCTGGTCCATCACCTTCATAGCTGACAATCCAGTCTCCCTTTGGAGGAATTGCACCAAAGATTGACTTTAATGCTGATGTATTTCACAGTATGTTGATTCACTGGATTGCTACTGCTAGTATTCCCTTCTCGGTTTGTAATCAGCCAGCTTTTCGAACCCATCTGGCCTACCTTGGTACTTGCCAGCCCAATCTACATGGAATCACAAAGGTAATCCCCAAATCTGGTCATACACAAGGCCGCTGGTTAGATGAATTCTATCCTACTATATTTAAGATAGTAAAGCAATCAGTATAAAGTGCTATCTGCCCTATTTACTTTAGCTTTGATGTTTGGAGTTGTGCAAATCTGCGTGCGAACATGGCGATTGTGGCTCATTGGGTCGATGCAGAGTTCAAGCTGCATGCTGTACTGTTGGATTTGCATCGGTTTGTTGGTCCTCATACTGGAAAGAATCAGGCACCATATTTTTGGTCTACCATTCAAAAATATGGAATTGAGAACCAAGTTGGTAAGTTAAATATTGATAATGTTATAAACAATGATACTGCATTACAAGAAATCGCACAAATTATGCCTCTGCCTAATATCCCGCCAATTCAGCCTGTCCATGATCGGCTTCGCTGTTTTCGTCACGATATTAACCTTGTAGTCAAAGGATTCCTTTGGGGTGACAATATTTCCTCAATTGGGAGTCAAGAAGAAGATGAACCAGATTTTTCACCAGAGGACGAGGTTCGGCAATTAAAGGAGCGGAGAAAGAATGGGCCGCTTGGTAAGTTATATAACATTATTACATATATTCGTCGGACACGACAAAGGCTTGATTAATTCACAAATGTACTTCAGAGCAGCTACCCAGGTGAGAGTATGGTTCTCCCCATCCTTGGGAATGTGACTCGTTGGTCTAGTGACTATGCGTCTCTAAAGCGAGCTTTGCGAATTCACGCTGCTATTACTAGCTTTATTGCTACTGCAATTGGAGCAAATAGAAATGGAGAAAGAGGAGCTAATGAGAGAGCACTCATTACTGATGATCTTTCTGCTGATGACTGGAGCATTCTAGGTTAAATTATGGAAATCCTAGAGCCTTTTTCTGAGTGGAGCACAAGGTTTCAAGTCAAGTATCAAAATGGGTGTATTGGTAATATTTTGCGAGTTATAGATGAGTTAAAGGAAATTCTAGAGAATGCGAAACTTGAAAATGCCCAGCGATATCATTCACGCCACATTGGGTTCATGCTATCCAATGGACTTAGAATCCGACCTGCTTATTATCAAAAGACTGAGGTATGTCCCGCTTATATTGCTGATGTAGGCTTAAACCCAGGCATAAAACTGGAGTATTTTGAGGTTCAATGGAGTGAACGTCCTGATGCTGTCAATCTCGCTAAACATACAGTGAATGATATGTGGCTAATCACATATAAGGGCAAATACCCAGCTACAATGGTGCTAACCCCGCAGGATACTAGATTTGCTGAAAATGTTTCAGAAAATGCAGGGACAACCGTAAAAATTGTAATAATTGGCCCTCACGCTAGTATGTTGACTTAAGGTATGTCTTGCCAAGGCTCCACGAGGGAAATTACGCAATATCAGTTTTTGAGTTGATTAAAGATTTTCCTCATAAAACACATCCGCATCATCACCAGTTTCTGCTAACTCTACAACATCTTCTTCGAGATTTACCACAGTCTTTGCCCCCATCTCCCACTCCCTCAATCACTCTACCAGGTAAGTGGTGTCAACCCCGTTTACCGATAATTCACTGTCATGACGACCATCAATAGGAAGTGCTAATCCGAGAATACAGGCGGACTTCTTTACAACTTCCGCTCTCTCCCTCGAAAAAACCTCCCACGCCTCCCCGACCGCCCATGTCGTAAGTATTTTCCTTCTTCCAACCATACTTCCTACCAACCTTCCCCCGTGTGCCAGGATTTCCTCCTCCTCGTCCTCAATTTGATCCAACTTTTCTTCAAGAATCCCCTAATAGCACATTATCAGGTTAGCATTCCCTTTTTCTTTTTTTATACTAATACAGTGAAACTTCACAATCAATTTAGAGATCACCCTTGCTTGGTGGCTGTCCCCTGTAGTCAAACATTACCTGACCATCTGTATCCCCCTCTCCATACAGCTTAAACAGATACTAATTGGTGGATTTCTAGTTAGGCCATAAGAACTTGAATAATTGAACCTTGCACGAACGACCTTCAAAATTCCCTCCCCTGGGTAGGAAGATGGCTCGGAAGTCTCAACTCCTGTCTTCAAGCGGAAAAAGAGAAAAAAAAGGTGCACCTTACCAGCAAAGGCAACTCCAGTGTTATAGCGTGAGGTTCAATTATGCAAGTTCTTATGGATATCAGCTGCGAATCTCCTCAGTACCGCAAGAACTCGAATAATTGCACCCAAGACTTGGAAGTTGGAGTTGCCTTTGCTGGTAAGGTCTGGCTCGTTTTTGTTTTTATTTTGGCTCAAGCCAGGGCCGAGGGGGTCAGTTTGCGCTATGGGCTTACCCCCTGATCCAGGAGAGGGAATTTCGGCCATCTTTGCCTCGGGTCTAAATATTTGAGTTCTTACGGTAGTAACACTTTATTCCATTTACAAGGGGAAACTCTCCTGTTCATGTCCAACCAGCCAAGTTGGATGTATCCGAGTGGCTTGTGTAGGAATGCCCAATTTCAAGTCTGACACTTTATATGGGCATTGCCACAAGAGTTTCCGACCTCGAATTGGGCATTCCGGTGGACCAATATTTAAAAAAACTTCACAAGCGACTGCTACACAGTTCTCACTTGGATGGCTAGAGATGAATAGGTGAGTTTCACCGAGTAAGCTGGATAAAGCACTACAACTGAAGAGATTCGTGGCTAATTTCTTACCAATTATCAACCAATTAGTGTCTGTCCAAAGTGGAGGAGTGTCCGAGTGGCTTGTGAAGTCATCTATCATGCTAGGTGAGAAACAGAAAGGTAAGATGAAATTTTATTACCTTTAGAATATCTTTAAATGGACGGGTGATACTGACATCTAATCACTACACCAACGAGGTACAGCCACCAGATATCAGGCTGACAGTAATATCGTTGGCTAAAAAGGTATCGAGTACCTCTTGAGTCTTGTGGGCTGCGAATAGATTAAGAGCAAGGATTATTGGCTGATTATCCAGAACAGGTACCAGCTGTTCCTCGATCCACTGCAGGAAGTTCTCTGAGTTGGCATACGCCTTCGCATTGCACTTGACTACCACTCGTGAGTCATACCTTGCTTTTTCTTTCAATATTCCTCCTCCGACCCCTAATCCTCGAAAAAATGCTAATGGCTTTATTCTGGCAGCAGCATCAGCACAAACACTAAGTTGAACTGTTCCCTGTCTTTTGTCCCATCCCGACTGACTCCCCTGCACCCAGATCATCCTTTCTCCAATGTTGTTGTATGTTTGCCCCTCAAGATATTCGAAGGGTAATGGTGTTTGGTCCATATTGATTATATTGGACAAGCCATACCGACCAATACCAGCAGGTTTGTCACCCAATCCCCGCTCATCATCCCCCCTCAGTTGAGAATTTCTTCGGTTAAATCTCATCCAACTAAGAATTGCCTCCCCAAAGTCGGATGGAAGCTGACTAGACTTGTTGGTAACATTCCGTATGGAAATTCGGTGCCGACCAAGGAAGCCTCCAAACCATCCATTCGAGAAGGCAAAGTTGGTAAGTGGCTCTGTTGGATAGATCTTTAGAAATATTTCTTTACTGACTCGTCGGAACCATCCTCGCTGAACAAAACCTCCAGTTGCCCGTCATATGCGAAACCTATCATACAGCCTCTTCTCCATTTCCTCCCATTTCGCCTTTCTTCCCCCTCCACTAACCCCTTGCTGACATTTGTGTAGTTCGATAGATTTCCCCTCTGCCTACGCTTTACGCCATCGGGTAAGATTTGTTCCAGGTATTCGAAATCGCTGTACTACCTCCACACGCATTAGTTTTCCCATTGTTGTCAGCCCACTTGGTATGGATGCTGTATTCCAATAGGAAAGAACTCTGAGTCAATAACTAATGTTATACGTTCGGTAGGGGTTTTGAACGGGCTTTGGTGGCACGCGAGGCTTTTCCGATATTAACTTGCTCTTCGGACCAGGCTTCCTTTTAATACCAGCATAACGCCTGTTAGCTGGTATGGGCACCAATACTGGGTGAACCTTTTTTCTTCCTGCTGATTTGGCTGGCATCGCTTGGATTTGTCTGGATTTTCTTGTAGGAGTGTTGTGTTTATTGTAGCATTCACCGGTGTATCTTGTAATTATTTATTGTATTTTATTCTATATATTATATATATATACATCGTATTGTTTATAATCTTTCTTCATTTTACTTCGCCACCGGAGTCATCTTCAAAGTGTTGAGAGCTGACGTTGAGACTCATAGGAGTCAACCCCAGTCTCTGTTCTTGAGACACTCATTTCCTTTCAAAACTGGGACCCTCCATGTGCCCAACCTTATGTCAACCTACTAGGGTCAGGGCCAATTGTTACAATTTTTACGGTAATATACAGCAATGGTTCCGATTTCACACCAGTTTTCATTGTAAACGTCAGGCATTAATGGAGTCTGAAGGTATTGACAAATTGCCTCAATATTTACAGGAACCAATATCCTAAAATGTTGATATGAACCTGATAGAATATTGGTCTAAAATGGTTGATGTTCGTGGAATGAGAGATCATGCCCAAATGGCAATTGAGATTTTAAGTATTCCAGCCATGTCTGCGGAGCCCGAAAGAGTATTCAATAGGGCCAAAATCACACTAAGAGATAGGCGATGCAGTATAGACGATGAGGCACTAGCGAAACTGGAATGTACCAAGTTCTGGATTAAGGACAATTTGCTTCCAGTTACTCATCCTGAACTTCACATCATTGAGGATCTGCTGAATGCTCAGGTAGCAGGAGAAGATAATAGTAGAAACTAGGGTTCTTGGATACACTGTAGGTATATTCCGTAATTTCTATCCCTTTTTTTACTAGTATGTAAGGGAAATGTAGTTACAGAAATTGAACTTGTTTTAAAATCAACCATTATTGTTCATGTTACATGTTACCATTTGAACGTTGAAATGTGCATCCTATGGTTTGGGTTAATAAAACCTATTAGTCATAATTAATAATTTATCTCTGGCCCATGGGCCTTGTGGTCTGGGCTGGGCTTTAGTGGGCTGGGCCTAGTAGTTGGTGGGCCAGGCTGGGCTTTTGTGGGCCTCACATGGGGGTGAGGCCGAGGATCACCCACAAAATAACGCCTCTCCCCGTTCTAAGGGCAGCGCCTTGTGAGTGAAAACCTGCTCCGCTCCGCCCTGTAACGAACTCTAGTCACAGAAGAGACTTGCTTTCTTACCCATTACTCCTTCACATTCAGCGTGTCTACATTCACCACCAGCCTAAAACCAAATCTTTCAACTTATGACTGCTAATGAAACCATTGCCAGTTGGTATATTCCACCCCTGGAAATTCCATGCCCACATCCCTCTATTGTCCACATGTAAACTAAGACCTTAATCAGTATCCTTATGATGTGGAAATTGCTGGTTTGGATTTCTTCTTATGGCCGGATTGGCATGGCCTGTACCATGACCTCTCTGGGTATAATGAAAAAATCCTATAACTATTGGAAGAGCTATTTTTGAATATTCATGATCTGCAGGTGATCCCCGATCGCTTTAAGGTATTCTGGGACAAGATTGGGACTTCTCTCCTCAATTTGGACTTCGCTCTGCCATTTAGCCAAATGAGGGAATTTGCAAGGTGCTTGTTTTCTCCTGATATATAGTTGAACGATGATACCCTCCACCAGGAGTTGGGAAACACCACCTTGGAATATGTGAAGGTCTTCCTCTCACCAATGGTTCAGCCATTTCACCTCCATGCATTAGTTCATAAAAACCTTTACAAAGAGGTTTGTTTTGCTATATGGTGTAGGAGGTCCACCGACCGATTGTGGCATCGCTATGACCCCACGCTAAGCAAGAACCTGTTTGTACTTTTTCCTATGAACCTCTGAGACCCCTCTCCTCCGCAGCAACATCCTCCATCAGCTTTGCCGAATTGGGCAAGGGTTCTCTCACCGCAACACAAAGGTAAAATTTTGGATTTCTACAACAATTCCATCGATCAAACGTCCAACCCGCGAAGCAAAGGCTCGGTCCATATCCATTTGCACGCGGCTGCAGTTGCTGCCACCTGCAAACTTGTTAATACCCACAATATAATTGGAATGATGTGAGTATATCTGAACAGATTCTGGAGGTCAGCCACATCCAAGGGTGATCTCCATGGCTCTCAGCTGTCGGCTTCACCGAACCCATGTCCGGAATGAGCGGATTCCTTCAATGTCTCACTTAGGACCTCAAAATATCTCCCCAGACAGCGCAGTCGATTGCCCCGGAGCGTGCTCCAATACTGGCCACCCTCCTGCCTGGCCTCGCGAAGGCTAATGCTCGGCAGCAAGGGGGGGAGGAAATTGGTGATCAGAGCGAAGTCATCGAGGATGTCTGCACCTACAAGGCCAGACAAAAATTGACGCAAGGAGCCATACCAGGTAAGCTGTTGGCAGAGTTTGAGGAGTCCTCTGCCAGATAAGACACTTAAGGAACTCTTTTTTGTGGTTAGAATGCCAAGGAACAAAGCGGATAGAGTGAAGGCGAAACAAATTAGTTTAGTCTAACTTTAGATTCTACTTTTCTATTGCCTTGTTTTTCAGTAACGGAACTCAGCAGGTTATAGGGTGGAATATGATGAAATCTGAATGCTTCCATGAAGGTGTATGCAATAACTTTCCCACCAGTGAGCGGCCCCGTGCATATTGCGATCATGGTGAGGGAGTGGAGTTGATTATTCAGGCTGGCTACATTCCTACTCTGGCTCAACTCACCCGTTCATTTCTGTGGCCAGTGGCCTAAATGGTGGAGTATATCGTCAGTTCTTGTTCGGAGGAGCTAATCACCTGAAATCGCCCCATTCACCAGGACCAGTAGACTTCAAAAAGTCACAAAAGGCTTGGCGCTTCGCGGCAACACAAGCGCAACCCAGCACAACAACTCCCGAGCACAATGCCGTGGAATAAAGCAGCCAGAAAGCGACGCGAAATAATCTTAAATGAGAGGGTCCGGACAATCGAACTTCGTTTTTTGGCATGAGTTTCCCTCAAATTGAAGCAGAAACAGGTGTCTCTCGAGCTCCAGCCTACAGAATCTACCGGCGCTGGAAAATAGATGGCGACATTAATCCTCAAACACATCACACTGGAAGGCCCCCAAAGCTCAATGACCGTGATAAAAGATACCTTGCCCGGTTAGCTGATCCCCATCCTCGTGCAACAGCTAGAGAGCTTTTACATGAATCGAGACTTGATGTTGGGTTTTCAACTCTCGGCCACTCCCTGCGCACCCTGCAACGGCGTGTTTTTCTTGCTCGACACAAGCCATGGATAGCACCTCACAATAGGAGACAAAGAAAGAGATGGTGTAGATTACGGCGCAAGTGGAAAATTTCCGTTTGGCACAAGCATTGTTATACCCATGAAGTATACCTTCAAGTTGCTACTGGAACAGTATACAGATGAAAAGTGGGACGACTTCCTGGACCCAATGCCGCCTATGATTTGAAGAACCTTCAGCCAACCTTTGTTGGAGACAGTATTGCGGTTGGCTTCTGGGCTGGCTTTACCTATGGTTTCCACACACTGCTTGTTCCTGTGCGAAAACAGACCGAAGATGAGCGAAAGAGTGATAGAGATCGACCGGGCTTCAATTCACACCATTATGTCCATGAAATTCTCAATCCACATCTTTGACCACTCTATAAGAAAGCTGGTGGAGCCGAAGCTGGTGTTCAAACTATAGAGGATGGTGCCAGCTATCGTACTTCTATTTATACGGAGAAATATGGCAAGCGCCTTGGTATAAAAAGGATGGACTGGCCTTCCTACTCACCTGATTTCAACCTAATCGAGAATGTTTGACTTTTATTCAAAACCAACAATAGGAAAGCAGTCTGGGAGAGATGGAGAATACCCCGTAGTGAGCAGGAGCTGATTGGACTAGCACAGAAGGTATGGAAGGCATTGCCATGGGAGAGAATCTATGGTTTCATTTATAGTATCTCAAGACGTATAGCTAATTGTCTTAACCGAGGAGGCGGCCCTACCCGTTGGTAGAAGACTAGAGCCCTTCTTGTATCACTATATATTCTTGGTTTTATAAACTCTTGTTTTGTTGTGCTATATTGCAGTGTGAAGGTTTTGTGGTCAGCCGTTGCCGTTGCCATTTTTCGTGACTTTTTAAAGCCTACTTGGACACGGGAATTTGCTAATGTTTGATATTGTGATACATTCTTTCATTGGCCGACAGGTGCAGGTGGTGCTTGGTGTATAGGTGTGGCATTGCAGGGTCAGGGTGTAAAGCACAGTACCGTACCACCAGTGCAGGTCCCTCAAGACCTTTAGAGGAACTGGAAGGAATTCGGCCCTCTCGTGAGCTGGTTCTTGAACCTTTAGGCAAGTAAAACAGGCTCCCTAGTCGATATATTGTAAAACATCCTACAGCAACTCCCTTTTTGCATTTTCCGATAGGGTCAGGGATATTTGTTTGTTCTGCTTTTTTTTCCTGCTCAGGGCCTCGGTTCTCTTTCTTTCTTTGTTTTTTCTGTCTTGTCTTGCCTAGGTTGTTGGAGTCCTAGTATAGTCGAGTGTGGGGGTTATGGTGGAGGGGAGCCTGAGGAAGCAAAGATCTGATTATATGGTCTATGGGATGGTCTGATCGTACTTTCTCACGTTTTGTGCGGTAGGTGGTTAGAGTGATAGCCGAGGGAGTCGCTGTGGTACGCGAGATGTGATGCCTTGTGTCTATTCTAGATTAGTCTATGGAACTGTACCCTGCGACGCTATGCAAGTGTGCAAGTGCCAGGGAACTCGTGCAATATGCTTCAATAGCTGAATGCAGTGCATTAAGTCTTGTCTACCTCCCACTCGCACAAACCAATAAAGAGGAAAATATCACTCTGACCACAAGCAGGGTTCCAAATGGTCGGCGGAAGACTGGACTGGACTAGCTAGTCCGGTCGAAAGTCAAGTCTAGTCTAATGGTGGAAATTAGACTGACCGGACAGTCACGATTATCGAAACCAACTCGACGAGGACCAGTCCGACCAGGCCCGCCCAGCAATACGATATGCTATCTCCATCACAATATGTTACATTCAAATAAAACTTTTCTTAATAAAACTTATTGTTTCCATGGATTATGCGGTGGAGATAGTGCCTTGCTTTGAGTAAGAGTGGCAAAAATAGGTTCTCAAGTATCGAACAATTTTTCTTGCATTGGGTGAGTGATATTATATGACCAACTGCCACAATACAGGTATTCGATGCGACTTATCCATCAAGTAATTGCATTTCCACCATATGCTATCCTCTCTAGGATGTTCTATCAGCCTGCATTGAGGGCCTGTTGATTTATACCGTGGCGAGCAGCTTTAAAATCCTACTATAGCTACACATTTATTCCTGGCGGGTGTTGGCCTGGGTGCCATTCTGACTCTTATGCGATCTTTATACAGACTGGTCTGGGACCAGTCCAAACCAGACCGGACCACCCAAGTTAGTCGGGTCTAGTCATCTACATCAACTAGGACGGGCCAGTCTGGTCCTGCCTCCAAGACTTGACCGGTCGGACTATTCGGAACCCTGCACCCTGGTCGCCATGCCACACGAGATGTTCATGTTGATCCCTGTGAACAAGACGCTTTCGGAGACTATGGTTCCTTCCACCTGCCCGCTGCCGTATCGGATGCCGAAGGTTCGCGTGGTCTTGACGAGAGTTTTGCTGTCCTTGGTGCCATAAGTCTTGTGTGCAAGGCAGGTGGGGGACCAACAAGTGTCTGAGGAGATCCGAGTGTCTAAGCTGCCGGTGTGGATCACGAGAGTGAAGGCGGTGTTATTCGAACCAAATTTCACTTTGGAGAAGTATGCTATTTCCTCATTGTTAGTATTACCATTCGCCATATTTCTTATAGAAATGAATCGGGATACATACACGGATCCCCCCCATCCTGACCCACGCCCATTGAGTTTAGAGTCTTCGGCGTAGCGGCAGGAATTATCCCGGTAGCGGTGGCAGACTGCCCCGCACCCATGGTCTGTCACTTCTCCAGCACCACCCCCCTCCTTCGAAGTGAATCCTCCACATCCCGGAGCGCCTGCGCACCATTGACCTCGGGTCCTGGAATTCCTGGCCAACGGTATTTGTAAGTTGCCGTGTTGGCTGCTCGCACCTGGCGGATTTCAGGATGTGTTCTGTCATCCTGGTTTTTGTCAAGACTTTGTCAGTTCCAAGCGCTTGAGAACTTTGAAGGTGGGAGGGGGGGAACTCACTGGGTGCTAGTGATGGCCACGATCAGATCATGATCGAGTTTTGCTCGATTATAGTCCGCTCGATCAGCCTCAATCATGGGGTCCCTCGATCAGATCATGATCGAGCAGAGCATTCATGATCTGATCGATTTGCTCGATCATGGGTACTACTCGATCCTTTCTCGACTATCATCGAATATACTCGAGCATCCTGAATCATGACCAATCACTCTTGTAACCTATTGGAAATATCGCGTACACAAGAAGAGATTCATATTGCAATTAAGTGTAAAGAACAGCAAACGAAAGATAGGGAAGAGAGAAAACTATAGTGACGGAAGAGAGAAGCAAACATTACTGGCTAACCTTGGTAAAGGTAGAATAGAACAAGTGCAGTGAGTTTTGTGGCCAATACGTAATCACTTTTCCAACACAACCTTATTAATTGGTGATGCGATGAACTTATATACCAATCACTCTAGATCAGCCACAAACTACCATGATACCTAAGTGAACGATAGGGTAGGGGTCTTCTGTTCTTGTTATAACACGGGTGTAAATACTGGTAATCCGTATTGAGTGGATATTTCCTACTTAATAGATACAAAATCGATCATGCTCGAGCATAGTCGACGATAATCGACTGTACTCGATTATGCTCGAGCAGTGGCTATGATCGATCACTCGATCAGGACCTACCCATTTGATCGATCATTCGATCATGGGGTCCCCTCGATCAGATCATGATCGAGCATACCCTCCGTGATCTGCTCGATCATGATCGTGGCCATCACTACTGGGTGCTCCAACCTCCGAATTTCCATACTCCAAACCACAACATCCCCCCTCTTATTATTGTTATTATTATTATTACTATTGCTGTTACCACCACCATTATTTTTCCCATTCTTCACTTTCCACCACCCCCCCTTCGAGTCCGTGCCGACCCCTGGGACCGCCACGAGATTGGCAGATGATGCTACCTGCGCCGTTGTTGCCAACAACAATAACGAAAAATGCACCCGCATTCTCATTCCTCTCTACCCCTTGGTAAGAGAAGATAAAATGAAAAACTCCCCAAGTCGCTCGGTGAATGGTAGACAGCTAGGCAAGCAAACAAGGCAAGCAATTGAAAATAAGAAAGGTAAATAATCGCAGTATATATCCCACCACCACCAAAAACAAAGAGAACCCGGCTCCTTCTGCTCGATCAAGTATATAATAAGAAGGAAACTTTTAATGCGTTGCAGAGTCCAAAGACCCTTCACACCTTCCGAATCGCCTGGATAATGCACTATTCCGCTGTATTCCCTTCTTTCCTCTTATCTTCGCTGACCCGCCCGGTTAGTGGCACAGTAAAGCAAGCACTGCGCTCGTACTGCACTCAAGTTGCCAGTAAAATGCTTGAAACCGCTTGCCTGCTCTCTGGCTTGGTAATGTAAGAATGGTGCTGGGGGTAACACCGCTGCCACCACATGCACTGAAATGTTTCTGGTGGGAGGAAGAAAGAGAATGCGAAGAAAGAGAGAAAAGGCTGGGCTCTAGGGCCATGACAAAATTTCACTTTCCTTCTTTCCTTTCTTCGTTCCTTCTCCTTTTGTTTCCGCTTACCCGGGATTCCTGAATGTGAGATGAGAAAGCAGTTGTGGAGTGGTGGAATGGGTAATTGATTGGTTTCCTCAATGACTTGTCGAAGTATCCCCCGCTTCCTTCTCACGTATTTGCGATGCTGAAGAAGATATGGAAACAAAAGAGGGAAATGAGGAGAAAGGGAGAGAGAAATGGAAGGAAAAAAAAGAGAGGCAGAGTAGAAGGACCGGAAGGAGAAAAATAGAGGAAAGAGAAAAGGGTACGAAGAAAAGAGTGCTTGGGGAACTAGAAACCAAGGTTAACCAGAAGCAGGAGGGCATGTAACAGAATTTGATCCATCTTCCATTTCTCTGACTTGGAAGCGTGGAGGGGGTGTCTAGCCAGACAGATCCTGTACCGTAGAGAAACCATCAGTCCAGTCCCAGCACAGGAGTATAACGGACGGAAGGAGGGGGAGGGGCAGAGTAAGTGTATCGTATAGTATATGTGCCATTCCATATCTGCTGGAGTCCATTCCGCGGTTTTCGGTGTCTACGATTGTGTAGAGATAGAGACCGGTCCTCAACTACACGGTACTGTACTGTACGGCCCTCAAGCATCCACTAGATTTAGGAGGTCACCCTCCCTCCTCCCCACATTCTTTTCTAGATCTCTTATCCGGATGGAGGTTCCTTTCCTATGGGACCAGCAGCAGTCGGAAAAAGGAAAAGAGAAACACAATCGGAAAATTGTTGGTTATTGAGAAAGAAAATATGAGAGGATGGGGTGTCCCGATTGAGGGAGGATGAGGGCAGCGTGCCTTGTATCATACCAGGGAATCCTAGGGTAAGGTGGGGCAGTAGGGTATCAAATTATGAATTGGGGGAGACCTACAAAACATATCGCACAACTTAACGCCATGGCATCACAGAACATCAACCAGCCGCAAATTTAGCAAGGCCAAACCCACCCAATCCCGAGCACCCCCGGCACAAAAAAATCTCTGAATCTCTGTATACCATAAAAAGTTTGATTGAAAACAAAAAAACAAAAAAACACATGGGCTTTGTCTCGTCCAAAATGCAAATAAGTAATAATAGTTTGACCAAGGATTGTCGGAGATCTCTCTGACACATTGGGGGCTGCCATCCGCGATTTTGGGATGAAAGTCGTACTTGGTAATGCACGCCCTGATCGGGTGCTCTTTTTTGCCTGCCTAGCTGCCTTTGCAGCATCTGCCGGCTCCCACTCCTCCCATAACTTGAGGATAGTTTCCGAGGTGACCACAGTAGCATCTATCAACTTGCGCCGGTTCGAAATCTTTCACTTTTTTTCCTTTCCCATAAGGTCTCGGGACTGTTTGTGGGCCTCCTCCTCCAGTATCTTATCCCAATTGTTTGGTGAAACCCTTCCGAGATGCGCAAAAGAATTGATTTCAGCTGTTGGAAGGAAGGGGTATTACGTGTAACTAGACAGTAGGCAGTTCGTGTTACCCGACTAACTGCACATGGTGTTTTCGGAACATGAGAGCTGGGGTTACTGGCAGTAGAAACGGTGGGGCCGTTTCCGCCGAGCTACTCCTTTCGCTTCATAGCCCTGAGTACATGACAGGAATTGAAAGGAATTATTCCTACTGCCTCCCAAGTACTCAGAATATTACTTGACATAAAAGCCAATTGTCCAGCTGGCATCAATATTCTATCTAACAGGTATTAGGAGGTGTAGGAGTAGATATTGTTAAATTTTCAATAAATTGGAAATACAAACGGTAAGAATTCCCCCGTATTCATACCCACATGGCCTTTGCGCACAAATTGATCTAGCCCATTTCCATAATGCCTCTGCAAGGGACTGAATAGTCCCACGTCTAACGGTTGCAATAGGTGGGTAGAGTGAGCCAGAAGGCAAAACGGAATTATCTTGACATTCAAGCTATGATCAAAAAATCGCCAATTGAAAGTGAAGTATGCCCATGTAATATTTGAGGATGGTATCCATTTCAAGCCCCATATAGTAAGTTTAGTTCTAAATTGTAAGTCTTTAGTAAAGGGTTACCTCTCCTGTGTTTCACGGTCAAAAAGCTCCTTTAACCAACACAATCCCAACTCCTCATTGCTCCAACCCTTCTCCAAAACACAAAATATTCCTAAATCCTTTTTTTTTAGCTTTCAATATCAGCCCATGTAGTGGGCTTGTCCTTTATTGAGGATCATAGGTTGAAGAGCAGAACAAGCACCGGAGACACACTCAATAACCGTAACACTCTCCCGCGACCCATCCTCTACCCGATTTGTTGTCCGCCGACCCTTTTTACAAATTACCTTATACAGCCAGGCTACGCCCATTAGGAATCCCTTCTCGTCGATATTATTGACATCAGACAGTAAAATATCGCAGAACTTGATTAAATATTATACTAGATTCTTAATTAATATGATAATAAGCGTAGGATAAAGGATTATCTAATGTGGTTAAAGTAATCCTTTATCACTCTCGGATCACTGGCAAGGGCCCTTTGACTATCTATACAGGTACTTAATTTTGGTGAAAGTGCGGGGTAGCAACTGAGAACCTGTGAAATCCAATGCTTTCCTAATATATGCTGATTTGCTCTTGCAGGGACGATTGCTTCTGCCATCTTCTTCATTACCAAGATCGTTGCAGGATGGCCCCACGGATCCAAACTCTCCCAGCATCAGACCACTCAGTTTGTCTCATACGGTGTCACAACCTCCATCATCTGATGTCTACTCACACGGGATACAGCCCCCTTCAATCTATCCCGTGAAGTTGAACTGACAATGCCATACTTCTCTGCCATTCCTTTGATTGTGGCTTCTGAGCTCTAATGCTAGAACTTAACCCTGGCTTGAAGCAAAGCTTCCTTATCATCTTTTGGCAGCTCCTTGATGGGCGGCATCAGGGCTCGTTTCGTATTCATTCGGTAATGTATGCGACAGTGAGCGATTGCTTTTCTTGATGGTGGGGTAAGTATTCAGCCTATCTGGGAGCCGAGCCGGATCCCGGTGCCGATCCGTTTCCCAGTCAACAACGTTACCAAGCAACTCATCACAAATCTTTGGCAGGCCCCAGGGCCAATACCCTTTTCCATGGCTTCCACACGTATAAAACCTTTGTCCCCGATGATCATTCCACTCTGGTTTCAATATTGTGCATACACTGCAGCTTAATTTGGATACTCCAATGTAACAAAAATGTGGGACCATATCCCAGTCATCACACGCATTTTCCATCTCTTTCGGCCTGCGTCTTTTGCTCTTTTGTTCTTCAATACCCCCAAGGGCATTATTTTTAGAATAATGCCGGATCCAAGGTGCCATCGCCCCTATTATTGCTCGCCCAATATCACACTTTTCTCTTGATACTGAAACTTGTTCACGATGCGTTGGGCCCTTAGGTGTTTTGGGATTTCTCTTGGGACTCAGATTTGCCGATTGGGTAACGTCACATACGGGGATCCGGGACAACACCTGGATCCAGGACAACACTGTGGATCAACCACAATCAACTTTAGAAATTGAATAACTCCATGAACCGAAACCCAAAAAAAAAGAAAAAAGAATGAGAAAGACAGGAGAGATAGGCTCAATGTAACTAGCGAGGTAAGAGATATGGCTAGAGAGAGTGGAAGAAAGCTTAGCCGAGAAGGAATGAAGATAGGAGTAAATTAATAGAGAAACTTACAAGAAAGGAAAAGAGACAAGGAATTGGCTTAGGTCTTCCGTGAGCGCAGCATGATATGAAGTGGTCGATCAGGCCGTATATGGGTGGTTTTTCGTTTGCTGGTTCGCAGCCGTGATGTAGTAGTGGTTTGCCGGGCATCGGTCTCTGAGGAGGAAAGCCAGTCACTCTCGCTAAGCTGACCAGAATGATTGCTTTGGACTTCCTCGGGCGCTGAAGCGGCTACTATTATGATTGCCTCATCGATAATCATAACAGGACGCTGATTCTGAACCGTTTGTTGTTTTGAGATTTTTTTTTTTTTCTGTAGGGAGGTGCTTCTCGGTCCTTTGGTTGAAGATTGTGGTTTCGTATCTTTCTCCAGCCGAATATCCCGCAACCTCATCAGATCTGCCCCTGTGATGATCCTGGCCTCAGTAAGCTTCCGGCGGTCGGTTTTATTGTATATGGGATCGATTCCCTGAAGCTTTTTAGACTGTTCCTAGTAGAGTTCCCTGTGTGCGATTTCCGTCTCCCATTGGTGTCCCAGCTCGCGCATTATGGTTTTGACCAGGGTTATCATGACCTGAGAGCTATGTTCCATAGTCTGAACATCGTCTTTGAGCGACAGGGAGGCCATCCCTGTATCAAGCAATCGTTCAGCAACTTGTACTCGCCGCCGAATGTCCTTGCTCTTCCGTGGTGTTGCAATTAGCCCAAAAGTATCTCGGCGGGAGGAGACCTCTGGTCTCATTTTTCCTAACACCTTTTGCGCAGACAAAGGCCAGATCCCAGCTCCTTCAAAAGCTTTACAAATATTAGATGAGGTAAAGGTCTTCTTTCTTGCATTTGCAACCATTCGAATAAACAAGGACTTCTTAATCCCTATGGTTTGCGAGTTGTGACCAGATCTCTGATAGTCATCCACTTCACAGCAATAGTAGTGCTGATAGGGAGCAAACAAGCCCACGTCCAAGGGTTGGAGGAGATGGGTACTATGTGCTGGTAAGCATAGCAGGAGAATGCTGTGGTCAAGACAAAATTGCACGAATTGAAAGGTAAGATGGGAACCATGGCCATCAAGGATAAGTAGCCGTGGTAATCGGCCTACCAATGGTGCTGTTTGTGGCTCAAAAATCTTCTCTAGCCACATCAACGCTAGCCTATCGTCAATCCAGCCCTTGGGTGAGTAGCTGAAGACATAATCTTTCTCTTCAGCACTCAGGTTCTTATGCCATCCTAAATACTGAGCAGTTCCCCGGTAGATAATAAGGGGAGAAAAGACAAGGCCCGCTGCACTAACTGTCTCAGCAACAGTCACCAGCTCACGCCCCCCATCATGGGTGACATTTGGGTTTCGTCTTCCTCGCCGGCAAAGGACTCGTGCATGTGCAGCCTGTCCCAGGAGGAACCCTTTCTCATCCACATTAAAAACCTGAGAGGCTTTCAAACCATGGGTGCGAATGAGGCGGGAAAGTTTGGCAAAAAAGTCTTTGATAATCCGAGGATCATTTGCCTGTGTTCTTTGCCGCTCGAGACGACAGCTTAACTTGACTGTGATCGAAGGGTTCCCATCCAGAAATCTTGAAAGCCAATTTTTCCCAAAGGGTTCGCCCATCTTGCCTAGTCGCTTCATTTCTAAATGAGAGGCCATATCCCTCATCATATCAAGCCGGGGAGGGAAGCCTCTATCGTCCATATCGAAACACCATTTTGTAATGGCCTTTTCTTCTGCTACAGTTAACCGTTGTTGGTCAATATGCCCCTCTCTCCGAGTCTTCCGCTCTCCAGACAGCCTATAATATAAGGATGTTCGGGGTATGCTATATAATTCCACCGCTGCAGCTACTGCACCTTCCAACCCTCCCCGAATAGCCCTTAATGCTTCCTGCACTCGGCTTTCATGCTCATCTTGTTGCTGGGCCTTTGCTCGTGCCATTGGTGTTGTTGCTTCACAGATTTGGTATGTTTCTTGATGTTGAGAGCGGGGTTGATCTAGGAGATGTCTCACCCTATGAGCGCCAAAGGCAAGTCCCGCTTCCACGTAATGTCCCGCTTCCCCGGGAAATACGTTAACAGAGGGATCGGACATCCTAGTAGTGTCCCACGGAATATTGGTTGCAATTCTTTACTTGGTTTTGTGGGTTATCATTCACTTGCGTGGGGGGGTTGACTCATCATTTTCAATATTCATCCACCTCATTGATAAATGTTGGATGAGCGCGCATTCACTATGTATGGGAGCTTGGATCCCGCCAGGATTATTAAACCTCTTGGTCAGGTTCAAGGCCTCCTGTTTGCACCATTGTCGATATTCTTCTGCAATATTGGAAGTTTATACCAAGCGGTCGATAATTCCGCCCCAATCCTTAACGTTAGCCAGAAGGGTAAATGTTGGTGGTGGGGCCATGTGTACAGTCACAATGGATACAGAACATGTCAACATCGGATGTAATCTTGTGGAATATGTGAAAGCCAAAAGCTTTTCAATCTGGCGATAGGGGCTCGTAGGTTTAATAAGGGCATGGCGGTGATCAAAACCATAAAGGCCGATTGGATCTATTTACCACTTGCATAACTTTCACCTATCAATTTCTTGGTAATTGGAACTTACTAATTTCGGTGACCAGACCATGACACCAGTAATCATTTTCGCCAGTAATTCCATGCACACAAGAAGCTCCACCCTCATCAAAGCATTATAATGCATTCCACTCACCACTGTCACTTTTCTCAGGAATTTTTAAATGGTATACCTCTTCACATTTAAGTGCACGAAATGCCATTGCGAGTTCCTTCTCCTGGCTGGAAAGTGTACTTTTACGCAATTTGTCAAAGTATTCCATAGAGGCCTTGACACGTGGCATCTATTTTGCCATCTCGTAGCATTTTTGGTCGTGGTGTAACTATAAATCTTCCAAAATATAGTCAGATGCAACTCATGGGCAACATCGTCAGGGATAGCGGGTAATAGTGTTTGTTACAGGGTAGGTCGGGGCGGGTGTTCATTCACAAGACCCCGCCCTTACTCGGGGCCGGGGGGGTATTTTTCGAGCAATCCTCGCCCCGCCCCTGTCTGGGGCCCAGCGACACACATTTCCTGGACGGGGCCCTACTTTTTACCACCTTTTTTTAATGCGCACGCGTCTGGTGTATGGGTAGGGCAGGGGCCTCAGCAGAGAGAGGGGCAGGGGATGCCGAAAGACAAACCCTGCCCCAGGCCATTGCGTGGGGCGGAGCGGGGAAGAGAGCTGCCTGCCCACATCTTACAGGGCCTCGTCCACCCCGTAACGCACTCTACTGGGTAAAGCACCAGTGAAACCTTTTGACTGCTCTTTGTTGGAATTCAGGTTTCTTTCTACGGCAAACTCTTTGGATAACCTTTTCAACTTTTTCCATATACTGGTTAGATGGTCTACCATTTCACTTTTGACTTCGCGATTCTCAGCCAGTGTCAGGCAGACTTTTTTTCTCCTTCAATTGCAGTTGTACGGCAACTGCAACAACCAGCCCTTTCGGCTCTGAGACACAAATGCTGGCAGGGGCATCCAGAACTGGGAATGTCCTTTGTTTGCCCTCCTTTGGCGCAAGACTTCCACCAACAATATCCAGGTAAGCAATAGCAGTCTTGTAGTTCATATAGTGATATTGTACACCAATTGCAACATGCATCAGGGCAACCATATCATGGACATTCAATGCAGTATTCATTGCAAGACCGTAGAAGGTGGGTCAAGGTTGAGCTTGTATCTTGAACAATAGCTGGAAGTACTACCTGAAGTCAGGTTTCACAAATTGGAGTGCTATAGTGCAAACGGAGACCAATGCTTATTTCCCTAGGATATTAAGAATCTCCAAGGGGCCGCGATTCCCAAACAGCCTATAGTTATCCCTGCAAACAATCAAGTCAGATATTTAACAATCAAAAATAGCATTGTCAACACAAACTAATTGAGGTGTGGCTTGGGAATACAAAAGTTGGGAGATATCAGTCAAAGTAGTGGAAGGTTGGTCCAAGATCCAAACCAGGAATGCTCATGGAATTAGCGGAAGAAATCACCAACACCGGAATCGTGAATCTCATGACTATATCAGAAGAGCGAGAGGAGAGTATTATAGCTTAACAAGTGGCATAATACCTAGTGGAGGGTGTATTATGACAGGAAAACAGATACTTTATCACAGGTGATGAACGCCGAAAAGCATCGCAGGCATGAATGCCCGACTAGCAGCAGGTCTGGTACCGGATGAGGAGGCCTTTTCCTGCAATATAACAGGAATATGTAAGAAAATACACTAACTAAAAGTGTGGCTTAATAGAGATCTTTATGTATTACGTGGAGGACTATGTGGACACAGTTTACAGAATATGAAAACAATCAAGTAAACAGATTATTCCAGACCAAATTTAACAAAATAGGATCTCGGGAGCTTCAGTGAACACTCTGCTAAAAATAACATCTCAAGTTGGAATTTCTTTGGGCTGTTGGTTGACCCCTCTTCAGTCCATTGATACCGCTGGGCTGCTCTGCATTTTTCAGGTCCAAGAATGGGACTTAGACATCGAGGGTGCCTACAGTGACTTGTGGAGGGTCTGGGGGAGAAGGATGTGCACAGGACTTCGGATTGGACTTGAGGGGCTTTCTGTGTATCTCGGCACTACCAACGAATAATGCAAGCCTCCCAGAGTCCCATTTCAGCCTCCCTGAGTCCTATTTGTTCTTTTCTGCCTCTTTTTCTAACTTGGGTTACAGCTACCTTCTAAAAAGGGATAAGCGCAACTGCAAAATCTGATTTATGTAAAAGGTAAAAATCTCGGCACTATTCGTGTCCTACACGCCAGGACTTTCGGATGAACAAAGTCGGCCAGGAACCTCCAGGCGGCCACTGTCTACAATGGAAAAACCCTAGGGTACCAGATCGATACTGGAAAAACCTAGCGAGATGAGTAGTCTTACCAGAGACTCTGTTGCACTCCACACAGTGCCATACCAGCTATCTGTTAGCCGCGAATCATGTGGTTTGTGCAATACTCTATATCTTTACCATGTTATAGCTTGACTTCAGTGGTCAGGCGCTGAATTATAAGTACACTATAGTTGTTCCATGGAAGCCCTCATGGTCACAATCAATACCTAATGTGTTATGAGAGACCAGAGGTCACGTAAATCACGTAGATCCGGAACATCACCCCGAAGCAGAATGGCGCAATGTTGCTAAAATGAAACAATCTCTCAAGGCAGTTACCCTGCTCAAGAACCGAATAACAGGCACCAACACACAACTATACCCCAAGTGCAAAAGCGCGATACTACTGGTGGTGAGGCAGACATTTACGCTGCAATTCGGCCATTAAAGGAATGTTAGCAGGAAAGTATTGGAGCGGCTGCTGAGGCTTACGATATTCCAAAGTCGACGCTGTAGTACCGGTATACGGGAGAGAGAACCAGTTGCCATGTTGCCCAGGTAGAGAACCAGTTAATATCAGACCTGGAAGAGAAAGCAATCGTGGCTTGGTGTAAAGAGCAGGACAACCGTGGTTTTCCACCACGGTGGGATATTGTGAAAAGCATTGCGCTATTTTTATATGGGAAGAGAAGGGGAGATAAGGAAAAGAGTTTAGGGAAAAATTGTATCAGGAGATTTCCGGACCGTCATCCTGATATGGCCAGCAAGTTCAGTACAAAATTGGACCGGGAGAGGGCACATGCGAGTTGGCCATGGCTATTGCGCGACTATTTTCCCAAACTCTGTCGAATTATTCACCACCATAACCTGAAGGCCTTTCAAATCTTCAATATGGATGAAAAAGGGTTCTTGATACGGATTGCAGCACGAGTGAAAGTCATCTGGCACCAAAGTAGTGTTCGTTACGGGGCGGTGCGTGTTTTGTTAGGGTTCCCCGCCCGTGCCCCCAGCCCCACCCGTTCCCCAGACGGGTCCCTGTTAAAACAGGTGGGGAGAAACAGGGCCCGGTCCAGGGGATGAGCGGGGACTGGCCCAAGACGGGGGCAGGGGTCAGCCCCAAAATAACCCCCTGGGCCTGTTGTAAGGGCGGGGCCTGGCGAGTGAAGACCCGCCCCACCCCGCCCCATAACGAACTCTACACCGAAGGCGAAGGAACCCCCATGTCACCCATGAAGGCCCACGAGAAATGGTCACCGTGATTGAAACCATTGATGCTGCAGACTATGCCCTCCGGCCCATGATAATTAACAATGGCAGCGCGCAATACAAGGGCTGGTACACGAATTTAACAGCTCCCATGGCGGATTACCACTTTTCTTTCTCTCCAAATGGCTAGACACATGATGCTGTGGCCTTAAAATGGCTTACAGAATTATTTCGAGGCATGTACTGCTTCTATTACCCCCCTCCCTCGACTCCTCATACTGGATGGACATGGCTCCCATATAACCTGGGAGTTTGTCTCCTTCTGCAAAGAAACAAACATCATCCTATTCTGTCTTCCATCACACTCAACCCATCTTCTCCAGCCCCTGGATGTGGGAATCTTCAGCCCTTTGCAATATACTTATGTTCAGGAGGTTGACAAGTAAAGCCGGGATAGTGAAGAGGGAATTGAGAAGTCGGTATTTTTTCCCCTACTACACACTGCTCAAATCATGCCATTACCAACCACAACATCGCGCAGGCCTTTGCCACTACTGGTATCATGCCATTTAATCCTCTGCCAGTATACACCCAGATGAAGCCAGGGAATGACAACCGTAACCCTTTTCCAACAAGCTCCACTCTCCCTTCAGAAACCTTCCGTACACCCAAAAGCTTACGAGACATATGCAGTCAACTCCATGCAGCAAACCACCTTATCGATAATCGGGCGTCGGTTGAAAAAATTAAAGGAATTCTCAAATCATTTAGCCATGCAGCCCTATTCTCAATTGCTAAGAAAGAGATCAGAGAAAAGGTATGTTATGGCCTACAGCAGAAATAAACCTACAACACTCAGGCAGACAGGAAACAGCTCTCCAAGGCCCCTCTTCTGACTGGCAAGCAGCTTATTACCTTGCGAAAAGCGCGCGAGGAGCTTGACAGTCGTCCCAAAAGGCCAAGCCAACTGAAGAAAATGAATACAAGCCCAACCACAGTGTCGAGTACCCCTCACCCAGAACTCTCACCACAAGTTCAGTCTCAACATGCTCAGCTTGCTTTAACTGTGGGAGTTATTGCAATTTCTCCAGTTTCTCCTTCTGCAGAAGCTCACGAGGGGGTTTCTCATTCGTTGTGGAATTCTCGGCAAAATACCCGGAGTTCCTGCCACCGCCACTCCGCTGATACTCCCTTCTGGCCGCTCATTGCCCGCCCCCATATGCCCGATGGCCCACTCCATATGAAACTCGGTTCAAAGCACTAAGTCTTTTCTTTCTCTGCTTCTTTTTTTTGGTTTGTTTCCCCCTCCCATCCATCTTACTCCTTTAGGCATAACTAATTTGTTTAAAAATCTAGTTTTCTTCCCATATTTCTCCCCCTCCTATTGTCTTCTCCCTTATATTTCCTCTTTTTCAGGCTGGTGTCAGAATCTTTTTACGATTTTTTCTTGCAAAGTTCCAATCAACTCTGTTTTCTCCTTTAATAGTTTGAATGCTGTTCAGGTGCCCCGTATTGTCCCAGAAACCCGTGATTTACATTATAGGACTCCTTGGTAATACCACCTGCAACATGAATCAAAGTGTAATATATATGAGCTAAAACCTTTGTTGCTGTTGTGAATCGGCTATAATGATAGTTTTCCTGAGTGTATTTTTCCTAACCACAAGATTCACCGGTCTTGCAGTCTTTCCTGAAGGAAGACCAGGCAGATTATTGGTTCATAGTTGTGCAACGTGTATCCTGTGATGGGAGGAACTGATTCCAGTAGGAGTGATTACTTATCTGGACCCTTGGGAAAATTAGTGCATTAAGGAACATTCACACTGGACAGGAGCATTAGTTGGCTCGTTTCACGGAAACCACCGTACAAGTAGTGTAGCCTCCTTCTGTTCCTAACCAGCTCCAAATGAATCACTTGGAGGAATTATAGCTTTACTGATATACTCCCACCCTGTCAAGGCTGGTTCGAGCTACTTAGAGAACTTGCGGATGTTGTACTGAATGGCATATGATATTGAGTTGACCTAGAAGGGAAGAGTGCAACCAAGGAGAGTGTGCAAAATGACTCAAACAATGGAGGTTCCAGTGCTGAATAGAAATTGTCTGAAGAGTGTATCTCGGGTCAAACATCATTGAGTTTTGCCAATCAAGGTCTATAGATAAATGGTGTTAAAATTTGCCAACACAAAATGATTTTCTAAAAGACAACTTAGCAACTTCAAGTTGACTAACAATATTCTCCAAGACATTGATTAAGTCATGGGTTAACCTGACAATCGGCAAGGTTGATACCTTAAATAGGGCATAAAGGGATACCCACCCAGTATGCATCGTCTTAGTCCCCACATGGCCTACTTTGATTGTTCAGAATAGCATACTGGAGTGCCCGATATACAAGGTCAAGATCCTAAGCATACACTATAAGCGTATTCTTGTGTGATTTATAGAAGCGTTCCATGAAAACTGATAGAGGTGGAATCCATTTTTCAACCTGTTGTTTGTTTTTAGCTCTGGCATACTCATATACCATTTAAAAGATTTTAATTTGAAGATAATGCCCAGCTTCTTGGACATGATGGGCGATACTCGTTTTTGTTGTATGGGATGTTGCTGTTGATGATCATATCCTCTCGCATATGCAAATCTGTATGATAATGCGTGTAGTAGCTCTCATATCGTGCTAAGAAATTGAACAAGACCCTTTTGGACATTTCCATTTTCAGCAACGGTGAAACATATCTTACTGTTGTGTTGTTTCCTTTGGAAACCAATTGCTACCACCTGACTGGTAGGCTGGGACACACTAATACTAGCTAGGTCATCAAGGATTGGAAATGTCCTCTCGTTTGCCTCATCTTTTTCAAGAATTCCATAAGTAATACTCATGAGGAGGAAATTGCTTTGAGAGGGTGTGTGATGTACATCAGTCCCGATAGCAATATGGATAAAAGCTACCAAGTAGTGGAATCAGACCAAATTGTAGATTGTCGACATTTGGTTCTAGAATGCAAAGTGGGCATGTTGTAGGTGTGTGTTGGAAAATTGGCAGCTAGCGCAGGGGGAAATAGGAGAGTGGATTTATGTCACAAATCGTGACTAACCAAGGCAGATTTCACATGACTAATACTTATTAGTCATAAGGTATGTTGGTTTTACACTATGACATTACTTAACTCATGGTTCTTGCATGACTGCACACTTTCGAGTCATCATTATATTATGATTGGTTGATTATTTTATGACTCATAATAGTGACGTCATATGATATAATAAGTTTCGCACATGACTCATGTTATCAGTCATGGGTTTCACGCATGTGACTTGTTTTGAGCACATGACTTATTTATTGATTATTATTGGTTAAAAGAGGTTGGGCAGTTGACTCAGGTGAGTTAGCTGATAGATTTCACACAATAACTGACTATGAGTCATAGATGTTACCTGACCCGAGGTGATGAGTCACCAGGGTTAGGGTTGTGGGAAGATGCCAATATAAGAATCTTGGTTCTGATGAAGTCATAGGATTTTCACGCAACCATCTAAGTAGGTTTGTATACTTAAGTTGCAATACAATTATCCCTGCCTTCTTCATACACTCCTCCTCTACGAGAGCCTATGCTCAAAGAACTTGGCGAATATTGTGATAGTCTCAGCGACACGTTACCCAACATAGAACTATTGTGATAGTTCTCCGAAGACAGAATGATCTACTCTTCTTAGTATCTAAGGAGATAGTATTGTTCGAGAGGCGCAAGCCCGTTCTGTATTATCTGAAGAGATGGTATCTTCCTACCCTTGGTGCAGAAACTCAAGACCCTTTTACGCAGGAGACCAATGTTGTTGCCTGTTGCATACCAGCTCAACAATATGATTGTTACCGTTTTCCAACCAGAAGAAGGATCTGTAAATGGCCTTTCCTGCACAAAAATGTACCGAGGTATACCATTTGAAAATGTCTGTGAAGAGTCACAGTAGTGACTGAAATTCATTGTATTTCTTCCATGAGGGTGCAGCTTCTCGTGTGAATGGAATTACTGGTGAAAATAATTACTGGTGTCATGCTCTGGTAACAGAAATTAGTAAGTTACAATTACCAAGAAATTGATAGGTTAAACTTATGCAAGTGGTAAATAGATCCAATCGGCCTTCATGGCTTTGATATCCGCCATGCTCTGATTAAACTTACCTGCCTTCATCGTTAAATTCAAAAGCTTTTGGCTTTTGTACATTACCCCAGGTTAAATCACATATTCAAATTTACCATATCCATTGTTACAGTATAAATGTCCCCACTACCAACATTCAACATTCCGGCAAATGTTAAGGATTGGGGCTGAATTATTGTTGGCTTAGTACCCACTGCCGATGTCGCAGGACACAATCAACACAGGCGCGGACAGGAGTCCTTGGACCTGACCAGCAGGTTTCATAACCCTGGCGCGATCCAAGCTCCCATACATTGTGAATGCGCTCTTATCCAACATTTATCAATGAGGCAGATGAATAGTTGAGTTCAAAATGATTAGTCTACGCCCCTCCCCCACAAGCAAAACAAAACAGATGAAACCAAGAAACATATTGCACCCTATATTCGGTTGCACAATACCAGGATTTCAGATCCCTGCCGTACCATATTCACAAACATGTGTCCTAAGAGAAAACCCAAAACACCTAAGAGCCCAACAAATCCTAATCGAGCTTCAGGATCAAAGGAACAGTGTGGTATTATGCCGTCAATACCGTGGGCAATGGACTCTGGGATAGGCCATTATTCTAAAAATAATGAACTTGGTGCTCGTGAGGAACAAAAACACAAAAAATGGATGCGGGAAGAAATGGAAAATGAGTGTGATGACTGGGATATAGTTCCACCTTTTAGTTACATTGGAATATCCATATGGAGCAGCAGTGCATGCTCAACATGGCTACAAGTGTGGAACAATCATGGGGGACCAAAGCTAGTGTTCGTTACGGGGCGGGGCGGGGCAGGTTTTCACTCGCCAGACCCCGCTCTTACATGGGGCCGGGAGGGGTATGTTTCGCGTAATCCCCGCCCTGCGCCCGTCAAGGGCCCACCGGCACTCATTCCCTGGACGGGGCCCCGTTTGTTAGTACGTGTTTTTAACGGGGACCCGTCTGGGGTATGGGTGGGGCGGTGGCCTGAGCGGGGACAGTGGCAGAGAATGCCGAACAAGACACCCCGCTCCAGGCCGTTGAGTGTGGCGGGGCGGGAAAAGGGCCGGGGCCCGCGCTTTTTCGGGGCCCTGTCCGCCCCGTAACAAACTCTAACCAAAGCTTTCTATGCGGGAAGCCATGGAAAATGGTATTGGCCCTGGGGCCTGCCAAAAATTCATGATAAGTTGCCCAATACTTGTATGGGAAACACTATCGGCAAGACATACTGCCAACGTTGCCATGACGAAGGCCATCTCAAACCCCTATCCGATGGTCGGACCGCCTCGCCCCGCTCACCTATCCTACTCAGTTCTGTTATCGAGGCCTTCGTTGATCCCAATGCCCTGTTTGCAAATATTTCAGTACTCGAACAACCCCGTCTTGCCAATACTAGCGACCTCATCAGTTTATATTCTGCGTGGCTGATGCCTATTATTATTACTTATGTGCATTTTGGAGGAAACAAAGCCCGCATATCTTTTTGTTTGCTTGGAGGAGGGCACGAAAGGTGTGTACTCCAGCCTGAAACACACATTCTTTCAGTAACGTGGATTAAGATTTCCACTGCGATTGAGGATTGTGCATTGCTTCAACTGTCCGTTCTTTTTCGCTCCTGATATTGGTTGGGACCACTAAATATTATCAACTTGTATTTTGTATCCCTCAGGTGGGAAATGCCCCCTTCATCCGCTATTTTCTAATCCCCAATATGGAGTCTAGTTGTGAGAGTGGGCGCTGGGGCATGGTAAGGCTAATTATTTATGAGATCGCACATTCTATTGATTCTGCTGTTTTGGGGTATGACTATCAAAAGGTGATTTATGGAACCAGTAGTCTTTGGAAATTGGCTACATGTCCCTGATTCTCAAGACGAAATTAAGGTAACCAGAAACAATTGCAGATACCAGCTTCCAACACACTCGCTCTCTCCTGACTCCCACCAGCCTTACAATCTACTCATCGAAACTTCGCAATCGCTCTCGTGCAATATCACTGCCCCGCCAACCACTGCCATTACATTAGTCTAGCCCGGTCCAACCAGAAAAACTGTTCAAGTTGATACCCCCCTAGTAAGTCAGCAAAGGATTCAGTAGTGCAGGGATATCACGGACACTTGTAATGCCATTCAGTGTACGCCCAATCTTGGTTGGACTCTGGAGTGAATCATTCCGGCCCCACAGCCAGGAAGAGGCACGTTCCAGCCGTCTTATTGGTATCCTCTAGTGATGGGCACGATCAGATCATGATCGAGTTTTGCTCGATCAATAGTCTGCTCGATCACCTCGATGATAGGGGTCTCTCGATCAGATCATTGTCGCCCACAGCATCCATGATCTGATCCATTTGCTCGATCATGGGTAATGCTCGTTCATGCTCGACCATTATCGCGTATACTCGAGCATTCTGGCTCATGGCCGATCACTCTACTAATCTTCGTGATCGGGTGATACGATGAACTATATAATGCGAGTCTACCGGCACACTAGATACCAATTCTTTTGGCTGGACTTTACCCAATTAGCTCTTCGACAAACTATCATGACTGCAGACTTTACTCATGTCTCCGCGCCAAGAATGGGCACCCTTTTTGGAATAGCCACTCCGGGCCCATATGGAGGATAGTGTCGAGGCTGCTTTTCTCAAGAAGCATGATGGCGGGTAAGCTTCAAGTTGAACTTGTTGCAAGGGTCGATGAGAGAGCTTAATATCTTCTGATCCCAGCGCTTGACCATTAATCATTAAAACTATTATCTCCTCCTCATTTCCTATCCTCTTTTTAATAACATATTATCGTTTTCCTTACTGCAACCCGCGTATAGGTCATGCGTACGGTTTCTCGTGGAATATTCAAACAGCTCCAATTTCTAAAATGATATCTTATGGTACTTATACAGAGCGATAATGGCTCACCTTGTCGCATAGGAAAGCCTTCTCCCTTTTGTCATTCTGGGTTTTAAATTAATTTAACCTCTTAGGTTCCAGTATTCTCACAACGCTGAAGACCTACTTGCTTAGAAAAATTGATAACCGGCCCATAAGAGTTAACAAATTCCCAATCCTGTGGTCAATCCTGAGGTGACCGTCTAGGCACTTTTCCGCACAATCATTCAAACAGCTTGACCACTATTCCTTTTATGGGCTGGTGGTCACAATTCTAAAAGAGGTGCCCATTCTTGGCGCGGAGACATCAGTATACCATATTGTAACAAAAGAGTATACTTTTATTATAACAACTAATAGTATTATAACTGCTTGTTCAATCAAATTTACAATTAGCTGTACAGGTAGCCAAAAAAATCTACTATTGTTCTATGTGAAAAAAGTTCTTTTTGCAATATTTGATATTTTTGGATATAAGGCATGCTACGGAGGTCATTGGAGTCTCTAAAATAATTTTTAAGCCATTAGCAGTATGCTTTAAAGGTCTATCCAGCCAGTTATATAAAAATAAATGTTTTGGTGTTGGATGCCAATGTACAGGTTCTAATAAAACCACACTCATATTATCATATCCATGTTGATAATTTGTTTCAAGTCCTATCCTATTTGCAAGATCATACCTTCGAAAGACTGGAATGAACGTTGGCCCTAACCGTGCCAAGGTTGCGGCTCCGCCACAACCCATGCTGACACCCCAAGACAACATGACAGCCCAACTTTAAAGTGTAAAGTCCAACCACACGAAAATAAAAATGGTAAAAGAGAGGAGAGAAAATGGAAGATTTATTTTTAAAGACTTAAAACAATATATGAGAAAGCCAGAAAGACTTTTAAAGCATAAGAGAATGATTGGTAGTGGTTGGTAATTTTAAATTCACATACAAATTGAAAGTTGTGTTGGGCTGTCATGTTGCGTTGGGGTGTCAGCATGGGTTGTGGCGGAGCCGCAACCTTGGCACCGTTACGGTTTTGACTTTAAGGGGAACCCATGTAGCACGGTCGAAGTTTAACCTCACGCAATAAAGTTCTTCCGGTAGGTCCAAGTCTTTCATCGCTCCCCGACTCAAACCTTCGCTCTCAACCATCACCAACCATCACAATGCCGCCAAAGCGCAAACAGAATAAATCCGCCGCGAGGCCCCGCCCAGCTGCCGCAGCCACCGCGCCCGAAGAACTCGCTCAATCCATAGAAGTAGCAGCTGCGGTCCCAACAGAAACCCCCCCCTCCACCACCGCCACCACCCAACTCATCCGAAAACCCACTCTTCCTACCGGGCCACAGAGACTCCTCCTCCGACGATGACAACGATAACGGCAGCAATAACGGCTCGATAGAAGTTATGCTTCCCCCCCCGCCCCCCGCAGATCCACCACCCCCCCCCCACAACTCTTTCCAAAACCACCACCACAACCACCACCACCACCCCGCAACGAAGATGACGACAACTCCGGCGGCGAGGACACCACCGACGAAGACCCCGTTGTCCAAACCTACCACGCACATATCACCACCTCGCAGCTCCGCGATCTCTACATCTTCCAGTACCCCGTCCAATCTCGCGAGCAGCCGTACACGAAGGGGCGCAACGCATGTCCCGTCGAAGCGCAATTCAAGCCAAATCTGGACTCCGGAGGTTGGCATCCCGGTTAACGTTCAGGTAAACTATGATGACGAGAAGGGGCGCGTGTGGGGGGATGTGATGCGGAGGGCGGAGAAGGAGGCCGGTAAGGCGCAGAACAGAAGGGAGGGTAGTGGTAGTAGCAGGGGTGGCAGTGTGGCTAGTAGACTTGAAGAAGGAAGAAGATTTTGCGGGGGGGAGTAGTGAGGAGGAGGGGGAGGGGGGGAGGGGGAAGAGGAGGATTTGATGTGTATGGATCTTGCGGCCGTAGTCAAAGCTGGATGGACACTTAATCGTCAGACGCTTGGGAGTAAGGTTCAGCCCGATGCGACAAAGTATATGGCTGGGGTATTCAAGAATGGTACATGCCACCCACCCACCACCACCCTCTGACCACTTTGATAGAAACAACTTACTAAATATTACAGATAAACTCTTCCCAACACCCATTACCTCCACCCTCCAACTCCGCCCCCAATTCCACTACATAGACACGCAAATCGATCTAGAGCGCGCCGCGAACAAAGCTCCCCACCCCGTGAAGCAAGACGCACGTGCGATCCAGCTCTCGGTCAAGAACTCTGAGGACCCCTCATCGCAGCCGAGCGCTAGTATGAAGGCGGTGCGCATGGCGGAGGAAGAGAATTGGACTAAACCGCACTGGGCGTATCAGGATACCGATGATGGATGCCTGGGGGGTTTACGACGACGTGTGCTTGGCGGGGGAAGCGGCAGGGGAGGAAGGGAAGGTGAAATATGAGCTCCTGAAGTGTGTTACGACGAAGAAGGAGTATGTTGAGTGGTTGAGTGCTGGTAATCCAATTGTTAAGAATGAAGGTGGGGGGAAATAGGTGTGCTGGCGTATCAGAGGTACTATAATGTGTGTTGGGGTGTATTTTTCCTATTTTTCATTTTTTCCCCTTGATTTATACCTGTATTTTGATGGGTTGCCCAGGGCTTGAACTTATAGATGTAATTCCATCTTTGGCTCTTTTTTTCTTTTTCTTCCTTCCTCTCTAGCATAGCATAGCCGTCCAGCCCTCTTGACTATCGTACACAAGAGTACATGAATACAAAAATCCCGATATCGTATGGACAATCCCGCCCTCTCATCTCATCACCCACCCAGATATATACCACCGTACCCAAACACGGCGGGAAAAAAAGACACAGTATCCTACCAACAATAGAAACAAAACAACCTCCCAAAAAACTCTCGCCAAACCAAAACCAATCACAAAAATGGATAAATAGATAAAACAAACAAGGGATTATGCTAATGATACCCTACAGTCCAACCATCACCACAACCAGAGCCACCACGAGGGACGAAACCCCCGTACCGACCACCGACGCGGCGACCTTCCGCCCAGAACCCAACCCCGAAGTACCAAACGGCGTCGCATCCCCGGTATTCTCACAGGGGGCAGATCCACCGCGGGACGTGGAAGCACTACTGGGGGCAGTTGATGATGATGATGAGGGGGTGCTACTCGTCCTGGCACCACTACCGCTGGCTGACGAAGTGGGCTTCGGAGTGGGCTGGAGATCCGCCTTTTTGCGTAGGGCGAAGCCTAAGTGCGTACGTTATTAGTTCACGGGAACCACAGGGGGGGGGGGTAAGGAGAGGAACAAGGGGAGTATATTTTACCAACACGATTCTTATCCAAGTCGAAGACGGAGTATACGTTTTTTAGGAATACGTCGCCGAGGAGCCACGTGTTTTTGCCTAGGGCTTGCTGTTTTGTTGGGTTTTTTGTTAGCTTCATGGGCAATGATTCGGTGGATTTTTATTTTTTATTCCATTTTTATTTTTAGAAGAGGAGGGGAAGAGGGGGAGGGATATAACTCGGCCGGTGATCAAGGATTGGCAAATGTCATCCTCCGAGTTGGTCTTCTCGCTAACGTAGTCCTTTGGCGGGACTTTGTATTCCACACTGCCAAAGGTGAATTCTGTATTGGAGGTAGTATCGCGTGGAACGGCGAAGACATCGCCGTTAGTCTCCGCGCCGGGGATGATGGAGTGCAGAGTTAGCGCATCACTGGGGGCACAAGGATCAGGGAAGTCCCGGAATCAGTGGCTGCTGTCGGCCCCGGGAGCCCAACCACCCGTCCATCGACAGACGTATTGTCAACCTTAATCTCCCAGAGCCCTTGCTGTGACACCGACGGCATAAAGTTCAATTCCCCCTCTAACAGGCTCGCGTCTGCTGTACCGAAGTTGACCACCCCGTCATTCACTGCGTCCGTATCCTGCCGCGAGCACGATGCCGAACAGCTCCGCCTTATGAGGCCCTTGGCGACGAGCTCAAGCGAAACAACTTAAAGATGCCCGCAGTCCTACCCCCAACGCCCAATGCCAATAGTAGAAAATCATCGCTCATGACCAAAAGGCGCAGGGAGATTGCTGATTGGAACACAGTATTTATGCATAGTGAATGTCATCACCTCAATATACCGGCTCTGCAGGCCAGATTTGACTGATGACTCATTCCCCGTCCGCAACCCGGGTAGCGAGGGCGAAGTGAACCACCGTCATAATAAACTTTTTATGATATATTGGTCCACTCTTATCCCCTAGCTAAATTTCAACAAATATTCTACCGCCAATATTCGCCACAATCAGCCGTAATCATTCCAAAATCTAGATAACGAATCAATAGGTAGGGGGAAAGGGTGAAGAGGGCTCACATTCCATGAGTCATAGTTCCGACAAGGTTAGCATGGCTATAGAAGGTTCGCCAAACGTGAATCGGATTGGAATATCCTTCGTTGCTAGCCGTGGGTTTGATCAGAGGTTCAGCTCCTGCCCCAAGAGGAATACAATTATCGGAGTTGGTAGGCTGCGGGATGGGGTTGGAGTTAGTCAACTGCCGGGTTTGGGCGGCTGGAACCAGTAATGAAGAGACCGGAAAAAAAGTGGTGTTGCATCAACCACTCTTTTTTTTAGATCACCTCTTGCTGGACAGACACAACATGGATAGCTCCCGTTGCAAGTAAGATAACTAGACCGAGTTGAAGATATTCACATCTATGAATAGGAGAATGCTGGATAAGGGAAATGCAGGCATGTTGGCTAAAGGTTTGGTGTCAAGATCATCCAGGAGCCACTCTTTTGAGTGAAGATGAGCAAAACCTCAACAACGTGAAGAATGCCATATTCACTTGCATTACGGTCTCTATCATTTGTTGGAACATGTTTTCATAGTTGGTGTAGGTTCTTGTACAGATATGCAAACCATTTCAACATAGTGCTCCAGGTAATGCATTGCAATCACTACTATATATTACCTTCCATCCCTATATCCGAGTTGATGTAGCCAAACTCTTACGTTTTCTTGAGTCAAGTGGTGAAATCCACCCAGGTCAAGTGGAATACGTATGCCAAGTGTACCATTCTAGCCTACCCTGTCCCGGTACTCTCTTTTATGATTTCTGATCATCAATTCGGATTTGTTTTTCTGAACAAAGTCCACTCAGGCTGCCAATTCCATCCGCCGTATACGAAACAAGATTGTCCTGGCCCATTCCAGGATCTCTTTCTGCTCAAACACACACTCGCACACTCTGACACCCTTATTTCATATCAATTTGCGTTATCTGCCAGGTTTTGAGTGTCTTTCCTGGTAAGATTACACATCCGGGCTACAGACCTCTTTCAATTGTCTTTGGAATGTAGATACATGTCTTGTCTCATATTCCGAAATAATGACTGGAATATTTTCTTCAACATTTCTTACAATCATCACAATAGTTTTGAAAGGCACATTTGATAGAAAATGTTTGCTGCATACAGATACGACTGCTTGACCGATCCTAGATACACAAACTACCTAAGCGATCAAAAGAAAATTGTATCATTGGAATCCTACTCAGCCTATTCGTGTCATGTCACTTGTGCCACTTCCTACTCATCACTACTTTGAGCTCTGTGGTGGTATTTATGACCAGGCTGAAGCCGGAATCCGCACCTTCCGTGTTCCAATAGACAATTTGAATTCTTTTGAGATGCATGATTTGTCACCCAAATGCACCTTGCAATTGGAATGCAACACAATCATACAAACAGGGAGGCCTATATTTCTATTGAAGAGGTAATAGGCGGGATCATTTCTTGTAATGATGCCAATGAGCGCACATTCCGTGTGCAGGATGCCCTGGCAAACATTTGGGTTTCTGCACTCAAAGAACAAGTGGTTGCTGTTTCATTACAACTTCAACTATGAGAGAAGAAGATTCGGCTAACACTGGCCGAGAATAGTGAAGTGAAACCAGATATGTGTCACAAATCATGACTAAGCAAGGTAGATTTCACAAGACGAATACTTATTAGTTACAAGGTATGTTGGTTTTAGACAATGACCTCATTTGACTCATTGTTCTCACATAACTGGGCAGTTGCGAGTCTTGGTTATATTGTGATTGGTTAATAATTTCATCACTCACGATTGTAACGTCATATGAGGTAATGACTTGTGCACATAACTCATATTATGCGTCATGGCTTTGACTAATATGACTCATTCGAGTACATGACTTGGTTTATAGGTTTTGATTGGTTAAACGGTATGTTGTGCAGTGAATCACACGAGTCAGCTGATGGATTTCACATTATGACTCACTATGAGTTGTAGAGGTTATGTAATGCGAGGTGATGAGTCACCAGAGTTAGAGTTGTGGTAAGATACCTATATAAGAGGCTTGGTTCCGACCAAGAGATAGGCACTTCACACAACCATCAAAGTACTTTTCTATACTAAGAAGTTGCCATACGATTCTGTTTATCTTCTACACTATTTCATACAATGAATTCTCTACCGATATGCTCCCAGAGCCTATGACTATTCATATAGTCGGAAGAGGCGCAACGATAATACAGGGCTATTAAGATAGTCCGGTATCCCGCCAAGACCGTCCCGTACTATCTGATGAGATAGTAAGGACTCCATACGACAAGAGAGTCTCGTACTATCTGAAGAGATAACATGTACTAAGGTAAGAAAGGTTGTTACCTCTTGCAATATAACGAGCAGACAATAGGGTTGTTACAATATGGTTCCATATTTAAGCAAAGTATGGGGATTGTGAAAGTCCTGTTGTTGGACCTGGTCACAGGAAGAATAAGCAATAGCACTGCAAAGTAGTAGAAAGCATACCGTGGGGTTTCACCACATATGCCCACAGATATTGGGCATGACCTTCATGTTATGAGCTTTCGGAATATCAATTGTTATACAAGACCGAAAAATCGAACTCACTAGCTACAATGGATGCCACCCCTAAAAGGCTTTATCAAACCTTTCAACCCCATACGAACAAATGAGTTTTCTCAGCCAGAGGAAGGTCTTGAAAGCGCTTTTCAGGCTCTACGATATGCAGAGGCATATGATTCCAAGCACACGGATCAGCAAGACGAGAGTCATTAGAATGATCTTGATTGCTTCCACAAGGTCGCCACATACAGAGCAGACAGCATAACCGCCGCAAATAATATCTGGTGTAACCACCTAGTAGTGGAAATTGGTGAGTTCTATATTGAAACCAGAAATAACTAGGCAGCCTGGTTATATTTGTTCAATGTAGATTCCAAGCGCTTTAAAGGCTTTGATCTTCGGTACACTCTGATTAAACTCACCAGTCCACATTGCCATATTCAAGCACTCATCTCCTTTGCGCCTTCTCCTCGACTGCGCCCTGCTTTTCAATGTTCAATATATATTATCCCTGTCCCCACACCTTCGCAACGCATATTTTACCTACCTTGGAAGCAGGCTCAGTGGAGTGAAATAGTCAATCAGCTGGTACCAACCTCAGATCTGGGTGGATCCAATAGACAATGACGAACTGATGAAGCACTCAACTTGGCTAAGAGGTTTTATAGTGTCCAATCGATAACAGCTCCTATTCACTGCCAATGTTCTCTCATTCAATATCTAAAAACTCAATCCCTGAATAGCAAACTGAACTGCGCTCCTTCAACATTGCCCCAGGCGAAAAGAACGCGGAATAGGAAGAACGAAAGCGAAATTGATATATAGAAAACATCCACATGCATATCCGATTCATTCACCCTACAAACCCCATCATAGAAGCAGTTTACGAATTGAAAAGTTGTTGCAAGTTCAACCTATACAAATCCAGACCCCGGTTTTAAGGGAATGTACAGAGTTCACATTTGCAACAGGTTTATTCATGTCTAATGAAAATAGAGTAGGACCGGCGATAGACCTGCTAGAGCTGGTACTAAGGGAGGCTTCAAGGGACCGGAGGCAAGAGAAAATAGTTGAAGGACAAATTGAACTCAGGGATTGCCGTTCAACCAAGTGTATTTTTAGACTAAAGATCTGTCGAAGTCTGCTGTCTCCTGCTAGCCCGGAGACTGGTTTAAATACTAAACCCAAGAGCAATAGCCTTCCTGCAATTACGATCATTACCAGTAGCTGTGCACATACCGGAATCCTGCAATCCTGCAAGACCAAAGAAAGAAACATAGCTCAGCCTTCGCCAGTGCTACATGACCATTCGATACCAGCAATCCTAAATATAAACTTCCAGCAAACCAGACTAAACATAGCAATACGATAGCATAGTCTATCTGACTCAGAGACAGTAGCGGAACTGAAATCAAATCAAATAAACTAAATATAAATCAACATTGGAAAGCCTGCACTGCCCGCTCCTGTGTACCATTACCGGAACATGTACACATGTTACAACCATTCCAGCACAGATCAAACAGCCAATGTCAGGCTTGAGTTCGTTACAGGGCGGATGGGGCCCTGAAAAAGGCAGGCCCCCGGCCCTTTTCCTGCCACGCTGTACTCAACGGCCTGGGGCGGAGTGTCTTTTTTGGCATTCCCTGCCCGTGTCCAGCTCAGGCCCCCGCCTCACCCATACCCCAGACACGTCCCCGTTAAAAATAGGTGGTAACAAATGGGACCCTGTTAAGGGAATCAGTGCTGGTGGGCGCCGGACAGCGGCAGAGTGTGGATTACCCGAATCATACACCCCTAGCCCCATTTAAGGGCGGGGTCTGGCGAGTCAAAACCCGCCCCGCCCCGCCCCATAATGAACACTATGTCAGGCTGTCTCTTATTGAAAGGGCCAAAGATGAGAAACCACAACAGAAGAAACGAAAGAAAAGCAGTTGTAGAGAGATTGAAGCTGAATCTGATTCATGGAATACTGTTTCACTATTTGGGTATTTGGGAGTATCCAAGTTGAGCTGTAGAGCATGCTCAATCTGGATTCAGGTATTAAATAAGCAAGGGGGATACTGGTTTTATACGCGTGGCACTCACGGGAACTGGTATTGGCCATCGGGCCTACCAACCCTGAAGGATTCCTTCACTATCTCTATGGTGAAAGAGATCAGGAAATCATACCGGCTGCATTGCCGAGCCCAGGGGCGACTCAAAACCCTCTCAGATGGGAGCACCACCGACACTGATTCCACCAGATTCTTCAATCCCATTGCTGAGTCCCTTTGCACTTCAAAGTTCAGCATGCCCCCTGGTTGATTGCTGCAAGGCCTCATATCTTAAAAGGTTATCGCACAGGGCAATTTGTGTATTACTATGCTTGCAGGCATCTCTCTACAGAAAATTCAATAAGAAAACATAAAAGCTAATGTTGATTTTTTCTCTAATAACTTACTAGGGTATTTCTCATTCAGGGTTACACAGCTATAGAAGGTTCTAGAGTTAACGCGGCATGAGAGAACCCTCTTGCCAGCCTGGAATCCAAAACAGACTTCCAGTGCTAGCATATGATCCAGCGAGGGGTCAAAAAAGACAATCGGAACGCTATTTGGTATCAACCAAGTACCCCTGTCGACAATCGGTCATATTTTTCCTTCCGTCGCAACTAAACCCTCCATCATTCCCACACTATCCTAACCAAACTAAATTTGGTACTGGGTTGGAACAACCAAGCCTAGGGAATAGAACTTGGCGAATCGGGGTCGTATGCAGGATAAGGGTGGAAAAAGGTATACCCAGTTGCCTGGGCAGTGCGGTGTCATGGCTCATAGACTCCGGGTCCGTGAACCCCACATTCATATACCACCTCCGAACTCCCCCATTCACGAGATCTCCATTCTTCCTATACCTTGTATTCTCTACTTTCCTACACCTCGTGTTTATTATTTCCCACCCACTACCCCTACCAAACACCCATGCGCCCTCATTGCCACTTAGGGATACATCAGCGGTAATTATTTCCCATGACAAGGGCAGCGGAACCCTCCCAAAGCCTCGGGCAGTCGAACTAACGGGCCGACAATCAACTGGAGGAGATAGTCCTGTGTTTTCCATTGACGTTGTTTTATTTCCTTTCTTCTTTATTGTTGTTTCCTTCATCGATTAGACCTCTGCAATATACGGGTTCAGGCTTTGGAAAATTGGATCAAAATAGTGCACAAATATTTCCTTGTATTTACCTTTTTTTTGTTTCTCTTGTTGTATGATAGTTGTCGGGGTTATTATTGCTGGTTTTTGTTGAATATCACTGGCGATCACTGCGCACACATGTATACTTTGTCTTTGCGCCTTTCCTATCTTTCTTAGTGTTATGTACTATCAGTGTTCTCAACTGTCCGGGGCCCCTGTAGGGCCCGACGGGGGGACTGCCAAGAGCCCTGGACCGGACGGGACGGCAAAATGCGGTCCACACCCGTCCTGGGGGCCTCAGGACGGCCGTCTTTGTGGCGGACGGCGGGCCCTGCAAGGTAAGACATTTTAGCCTGGGGGATGGCAGGGCACGGCAGGGGACTGTGGGAGACTGCGGGCTACTGCCGGTGACTACAGGGGACTATGAATCCTATCAACAGAATTTCATGACACCCTTCTCGAGCAAATACAGAAATTCATCTAATAAGATTAAAAGAAACCTGAGGCTATCTAGGAGAGATAAATAGGTGTAGAATATATCCCATAATATACCGCTAGGGGGGGGCATCGGGCATATCGCTTAATCCAGAAATCGTACCTACCTACCATCCTCTTATTGCAACGTTTTGTACTTCTCTTGCATTATTAAGCCCTGATCCAAGCTAGGAAAACATGTCGGATAAAGACGCTGAGCCTGCATCACAAGAAGCCATCTAAGATTTATGAGAGAAGGCGTAGGATGAGAAAGAGTTGCGTCTGTTCAGAAAATGGTTCAGAGTATACAACTTCTGATTGAAAAACCTGGTGGCGTTGTGTTCCGTTGTATCCCCTTGCTTCTTTTTTTCTATCATATACTAGCACTCGGATTCCTGCTATAAGAATAATAAGAATCTTCCCGCCTCCAGGCACTGAGGAAAGCTGGAATGACATAAGTAATCTTGCCCCGAGACGAGATTTCTTACTAATTCGGGCGTGTTCCTTGGCATGAAACATGTTTCACAGTGGACGGCGGGGGACGGCGGGGTTTATAGTCCTTTGCACCGGGGCGCAGGGCAAAT